>ERZ795048.951-NODE-951-length-28112-cov-52.943009_pt1 | contig 28112 bp, 30 predicted proteins | sample MGYA00375132_ERZ795048 | MGnify/ENA primary metagenome ERZ795048 (study PRJEB30177, sample SAMN05720225) | activated sludge metagenome | isolation source: Anaerobic digester | place: Hong Kong | collected 2014-12-17 ... | reverse complement strand
CTCCTTCCCGGGGACGCCAGCTCGCTCTGCGCCATGCGGGTGGACAGTGGAAGAGTGATGGTGACGGTGGGTCTCGTCACCGCAGTCTCCGGAGATGTGAACCTGGAGGATGGTGTAATAAGCGGTGCCGGAATGGCCTGGATGGGTCAGGGAGACCTGAACCCGGTGATAATTGACTACGCACCGGGAATCACCGTCCGCATAGACAAGCTGGCGGTAAGGCCGGAGGCGGTTGGAAGCGTTTCCGCAGGTGTCCCGGAGATACCCTCATTGAGGAAGCTCCAGGGGGAGTGTTCATGCTCTCTGCTCCTGTTCACCGCAGGAAGGCGGAAGAACCTTACAGTGGTTCCGGGCCTTCGAGTAAAGGCTGGAAGCATTCTGGCCGCGGACCCCGATGTGTCCTTCTCCAGCGCGGGGAACGGGTTCCTGGAAGTGACGGGGTCCGGTAAAGTGGTGATAACGGGATAGCACTTGCGAATCTGGCATCGAATGTTCTATTATCGGGGCTCGTGTGGGGATGTAGCTCAGTTGGAAGAGCGCTGCCTTCGCAAGGCAGAGGTCGGCGGTTCGATCCCGCTCATCTCCACCATTTTTTTACCTTTCGAACGGGCAGGTGAATGAAACAGGGCGCACCGAACTCCGGCGATTCCCAGTCCACTGCCGTATGGCATGTGCAGCCTGGGAGGAGCCGCGTTCAGAGGAAGATCGCCGCTGACGGATTCCGTACCGAGTATCCCTATGCCGGGGTGGTGGTGGTCGCTGAGAACGCCTCCTCCGAGGATGACGGCTCGGCGGCCCTTGCTGTGGAAACCGTGCGCGATGTTTTCGCCGAGGGTGTGGCCTTCGGTGTGGAAGACGCCCTGAGTGATGCCTTCGATGAAGCCTCGGAACTGATAAGGGAGAAGAAGCTGGGGGGGTGCAGCGCCGCAGCCCTGGCCTTCAGCGCCAGCCATGTGTGGTATGCCCTTGCGGGGAACTGCAGGATATACAGAATGGATTCCGACGGGGTCAGATGCATTGTCCGGGACAGGTCCCAGGCAGCCGATCTTCGCATGCTGCCCAGCAATCCGGAGTACCTCAAGAAGGTCAGGAACATGAACTGGTGGCTGGGCTGCCAGAGTAAAGGCAAGGCTGTGTGCGGACACACACGGCTTCGCAGGGACACAACCTATCTCCTTCTTACCTCTGGTGGGTGGATCCAGCTTGAGCACATGGCTGCCGGGCCGGCGAGGAAGACCCCCGGGAAGAGCCTCCAGGGATGGGTTGCCGGCCTATCCAGGGACCTGAAGCTGGCCTACCGCAGGCAGGGGGCTGCCATTGCGGCGGTGTCCGGAGTGAAGGAAAGAACCGGGGGCAACATACCCTGGAAGGCCGTCAGCGCAGCGGCTGCCTCCATTCTCCTGGCGGGTTACCTGGTATTCGGGGATCCTTTCTCATGCGGAGCGGCGCCACCGGACAGGTCCGACATCTTCTCCGCGGACTCAGTGGCCGAGGAGATCGTTCAGCCCATTGACCCCGATGCAGAGCCGGATACGTCATCCGGCGGAAACCATGGAATGCTGGCAATGCTTGCGGACAGCATGGCGGCGGATTCAGCGGCTTTGATTCCCGACATCTCAGCCTCCCTTCCACTGCAGACCGTAATGGTAGGAGAGCCCTTGGATTCCCTTCCATCGGACTCCTTTGCAGTCAGTCTGAACCTCGAGCCCGACCTCCAGTGGGAGAATTTCTCCCCGGGCATCTACTGCGTTGAAGGTGATACCGCTTCGGAGATCCTCGCGCAGGCGGTTTCCGTAAGGTTTGCGAACCTGGAGATCATCCCTGTGCGGCGGATCGTCACGGTGCGCGAGGGGGGAGTTGCCGAAAGCGCCTCATGGCTCTCATCCCTGTCCCCTGATTCGGCTGCCTCCACAGCAGTAGTGGTGGAGACAAGGAGCAGCGTTGCCGGCGGCGCTCCCTGGATAAGGAACTACCCTGTGTTCGCCAACGGCGACAGGGACCGCAGAAGTTCGGAAGCCGGCGGTTACGCCGGGGTCTCCCTTCCCGGCATCCCCCTCCTTCCCAGCAGGGTTACATACCGGCTGATAGTGGTTCCCTGATCCCTTCAGCCTTGAAATGTCCTCCGGATTTGTCTATCTTCTGCCGCCGGCCACTCTAGGCGGGGAGCCAGCGGTGCCCTGTACCCGCAATCCGCTATAGCGGGGCCGAATACCCGGCGCGGCGCTGTATTCCGTATGCGTCAGGAACTTTGGAACTATTCGTGCAGAACCCGCGCGGCGCCACGCCGTGAACCCGGTCAGGGCCGGAAGGCAGCAGCCGTAAGCGGATAGTGGCGGGTGATGCGGATCATTCTGCCCGGATCCTCTGTTCCTCAACATTCGGGCTCTCGTCAATCCGGGCTGGGTGGCCGGCGCTTCCTTTCAGACGGGGGGTTCTCTTGAGTTATCTTGTTTTCGCGCGGAAGTGGCGTCCTCAGACCTTCAGCGACGTTATCGCCCAGGAACACGTTACAATGACGCTGAAGAACGCCATCGAAAGTGAGAGGATAGGGCATGCTTACCTTTTCACCGGGCCCAGGGGAGTAGGCAAGACCACCACCGCAAGGATCCTGGCCAAAGCGCTGAACTGCGTGAAGGGTCCCACCCCCGACCCGTGCATGGAATGCGAGGCCTGCCGCAGGATAGCCGCTGGGGGGCACCTCGACGTTCTTGAGATCGACGGAGCCAGCAACAGGGGCATCGACGAGATCAGGGACCTGAGGGAGAAGGCGCGTTACGCAGCCGCCGAGGGCGGATACAAGATATACATCATCGATGAGGTCCACATGCTCACCCGGGAAGCCTTCAACGCCCTTCTGAAGATACTTGAGGAGCCTCCCGACAGGGTCATTTTCATCTTCGCCACCACCGAACCCAGGAAGGTTCCGGCAACCATCCTCAGCAGATGCCAGAGGTTCGATTTCAGGCGCATACCATCCTCCGTAATGGGGGAGTACATCAGCAGGGAAGCCTCGGGGGAGGGCATAACCATCACCCAGGACGCCCTCAGCCTTGTGTGCAGGGCCTCCGGGGGAAGCATGAGGGACGCCCTTTCAATCATGGATCAGCTGGTGAGCTTTTCCGGAGGAAGCATTTCAGGGGATTCGGTTTCCAGACTTCTTGGCCTTGTGGAGGCAGACCTGCTGGCGGACATTTCCTCGGCGGTGTTCCACTCCCAGGGCAGCAGAGCGCTGGAGCTGGTGGAAGACGCCCTTGTGAGGGGATACAGCATAGAGGAGCTCATAGACGCCCTCAATGGTTTCCTCAGGAACGCCCTCCTTGCCTCAGCCGGGGCTGAAAAGGGCATAAACGACCTTTCAGACGGCGAACTCGAGCTGGTTCGCTCCACTGTAGCCGGTATAGCCGACGTTCATGTTCTGAACGTGCTCAGGCTGCTTTCCGGAGCCGCCGAGCAGATACGGCTGGGTGCCTCTCCCAGGGTGTCGGTGGAGGGTGCGCTCCTGACTGCCTCGAAGCTGGGAATAGCCTTCGGGATTAACGAACTCCCGCCGGTCACCGAGAGGGTTTCGGTGAAAGCGGTTCTTCCATCCGGGGTGGAGCCTGAGGGGAAAAAGGTACCCGAGCCTGAACCTGCAGCTGAGATCGAATCTGAAGACGAGCCGGCAGGAGAACCACGCTCCGCTGAGGAAGTTCCCGAAGAGGGCGGGGAAACCAGGGAGAAGGAAAAAGAGGTCATTCGGGAGATATCCGGGCTGTTCGACATGATCCCGGAGAGCGAGTGACCAGGAAAAGAACAGGAGCTGTGCATTCATGAACCGCCAGATGAAGAAGATGATGGCCCAGGCCCAGAAGATGCAGCAGAACATGATGAAGGCCCAGGAGGAACTCGCTCAGGAGAGGATCCAGGGAACCTCCGGAGGCGGAATGGTCACCGTGACCGTTACCGGCCAGTCTGACATAGTTGGTATTACCATCTCACCGGATGCCGTGGACCCCGAGGATGTGGAAGTACTTGAGGACATGATCCTGGCGGCCATCAACGATGCCGTTGAGAAGAGCCGGGAACTGGCCAGCGAGAGGATGGGCGGCCTGGGAATGCCCGGCGGCCTGGGAGGGATGATGTGAAGGAATCCCTGATAGACTCCCTGGCATCCTCACTGGGGAAGCTCCCGGGCATAGGCAGGAAGACCGCCCTTCGTCTGGCGTTCTCGCTGGTTGACGACAGGGAACTGGCCTCCGAGCTTTCCGGGGTGCTCTCCGACACCGTCAGGGATATCAGGGAGTGTTCCCTCTGCCGGAACATCACTTCACGGGAGATATGCGAAACATGTTCAGACGCCTCCAGACGGAACACCATATGCGTGGTGCACACCCCGGCTGACCAGAGGTCGATCGAGGACACAGGTCTGTACAGGGGATTCTATTTCGTTCTCCACGGAACCCTTGCACCGCTCGACGGAACCGGCCCCTCCGAGCTGGGCATACCCGGCCTGGTTGAAAGGGCAGTTGAGATGGGCGCCGAGGAAGTGATACTCGCGCTGGATTCCACCACCGAAGGCGAGGCCACCTGCGCCTACATAGCCAATCAGCTTTCCTCCCGTGGAATAAGTGTAACCCAGCTTGCCAGGGGGCTTCCACCGGGCGCTCTTGTGGAGTTCGCTGATTCACTTACCCTTTCCCAGGCCCTCAAAGGCAGACACGGTTTCTGATGGCTCTTAACTGGCCCAACAGGCTCACTGTGGCCAGGATAGTAATGGCCCCCATCGTGATGGTCCTTCTCCAGGAGGGCAGCAGGGAGTCCAGGTGGATAGCCCTGGGGGTTTTCGTCACCGCCGCCCTGACCGACCTTGTGGACGGACACCTGGCAAGGAGGTACGGGTGGATATCCAACCTGGGCAAGTTCCTGGATCCCCTCGCCGACAAACTCCTCGTTGCGCTGGCCTGGATAGGCCTTGCAAAGCTGGGCCTTATTCCCCAGTGGACCACCTATGTGGTGGTGGGGAGGGAACTGCTGATCACCGGTCTTCGATCCATTGCCGCGTACGCCGGTGTCCTGATTCTGCCCTCGGGGCTGGGGAAGTGGAAGGCCGCGGTTCAGATGTTCACCGTTTCGTTCTTCATGCTGCTCTCCGTGGTGGAGAGAACTGATATTCCCGGAGGGGTCCTGGCCGTTGGGGACGCGTCCATATGGCTCGCCCTGGTGCTCACGGTGGCCTCGGCTGTGCACTACCTGTGGCGGAACAGGCTCCTCGTACAGAGGCTGGGAATGTGAAGGGGCCCGGGAGGTTTTTCACCGGAGCGGTGGCGGCCACCCTGTGGACCGGCTACTTTCCATGGGGGCCCGGCACCGTGGGCTCCATCGTCGCCTGCGCCCTTTTCCTCTGGTGCCCCCCCTGGTTGAGACTGCCCCTTCTTCCGGGGATCCTTCTCGTTTCATGGGCGGGGTGTTCCGCCGGGAAATCCCTCTGGGGCAAGGATCCATCCAGGGTGACCATAGACGAGGTCGCCGGATGCTGGATAGCCTGTCTAGCTGCCCCTTCCCACTGGGGGCTCTGGGGCATTGCAGCTGCATTTCTTCTTTTCAGGGTTTTCGATATAGCCAAACCCTGGCCGGTGAAGGCCCTGGACCTGATCGATTCAGGCCTGGGCATACTTCTCGACGATGTTGCCGCGGGACTGATGGCGGCGGCGGTTCTTCTGGCCGCTTCCACTGTTCATGTTTTCTGAGGAGGCGGTCATGTACCACAGCTCAGCGATGATCATGGTGGGCGATGAACTGCTCAGCGGAAGGACCAGGGACGCCAACCTGAAGAGGTTCTCCGACGAGCTTGCCCGAAGGGGTCTGCCCGTGGAGGAGGCCAGGGTAGTAAGGGACATATCCGGGGAGATAGCAGGCGCGGTAAGGGATCTTTTCCGGCCAGGGCGTATTCTTCTGATAACAGGGGGCATGGGTCCCACCGACGACGACCTTACGGTTGCCGCCGTGGCGGAGGCCATGGGTCTGGCCATGAAGAGGGACGCTGAAGCAGAGGGAATGGTTCGTTCAAGGCAGGAGCTCTACGGCCTCGGGATGCCGGATTCCGCCCTGAAACAGGCCGTTATCCCCGTGGGGGCGGTTCCAGTACTCAATACAGCCGGCATAGCCCCTGGTGTGGTCCTGAGAAAGGACGGAGGGGCGGTGATATGCCTTCCCGGGGTTCCCTGCGAATCCGGGGCTCTCCTTGCACCCTGTCTTCTGGAGGCCGGCGCCGGAGCAGGCTCTCCGGGTGAGATACTTTTCATCAGGACCTGGGGGCTGAAGGAGAACGACCTTTACGACAGGCTCAAGGAAACCGCCGGGAAGCACGGCGTGGTTCCCGCCTTCCTTCCTTCCCCAGGGCGCGTTGACCTGAAGGTGCGCGGCCCCGGAGCGCGGGCCTTTTTCGATGAGGTGCTTACGATTCTGGGGCCAAGTGTATACTCCACTTCCAGGGACGAGACCCTGGAAGAGGTACTGGGAGCCAGGCTGCTGGAAAAAGGCTATAACATGGCCACGGCAGAGTCCTGCACCGGAGGGGGCATAGGCAGGAAACTCACCACGGTTCCCGGTGCTTCCCGCTGGTACCAGGGGGGAGTGGTCACCTACTCCGACCGATTGAAGACCTCCGTTCTGGGGGTCTCACCGGATATCCTGGCATCCTTCGGTGCAGTGAGCGGGGAGACAGCCCTGGAAATGGCAAGGGGAGTCCTCCATCTCACCGGCGCGGACTGTGCCGTTTCCGTAACGGGGATAGCCGGGCCCGGCGGCGGCTCCCCTGAGAAACCGGTGGGAACGGTGTGGACAGCTGCTTCAGTGCCAGGGGGAGAAAGCGTACGTCACTGGAGGCTTGGCGGCGGCAGGGGAACCGTGAGGCAGGGCGCCGTATCAAGGGCGCTGGGGAGCCTGCTGGAGCTTCTGGTTTGAGGCTCTTCATAGCCCTGGAGCTTCCATGGGAGACCCGCAGCGGTCTTCACGATCTGCTGGCGGAGGAGAGGGAGCGCTACGGCTTTCTCAGGTGGACCTCCCTGGAGAACCTCCATGTGACCCTTCGTTTCCTGGGGGATATGAATCCAAGGAAAATCGCTGACAGATTAAGTGAAATGCACCTGGGCTCATTGCTGCCCGTGGAGTTCAGTCTCTTCAGAACCGGCACCTTCGGTTCGCCTCCCCGGATCCTCTGGGTGTCCGGCTGCTTCTCCCGGGCGGTATACCGTCTGACGTCCGTTCTGGGTGAGATCCCCGATGACAGGGGGGATAAGGCACAGGGACGCTTCATACCCCATGTAACCGTTGCAAGGGCGCCCCGGAGCGGCAGCATTCCTTCGGTGAAGCTTCCCGGTGAACTCAGCGGTCTTGCGGGATCGGTAACACTGTACAACAGCACACTCACCCCCGCCGGGCCTGTTTACGAAAGGGTCTTTCAGGTCTCCAGCTGACCGCCCTCAAGCGCCAGCCCGCCAAGGGAGGTCTCCCTGTAGAGCGAAGGAAGGTCGTGTCCCGTCTGAAGCATGGTCTTCACCACCCTGTCGAAACCTATTCTGTGGGTGCCGTCTGACATTATCGCGTATGCATCGGCATCCAGGGCTCTTGATGCGGCGAATGCGTTCCTCTCTATGCATGGAACCTGCACTAAACCCCTTACAGGGTCGCATGTCAGTCCCAGGTGGTGCTCCAGCCCCATTTCCGCGGCATACTCTATCTGCCTGGGCGATCCGCCGAACAGCTGTACCACCGCTCCTGCCGCCATGGAGCAGGCGGTTCCGATCTCGCCCTGGCAGCCGACCTCGGCGCCTGAGACGGAGCCGTTCCTTTTTACCAGGGCACCTATGAGCCCAGCTGTGGCCAGGGCCTTGAGTATCCTCATCCCCTCTATTCCGTGGAAGGTTTTCATGTAGTAAAGAACCCCCGGTAGAACCCCGCAGGAACCGCAGGTGGGCGCGGTGACCACCCTTCCTCCCCCGGCGTTCTCCTCAGCCGCCGCCAGGGCGAAGGCGAAAAGGGAACCCCTTCTTCTGAGGGATTCCGAGTAGCCGGAGGACTTGTTGTGATAGGATGCGGCCTTCCTGGGTATCCCAAGGCCCCCTGGAAGCACTCCCTCGTTCTCCAGACCCCGCTCCACCGATTCCTTCATGGTGTTCCAGACTTCCTGCAGGAAATCCCAGATACCTTCGCCCTCGCTATTGGAAACGAGTTCCCAGATGGAAGCCCCGGTATCGGAGCACCAGCTCAGGACCTCATCCATGGTATTCACCGGGTAGACCTGTGTTTCTTCAGGACGGCCCAGGTATTCTATTGCACCTCCTCCAGTGCTGTAGACAATGAACGGCTGTGTCTCCGTTCCGTCGGGGAACCTTGCGCTGAATGTCATTCCGTTCGGGTGAAGGGGCAGTGAGGTTTCTGGTTTCCAGCGTATCTCCACCTTCACGGGATCGAGAGCCTTCTCCAGAGCCCTGTCGGTCATGTGCCCCCTGCCGGTTGCCGCAAGGCTTCCATACAGCTCAACTACGCACCCGGTCATTCCCGGGTGCATCCCGGCAAACAGCGCCGCGGCCCTGGCAGGCCCCATTGCATGGCTGCTGGAAGGGCCGTAACCTGTTCTGAATATGTTCTTTATCGTTTCCATTACCCTGGAGTACTCCTTTTTGCAGGAACGGAACGGGCGGATCCACTTGAAGTATAATAAGCCGCGGCGGTAGCTGATGATGAAACCGGGGTTGCGCAGGGTACATATGTTTACTATAGTCTTCCCCGATGGCAGGAGATAGTCCCCTGATCAGGGTCACTTCGGGTAAATTGCTGAAAGGTGTTGCCATGGCAGACAAAGCGGTGAATGAAAACAGGAAGAAAGCCCTCGACGCCGCCTTCCTTCAGATCCAGAAGAAGTTCGGAACCGGTTCCATAATGAAGTTGGGCGAGGCCCCGGAAATGAAGGTCGACACCTTCCCCACCGGTTCCATCTCACTGGACCTTGCCCTGGGTGTCGGCGGAGTTCCCAGGGGAAGGGTAATAGAGGTCTTCGGCCCTGAAAGCAGCGGAAAGACCACCCTTGCGCTCCATATGCTTGCCAATGCCCAGAAGGCCGGGGGAGAGGTTGCCTTCATCGACGCCGAACACGCCCTGGACCCGGGTTACGCCGAGAAGCTGGGCCTTAACATCGACAACCTCATGGTATCCCAGCCCAACAACGGAGAACAGGCCCTTGAGATAACGGAAACCCTTGTGCGCTCCAACGCCGTGGATGCCATTGTGGTGGATTCCGTGGCGGCCCTGGTTCCCAGGGCTGAGATCGAGGGTGAAATGGGAGACAGCCATGTGGGCCTGCAGGCAAGGCTCATGAGCCAGGCCCTCAGGAAGCTCACAGGCGCCGTTGCAAGATCGAAGTGCTCGGTCATTTTCATCAACCAGATAAGAATGAAAATAGGCGTCATGTTCGGCAACCCCGAAACCACCACCGGCGGCCGGGCGCTGAAGTTCTATTCCAGCCTCCGCCTGGATGTCAGGCGAATAGCATCCATCAAGAACGGCGAGGAGGTCACCGGCAGCCGAACAAGGGTCAAGGTGGTCAAGAACAAGGTCGCTCCCCCCTTCAGGGTATGCGAGTTCGACATCCTCCACGGCGAGGGAATATCCCGAACCGGCGAGCTTATCGATCTGGGCCTCGAGCACGACCTTGTCTCCCGCAGGGGAACCTGGTACTCCATAGAAGGCCAGCAGATCGGCCAGGGCCGCGACAACGCCCGGAAGTACCTCGACGAGAACCCGCAGGCAGCCGATGCCCTTGAAGCCTCCCTCCGGGAGAAACTGGGGATGGTCAAGCACGACACGCCTTCGGAGGGGGAAAAATAGAGCCTCTGCTTTCCCTTCGGAAACTCAGGCGCAACAGGGTCATGGCAACTCTGCAATCAGGCTCTTACATTGTGGCTCCATCCGATGTCCCGCCGGGCTCGGGAGAGCTTGACCCCGAGGCCCTTCAAGCCGCCCAGTTGCGGTGCGCCAGATCCGATGCCGGGCGTTTCCTCGAGTACAGGGAGAGAACCACCGGCCAGCTCAGGGACAAGCTCGTTTCACTGGAATATCCCCGGGAAGTGGCTGAAGACACCGTTGCCTGGGCCGAGGAATACGGCTACGTGAACGACCTCCGGTACTGCGGCATGTATGTATCCTCGAGGTCCATGGGCAAACTCAGGCTCAGGGTCGAACTCCTGGGAAAGGGAGCCTCTGAGGCGGCAGTGGACGAAGCCCTGGCAGGGCTTTCGGAGAACGGCTCCTTCCAGGAAGCGGTGGCCGCGGTCAGGAAAAGGTACGGTTCGCTGGAAGACGGCGAGAGGGCCTTCAGAAGGGCGGCTTCCTGGCTGCAGCGCCGGGGCTATCCAGGGGGCTTCATCGCAAGGGTCCTCAGAGAGGCTCTGGGGAAATGAAGCACAGGAACAACCGTCTTTTCTGGTCTGCAGCGGGTGCCCTCATTACAGGAGATCCGCAGATTCCCGATACCTCCTCCCTGCCGGAACACATGAGGGAATCGCTGGAACTCCTTCCCGATATCCCGCCCCATTCCCTCACCTGCAGGGGTGAAGATCTGCAGGGAAAGAGGGGAAGGTACATCTACCAGGTTACATGGAAAGCGCTCAGGGAACTGGGTTTCTCCAGGCCGCTCAGAACGGAAGTGCTCAGAGGCGTGGAGATCCTGATCCCCTTTCATCGGCAGGGTACAGCCGTGATACCCCAGGGGTTCCAGAGCCGTGTCCCCCACCGGCTGAGGTCCCTGGCACTGATTGCCAAGAGCGCCGTTCTCAGGGAAGCGGGGTTCCACCTGGTGGTGTGCTCCGCAGTCTACATGCCGGAAGTCTGGAACGCCCTTGAAGGGGGAAGATGCTCGGTCTGCACCCCTGACAATCTCACTCAGCTGGTTAATACACTTGACTTTTCACGGTGAATCAATCAGATTTGAGACCCCTTGGCACGGCAGCGGGCCCGGGGCAGGGCTTGGATACACCCGGCTGACGCCGGAGCCCCCGAAGAACTGATGATGCAATAACATAAAGGACACCAACCTTTTTCGGAGGATTGGAAATTGAAGACCTACTCTGCAAAAGCCGGAGAGATCAAGCGAGACTGGTGGGTGGTTGACGCCTCCGATCAGACCCTCGGGAGGCTCTCCGCAAAACTTGCCATGATACTGCAGGGCAAGAACAAGCCGGTATACACACCCCACATGGATACCGGGGATTTCGTTGTGGTTGTGAACGTGGACAAGATGCGCATCACCGGCCGCAAACTCGACCAGAAGGTTTACTACCGCCACACAGGATATGCCGGCGGTCAGAAGGCCACCACAATGCGCGACATGATGGACAAGCATCCGGAGAGGGTGCTCACCCACGCCGTCAAGGGAATGCTTCCCAAGAACAGGCTCAGCCGCGCCCAGCTTAAGAAACTGAAGATCTTTTCCGGTCCCGAGCATACCCACGCTGCGCAGCAGCCCAGGGTACTTGAGATCAAGTAGTCAGGGGGCAGCATGGAACAGTACATCGGAGTTGGAAGAAGGAAGTCGGCAACCGCCAGGTGCTACCTCAGGCCCGGTTCCGGAAGGATAGTCATAAACAGAAGGACCCCATCGGAGTATTTCGGCGAACTCAGGCAGAAGGATCACGCCTTCGAGCCCCTGCAGACCGTCAAGGCCTCCGGTTCTTGGGACCTTGTGATTAACGTTACGGGCGGCGGCATCACCGGCCAGGCCGGAGCCATCCGCATGGGTATTGCCAGGGCCCTCGTCGAGGCGAACCCCGACTTCAGGTCTCCCCTGAAGTCCGCGGGAATGCTCCGCAGGGATCCCAGGGTCGTTGAGAGAAAGAAGTACGGTCAGCCCAAGGCAAGGAAGCGCTTCCAGTTCTCCAAGCGTTAGGCCGGCCTCGATCACACACGGCGTAAAGGGGCGGGTGCCCGGTGTTCCCACAATGGGAATGGCACCCGCCTTCGCCGGAGGAAGAACCGAAAGGACAAAGAAAAATGCAGATCCCCTCGATTCAGGACCTGCTGGAGGCCGGAGCGCACTTCGGTCACCAGGAGAAGAGATGGAACCCCCGGATGAAGAACTATATCTTCATGAGCCGGAACGGTATCCACATCATCGACCTCAAGAAGACCCAGAAGAACCTTGAAGACGCCATCAACCTTGTGAGCAAGATCGTTGCCGGGGGCAAGGACGTTCTCTTCGTAGCCACCAAGAAGCAGGGCAGGGAAAGTGTTCGTGAGCACGCCGAGCGTTCAGGGATGTTCCACATGACCGAACGCTGGCTGGGCGGCACCCTTACCAATTACAATACCATCTTCAAGAGCATCCGCCGTCTGGAGGAGCTGGAGGAAATGGAACGGAAGGGCTGGCCCAGGGGCTTCAAGAAGAGGGAGATACTCCAGAAGACCAGGGAGATGGAGAGGATCAACAAGTATCTCCAGGGAATAAGGCACATGAAGGGCCTTCCCGGAGTCATCGTGGTGGTGGACATAAAGAAAGAGGCCATTGCGGTCCAGGAGGCAAGGAACCTTAAGATCCCCTGCATCGCCATGGTCGACACCAACTGCGACCCCACTGAGGTAGACTACCCCATACCCTCCAACGACGACGCCATCAAATCCATAGACCTCATCGTAGGCGCCCTTGCCGACGCGGCCCTGCTGGGCTCCGAGGGCAGGAAGAGAAGGGATGTCGAGGAGCCTGAGAAGCCGGCCGCCCCCGCCAGGGCAAAGAAGCCCGAGAAGGCGGAAGCCGCCGAGGCCGGGGAAGTGGAAGAAGAGAAGAAAGCCGAACCTGAAAAGGTCGAGGAGGAATAGAATGGCCGTTGACGCGAAAACTGTCAAGGAACTGAGAAGGATCTCCGGCGCCGGAATGATGGAGTGCAAGAAGGCTCTGGACGAAACCGGAGGAGACATCGACGCCGCCCTGAAACACCTCAGGGAGCAGGGCGTGAAGGTTGCCGCCAAGAAGGCCTCCAGGCAGGCCAACGAGGGTCTTGTTTACGCTTATATCCACGGCCCCGGCAAACTGGGTGTGCTGGTGGAGATAAACTGCGAGACCGATTTCGTGGCGCGAACCGATGCTTTCCAGGATTTCTGCAAGCAGGTGGCCATGCACATAGCCGCCAGCAATCCAGAGTTCGTGGGCAGGGAGCAGGTTCCGGAAAACAGGGTCCAGGAGGAAAAGGAAGTTCTCTTCTCCCAGCTTGCGGATTCCGGCAAGCCTGAAAATATTAAGGAGAAGATCGTCGAGGGCAGGCTTGACAAGTTCTACAGCGAGATCTGCCTCCTGGATCAGGAATGGATCCACGATTCCGAGGTTGGCAAGGTTTCCGACGCCCTCACCGCGGCGATCGCCAAGGTTGGCGAGAACATGGTGATCAACAGGTTTGCGCGTTTCCAGATAGGCGGTTAGCATGGATGGCGGCTCCGGCAGACCCCGAAGGGTGCTTCTCAAGCTGAGTGGAGAGGTCCTTGCCGGGCCGGAAGGCCGGGGTTTCCACCCGGAAACGGTGGATGACGTTGCCGGGATCCTCATCGAAGCCGCTTCCAGGAACATACAGACCGGTGTGGTCACAGGCGGGGGGAACTTCGCCAGGGGCAGGGAACTGAGTTCATTCACCAGGACCACAGCGGACTACATGGGTATGCTCGCCACGGTGATGAACTGCCTGGCGGTATCCGATTCAGTTGCAAGGCACGGCGGCAGGTCCGCCGTGCTTTCTTCTTTTCCTGTGCCTGAAGCAGGCGCAGAACCCTTCTCCCCGGGAAGGGCAAGGGAGCTTTTCTGCAAAGGCACCATCGTGTTCTTTGCCGGTGGAACGGGGAATCCCCTGCTCTCCACCGATACCGCCGCCGCCCTCAGAGCCGCCCAGACCGGCTGCGACACCCTTTACAAGGGAACAAAGGTCGACGGCGTTTACACAGGCGACCCTAAAAGGGATCCCGACGCAAGAAGGTACGAGTCTCTTACCTACAGGGAAGTCCTTCAGATGAACCTCGGGGTCATGGATGCCGCCGCGGTGGCGGTAAGCAGGGACAATGCCCTGCCCATCGTCGTTTTCGATGTGACCCGCCCCCGGAACTTTCTCGAAGTACTGAACGACCACAGTATCGGTACCACAATAGAGGGGGATCAAGATGTATGAGGAAATACTGCTCGACCTTGAGGACAGGGCCGACAAGACCGTACGGAACACATCGAAGGAGATGTCGGTGGTTCGCACCGGCAAGGCGAGCCCGGCGCTTCTGGACAACATCCGCGTCGAGGTATGGGGAGACAACCTTCCCCTGAAGCAGGTTGCCGGCATCAGCGCTCCGGAGCCCAGGCTCCTGGTGGTCCAGCCCTGGGACGCCTCCACGGCCCCGGATGTGGCAAAGGCCATAGAATCCAGCGAACTTGGCCTCAGGGCCAACGTCGACGGTCCCGTGATACGCATTCCCATTCCAAAGCTTTCCGAGGAGAGGCGTCGTGACCTTATCAAGCATGTGAAGAAGCTTGCTGAAGAGGGAAAGACAGCCATAAGGAACATCAGGCGCGATGCCAACGATGCCCTTAAGAAGGCCTGTAAGGGCGGAGAGATCACCGAGGACATTGAGAAGAAGGCCATGGGCGAAGTTCAGGAAACCGTGGACAAGGCAGTGGCCGAGATCGACAGGATACTGAAGCTCAAGGAAGACGAGATCCTTGAAGTCTGATCTTTCCCCGGTTCCGTCCCACATCGCCATCATAATGGACGGCAACGGCCGCTGGGCCCGGAAGAGGGGCCTCCCCAGGATCAAGGGGCACGATGCCGCCGAACGGTCCATTCACGACTGCGTGGAGGTCTGCGGCGAGCTGGGTGTGGGTTACCTTACCCTCTACGCCTTTTCCACCGAGAACTGGTCACGCCCAAGCTCCGAGGTGGCTTTCATCATGAAGCTTCTCAGCAGGTTCATCAAAGGCAACATCGACGAGCTTCACCGTAAGAACGTAAAGCTGCGTACCACAGGAAGGCTGGAGGACATTCCCGCCGGTCCCAGGAAAGACCTTCAGGAAGCCATGGATAAGACCGCAGGCAACACCGGTCTGCACCTGATACTCGCCCTGAGCTACGGTGGCAGGGCGGAACTCACCGACGGAGTGCGCTCCATTGCCGGGATGGTCGCCCGGGGCACTATCCAGCCGGATGATATAACCGAGGAAACCATCGCCTCAAGTCTCTACAACCCTGATATTCCCGACCCGGAGCTGGTGATAAGGACCAGTGGCGAACAGAGGCTCTCCAACTTCCTCATGTGGCAGACGGCCTACAGCGAACTGTACTTCACACCTGTTCTCTGGCCCGACTACAGCAGGGAAGAACTGCTGAAGGCCATCGATGACTACAGGGGCCGTGGAAGAAGGTTCGGAGGCATAGACCAGACATGACCTTCCCCAGGCTGTACGGCAGGCTTCTCGTTGCCATCCCGGGCATCGCGCTTTTCCTCTTCGTGCTGTTCCGTACCCCCCCTTACTGGGCGCTTCTCCTCTTCTCTTCCCTCTCCCTCCTCGCCGCGTGGGAGGCTGTGCAGCTCTGCTGCTCCACCGGGATCAACACCTTCGCAAGGGTGATATCCTCATTCCTCGCCGGAGTTGTCACCCTGTTCATTGCCATCGACCATCCACTGACCCTTCCTGTCCTCCTGCTTCCAGGAGCGGCCATCGCCCTCTGCGTAATGGTAACACTGGGCCCGGAACACTCCAGAAGAAGGATCGCCGGAACCGCATCCCTTCTCAGCCTCTACTCCATCGGTTTCGGTCTCATGGGAAGGATCTGCCTGCAGTGGGGCCCCTGGGCGCTGCTGGCCCTTCTCGCCCTCTGCTGGGTGGGCGACAGCGCCGCCTACTTCACCGGTATTGCCTTCGGCCGCCACAAGCTGATGCCAAAGGTGAGCCCGGCGAAGTCCTGGGAGGGGTTCTTCGGGGGGCTGGCTGGAGCAGTGGCAGGTTCGGTGCTTGCAGGTATCATTGGCGGTCTACCGCTGACACCCCTGCTGGTTGCGGGATTCGCAGGGGGAGTAGCAGGCGTTCTGGGTGACCTTTTCGAGTCATCCATCAAGAGGGATGCCGGGGTCAAGGACTCCAGCGGCCTTCTCCTGGGCCACGGCGGAATGCTTGACAGGTTCGACAGCGCCGTTGCCGCCGCTCCGGTCTTCATGACGGTGCTTTTCCTTTTCGGAGTATCCTGATGCCGTTACGCAAGGTTGCAGTTCTGGGCTCCACCGGTTCCATAGGTACCCAGGCCCTTGAGGTCATTGCCCGAAGCCCGTCCCTTGCCCTTCATTCCATTGTTTGCGGTTCCTCCCGGGAAACACTTGAGCGCCAGAGGAACATGTATTCCCCGGCGTACGCCGCCGCAGCCTCCGACGGCGAGCCTCGGGAGGTCCTGTCCCGGGCAATAGAAGGGGCAGATATAGTACTCAACGCTGTGGTGGGCAGTGCCGGTCTGATGGCCAGCATGCTGGCCCAGGAAGCGGGAAAGCCTCTGGCGCTGGCAAACAAGGAGAGCCTGGTGGTGGGCTCTGAGCTTCTTAAGCCCCATCTGGAGTGTGGAATGGTGATCCCTGTGGACAGCGAACACAGCACGGTTTACCGTTGCCTGTCCGGGGAGGAAAGGCAGCCCCATTCCATTCTGCTCACGGCTTCAGGCGGCTCTCTCAGGGACCTCCCAGCTGATGAGCTTCATCACGCTCCCCCTGAAGCGGTACTCTCCCATCCCACCTGGAGCATGGGGGGAAGGATAACCGTAGATTCCGCCACAATGGTCAACAAGGCATTCGAGGTTCTGGAGGCAAGAGCGCTCTTCCCCGGAATACCGGTGGGTGTCGTGGTTCACCGAAGCAGCATCGTCCATTCCTTCGTCCGCTGCGCTGACGGGGCGTGGAAAGCCCTCATGGGCCACCCGGACATGAAGGTTCCCATTTCCTGGGCCCTCCACTACCCGGACCTGGCTTCTCCAGTGGAGGCAAACGACTTTCCCTCTGACTGGGGAGATCTGAGCTTCAGCGAACTGCAGCAGGAAAGGTATCCTGCATTCGCCACGGTGACAGCTGCCGGAGACCTTGGAGGTACCGCACCAGCCGCGGCAAATGCCGCAGACGAGGTGGCGGTTGAGGCTTATCTTAAAAAGCGAATTCCCTTCGGACACATAGCCACGGTGATAGCCGGAGTCCTGAATAAATGGAACACAGTTCCAGTTGTGGACTACACACAGCTGATGCATGCTGACAATGAAGCCAGGGAACTGGCGCGGATGGAGGTTGAGCGGGTGTGCTCTCGGTAGCTGCTGTCATTTTCGGTCTGGGGCTCATCGTGTTCTTCCACGAACTGGGCCACTTCCTCGTATCGAAGGCCGTTGGCCTTCCGGTTGAGAGGTTCAGCATAGGCTTTCCTCCATTCATTTTCAGGAAGAAGCTGGGAGATACCGAGTACTGCATAGGAGGCGTTCCACTGGGCGGTTACGTTAAGGTCGACCTGGGGGTAGGCAGCGGCGAGGTATCCCCGGTGTCCTGGTGGAAGCGTTCCCTGGTGGTGCTTGCCGGCCCGGTGATGAACCTGGTGCTGGCGGCTCTTCTGATGTTCACCGTTCTGGGAGTGACAGGCACCGAGATACCGGTAACCCTGCCGGTGGTGGGCAGCGATCACATGGAGGGTCTCGAGACCGGGGACGTGGTCGTACGGGTCTCCGGCGTTCAGGTGGAGAGCTGGGAGGAACTTTATCAGGCCACAGAATCTTCTCCGGAAGGCCACTTCACGGTTCTCAGGAACGGCTCTGAGGTAGAGGTTCCATATTCACTTTCCACTGACAGCCTTCCGGGGTTCACTCCGCTGATCCCCACTGTCGTTGAATCCTCGGTGGGGATGCCCGCCTACGAGGCGGGGATAAGGTCAGGGGACAGCATAACAGCAGTGAACGGGGTGGAGCTGGTGGACTTCTCACATCTTCAGAGGGAAGTGGAAGCATCGGAGGGCAGGTTCATAGAACTGGTCTACATGAGGCACGGCGCCGCCGACACCGCATGGGTGGAACCCATGGACTACCAGGGCAGGCAGATAATCGGTGTTACTTCCATGGGGGAGACAAGGACTTTAAGGCTTCCTGTGTTCACAGCTCTGAAGGTGGGAACCCTTGCGGCCCTCCAGGGAGCTGTTTCATTCTACGCGGGGCTGGTCAAGCTGATCGCTTCGCCGGTTCAGCTGGTGGAGATGTCTGGAGGGCCGGTGTTCGTTGCTGAGACCCTGGGGCAGCAGGCCGGTTTCGGGATCTCCAGGTTCCTGGAGACCATAGCTTACTTCTCCCTGGCGATAATGGGTTTCAACCTTATCCCGCTGCCTGTGCTGGACGGAGGGCAGTTCCTGTTCATACTCTTCGAGGGGGTCAGGGGAAAACCGGCATCTCCGAAGGTGATACAGACCGCCCAGCAGATAGGCATTTTCGTTCTTCTGATCCTGTTCGCGGCGGTGATTTTCAGGGATGTGTCCCGGGTGGTTACCAGGGTGCGCTAGAGCAGCTGAGACTGCTGGGCTTCCTGCATCTCCTGTATCATGATCTGTTCCAGCTTCGCGGCTGTGTCTGCCGCCGCCCTGAAAAACACCGGCCACAGGGATGTGTTCGCTTCTGACATGGCTTCCAGTGCCTGCAGGGCTTCCGGCCCCGGAGAGGGCGACCAGCCGCTGGAGTCGGGAAGATACGCAATGTTCCTGGCCAGCATGCCAGCGGATACCGTTATCAGCTCCATCTCCTCAGGCGTGAACTCCTCCCGGGGTTCGCTTCCGCATCCTCCGGTGGCGAGAAGTACTGCCAGAATAGCCGCTGCCGTCTTCATGGGTGTAATATGCAACCCCCGGAGGTTTCGGGCACATTCGGTCTCCTCTCTGGTATAATAAGCATATTGGGAGGCGCAATTTCTCACGGAAGGGCTCATCTTGAGGTATTTCATACTGCTACCCCTGCTGCTGTCCGCTGCCCTGTACGCAACGGAATACGGACGGAACAAGATAACCGGCACCGACATGGACTGGTGGGTGATCCACTCGCCGCACTTCGACGTTTACTATGAAGAGGGCACGGAGAATGTGGCAGAGAGCACTGCGGTAATCGCTGAACGCGAGATAAGGCTTCTTGGGGACACCTTCGACTACCTTCCGTCGAACCCCATACCCATCATCGTTTACCGTTCCCCGGCCAGGTTCAGGCAGACCACAGTTCTTTCCCAGGAGCTGGGTGAGGGCATCGGCGGGTTCACGGAGTATTACAAGGGCCGCATCGCGGTTCCCTTCGAGGGAATATGGAGCGACTACAGGCATGTTCTGGCCCATGAGCTGAACCACGCTTATGTCTACGACATGATGTACCGCAGGGAACTCACCGACATCGTAACCTCCAGAGCCCCCCTCTGGGTCATGGAAGGTCTGGCGGAGTACACTTCGCTGGGATGGGACCTCGACAGCGAGATCGAGTTCCGCGACATGGTCATTTCCAACTACATCGTACCGGTAACTCAGCTGAACCGCAGACAGGACTACCTTGTTTACCGTCAGGGACAGGCCATCTACCACTTCATGATGGAGAGGTACGGCGAAGAGAGATTCCTTGAGTTCGTGCGCCACATGAGGAGCAGGGAGGGCATCGAGGGCGCCATGTCCGCCGCCTTCGACATGACGGTGAGCCAGTTCAGCGACAGGTTCATCGAATGGGCCAGGGAGACCTATTGGGCTCCTGTAGCCACCGGCGAAAGCCCCTCCGATATCGGCGTTCCCATAATGCAGGGAGAGGGTCCCAGGGCGAAGAGACTCAGCCTCGCCGGTCCTGTCATCTCCCCGGACGGCTCCGCTGTGGCGGGATGCGAGTACCATCACGCAAGGTTCTCCGGTGTGGTTCGCTCGGCGGTTGACGGCGAGGAACTGGCCAGGCCGGTGGAGGGCGGAGGGCTTTACGACGAAGGCGTCTCTCCCATGTACAGGTCCATGTGCTTCTCCCCGGGGTCGGATTCCGTGGCGGTGGCCTTCCACAGGCAGGTGAGCGATGGAATACGTGTATCCCCGCTGAACGGTTCAGCCGTTGAACTGCCTGTGGATTTCGATCTGATAAGGGACCCGGTCTGGAGTCCCGAAGGGGGACAGCTCGCCTTCTGCGCCATGCAGGAAGGCAGCCTCGACATCTGGCTCTGGGATATGGGTACCCGAAATCTCAGAAGGCTCAGCGACAACGAGCAGGGTGAGTTCGACCTCTGGTGGGGCAAGAGCGGCATCTGGTGCGTTTCAGAGAAACCCGAAGAGGGTCTCCGTTCCATTCAGCTCTGGCAGACCGACGGCACCATGGAGGTTGTTCACACCTGTTCTGAGACCCTCTCCTCCCCTGTGGAGACCCCTGAGGGCCTTATATTCATTTCTTCCGAGCACGGGCAGCCGGATTTTTTCCTGTTCCAGGGAGATTCCACCTCCCCGGTTCGGCTCACCGACCTTTACATGACCCCGGATTTCCCCAGCTGGGCCGATTCATCCGAGGTTGGTCTCTTCCAGGCCTCCGACTGGTCAGGTTCCGGCCTTTTCGTCACCAGGGACCTCACCGAAAGGCATGTTCACATCCCTGATTCGATTCACGTCTGCCCGGAGCCCGGTACTCCTTCAGATGCGGATACCACGGATGCTGCGGATTTCAGCACCGGGAACTGGCGCATTGGGCCATATCAGCCTGCTTTCAGCCTCGATCAGGTGAGTGCCAACGCCGGTTTCGACTCGTACTCCGGGCTCACCGGCAACTCATACTTCATTTTCAGCGACGTTCTCGCCCACCATCAGATGGGGGTGATGGCCAACTTCAGCGGTCAGGTGAGCGACATGGACCTGGCCGTTATCTACAACAACCTCTCCCACAGGATACAGACCGGCGGAGCGGTTTACAGGTTCGCCTCCAGGTATGTGTTCGAAGACACACTGGGCAACAGGGACTACGTTCGGGACATCGACATCGGGGCCAGCCTCGGTGCCAGGTATCCGCTCACCAGGGCCCTTCGCGCCGGCCTTTCCACCAGCTATCAGAGGATATCCAGGGAGGGCCTCTGGTCCGACGACATGCTTTTCCGGGAGAACATCTACACGGTAAGGGCGAATCTTGTATACGACAACGCCCTCTGGGGAGCGGTAGGCCCCAGGGTCGGCAGCAGGATGAGCCTGGATTTCGACCTTGCCCCGGGATTCTGGGACAATGCCAGCTACTTCACCGGCATGATCGACCTCAGGGAGTACACCTGGGTCTCCGGCGAGGTGACCCTGGCAACCAGGCTTGCGGGAGGAATGAGCTTCGGAGAAGACAAGCAGAGGTTCTTCCTGGGCGGAGCTCTGCCCCACAGGCGGAGCACCGGGGACGTTGAGGGCGTTGGCGATCTTTACCAGTTCTACACCAGCTACGCCGACCAGCTCCGCGGTTGGGACTACGCCTCATTGAACGGCACCAGATACGCAGTCGCTTCTGCGGAACTGAGATATCCGGTACTCAACTACCTGAGCCTGGCTGCTCCCATCCCCATGACACTTACCAGGGGGAGGGGCGTGATATTCACCGACCTTGGTTTCGCCACCGACGACCTCTCCAGGCTCAAATTCGCCGATGCGGATGGAGGCTACAGCCTCAGGGACCTGAAGATGTCCATAGGCACCGGTTTCAGGCTCAATGTGGGTTTCTTCGTTCTGAAGAGCGACATCGCCTGGCGCACCGACCTTTCAAGCATAAGCCAGAAGCCCGAGTACTACTTCACACTGGCCACCGAGTTCTAAAGAAGGAGGTCTTTCCACCGTATGAGATTTCTTCCGATTCTGTTACTGCTCGCCGCGGTGCCCATGCTTGCCTGGGAATGCCCCAGGTGTCTGTCCGGGAACCCCGATGACGCCGGGTACTGCTCATCGTGCCTCCTTCCACTTCCACCGGAGGGCATGACCTTCATTCCCGGAACCACCGTGGAGATCGAGGGAGAGGAGTTTGAGGTTAAGGGCTTCTTCATCGACGACACCCAGGTTACCTACAGGGAGTTCCTCCCATGGCTGAACGGCTCAGGGTTCGGAGCCAGGGAACTCGGCGCTGTCATCACCGGCGGCAGCACCGCGGAAAGCATGGAATTCCTTGCCTTTACGCCGTTCATGGGCGATCAGGCAGGTGGAATAACCGTTCCCTCCCAGTGCCTCGAGAACGCCGTTGCCTCCATAACCTGGAGCGGCGCACAGTCCTATCTCTCCAGCGAAGGCAAGAGGCTCCCCACCCTGGCGGAGCTCTACGCCGCCAACAGGGAGGGGCTGATCCAGGAACTCGACGCCTACCAGGCCATGTCGGACTTTTCAGGCCAGATGAGGGCTTCCCTGGGGGACATGCTGGGAACGCTGGCTACCCAGGCCATGTTCGCAGGGTACAGCACCGCCCGGGAAAGGGTGATGTGGGAGCTTGCCGGAACGGTATTCGGAGAGGATCCCACAGAAACGGCCCCGGCCCCGGGGGTCATATATGTTTCCATTTTCAAGCCCGGGGAGACCCCGGAGCTTTCCGCGGTGCACAGGGATGAAGGGTATTTCAACGTGGTTTTCAGGGGAGCCATCGAGGTTCCCGAATAGGCGTGGAAGGAGACTGATATGAAGAAGATGCTCATTGCCGCTGCGGTTCTGGCGGTTGCTGCCGGATGCGGGACCAGGGAAGTCACCCGCACCGAGACCGACACCGTGACCGACCTCAGCGGACGCTGGAACGACACCGACGCAAGGATAGTGGCAGACTCAATAGTGGACCAGTGCCTGAACGGACGCTGGGTTGCTTCTTCCAGACTTGTGGAGGATGGCAGGGGCGAGGCTCAGCTTCCCGTGATACTGGTTGGCGGCGTACGCAACCAGAGCCTGGAGCACATAAACGTGGATGTCTTCATGTCCGAGATCGAAAGATCGCTGCTCAACTCGGGAGAGTTCAGGATCGCCTCAGGCGGCAGGGAGAGGGATGAGATCCGCGACGAACGCAGGGACCAGACCATCTTCGCCTCTCCGGAGACCGCCGCCCAGTTCGGCAGGGAGATAGGCGCCGACTACGTGATGACCGGAACGGTAAACTCCATAGAGGACCAGATCGATGACACCAGAGCGGTGTTCTACCAGGTGAACATAGAACTTATCGACGTGGAGACCGCCCTGAAGGTATGGATGGGTTCCACGGAGATCAAGAAGATCATCGAGTGGTAGGGTAGTGAAGCTCCTTATCATCGGCTTTCTGGTGCTCAGCCTGGGGTGCGCTTCATCCTACACCGACACCATGTTCCCGGTGATTCGCGACCTCAACAGGGGAACCCCCTCCCAGGCCATGGACCGGCTTCGGCAGGTCTTTCCCGACAGCACCGGGAGGGACAGGCTCCTCTACCTCATGGAACTGGGCAACCTTGCCAGGTATTCAGGGCAGCACACGGTGGCCAGAAGCGCGCTCCTTGCCGCCGACAGGCTCAGCGACCTCCAGAGGGGCACCGATATCGGTCAGCAGGCCCAGTCCATGATCACCAGCGACCTGGCACTGGATTTCCGGGGAGCCGACTACGAGAAGGTCTTCATCAACTACTGCCTGGCGGCCAGTTACGCATCCACCGGTGACACCCAGGAGGCGGCGGTGGAGGCCAGAAGGGTGAACGAGAAGCTGGCGGAGTTCAACGCAAGCTACGGCGAGAATCCCAACCGGTACTCAGAGGACGCTTTCGTGAGGTACTTCATGGGAGTTCTCTACGAGATGAACGGCGACTGGGACGATGCGCTGATAAGCTACAGGCTGGCCCTCGCCGCCTACGACTCCATCTACGCCAGAGACTACGGCCTGGCAGCGCCGGAACAGCTGAAGCGGGACATACTGAGACTTTCCGATTACACCGGCTTCGAGAGCCTCCATCTGGAGCTCCTGGAGAGGTGGGGCTACCTGGGATACTCCAGGCCGGCGGGAGACACCGGAGAGATAGTAGCCGTGGTGGAAACTGGAAGCATTTCCCCCAGAGCGGAGAGTTTCTTCACGGTGCATTCCGAGGACAGGATTTACAGAATGGCCCTTCCGGTGATACCTGACTTCCCCAGGAGGCACTTCTCGGGAAGCATCCAGGCCGGGGGCCGCAGCTCATCACTATTCCTGGTCCAGGACATGAACTCCATAGCCAGGGAGAACCTGGAGGACATGGCCGGAAGGAACGTTCTCAGGGCCGCCGCAAGGCTGGCAGTGAAGGCCGGTGTTGCTGAGCTGGGCGAGAACATCGCCGAGGAGCTCACCGACAACGAGAACGTGAGTTCCGGAATAGGGCTCATCCTCAGCATCTTCGGCGCCGCCTCCGAGAGGGCGGACCTCAGGGCGTGGCTCACCCTTCCCGCGCAGATACAGATGGCCAGGCTTACCCTTCCCAGGGGAACCTACCCGGTTTCCGTAACTGTGAACGGAAGGACATGGACCGCGGAAGAGGTGGAGGTCATTCCCGGGGAGATAGCCCTGGTATTCTTCAGGGAGGAGGCGGGCATTGGACCTGGCATCCGTTATTGATCACACCCTCCTGAAACCCGACGCCACCGGTGATCAGATACGGAAACGCTGCCTGGAAGCGGTGGAGTACGGTTTCTGCTCCGTTTGCGTGAATCCCCTTTGGGTGCCACTGTGTGCCGGCGAGCTCAAGGAAAAGCAGCCCCTTGTCTGCTCCGTGGCGGGTTTTCCACTGGGGGCAACGCCCATGGCCGCCGGGGAGGCGGAATGGGCTGTATCCCGGGGCGCCGGGGAGATAGACATGGTCCTCCCGGTGGGCCTTCTCAAGGCGGGGAACCGAAGCGGGGTTCTCCGGTCCATCGAAGAGGTGGTGAAAGCCGTGCAGGGGACCCCGGTGAAGGTGATACTGGAGACCTGCCTCCTGACCCGGGAGGAAAAGATCCTCGCCTGCAGACTCTCCGAAGAAGCCGGAGCCGCCTTCGTGAAGACCAGCACCGGTTTCGCAGGGGGGGGAGCCACCACGGAGGACATAGCCCTTATGAGCGAAACCGTGGGCGGCAGGCTGGGGGTGAAGGCCTCAGGGGGAATAAGGACAAGGGAAGACGCCCTGGCCATGATCGAAGCCGGGGCAACCCGGATCGGTGCAAGTAGCAGTATAGCTATTGTTAATGGCAATAAAACAAATCAATAGTATAAAGAGAACGGGCAACCGGAGGGGTCGACCGGTTGCCCGTATGGGAACCCGGATCAGTCGGGTGGTTCCCTCATCCCCGTCTGCCGGTCCGGGAGGGGGTTCAGACCGGCCATGCGACGAGAATGAAAGCGGGCAGTGCCGCGATAGCCATCGACAGCAGCAGCCAGCTCTTCAATCCGGGTTTGTACATCCTGTAACCTCTTTCCATGAAGTGTTACTCAAACGCGAATATAGGAAGCAAGAAACGTGCCAAAAGTAGACGCCATTCAACTGAACGAAGCGCAAAAAGAAGCAGTGCAATACAATAGCGGGCACCTTCTCGTTCTGGCCGGAGCCGGCAGCGGGAAAACCAGGGTGCTCACGGCGAAAATCGCCCATATTATTGACACCGGTGTTGCCAGGCCTTGGGACATCCTCGCCATGACATTCACCAACAAGGCCGCCGGGGAGATGAGGGAGAGGGTCCACAGGCAGCTCGAGTCGTCCAACATCAGGCTTCGCATGGGCACCTTCCACGGAATCTGCGCCTGGATCCTCCGCAGGGAGGCAAGGACCCTTCATCACCCCGAGAACTTCTCGATATTCGACGGTGACGATCAGAACACCCTGGTGAAAAGGCTCCTGAAGAAACTTGACCTCCCGGTGAAACTCACGCCATCCGGGGTGAAGGGATTCATCTCAAACAGCAAGAACGACCTCATCACTCCGGAAGAAGCCCTGGAATCCTCCTCCTCGCCTTACCAGGAAGCCCTTGCCAAAGTGTTTGCCGAGTACCAGAAGGAACTGCGGAAGTGTGGGGCCTTCGACTTTGACGATTTGTTGACGGAAGTCCTGAGCGCTATGCGGCAAAATAATGACATAGGACAGCGTTACAGCAGGATGTTCACCAGGATACTGGTGGACGAGTACCAGGACACCAACCGGGTGCAGAACGAGATACTCAAGGAGATGACCGGTGAGGGAACGGTAGTGACCGTGGTGGGCGACGACGACCAGTCCATTTACGGCTGGCGCGGAGCCAGAGTTGAGAACATCCTCAGGTTCCCCCATGAGTTCTCCGGCGCGAAGACCATAAGGCTGGAGACCAACTACAGATCCACCGGCAACATCCTGGCAGCCGCTTCCTCCCTTGTTAGCCACAACAGGGACAGGCACGGGAAGACCCTTATACCGGTGATCGGCCCAGGCGAGAAGGTAAGGGTCCACCAGACCCTCAACCCCGAGGACGAGGCCCAGTTCATAGTCTCCGCCGCCAGGGACATCAACGAAGATTCCGTCCCGTGGAAGGAGATCGCCGTACTTTTCAGGACCAACGCCCAGTCCCTGGAACTTGAGAAGATGTGCGTAAGGATGAACGTGCCCTACGAACTGGTGGGAACGGTGCGCTTCTACGAGAGGGCGGAGATAAAGGATGTGATCGCCTATCTCAGGGTGATTGTGAACCCGCTGGATTTCGCCAGCTTCAGAAGGGTGCTGAACAAGCCCACAAGAGGCGTTGGCGCCAAGGGACAGGAAGCTTTCTTCCACTGGGCCGAGCAGAACGGCACCGATGTGATAGCCACCCTTGAGAAGAGCGGTTTCATCGAAGGCATATCCGGCAGGGGTCAGGCGGCGCTTGAATCCCTGGGCAGGAACCTCAGAAAGTGCATGGACGGCGTGGCCGCAGGGGACACCGCCAGCGACGTAGTGGACAGGGTGATGGATTTCACTGGCATAGCCGACCTCTATACCACAGGGGAGATAGCGGATGAGAACAGGCTTCAGAACCTTCGGGAACTAAGGGCCGAAGTGGCCGGCTACGACGCCAGGAATCCCGAGGGGGGCCTTCCAGGTTTCCTGGGGGAGCAGAGCCTTCTGGCAAGTTCCGATACCTGGTCCGGCGACGACCGCCTGGTGCTGATGACCCTTCACAGCGCCAAGGGGCTGGAGTTCAACAGCGTTTTCGTCTCCGGGCTGGAGGAGGGGATGCTTCCCTTCATAAGGGCCCAGGAGTACGCCCCCAGGGACCTGGAGGAAGAAAGAAGGCTTCTCTACGTGGGAATGACCAGGGCCAGGGAAAGGCTTCTTCTCACCTGGTGCGCCAGGCGCAACCGGCCGGGGAGCTTCCTCATGGGCCCGAGCCGTTTTCTCAGCGAGATCGCCTCGGGGGAAGGGTTCACGGAGCCCGACGCGCCAGATGATGAACCGGCCCCCCAGCCTCCGGTTCAGTCTGGGGGAATTGCGTATTCCAGAGGCAACCTGGTGAAGCACCCCAGGTACGGAAAAGGCCTGGTAATCGCCGCGCGGAAACGCGGGGACGAGTGGGAACTGAAAATAGATTTCGGTTTCGACGAGCCAAAGACCCTTCTCACGGGCTACGTTCCCATACCCGTACTCAAGGAGAAGGCCACAAGGATGGATGTAGAATAAGGAGAAGCGATGGAACTGTACCTTGATACCGCCAATGTGGATGAGATAAGGGAGATAGCCTCATGGGGCGTGCTTTCCGGTGTAACCACCAACCCAACCCTGGTGGCAAGGGAGGGGAGGGACTTCACCGAGGTTATCAGGGAGATATGCTCCATAGTTGACGGGCCTGTGAGCGCCGAGGTAACCTGCGAGGACATGGCGGGAATGATCGCCCAGGGCCGGGAAAAGGCAGCCTGGCACGAGAACGTGGTGATCAAGCTTCCCTGCACCCCGGAGGGCATAGGTGCATGTTCCGTGCTGGAGAGCGAGGGCATACCCTGCAATGTCACCCTGGTTTTCTCGGCGGCCCAGGGCTACCTCGCGGCGTGCGCCGGAGCATCCTATGTGAGCCCCTTCGTTGGCAGGCTGGATGACGCCGGCACCGACGGCATGCAGGTGGTGGAGGACCTGGCCGACATGTTCGACGACCACGGTTTCACAACGAGGAT
>ERZ795048.945-NODE-945-length-28177-cov-4.289666_pt1 | contig 28177 bp, 24 predicted proteins | sample MGYA00375132_ERZ795048 | MGnify/ENA primary metagenome ERZ795048 (study PRJEB30177, sample SAMN05720225) | activated sludge metagenome | isolation source: Anaerobic digester | place: Hong Kong | collected 2014-12-17 ... | reverse complement strand
CCCCTTCAATATGAAGGGTGATGATGGGGTGGCCACGGGTATCGCGGTGGATGTCCTCGTGGGAATGTTTGAAAAGCTTGGGGTTGCCAAGACCGCCAAGGATATCGAGGTGCTTCCCTGGGCCAGAGCCTATAAGGATGTCCAGGAAAAACCGAATACCGCTCTTTTCTGCATGACCCACAACGAGGAACGGGATCCTCTCTTTGCCTGGGTGGGCCCGGTGGCCCCCACGCGTATTTCCGCTCTCGCTCTGAAGAGCAAGGGCTTGAAGATCGAATCGGAAGAGGATCTCCAGGGGCTTTCGGCGGCGGTAATCCGGGATGATATCGGGGATCAGCTTGCTCAGAGCGCGGGAGTCAAAAACATCGACCGGGCGGCCACGAACGACCAGAATATCAAAAAGCTCAACGCCGGCCGGGTGGATGTCTGGATTTACGAAGAGAGCGTGGCCCAGTGGCAGATCAAGGATTTCGGCTTCAATCCCGAGGATTACGAAGTGGTCTACGTGCTCAGCAGCGGGAATTTGGATTATGCCTTCTTCAAGGATACTGATCCCGCCATCATCGAGCAGCTTCAGAAGGCCCTGGACGAAATGAAGGCGGACGGCTCCTACCAGGCCATACTCGACAAGTATCTCCGTTAAGCGAAATAAACAGGGGGTATGAACTCCCTCTCTATGTTGCGCTGGAAGGGCCCCAGAGATTTTCTCCGGGGTCCTTCCTTTGCGAAATCGCCCGGAATTTCAAAGGTTGGAAAGCCTTGGAAGAACGAATACAAAGCAATTCCCCCTAAAACCTCACAAAGTGCTTGACAAAAAGGGATCTGCGTACTATCATGCCTCCCAATATCAGCAAACAACCTTTGGTATGCAAAAGGAGGGGAGAAACCGTGATGATGTTGAAAATAAATGGAGCAGCTCTTCTTATTATTGTAAGCCTTATTACGTGTGGGTCCCTTCCCGGAGCGGCCGCCACGTAAGTGGCGTTTACCCGCAAAACCGGGCCGGGACCCAAAAGGGTCCCGGCCCTTTTTTTATAGATAGCGATACAGGGAGGTGATGATGCAGCCGAAAAAAACTATAACAAGCTGTTTCGGCAAAAGGCGGAAGAGAGAAAACAGGGGGTATCCGAAAAAATGAGCTTCGGATACGGGAGATCAGAATAGAAAAGGAGAGATTGTTATGGCGAGAGAGAGACGATTTGTGGCGGGATATCCTTCGGGGAAAAGCGTTGTTTCCAAGGAAGCGGAGGCCTTGTCCTTCGATTTTTACGGTGCCGCGCCGGAGCAGAAGGAAAAGGAAGTGCTGGAGATCGCCTGGAGGGGTCCCTTCGAGGGATACCGGTAAGGTGGAACCTCCTCTTATTAAAGTGTTCGGGAAAAGCCCCGGAGCGTTCTTTCTTCACGGAAGGATGCCCGGGGCTTTTTCGTGAAGTTTTTTTGTGGGGATTGGGATGATTTCTTTTGTTTCTTTGCAATATAAAGATTTTTTGGTATATCTGAAGTGTTTCCGGTAGGTTTGAAGAGGTTTGTTGCATATTTGCGGAGAATCCATACTCTGAAAGAGGGAGGGGGAAGAGTTGCGAAAAATCCTTATGCTGTTCTTTGCGGGACTCCTGTTTATTGGAGCGACCCCTGTTTTTCCAGGTTCTTTGAGAGGAGAAATCCTCTCTTATGAATGGCCCCGAGCGGGGTATCTCGAAGGAACCCGGGTGAATTTCAGAAGCGGTCCCTCCACGGATTCGAAGATATTGGGGCAATTTGCATCTCCGAGCCATGCGGGGGAGTTCGTGGTTCTCGGAGAAAGCTCCACGGAAGATTCTTATCCCTGGTATCGCGTGCTTTGCGTTTCCTTCGGGGAGGGATGGCTTTACGGAAAATACCTGAGGCTGGAGGAGAATCAAAGCCCCGTGCACCGTTATGCCATGAAAATACGGGACGATTACGGTATTTCTCCGGAGCTGGCCCTGGAGCGTTACGGTTCTCCCGAGAGCTCTGCGAAGGAAGAGCGTTATATCCCGGATTTCAACACCCATGTGGTTGTAGAAATTCTGGTTTTTCACGGTCATGAAGCGGTTTACTGGAATCGCCAGCTGCAGTCGATCGCTCTTCCGGGAGGTTTCATGGGTTTCGGCGACATTTTTCTGGGCATGACTTCCCGGGATGTGATCTCCCGTATAGGGCAAGTGTGCGAAGGGGATGCGGAGCTCTGGAGCTATGTCTCCGGCAGGGATTCCATCGATGTCGAATGGGGAGAAGGCCCCGGAGGCGAAAAAGATGTGGTGGTGGGGCTTTCCTACCGGAGAGCGGTTTTCGAATAGAAAGGCTTTTTCTTTTGCTCCGGAATCGGGAGGAAGAACTCAAGTTTTTTGAAATGATTTGTTTTTATAATTTCTCCTTGGAGCGACTTTTTTTCTTTTTTCCCCCGCCATATTCATGAATGCGGAATTTCGTGGAGAATCATGGTTTTGTCCCAAATATGAAGTTGCTTTATTTTTTGGTTCCCGTTATTATGAGAGAAAATTCCTGAGGAAAGAAATTTTTTCGGTTTTTCAGTATGTGTTTCGGCGGCTATGGGTATTCGGTTCCATGAAGTAAGAAGAGAGAATGGAGGGAATGCGGATGGAAAGGAATATGGAAGACCGGGGGTGGAATCCCTATATTGCGGGAGTTCTCCTAGGCATACTGGCTATCGCTTCCGCCTATGCCACCACGGTATGGCTGGGAAAGACCAACTATCTCGGAGCTTCCACCACCTTTGTCCGGGCGGTGGGCTTTATCGAGCAGATGGTTTCTCCCGAGGGAGTGGCGGCGAATGAGTATTTCGTAAAAACCAAGGTCAAGCTGGATTGGCAGTTTATGCTGGTGGTGGGTATCCTGCTGGGAGCTTTTATTGCTTCCCTCACGGACAGGAGCTTCAAGAATGAGATGGTGCCCCCCATCTGGAAAGAACGCTTTGGCCCTTCGGGATTCAAGCGTGCCCTGGGAGCTTTCGTCGGAGGGGCTATCGCCATCGTGGGAGCCCGCATGGCCAGCGGATGCCCTAGTGGGCACGGCCTGAGCGGTATGATGCAGCTTTCTGCGGGCGCCTTTATCGCCCTGGGTATGTTCTTTCTGGCGGGTATCATTATGGCGTCTCTCGTCTACGGAAGGAGGGCATCATGACTACCGAGCAGATTATCGGACTCGTAACGGGGATTCTTTTCGGTTTTCTTCTCCAGAAGGGGCGGGCTCTTCGTTTTGAGAAACAGGTGGGAGCCCTGCTGCTGCGGGATATGACCATCGTGAAGTTTATGCTTTCCGCCATCCTTGTGGGCATGGTGGGAATGACCCTCCTCTCGAATGCGGGGGTCATCGCTCTCAGCCATAAATCCGCCAATCTTGGAGCCCTTCTGGTGGGAGGAGCTCTTTTCGGCATCGGCTGGGCCCTTCTCGGCTTTTGCCCCGGCACCTCTCTGGGAGCTCTCGGGGAGGGGCGCTGGCATGCTCTTTTCGGCATTGCGGGTATGCTGGCGGGAGCTGCCCTGTATGCGGAGCTCTATCCCTTCTTCAAAAGCACGGTACTCGCCTGGAAGGATTTGGGAAAAGTGGGGCTTCCGGAGATGCTTGGAGTTTCTCCCTGGATGGTGATCGGGGTTTTTGCAATTTTCTCCCTCTCCCTCTTCACCTGGTTCGAAAAGAAGAACATCTGATACCCTGCTTGGGGGAGAATCTTGCCCCTTGCGCAAGTGCCTTCTTTGTGATACAGTACCCGCCAGCCGAAAAAACCTTTAAATCGGGTCCCGTGAGGCCCGGAAGGAGGATACGTTATGAAAAGCTCCAGGCTGTTTTTCAGGGTGCCAAAAAAAGAGGAAGCAAAACCCTTTGTAATAAGCGGGTTTTTTTATAGCGGCAAGAACGCGGAAACGGGTTTTACTCTCCCGAGAGGGGAGTAAAACCCGTTTTTTTATGCTTTTTCCGCTCTTCGGAGCGGATGTGCGGAGGAGGTAGCGCAGATGGTATGGAAGCATAAAACCAAGGTTTTGAACCCTGAGGATATGGAGCGGGCTCTCAAGCGCATGGCCCACGAAATCGCGGAGCGCAACAAGGGGATCGAGAACGTGATTCTCGTGGGAATTCATCGCCGGGGAGTTCCTCTGGCGGACCGTATGGCGGATCTGCTGGAGCAGTTCGAAGGGCAGCGCCCCGGCTTGGGAAAGCTGGATATCACCCTCTATAGGGATGATCTTACCCTTCGGTATCCCCAGCCCCTGGTACGGAGCACCGACGTGCCCTGGAACCTGGAAGGGCGGCGTATCGTGCTGGTGGATGACGTGCTCTATACGGGGCGTACCGTTCGGGCGGCTTTGGATGCTCTCATGGATATCGGGCGTCCCGATCAGGTGCAGCTGGCGGTGCTGGTGGATCGGGGACATCGGGAGCTTCCCATTCATCCCGATTATGTAGGTAAGAACATTCCCACCTCGAGTTCGGAGCTCGTGGAAGTTTGTATCACTCCCATAGACGAGTGCGACGAAGTCTGGATATGCGAAAGGATGGATGCGTAAAATGACCTGGATGCATCGAAACCTTCTCGATGTGGACGTACTTTCCCGGGAGGATCTGGAAATCCTTCTGGATCAGTCGGTACACATGGAGGATCTTCTGAATCGCCCCATAAAGAAAGTTCCCGCCCTCCGGGGACGCATGATCGTGAATCTCTTTTTCGAAGCCTCCACCCGCACCCGGGTATCCTTCGAGCTGGCGGAGAAATTCCTCGGAGCGGACGTGGTGAACTGGTCCGTATCGGGTTCCAGCGTCACCAAGGGAGAGACCCTGAGGGATACCGCCTGGACCCTGGAGGCCATGGGGGCGGATGCGGTGGTGATCCGGCATCCCATGCCGGGAACCCCCTGGTATCTCAAGGAAAAACTCAAGCGGGCCTCGGTATTCAACGCCGGAGACGGAGCCCATGCTCATCCCACCCAGGCGTTGCTGGATGTCTACACCGCCTGGAAACATTTCGATCATTCCCTGGACGGCAAAAAAATAGCCATCGTGGGGGATATTCTGCACAGCCGGGTGGTGCGCAGCGATATTACCGCCTTTACAACCCTGGGGGCTCATGTGGTGCTCTCGGCTCCCCGAAGCCTCATGCCCCGAGGATATGCTCATCTCAACGTTCCCTACGAGCCGGATCCCCGGGAGGCGGTGAAGGATGCGGATATGGTCTATCTGCTCCGTATCCAGCGGGAGCGTCAGCAGGACGGGCTTTTCCCCTCTCTGGAAGAGTATCATTGGCGGTACGGAGCCAATGGGGAACTTATGAGACGTGCCAAACCGGGAGCCTTGGTGATGCATCCCGGGCCCATCAACCGGGGCGTGGAAATTGCCTCGGAACTTGCGGACGGGCCGGAGAGCGTCATTCTGGAGCAGGTTCGCAGCGGAGTAGCCACGCGAATGGGGTTGCTCTATCTTTGCATGGGAGGAGCCGAAGCATGAAAACAGTCCTTTTTCGCGCCGTGCGGGTGTTCGATGGAGAACAATTCAGAGAAGGTCTTCAGGATGTGCTTTTCTGCCAGGGGAAGGTGGAGCGCATAGGCTCTTCCCTGGAAGCTCCCGAAGATGCCTTGATCGTGGAGGGAGAAGGCCGGCTGCTGGCTCCGGCTTTTATCGATCTGCATACCCATCTTCGGGATCCCGGCCAGGTCCACCGGGAGGATATCGTCTCGGGAAGCCGGGCCGCCGCTGCGGGAGGTTTCGGAGCCGTGGTAGCCATGCCCAACACGGCACCCCCCGTGGATACCGAGGCCTACGTGGCCTATGTGCTTCAGAAAGGAGCTTCCGCCGGAGGAGCCCGGGTGCTCCCCGCAGGATGCGTCAGCAAGGAGCGCAAGGGAGAGGAAATGGCGGAGCTGGGTGCCATGGCCCATGCGGGAGCCGCTTTCTTTACCGACGACGGATCTCCCGTCAAAGGAGTCCGGCTTCTTCTGAACGCTCTGCTCTACGCCAAGGATCTCGGAGTGCGGGTGATGGAGCATCCCCAGGATGTGGATCTGAGCAAAGATTTCCAGGTTCATGAAGGGCGTTGTTCCGCCTTGAGCGGCATGCGGGGATATCCTACCGCTGCGGAGGTTATCGGTATTACCCGGGGTATCGCCCTGGTTCGTGAAACCGGATGCCCTCTTCATCTCACTCACGTGAGCGTCGCCCAGGGATTGCGGGAAATCCGGATCGCCAAGGCCGAGGGGCTTCCCGTAAGCTGTGACGTAACTCCTCATCATTTGGTGCTTTCCGAAGAGGATGTCCTTGAAAGCCATCTTCACGCAGCTTTCAAGGTAAGCCCTCCTCTCCGTTCTGCGGAAGATGTGAATGCCCTCTGGGAGGGGCTTTTCGACGGTACCGTGGATGCTATCGCTACGGATCACGCCCCCTGGAATCTGGACGAAAAGGACGTGCCCTTCAACGAAGCCGCTTGCGGAATCGCCTCCCTGGAATGTGCTTTTTCAGCGGTGTTTTCCGCATGGAAAGACCGGGGATGCCCTGGATCTTTGGAGGCTTTTCTATCGCTCTGGACTTCCCGCCCCGGAAGTTTGCTTCCCTCCAGGGAAGAATACCGGGGGCTTCTGAAGGAAGGCTCTCCCGCCTACTGCACTCTGGTGGATGAAAATTTGGAAAAAACCGTGGATATCGCCACCTGGAAAAGCAAGGCGGGAATGACCCCCTATCAGGGCAGAACCTTCAGGGGATGGCCCCTTTGCACTCTGGTGGCGGGAGAACTGGTGTACGATGCCCTTTCCGGGCGGGCTCATGGATAACTCTAAAATATGGGAGGGCTCCGGAATTCTTCGGGAAATCCGTCCTCTTCTGGACGGGGTCTTCCTCCTCGAAGTGGAAGCTCCCGAAGTAACTTCCCGGGCGCATCCGGGGGAGTTCGTGCTTCTTCGGGTCTCTCCCTCCTGGGATCCCTTTTTATTCCGTCCTCTGGGAATTGCGGGAATTTCGGGGGATCGCATGGTGCTCCTCGTACAGGTAGTAGGCCGGGGAACCGCACTTCTGCAGACCCTCTCCTCGGGAACCGCCGTCACGCTTCGGGGGCCCCTGGGGCGGGGATTTTCCGAGCCGAAAAAGGAAAAGCGCTATCTCCTGGCGGCGGGAGGGTTGGGAGTGGTGCCTCTTCTTTACGCCTACCGACAATGGGGAGGAGCGGTTCCCATGGAACTGCTTCTCGGAGTTCCCGACGCCTCCTGGGCCCCCTTGGGAGCCTATCTGCGGCAGTTCGTTCCGGATCTTCGGGTGGTATCGGATGACGGAAGCCTGGGAGAGCGGGGCAACCCCTGTATATGCATCCGGGGATCCTGGGATGAAGTTTGGGCCTGCGGGCCTCTTCCCATGCTGCGGGGGTTTTACGAATGCCTTCCCGGGGATGTTCCCTATTTTCCCAGCCTGGAAGCCCGGATGGGCTGTGGTTACGGAGGATGCCTGGGATGCGTGGTTCCCACCACCGAGGGAAATCTCCGGGCCTGCGTGGAGGGCCCCGTGATGGACGGAAGAAAGGTGCTGTGGCATGAGCTCTGCAAATAGCTCCCTCGAAATATCCCTGGGAAAAACTCTTTTTTCGAGCCCCCTCTTCGCCGCCTCCGGAGTGTGGCCCCTGGAGCCCGAACTCTGGCCTTCCCAGGCTTTGGAAGGGCTTGGAGGAATCTGTTCCAAGGGCATCACCCTTCTTCCCCGGGAGGGAAATCCGGGGGTGCGCCTTGCGGAAACCCCCTCGGGGCTTTTGAACAGTATCGGGCTGCAGAATCCCGGCATGGCGGCCTTTGTGGAAACATCTCTTCCCCGGATGGTGCGGGAACCTCTGCCTCTCGTGGTGAACGTGGCGCCCCAATCCGAGGAGGATTTCGAAGGACTCTTCGAGCCTCTCCGCGCATGGGAGTCCCGTATCGCCGCGGTGGAGCTGAACCTCTCCTGCCCCAACGTCAAGGCGGGAGGAATGAGCTGGGGAAAGGATCCGGACGGAGTGGCCCTGGCTACGAGGCTTGCCCGATCCCTCTGGAAAGGAGCTCTCTGGATAAAGCTCACTCCCCAAGCTCCAGATCTCTGTGCGGTGGCCCGGGGAGCGGAGTATTCCGGAGCGGATGCCCTGGTGGTGGGCAACACCTGGCTCGGCATGGCCATGGATCTTCAGAAGAAACGTCCCGTCTTTGAACGCGTAGTGGCGGGGCTTTCGGGGCCCGCCATCTTTCCCCTGGCTCTTCAGACAGTATGGAGCGTGGCGGGGACCGTGGATATTCCCGTTATCGGATGCGGGGGCGTGCAAAGCTGGGAGCATGCGGCGGCCATGATCCTCGCGGGAGCCCGGGCGGTGCAGGTGGGAAGCGGACTTTTGCACAGTCTCTCCCTTCCGGGAGAAATCGCTTCGGGGCTTCGGGAATATATGGTTCGGGAGAAATTCGGATCTTTGGCGGAGATGACCGGAGCCGGAAGGAAATAGCTCGGAATTCTTGCGGCAGGATCGCAGAATCCTCTGCAAAAGAACCCCATGAAAGGGTTCGACCACTCCGGAGCGGCAGAGGGAGCGGATATGCGGAGGCTCCCAGAGCGCAGCTCCAAAAGGAGGTACCCAAGAATGCATACAGAAACGAAAAAGCCGAAAATCATCCTCGCCCTGGATACTCCCACCGTGGAGGAGGGACTCCACATTCTGGACCGGGCGGGGGATGCTCTGGAATACGTCAAGATCGGCCCCCGGCATTTTTTCCTGGGGGGATGGTCCCTGGTGGAGGAGCTTAAAAAACGGGGCAAAAAGATTTTTCTGGATCTCAAGCTTCACGACATTCCCAATACCGTGGCCATCGGAGTAGATGTTCTTGCCCGGAAAGGCCTCTGGGCTCTTTCGGTACACGCCGGAGGGGGGAGAGAAATGCTTGTCCGGGCTCTTCAGGCCCGGAACGAGGCAAAATCCTCGCTCATGCTCCTGGGCATTTCGGTGCTCACCAGCATGGATCAGGATCTCTGGAACGAAGTCGTGCCTTCCCGGGGAGACGTGCGGGAGGCGGTACTTGCCCGGGCACAGCTTTGCGCATCCGTGAAAATGGACGGCCTCGTATGCTCCCCCAAGGAGGTGGAGGCGGTGCGGGAAACAACAGGGAATGCCCTGAAGCTTGTCATTCCGGGTATTCGTCCCGCCGCGGGAGGAGACGACCAGCGGCGAACCGCCACTCCCGCCCAGGCGGTGCGATGGGGTGCGGATTATCTTGTGGTGGGAAGACCCATCTACGGTGCGGCAAATCCGGAAGCGGCTTTCCGGGCTCTTGCCGAAGAGATCGAGGAGGCCATAAGCGAATGAATTCTACTTTCGGACCGGAATGGCTGCATGAAGCCATGATCGAAACGGGAGCCCTGTTGGAGGGGCATTTTCTTCTTACTTCGGGATTGCATAGCGGCAGTTATATGCAGTGCGCCCTGCTGCTCCGGATGCCCCGGTACGCCGCCAGGGCGGGAGAGGCCTTGGCGGAACTTCTTCGGCCTCTCAACCCCGATTTCGTGGTGGCTCCCGCCCTGGGAGGGCTTATCATCGGGCACGAAGTGGCCCGGGCCCTGGATGTACCCTTTCTCTTCTGCGAGCGTCAGGAGGGAGTCATGACGCTGCGCCGGTTCCCTCATCCCGGGAACAAGCGTTTCGTGGCGGTGGAGGACGTGGTCACCACCGGAGGATCCGTGCGGGAGGTGGGAGAAGCCGTGGCCGCAGGAGGCGCCGAATGGGCGGGTACCGCCTGCATTGTGGACCGGAGCGCGGGAAAGGCCTCTTTTCCTCATCCTCTTTCCAGTCTCATGGCCACATCCTTTCCGGTGTATTCCCCCGAAGAGTGTCCTCTCTGCAAACAGGGGCTCCCTCTGGTAAAGCCCGGAAGCCGAAAGGTATCCTAGTCTCTTTCCAAAGCCTTTCGGAGGTTTCTCCGAAAGCGGCAAAAGAACACCCGGGGCGGAACGAGGTTTCCCGAAAAACGTGGATCTTCGGAGAAAATGTCCGGAGTTGCCTTTTCGCAGAGCCGATTCACGCCTCCAGTTTTGTCGCGATGGCCTCCCTTACGAGGGCCGTGATCTCTTCGTAGCTTTTTCCTTCCGGGAAAAGAGGCGGAAGAAAATCCACCCGTATGGGCTGCCGTAATTTGGGAAACTTCTTATTCCTCGGCAGAGCTTCGTAGGCCCCTTGAATGGCGGCGGGGACGATGGGAATGTTCAGCTCTCCGCTGAGAATGGCGAAGGTCTTTTTGAAATCCCCCATATTGCCGTCCCGGGTTCGGGAACCCTCGGGGAAGATTGCCAGAGATCCTCCTTCTGTAAGAGCCCGGGCCATTTTCTGCAGAGAGAGCCGGAGCTGTCGGTTGACGTCCACCAGGATGATATTGTTTTTCGCGGCGAAGAGTTTTTGCCAGGATTTACGGAAATGCCGTTCCGTGGCGTAGAAATAGAGCTTTCTCACCGAGGAGCGATCGAAAAAGCTCGCCAGCATCAGTCCGTCCAGATAGCTCTGATGGTTTGCCACCAGGAGAAAGGGAGGGCGGGCAAGATGTTCCCTTCCGGTGGCGCTGATCCGAAAGCAGGAGCGCAGAAAAACCCTGATACTCCACACCACGAGAGGATGGAGGAAAGAGCTTTCCGGGAGATCCAGAGGCATCTCGCTTCGAAGGATGCTCCCCCAATCCATCTCTTTCGGCTCCTCCTTTTCCAGAAACTCTCTCTTTTCCCGGATGTACCTTGCCATGGTTTCCAGGGTGGAATGGGAAAGCATCTCCCGGTCTCCGAGTTCCACTCCGAAGGAGCCCTCCACGAAGGCTTCCAGGCTTACCTTGTCCAGGGAATCCAGGTGCAGGTCGATCTCCAGATGCGCCTCGGGAAAGAGGGGGCTCGAGGTGAGGGTAGCCAGAAAATCCCGGATCCTGCGGTATTCCTCGTACTCCGGCTCGGGCTTTCCCTCCTTGCGCTTTCCGGGGTTCCGGATAAGCTCCTCCAGTTGGAAACGCTTTATCTTCTGAAGCCGGGTCTTGGGAAGCTCCTCCCGGAGAATGGTGAATTTCCGAATCCGCTTGTAGGGAGAGACCTTATGATTGTAAGGTTCGATAACGTCGGAGCGGAAAAAATTCTCCACCGAATGAATGCCTTTTTCGTGGAGCTTCGAAAAATCCGGATAGATCAGGGCGTGAAGCTCCTCCCGGTGCAGGCAGAGAGCGATTTCCCGTACCGTATTGAATCGGCGGAGAATATCGTGCTCCATCTCCTCGGGATTGATGTTCTTGCCGTTGGAAAGAATCAGGGTGTGCTTTTTTCGTCCCGTAAGAAAGAGAAAGCCCTCCTCGTCCAGATATCCCAGATCCCCCGTATGCAGCCATCCATCCTTGAGGACCTCCGCCGTCTCTTCGGGGCGGTGGTAATACCCCTGCATGATGTTGTTTCCCCGGGCGAGAATTTCTCCCTCCAAAATGCGTACCTCGCTGCAGGGAGAGATCTCTCCCACGGATCCTTCCTTCATGGTCCCCGGCCGGGTAAAGGAGATGAGAGGGGCGGATTCGGTCATGCCGTATCCCAGAAGCAGATCGAACCCCAGGGCTTTGAAGGCCCGGGCCACATGGTTTTCCAGGGCTGCACCGCCGCAGATCATGAACCGGATATGTCCTCCGAAATGCTGGTGCACCTTGCGGAAGATTTTTCGGGAAAATCCGGGGCGGTTTATTCTGCAGGCCAGGGAGAAGAGCATTCTTCCGGCAAAACTTTTTTGAAGCGCTTTATGGATGCCTTCATAAAAAAGGTTGTACAGCCGGGGAACCCCGAGAAGCATGGTTATCCGGTGTTTTTTGAGGGTTTGCAGAATGTCTTCGGAGGTCAGGGAGGGGCAGAACACCGTGGTGCCTCCCACGTAAAGAGGAATGACCAGAGTTCCCACGAGAGGAAGTACGTGGTGCAGGGGGAGCAAAGCCAGCATCCGGCATCCCTCGGTGTAGATGGGAACCTGGGAGCTCACGGCCTCGGCGTTTACCCGGAGATTTTCGAAGGAGAGCATGGCTCCCTTGGGAGAGCCTGTGGTTCCCGATGTGTAGATGATAAGTGCGGTCTCTTCGTCGGATCTTTCGAAAACTTCCCCCTCCGATTCCGAAGCTTCTCCGGAATTTTCCGAAGGCTCTTGGAGCTTCTCGAAAACCAGTATCCGGGGGGGATAGGGGATTGTCTCCAGGGCCTGTTGCAAGTTCTCCAGTTTTTTCCGGGAGCAGAAAAGCACCTCCGGCCGGGAGTCTTCCAGCATGAAGGCCAGCTCCTCCGGGGAGGCCATGGCATCGAGAGGAATGACCATGCATCCCTTTTTCCAGGCTCCATAAAGGGCGTAGGCCCACTCCGGGCAATTTTCTCCGAAAATTCCTACCTTGCTGCAGGGGCTCTCGTCGAGAAGCCTTGCATAGGTTCTGGAATGTCCGAGAAGTTCGTCGTAGCTGATCTCCCGATTTCCGAAGATAAGGGCCGGCGCTTTGCTGGATCGTAAATAGTTCATGGTATCCCCCGTACGATAAGAGTTCCCCCCTTCTTCTGCAGGGAGGCAAGGCCTTTTGAGAGTTCCTTTCCGAGAAAAGCCCGAAGTCATTCTACATGATTCGAAAAAAACTGTCAGGATGGGAAAAAAGCCTGTTTTGTTATCTTCTCGAAGGGGAACGGGAAACGTTTTTTTCTGGTTTAATTGTTTTTCATAGTGGGCTTTTATATTTTGCAAGTTTCGAGAGACAAACCCTTTTCCCGGAGAGTGTGATACAATAATGCATGGTGGGGTATATCCCCGTTGAAATACCTGGAAAAAACCGCTTTCCGGAAAGGAGGACGCCATGAGAATATCCTCGGAAAACGCAGCATCCTATGCGGCGAATGCGCTTGCCTCGAAGGCTCTCGCTGCGGCAGCGGCTTCCCTGGATGATGCGGCGGCTCTTGCCCGGGAAGAGGCTCGGGTCCTTCGGGAAGTGCAGCAGCAGACCCGGGGAGCGGATGCGGAAACTTTGCGGGTTCGGTACGACTATACCCTGGGTTCCGACGGCAAACGCTACATTACGGCGGCTCACGTTTCCTTTCGAGAGAAAGGGGATTCCCGGGATTCCAAAACAGAAGGAAGCTCCTCGGAAAAGGGCAGCAAGGCCGGGGGGGATGGTGTCAAATCCTCTTCTTCCGCCACCTACGGAGAAAACCCCGAAGTTCAGGCGGCCATAAAGGAACTGCAGCGTACGGATCGGGAGGTCCGGGCCCATGAGGCGGCTCACATGGCGGTGGGAGGGCAGTATGCCGGAAGCGCCTCCTACAGCTATACCGTGGGCCCCGATGGCAAACGCTACGCCGTGGGAGGAGAGGTTCCTATCTCCGCTCCGGAAGGCGATACTCCGGAAGAGACCATTCGCATCATGCAACGGGTGCAGGCGGCGGCACTCGCTCCGGGCAATCCTTCGGGGCAGGATCTCCGGGTGGCGGCCATGGCGGCGAGTGTCGAAGCCCGCGCCAGAAGCGAGTTACATGCTTCCCCCGAAGCGGAGGGGATGTCCGAAGATGCGGAAAAGCCAGGGGGTTCTCTTTCCGATATGGAGAGAGAGGAAAAAGAAAGGCCCTCCGGTCTTTTCATCCTTCCCGAGACTTTTTCCCGGGCCTATCAGGGGCCTTGGATAACCGGAATAACCGAGCCCTCTACCTGGAGCATGGCGGTTTAAAAAACAAGGGAACATCTTAATGTTTCCCGCTTTTCCGTCGATACTGAAATCAAGGAGGTGACGACGACGATGATGGAACTTGTAAGCGATGCCGTGCAGTCTCAACAGGCTGCTCTGGGTGTTCAGATCAACACTGCGGTGGCCGCCAAAGCCCAGGACCTCATGGAAGTTCAGGGGCAGATGCTCCTGGAGCTCATGCAGAGTGCCGCGGATATGGGTATTGGGGGCAAGATGAACATCGTCGGTTAGGCACTTCGAAGTGGAACCTCCGGCCTTGAAAGGTACCGGAGGTTCTTTTTTGTGGATTGCGGAAAAATTTCGTTAGGATTTTTCTAAAGAAAGCATCATGATGATGCCCGGGACGTATTTATTTGCAGAGGGGGAATAGTGCTTATGGAAACCATTCGTCTTGGTAAAACAGAACTTCATGTAACCCGAACGAGTTTCGGAGCCTTGCCCATTCAGAGGGTGGATTTCGAAACGGCCCGTACTCTTTTGCGCAAGGCCTACGACAACGGTATCAACTACGTGGATACCGCCCGAATGTATTCTGACAGCGAGGAAAAGATCGGCTATGCCCTGGGGGATGTGCGGGAAAAAATGATTATCTCCACCAAATCTCACGGGAAAAACGCCAAAGAGCTGGAGGAGCATCTCGAAACAAGCCTGAAGAACATGAAAACCGATTACATCGATATCCATCAGCTTCACCTGGCCAAGAAGGTTCACGCTCCGGGAGAGCCCGACGGCCTCTATGACGGTATGCTCAAAGCCAAGGAGCAGGGAAAGATTCGCTTTATCGGCATTACCACCCATAGCGTGGACGTGGCCCTGGAGGCCGCCGCCTCCGGGCTGTACGACACGGTGCAGTTTCCCCTGAACCATCTTTCCTCGGAAAAGGACCTTTCTCTCATCGAGGTGGCAAAAAAACACGACGTGGGGGTTATCGCCATGAAGGGCATGTCCGGAGGGATTATCACCAAGGCGGTTCTTCCCTTCGCGTTTCTCCGGCAGTATTCCAACGTGGTTCCCATTTGGGGAGTGCAGCATGAATGGGAGCTCGACGAATTTATCGCCCTCGAAGCCTCTCCTCCCGTTCTGGACGAGGCCCTGTGGGAGGAGATCGAAAAGGATCGCAAGGAACTGGCGGGGAATTTCTGCCGGGCCTGCGGTTACTGTCTCCCCTGTCCTGCGGATATCGACATCCCCCAGGCGGCCCGGATGATCTATCTTTTGCGGCGTATGCCCTGGCAAACTTACGTTACTCCCGAATGGAAGGCCAAAATGGAAAAAATCAAGGACTGCATCAACTGCGGGGCCTGTAAAAGCCGATGCCCCTACGGTCTGGATACTCCGGAACTCCTGCGAAAGAATTTGGAGGAGTACGAGAAATTCTACGCGGAGCACTGCCCCGAAGAAGCGTAGGAGATTTCGAAGGTAAACCAACGAAAGCCCGGCGGCTCGTATTCCGCCGGGCTTTCGCGTCTTTGTTGCGGGGTTCCGAAAAAGCTGCGGGAGCTATTCCCGTTTTGCCTCCCGATATGCGAGGACCCGGATCTTTTCGATGGTTACCAGTCCCCCTCCCATGAGAGACTCCAGGAGAGGGAGAAAAGCCTCCACTTTTTCCGGCAGATCCACGATTTCCACTATCAGGGGCAAATCTTCGGAAAGCCGCAGGATTTTTGCGGAGTGGATGGACCGGCTTTTCTTTCCGAAACCCATAACGCCTTTAATGACCGTGGCTCCCGCCATGCCGGCCTTGCGGGCCTCTTCCACGATTACTTCGTAGAGAGGACGGCGCCCCGCCTTATCCGCTTCACCGATGAAAATGCGTAAAAGCCGTGCTTCTCCAGGTTCCTGCATAAGAATGATCCCTCCGTATATTGGAATGCTTTCGGAAATTCCCGATCTCTCATATCGACAGAAGCCGACCGAGAAAAATTCCGGCGAAAAAAAGGCCTATCCCCAGGAAGATTTGAAGGCCCGTGTTCATGAGGGCCAGAAAAAGCTCTCCTCCCGAGAGAAGCTGCCCGGTTTCGAAGATGAAGGTGGAAAAGGTGGTAAAAGCTCCCATGAATCCCGTTAGGAGGAAAAGCCTGGCGGAGCCGTTCAGAAAAAGATATTTCTCTGAAAGAGCCCAGAGAAGACCGAAGAGAAAACACCCCGCCATATTGACGCCGAAGGTGCCCCAGGGGAAGTTCGATTCTCCCAGGCGTTGCAGAAAACCTCCCAGGCTGTATCGGGCCAGGGCGCCCAATCCTCCGCCGAGGGCGATAAACAAGAATTTTTGCTCCATGAGTATGTCTCTATCCTTTCCGTCAACTTCCGTATCAGGGCCCGCAGAAGAATCTCCGCGCATTTTCCCGTTTTACGGGGATTTCTCTTTTTCCGAAAGAGTATACTTGAGAAGGAGAAAAAACAAAAAAATCTTGGTTTCCCTCTAAGAGAATGATAGGGTTGAAAGGGAAAAAACGCCCGACTTCAGAGTAAAGAATCGGCTTTTTTGAAAAAGAGAAGACGAGGAGGAGAAAACCGCATGCGTATTGCCTGTGTGCAGACAAGAGCCCGGAATGCGGAGGAGGAAGCCCTCGCCCTGGAAGAAGCCCTGAAAGGGGTGGATCGGGGGGCTGCTCAGGGGGCGGATCTCGTATTGCTTCCCGAAGCGGTCTGGCCCGGATATGTTTTGGGGCCCTGGCTGGAGGGGCGGAACCCCGAAGAGGTGGCGGAACAGTCCCGAAAGGTGTGGGAACTCTTTTCCCGCAAGGCCCGGGAAAAAAAGATCGGCCTCGGGGCAGGAATGCTCACGGTACGTTCCGGAAAATACTACAACTCCCTGGTGCTCTTCGATCCCCGGGGAGAGGAGCTGGGAAGAGGGGACAAACGTTTTCTCTGGCATTTCGACAGAAACTGGTTTACTCCGGGAGAAACGCTGAAGCCCCTGGATACCCCCTGGGGAAAGGTGGGGCTCCTGGTCTGTGCGGATGCCCGGATTCCGGAAATTGCAAGATCTTTGGTGCGCCAGGGAGCCTGGCTTCTTCTGGATGCGGCGAATCTTACCTCTACCGGAGGGAGCCTGGAAAAGGCCACGAACCAGCAGGTGGAATTCATGCTCTCCACCCGGGCCCGGGAAAACGGGGTCTACCTTGCCATGGCCAACAAATCCGGGCTGGAGCGGGATGCGGTGCTCTACTGCGGCCGGAGCTCCCTCTGGAATCCCCGGGGCGAGCTGATGAGCCGGGCGGAGAGTCCCGGAGAAGGCCTGGCCTTGGAAGATGCGGATCCTTCGGAAGCCCTGGCGCTTCGCAAACACGTGGAATTCCCCGAAAAACTCTGGAGCTTTCTGGGTTCCCGGGAAAAGAAATCCCCCTCCCTTTTTTCCGATAAGCCGGCGAAATCCCTTCTCATGACGGGGGTGTTGCAAGCGGAATGGAAAAGCTCCGAAAGCTTCCGATGGCTTGAAAGGGCTCTTTGGGACCTTTCGGTGCAGGGAGCTTCCCTGGCGCTTCTTCCTCCCTTTCCGGAAGATCCGGAATTTGGAGAATCCCTCCGGGAACGACTCCGGAGATATTCAAAGAAATACGAAAATCTGGTTCTCGCAGCTTGCCTCGAAGAGAAAGAACGAAAAAAATCGTTGGTGCTTTCCGGAGGAAACGAGCTTGCCTCCCTTTCGGAAGTTCCGGAAACCGAGCTTTTCGAGATGCCCTGGGGGCGTTTCGGCGTTCTTTGGGGAGATCGGGGAGAGATTCCGGAAATTTCCCGGGCTTTGGTCCTTCAGGGGGCGGACATTCTGCTTTGGGGAGGGGGCAGCGGAGAAAGAGAGCCTCTTTACGCCTTTGCCCGCACCAGAGCGGCGGAAAACCGGGTTTTCGTGGCTCTTGCGGGAAGCGACGGAGGAGCGGCTTTTTTCGGTCCGGGAGGAGAAATTCTTGCCCAGGGCCTTGCGGAAGGAAGACAGGCGATTTTGGGGGGAGCCCTTCTTCCCCTGGCGAAGATCAAGGAGTTCATTCCCGGTACCGATGTGATCCGGGATAGAAATCCCGGGCAGTATGTTCCGGAATTGTGAGAGAAAGAGAGAAAACCATGCAAAACGGAATGCCGAAAACCATAGAAGAGCTCGATACTCCCGCCCTGTTGGTGGATTTGGATAGGATGGAGGCAAATCTCCGAACCATGCAGGCCAAGGCGGATGCCTGGGGAGTGAAACTCCGCCCTCATACGAAGACGCATCGCACTCCGGAGCTTGCGAAGCTGCAGATCCGCATGGGGGCGGCGGGAATAACCGTGGCCAAGCTGGGAGAGGCGGAGGTGATGGCCGCCGAGGGGATCGAGGATATTTTCATCGCCAACGAAATCGTGGGGCCTCTCAAGCTGGAACGCCTCAAATCGCTGCATTCCCGCGCTTGCCGCCTAGCGGTGGGGGTGGACCATCCGGATCATATACGCATGCTCCGGGAGTATTTTGAAGAATCTTCGAAGCCCCTGGAGATCATGATCGACGTGGAAACCGGAGATCCCCGAACGGGGGTGGCTCCGGGAGAACCCGCCCTGGCTCTGGCGCGTGAAATAATCGCCTCTCCCGGGCTGGCTCTGCGGGGCATATACACCCACGACGGGCAGAGCTACGATGCCCCGGATCTGCAGAAGGTACGGGAAATTTTCGAGGAAAGCCAGAGAGCCATGCTGGAGACCGCTTCGCTTTTCCGGTCCGCCGGAATCGAGGTGCAGGAAATCAGCGTGGGGTCCACTCCCTCCCTTCTTGTGGGGACCGTGCTGCCGGGAATCACCGAGATCCGCCCGGGGACCCACATTTTTATGGATGCCGACCAGGCCCAGGTTCTTGGAACGTATGAGCACTGCGCTCAAAGCGTGCTCGTTACCGTTATCAGCCGGCCTACTCCCGAACGGGTGGTGGTGGATGGAGGCACCAAGGCCTTCACCTATTACTCCCAATCCGAGGGAATTACCGCTGCCCAGGGGCGGGGGCGTCTGAAGGAGCATCCGGAGATTTTTCTCAACCGCATGTCCGACGAGCACGCCTCCTTCGATCTCTCTCGGGAGAGCTCTCTCTCCTTCTCCATCGGCGACCGGATGGAGATTATTCCCAATCATGCATGCCCCACCACGAATCTCTACGAGTATATCTACGGAGTGCGGCAGGGGCGTGTGGAAGCTCGCTGGCCCGTGCTCTGCCGGGGAAAATCGCAATAGGCAAACATTTTCTTGAAAGGAGAATATTGTCATGACCACTTCTTCGAATCGGCCGGTGCCTCTTTCCGCGACGGGGGCTCCGGGATCCATAGGCTTTTATTCCCCCGCGGTGCGGGCGGGAGATTTTATCTTTACTGCGGGACAGCTTCCGGTGAATCCCGAAACGGGGGAGTTCGTGCGGGGCAGCGTGGAGGAGCAGACGGACCGGATTCTTCGGAACATACAAAACCTTCTCGAACGTAACGATTCGGGGCTCGAATACGTGGTAAAATCCACCATCTTTCTTCGGCACGTCTCCATGTGGGATGCGGTGAACGCCGTGTATGCCCGCTACTTCGAGGGAACCACCCCTCCCGCTCGGGGAGTGTACTGCGGCCTGGATATCAATTACGGGCTGGATGTGGAAATCGAAGTGATCGCCATGGTGAAAAAATAACTATAGGGCTTCTTCGGAGAGCCCGAATGCCCCAAGGTTTCCCGGGCGGAGAAAGGCGGTGTCCCGAAAGATCATGCACGAAGACCCCGGAAAATTTGCGTTCAACATGTTTCCAGGATGTTCCCGGAGGGGAATGGTTCTTTTCCTTCTGGCATTTTTGTTCTGGAGTGCCTTGGATATTTCGGGAATTTCTCTTGCCCAGGAGGAATTCGTTCCCCTGAGGCAGGAATCCTTCCGGAACCGTTTGCCCGAAAACCTTGCGGACTGGCTTCGGGAACACGAAAATACCCCTCTCCGCTTGGGAATCCTGGATAACTGGCCACCCTTCATGATGCAGCGAGGGCGTACGCCGGAAGGGTTTTCTCTGGAATATCTCCGGAGCCTGGGAGAGCTTCTCGGGGTTTCTTTCGTTTTCATCGAGGCCCGCTCTTGGGAGGAGCTTATTCCGCTTCTCCGAAACGGGGAGGTGGATCTCCTCCCCGGAATATGGCAGGCCTCCGGGGGAGAAGAAATGCTCCTTACAAAACCTTACTACGAAAGTCCCCTGGTGTTGGTGCACGCCTCCGAAGACAGGGTCTCTTCGGAGGCGGAGATTCCGGAACTGCCCTTTGCCGTAATGCGGGGATACGGAGGAGAGGAGATCCTCGAGGAAGTCTATCCTCAGATTCCCAGGCTTTACGTATCCTCTTCTCTGGAAGGACTGGAAGCTGTCTTTCGGGGAGAAGCCCGGGGATATCTGGAAGGGCGGGAAATGGCGGAATACCTTTTGGGCACCTCTTTTTTGCCGAATCTCGTCATTCGGGATCTTGAAGATCCCCGCTTCGAAGCTTTCGGAAAAATATGTATGGGAGTTCGTCGGGATTGGCCGGAGCTGGCGGCCATTCTCGATATTGCCATGGAGCATGTCTCCGAAGAGGAATACGAAAATCTCCTGAAAAACTGGCTGCATCTGCCTTTGAGCGGGGTCGTCTTGCCGGAACTTACCCGGGATGAACGGGAGTGGCTGCAGAAACATGCCCCCTTTCGGACCTGTTCTCTTTGCGTGGATCTGCCCCCCTTCTGGAGCCGGGAGAAATGCGGCATCCCCCGGGGGTATGCGGCGCAGATTCTTCGAAAAATCCAGGGAGATTTGAACATATCCATGATCCCTCTTCCGCAGCCTGTCGATGAAGAGGAAAAGGCTCTCAGGAAGAAAAGTGCCGACATACTCCCCCTGGTGCAGCCCCTTCGTGCCCGGGAAGCGGGATTTCTCTACACCTCCCCCTATCTTTCGATCCCCACGGTTATCGTTGTGAGAGATCCGAAAAAAGAAATCCGCTCCCTGAGCGATACCAAAGATTTGGTGGTGGCCGTGGATAACGCTCCCCATCTTCAAACACTCTTTACCCAAGGACATCCCTTTTCTCAAAAAAAGGAGTATTCCTCGGCGGAGGAGGCTCTTGTAGGAGTTTCCCGGGGAGAGGCGGAATGCTACATAGGAAATCTCGCCACCGCATCCTTCTTCATAAAAAAACACGATCTCACGAATTTGCATATATTTCCGGAACCCACTCTCCCTCCCCTTTTTCTCTCCTTCGGCATTCGGCAGGATTACCATGTGCTCGAGAATATTTTCAACCGATGCGTGGAGAAAATCGGTGAAACCCAGAAATATGCGTTGTTGGAGCAATATCATGATTCCGGAGTCAATACCAGTTTCCATCTCTTTCCTCACGAACGGGAGTGGCTGCAAAGCCTGGGGCCTCTTCGAATAGGCATCGATCCCGATTGGCCGCCCCTGGAATTTTTGGGGGAGTACGGAAGCCATGAAGGCATCGTTTCGGACTATCTCGCCCTGATCCAGAAGGATCTGCAAATATCCCTGGATTATGTGGGCACCCGCTCCTGGAGGGATACCATGGAAAAAGCCGCCCGGGGAGAGGTGGATATGGTGCCGGGACTCAACGATCTCCCGGAGCGGCGTGCTTTTCTCGCCTTCACCGACCCCTATCTCAAGATGCCCCTGGTTATTGCTGCCCACAAGGATGCGGGATATATCGGAGGGCTCGAATCGTTGGGAGGAAAAACTGCGGGAGTGGTGAAGGGATATGCGGTGAATGATATCCTTTTCGAAAAATATCCGGATATCCGGTTCGTCTCCTTTTCCAGTATCGGAAAAGCTTTGGAGGCCCTCGATCGGAGGCAGGTTCACGCCGTTATCCAGAGCAACCTGGTGCTTTCGTATTACATAAGACTACTTGGCATGGACTCCCTTCAGATTGTGGCCGCTACTTCCTTTGCGGATCTTTTGAGCATGGGCGTGCGCCGGGATCTGGCCCCCCTGGTGCCTATCCTCAACCGCCTTTTGGGCTCCATAACGGAAAACGAGAAAGAGCTTATCCTGGATAAATGGATAACCCGGCCCTTACCGGGATACGTGAACTGGCAGAAAATCTGGAGCATCGTTTTTACGGTTTCCGGCGTGGGTTTCTTCTTCGTGGTCTTTATGCTCTTCTGGAACCGCAAGCTGGCCCGGGAGGTGGCGGAACGTCAGAAGGTGGAACGCAAGCTGGAAGAACAGAAAATGCATGCGGAATCCGCCAACCGGGCGAAGAGCGTTTTTCTCGCCAATATGAGCCATGAAATCCGCACCCCCCTCAACGCGATTCTCGGCTATACCCAACTTATGAAAAGGGATCCCTCCCTTTCGGGAAATCATCGGGAATTTGTGGACACCATCGGTAAAAGCGGAGAACATCTGCTTCATCTCATAAGCGATATCCTCGAAATGTCCAAGATCGAAGCGGGGCGCATGGATCTCGAAGAAGGAGCTTTCGACCTTTACGGCATGCTCTCGCACATGGAAAAGCTTTTCGCTGTGGAACTGGAACACAAGGGGGTTTTTTTCGAAGTGCGAAGATCTCCGGAGGTTCCCCGGTATCTTTTTGGAGACGAGAAAAAGGTACGTCAGGTACTTCTTAACATCCTGGGAAACGCCGTAAAGTTTACCTCCCGGGGGAGGATCTTTTTCGAAATCGAAAGCAGAAAATCCGGTTCTCGGCAGCGGGAAATTCTTTTTAAAGTCCGGGATTCGGGGCCGGGAATTCCCGAAGAGGATCTGGAAAAGATTTTCGAACCTTTCGAACAGACCCAGGAAGGAATCGACCGGGGCGGCACCGGCCTCGGATTGCCCATAAGCAGGCATTACGCCCGGCTTATGGGAGGAGACCTGGTGCTGGAGAACGCTCCTTCCGGAGGAGCCCTGTGCATATTCACGTTTCTGGCGAACGAAATGGGGGCTCTCGAAGAAGATGCTCTTCAAAGCCCTTCCGGGAGTTCCGTATTGAAGCTTCTCTCGCCGGAAAATCCGCCGCTTCTCCTGGTGGTGGATGATCGCAAAAGCAACCGGAATCTTCTCCGGCACCTTCTGGAAGACGTGGGATTTCGGGTGGGGGAGGCCTCTGACGGATTGGAGGCGGTGCAGTACCTTGAAAGTACGTTGCCCCAGGGCATTCTTCTGGATCGCAGAATGCCCGGAATGGACGGATTGGAATTGCTTGGATGGCTCAGGGGGAACGAAAGAACCGCCTCTATTCCCGTGGTCATGGTAAGTGCCAGTGTCATGGAGGAGGATCGTGCCGAGGTGTTGCGGCAGGGGGCGGATGCCTTTATACGCAAACCCTTCAAAGAAGAGGAGCTTCTCGAAATCCTAAGAACCCTGCTTTCTGTGGAGTACCTCTATGGAAAACCTCCGGGGGAAGAAGAACATCTTCCTGTGTCGGAAATCCCCGGGGAATCGCGGAAAGCCCTTTCTCCCGAAACGGCGACCCGTTTCCACAATGCTCTGGAATCCGGCGAGACCTCGCTTCTGGAAAAACTTATCGAAGAGGAAATGACCCCTCTCTCTCCGGAGCTTGGGGAAATCTTCAAAAAACTCTTGAAAGAATATGATTACGAGACCATGCTAGGACTTCTCGAAGAAGGGAAGAAAGGGGGTTTTTCCGAGCCCCGGGGATGAAAATAAACCTTTCCCGGAAAGGGGTTTTTCTTTGCTCTCTCTTTTGGTATAATACGCTCCGGCAAAAAATGAGCGCCGGTAGCTCAAATGGATAGAGCATCAGACTTCGGATCTGAGGGTTACGGGTTCAAATCCTGTCCGGCGCGCCAGTCCTTGCTATCATTGCTTTTTGGGGTAAGTATATGCCAGAGGCCAGTGCAAATCAAGAGAATTGCGCTCAGGCTTCTGGCGATTTTTACGCTTTTTTGGTCGGGTTCACGTTCGGCCCGGCGTGTCGAAGAAAAACGAAACCCCGAGCTTACAGCTCGGGGTTTCGTTTTTCTTTTCGTAACCTTCACGGGACGTGTCTTTTACGCATCCACCTGGATGGGATCCCGGGGGAGAGTGCTCATGGGAACGCATCCGTCTTTGGTTACCACCACGATATTTTCGATGCGGATGCCGATTTTTCCGGGAATGTAAATGCCCGGCTCCACGCTGAAGGCCATGCCCTCTTGAAGAAGTTCCGTATTGCCCCGCATGATGTTCGGAGCTTCGTGCACCGCCATGCCTATGCCGTGGCCTACCCGGTTGTTGAAATAGTCGCCGTAGCCCTCGTCTTCGATGACCTTGCGGGATGCAAGATCCACGGATTCCGCGGAAACTCCGGGCTGTACCGCCTTTTCCCCCGCCTCCTGGGAGCGCTGTACGATGCGGTAAAATTTCAGAGCTTCCTCTGAAGGTTTACCTACGAAGAGCGTTCGGGTAGTATCCGAACAGTAGCCTTTGTAGCGGCAGCCGTAGTCGATAAGTACCGTGTCCTGCTCCTGCACTATGCCGTCCTCCCGGGTGTAGTGTGCCATGGCGGCGTTTTCGCCCCGGGCCACGATGGGGTAGAAGGAGGTGCCGTCCGCACCTTTTTCTTCCAGAAGAGCCAGGAGCTTGCGCTTGATTTCCCGTTCGGTTTTGCCGGGGCGTATGAAGGGAAGCAGCGCTTCCAGAGCGGCATCCGCAATCTCTCCCGCCTTTTTGAGCTTTGCCATCTCTTCCGAAGATTTAATGGAGCGCAGGTTATCCAGATAATGCCATCCGTTTACCAGCGTTACCCCTTCCCGTTGCATGATCTCCACCGCATCCACCGCTCGAACGCCATCATTTACCGCAAGGGATTTCCCCTTGAGTCCGTATTTTTCGAAGGCTCCGGAGAGAGTTTCGTAGAACCAGTCTTTGTCTTGCCAATCCAACACGGGAACGTTTTCGGGCATACATTCCCGAAATTCCTGGGTGCTGATACGGGGGCAGATGCAGAAGCTCTGTCCGTTCTGGAGGATGAAGCAGCCTTTGAAACGCTCACAATCCTGCAGATGCAGTCCGCTGATGTATTCCAAATCCGATGTGGGGCCCAGCAGCAGAGCGTCCACGGCCTTTTCCCGAAGTATTCCGGCAATTTGAGTAACTTTTTCTTGCTGTAACATAGGTGCACCTCCTAGGGGGATGGAAAAGCGAAAGATATGTCTTCTAGTATATGTCGAATATATACAAAATATATTTATAGAACAACTCTTTGCCGGGGTCAAGAGGAAATTCTCTGTTTTTTACGATCCCTTTGAGCTTTGAAAAACTTTTTCAAGAAAAGAGAGCTTTTTTCTGGAAATTGAGAAACTTTTCGACAAAAGCTTCTTTCCGGAGTATCCTATATTGGTTATAGAAGGAATATTTTTGATGGTCCAAAGAATAGGGGTGGACAAGGTGGTGCCGTTTGATTCTTCGAAGCTGGTCTCGTTGCGTGAAGTGGTCTATAACTATCTACGGGAAAAGATGAATACCGGAGAGCTGTTGCCGGGATCTTTTTTCAATCTCCGGGAAATCAGCGAAGCTCTGGGAATTAGTACCACTCCTCTTCGAGAGGCTTTGGTGCAGCTTGAGACGGAAGGTTTTATCACGATTTTTCATCGTCGGGGAGCCATGGCAAATGCCCTGAGCCCCAAGATTATCCACAATATCTATACCATTATCGGGGCCTTGGAATCCGCTGCCCTTGTGTGTGCCGCCTCCCGGCTGACCCCCGAGGTTATCGACGCTATGGAGAGTTGTACGGATGCCATGGTGCGGTACCTGAAAGAAGAAGATTTCGATGCATATCTTGAGGAAAACGCCAAGTTTCACAAAATCTATATCGATCTTTCAGATAACGAAGAGCTGATTCATCGACTGGATATTCTCAAACAGCGGCTGTACGATTTTCCCCGGAACAACGAGCTTATTTATGCCTGGGAAGATGCGGGGCTTGCGGAGCATCGCGAATTGCTGCGTATTTTGCGAACCGGAGATATTGCCGAAGCCGCTAGGTATCTTCGGGAAGTGCACTGGAATTACGACGTGCAGGAGGAGTTTATCCGTCAGTTTTATGCCAAGCATCTGGAGGCGGTGGAGCGTAAAAAAGCCGAGATGCGAAGCTGAGTTTTTTCTGCGGAATCGTGAGGGATTCCCGGAGTGTTTTGGAGTATGAAAAGATGTGCTCTCTCTTGAGGGGGGCACATTTTTTGCTGTTTTGAGAGGCCTCGGGAGAGAGCGGTACGAAAACCGTGTTCTTCGGGGGCCTCGGAGCGGCAAAAATTTTTCCCCGAAGAAAATCTTTCAGGAAATCTCTTTCCGGGAAAAAAATCTAGGGATCTCTTTCTTTCTGGTTTATACTGTTAAGGTGAAGTGTAACGATAGGATTTCCGGGAAGGAGGGCACGTATGCGTATTTTTTTGCGAGGCTTTTTCAGCGTTTTTTTCGTGTTGTTGCTTCTGGGGAGATGTTTTGCCGCAGAGGAGAACGCAAAAATACCCAGGGATTTTTTACGGTATTCCGTAACCGCCGCCATGACGGACTTGGATCCCCAGAAAGGAACCTCCTCGGGAGCTTTTACTCTGGGAGAACATCTTTGGGAAGGGCTGGTGCGCTCCTCGGGAGAAGAGATTCTTCCGGGAATGGCTCATCGATGGACCCTTTCCGAAGAGGGGCTGCAATATCGATTTTTCCTTCGCCCTTCTTTTTGGAGTGACGGAACTCCTCTTACGGCGGGAGATTTTGTCTATGCCTTGCAGCGCCTCCTGGACCCGGAGCGCAAAAGCCCCTATGCCTTTATCGCCTACGGCTTGAAAAACGCCCGGGCTTATAACCACGGAAAATTAAAGGATTTTGCCCGGGTAGGGGTGGTGGCGCCGGATCCCCTTACCCTGGATTTTTCTCTCGAAGAACGGGACGGTTCCTTTCTCTCCCGCCTGGCTCTTCTTCCTTTTTTGCCGGTTCCCCGGCATTTCGACAAAACGCTTTCCCGGGATGCTTATGCCACAAGCTCTCGAACCATGCTTTTCAACGGGCCTTTTCTCATGGAGCGGTGGATTCCGGGAGAGGAGATCCTTCTTCGAAAAAATCCCGATTATTGGAATGCCTCGGTGGTGCGTCTTCCGGGAATCTCCATGCGGGTGATAAAGGATCCCGAAAAGGCTCTGAAGATGTTCGAGGCGGGAGAGCTGGATTTCTGCCATATCCCTCCTTCCAAATACGTTTCCTATCTGCGTCGGGGAAAGGGGGAACTTTTTCTTACCGGGGCGGTGGATTGGATTCGTTTCAACTGCCGGAAACGCCCGGGAACCCCCTGGGGAAGCAATCTCAATTTCCGCCGGGCTCTGGGATATGCCCTGGATCGGGGTGTTTTCGTGGAAAAAACGACCCAGAGGCTTTATTTTCCCCACACCCGCTACGTTTTCCCCCTTCTCAAGGGAGTGCATCGGCCTTACCGGGATGAATATCCGCTCACGTTTTATCCCCTCGAGGGGGATCCCGAAAGAGCCCGAAAATACCTCGCTCAAGCCCTGAAAGAAATGGATCTGGAGAGTCCCCGGGATATTCTGGCCTCTTTTCTCATTCAGGATGGAGAGGAATGCCGAGCCATGGCGGAAGAGCTGAAACGTCAGGTGGAATCGGTACTGGGCATTTCCTTTACTCCGGTTTACGTAACCCGGAAGGAGCGGGAAAGCCGGGAGTATTCGGGCAATTTCGATCTCGTCTACGGAGGATGGATTCCCGATTACAACGACCCCATGACGTACCTGGAAATATGGGAGAGCCACCAGAGGAAAAACAGCGGGAGCTACGATAATCCGGAATATGATGCACTTCTGCAGGCGGCCCGCCATGAGGAGAATCCTCAAAAGCGAATGGATCTTCTGTTTCGGGCGGAGGTACTTCTTCTGGAGGATGCTCCCATGATCCCTCTGCAGCTCCGGCGGAAGGCCTGGATATGCAGCCCCAGAGTACATAATCTGACCCATTCCTTTATCGGTACGGAGTTCAATTTTATAACTACCTGGATAGAACCATAGATGTGCATTACCAAAAAATGAGGGGGGATCCGGATTGCAGGATTTCAGAATCATAGGCCAGCACGTGGAACGAAGCGATGCCTGGGATAAGCTTTCGGGAAAAGCATGCTATGTGGATGATCTTTCCTTTCCTTCCATGTGGTACGGAGGAACCTTGCGATCTCCTTTTTGCCGGGGAAAGATCTTGAGCCTTCACGGTAATCCCGATTTCGACTGGTCCCGGGTGGTGGTGGTAACTCCCGAGGATCTTCCGGGGCCCAACGAGGTGGCCATCGTGGAGACGGATCATCCCATTCTCGCGGAGGGGGAGGCCCGTTTTTTCGGTGAACCCCTGGCCTTGGTGGCGGCTCCCGATAAGGAGCTTCTCCGGCGGGCTCTCAAGGCTCTGGAGGTGGAGATGGAAGAATTGCCTCCTCTTCTGGATCCTCGGGAAGCTCTGGAAAAAGAGGATTACGTGCGGGGAAAGACCAACCTT
>ERZ795048.943-NODE-943-length-28227-cov-6.794122_pt1 | contig 28227 bp, 25 predicted proteins | sample MGYA00375132_ERZ795048 | MGnify/ENA primary metagenome ERZ795048 (study PRJEB30177, sample SAMN05720225) | activated sludge metagenome | isolation source: Anaerobic digester | place: Hong Kong | collected 2014-12-17 ... | reverse complement strand
TATTCTCGGTGGCATTAAAGGAATTGTAAGTCATTTCCAGTGGGATAGGCAGTGAAATACCATCTAGTTTGGGCAATTGTACATGAAAGAGTACATTGCCTGATTTTAAATCAGCAAGAATGGATGTCCATTGAGAAGTTGGATGAAAAATGTACTCTGAATTGGAACCATATCGACCAGCCTGAGTATGACCATACCCTGCAGTAATAGAAGCAGGATGAAGAATATGGGGAGAAGAGACGGCGTGGTCCATTGAATACGCAAAAGAAATTGAAAATGATTGGAAACACATACATAACGCAGTAAAAATAGTAATAAAAATGCATTTCTTCGGCAAAAAAATTCCTTTACTCATACAGATCTCCTTACATATTGAAAAGAGTTAAATACTTATCTCATTATAAATCCAAATGCTAAATATGAAAATACAAAAACAACGAAATTTTATCTTTTTGTCAAAAAAAGTTGTCAATTTTATATTTTTTACAAGATCTGAAAAAAGTTTTGCCTCAACCATTTTCTAATTTTCACTTTTCGTACATAATAGAAGTATATTTTTGTTGATTATCTTTTACAAGGAGGGAGAAATGATACGTAAAAGTTTTTGCTTTTTTTGTGTTGTTTGCATCTTTTTTATGTCGCTGTCATCAACTGTTACCGCTGTCAAAGAAACACCTCCTACGTTTCATGAATTGTATTGGTATATTCCTTCTACAATGAAAGTGGACCGTATCTATGAGGAGTTTACCTTTCAAGAATCTCAACAATTAGAGGTGGCTGCAAAACATTTTAATCCGAAAGAGGGTGAATATTCTCATTCTGTTATTTCGCCTTGCGGAGGAGCTATCCATCTGCACCCAACCACATCAATGGACAGGATGATTAAATTTTACCCTACTCTTCGTACTACGTCGTATTTCAAAAGTCCAAGCGGAGAAGAAGAGAAAACGCTCGTTTTTCTAACATGTGCTAAAAACATGGAAGGAGAATGGTTGTTTTTTTACTTTGATCTGCATGGTACTGTTTCATTAAAAGCCCTTCTGGTGGATCAGGATGCTTCAGTGCGTTGGTCATTTGAAGATGATACACCCATAGAAAAAAACAAAGACGGGCTAATGATCATGTACAATGCAGTGTGGGGAGCATTCGAAGAAAACGAATGGACCCGACCACAGGAATTGTTGTCTGTGTGTTTTTCAGGAAAGCTTTGGGAGGATGTTCTATTCTCCTGTAACACCATTAAAGTAGAAGAAGACGTACTGGATCAACCATCAGAATCCTTTGAAAAAGCAGAATCATTCGATGATCTAATGCACTGGCATCAGCAGGATTTTGAGAAAACAAGAATTGCTGACTATTCGTTTAAAGATGAAGACCGAGAAGCATTGGCCAATTTTCTCAATCACACCAGGGAGCGGATGGAGCTGCCGTATACTCGTTTTAATGTAATAGCGTACGCAGAGCAGTGTTATTATCTTGAAGATGAATCACAGCACAGAATCATGTATGTAGGAGAGATCACTTATTGCCCTATCCCCGAGTGTTTCAAGTATTGTAGTTTGAAAGCACTGAAAGACGAAAATGGTACGTGGTCTTTTTCATATACAACAGACAATATGGTGAAGAGTCAGGTATTCTTGAAGACATTTGGGATTTCTCCCTTATTGGAATGCTCTAGCAAACAAGAATGCTTGTATCTGGAATACTTAAATGCTCTTGGACTCCTACTACTGAACTGTGAAGATGGCACCTGTAGTGAAGAAATTACGATGCTTTTCTCTTTGCGTGCTTATGATTCGTTTGCAGATGATCCGTATGGAGATAAAAACTAGGTTTTTTGCTTAATAATGGATGGGATTTCCTGAATATGAGATACTTCGATGATCTGATCGGGCGCATCATTTTGTTCGATGCTACCCGCAGGAATGATAATGGGATGAAAGTGCCGCCTGAGAGATTCTTTGATCCTTTTCTCGGTACCCATGACGGGTCGGATTTCTCCAGATAGTCCCAATTCTCCAAAGGAAATCAATTTTGCTGATATGGGAATATTCATGAGTGAGGATAAGAGAGCCATGGAAATGGGAAGATCCGATGCAGGATCCACAATGCGGGTTCCTCCGGTGATATTTACAAAATAATCCATGCCAATAAAGCTCTGCCCAATTCGCTTTTCCAAAATTGCAGCCAACATTAAAGTACGGTTTATGTCGGTTCCATTGACGACTCTTCGAGGAATGGGCGTATAGGTTTGTGTGCACAATGCCTGGATTTCTAAAAATATAGTTCGAATCCCTTCCAAAGAAGGGAAAATAATGGTTCCTGATTGGGAATTCTGGTGTTTGCCAAGAAATACTTCAGAGGGGTCTTGTACGGGGAAAAGACCCTTGTCCTTCATAGTGAAGATTCCTAATTCTCCGGTTTCGCCAAATCGATTTTTGTTTCCACGGAGCATTCGAATCATTCCATTTTTATCTCCTTCCAGGTATAACACAACATCCACCAAGTGTTCCAAAAACTTGGGACCCGCAATGTTTCCATCTTTAGTAACATGACCAACGATAAAAACTGTAACATTGTCCTTTTTGGCTAATTGTACAAGACGCTGAGTAGATTCTCTAATTTGTGAAATGCTTCCTGTCGTGCCATCAATATCTTGCGTATAGGTAGTTTGGATGGAATCTACAATCAAAATGCGCGGAGAGTATTCCTCCACCAGGTTTTGCAGGCTGGAGATTTCTGTTTCAAAAGAAACAAAAATAGTATCTTGGTGAATACCCAATCTACTTGCTCGTAGCTTTATCTGAGAGGGAGATTCTTCTCCAGAGGCGTACAAAACTTTCCCATGATGGGATAAAGCATCTGCAATCTGCAGAAGGAGAGTTGATTTTCCAATCCCGGGCTCTCCACCTATTAAGATGACGCTTCCCTCAACAACGCCACCTCCAAGAACGCGATCCACTTCTTCTAGCTTCGTAGGGCAGCGATGACCTTCTTGATCGGCTAATTCAAACAAGGCAACAGGTTTTGCTTGCGGGGCTATTCGAGTTGTACTGTGAAGAGGATCATTCTGAACTGGTTCAAAGCTGTTCCATTCTCCGCACTCGGGACATTTTCCCAGCATCCCAGGAGATGTATACCCACATTGACTGCATTGGTACAGTATGGTTTTTTTCTTCATGTTAGTATAGAACGATTAAAAGGATACCAAGTGCAACACAGTAAAACCCAAACCAATGCAAGTTTTTTGTTTGCAAAAACCAACGCAAAATCCACAATGCTCCCAATCCAACAAGAATGGCTATCATAAACGAAATGAAAATGGGAAGAGTAAACATGCTTTGCATAGACCCTATCTCAAATATTTCAAGAACAAAGGCACCCAATATGGCTGGGATAGAAATCAAAAAAGAAAAACGAAATGCTTGGTCTTTTTTCATCCCTACTAGTAGAGCACCTACCAGGGTAAAGCCTGAACGTGAAAAGCCTGGAACTAATGCAAATGCCTGGAATACACCAATCAAAATACAATCCATCCAGGTGATGGATAACATATCTTTTGAACCTTCTTTTAAGAAGTAAGTCAAAAATAGCAAACCAGCAGTGCCAAAATATGCCCACCCAACCAATTGAGGGCTTTGAAACATATGGGCAATAGGCTGTTTAAAAAAAATACCAACGATGGCAGCTGGAACTACTGCTATGATAATTTTTAAAAATAGATTCCATGTCGTTTTATTGAATACCCACAATCCTTTTGCAATGGTTTGAATATCTTTCCATAAAAAAATGATGACAGCAACCAGTGTGGCTACATGAAGCATAATATCAAATGCCAGGGGTACTTGTTCAGGAAACTGAAACAAGAAGGGGATTACAGCTAAATGACCAGAACTGCTAACGGGAAGAAATTCTGTAATACCTTGTGCAAAAGCCATGATGATAGATTGGAAAAGTGTCATACACCACCTCTTTTGGTGAAATAAGTTTCAATATCGTGAATGTCAGATTGTTTATCGATATCTACTGCAAGCTGTGCATACTCGGTAAAAAATCCTTTTACTTGAATACCCGACGCTTTTAAAAAAGCTTTCTCCAGCTCTGGGATAGAGATGGATTTGGTAACAATGAGCTTCAGCAAATTTAGGATGCCAAAGTGGAAAGCAAGCTTAATTACACTTTTTCGATTTTCAATAAATTGATTCATGATAGCATCAATTTTTGGAAATCCGTCTTTTCGTATGAGAAAGCAATTTGCTACTTTTACAGAGCCCTCTTTGATTTTTCCGTAGGTTCGGTGTGAACCTGGAAACAATTGGTCAACAGCTGATTTTTCAATAATGGGAACAAATAGATCTGCATTGGGGTAGTCCTGGATGGGAGAAAGCAATGACCGAAGGTGTCCCATTTCAATGCAGGGAATATCTCCCGTAACAATCAAGATGTACTCACCCTTGGAGGCTTCCATACCAAGGCGAACATTGTCGGATAATTTGTTTGTTTCTGGGGAGGACACATATGCATCAAATTGATCAGCGATGCCCTGGTTCAGTAAAACATCAGTTCCTAAAAGGATAGAACGAATGGAAAATTGTTTTTTTATCTCTGGATTTTTCTGGGCTGCTATAATTGCATCAAGGACCCATTGGATGCAGGGTTTACCATGAATAGAAACTAGTGCTTTATTTTCGACTGGAGGATGTGCCCATGATGGCGCGCTTCCTCCTGCCATTACAAGGATATCAATATTCATCATGGCGTATCTGTTTCGGGGAGCAAAGGAAGTAAGCCTTCAATACTGCCTTCGGAGGTATCAATTCCACACCCAAAAGTGTTGATGATTTTTTCATGAATAAAAGACCAGCTTTTTTCGTTTCCAGCTCGTTCATAAGGGACGGTAAAATTGCCCTCTTCATCCATTGTCATATAGGTATCTTCTCCGCCGCGATCAATAAACAAACCCATGGTCAGTTTGCCGTATCGCCAGGAAGTTTTAGGAAAGAGTTCACAACTAGCTTTCCCTAGATTGGTTGCATTTGTTCTACGAAGTTGATAGATGTCATCTCCTTGTGCATCCACAAAAAAACCAAGACCATTTGAATTTCCTCCACCCAGTGCCAGATTTGGGGAAGTGTATGTATCATTGCCTTCGCGGTCAATCAGGTACCCAAGCGAAACATCGTGGCCAGCACCTTGGGCCATGTTCAGTAGAGCATCATAGGTATCGTTGCCCTGGTCATCCATGAGCATGGCGATACCAAAGTGAGCTGCTCCTCCCTGCACATACCAAACTCCTTTATATGAATCATTACCGCTTTGATCGTAGAGAACACCAGTACCTGCCCAATAGCCTGTACCCTGGCCAAAAACACCGCAAGAATAGGTATCGTTGCCTTGCATGTCAATTAACATTCCAATACCACCAGACATTGAGTTGCCTTCTGCAAGATCTGCTCTTCTTCCAAAGCCTGCTCCCTGGCAAAAACTCGTATTGTGGTCAGAAGATTGAGGATTGGTTCCTGCTACGTCTTCATCATTTGCGATATAGGTGTCGTCGCCCTGGTCATCCATCAGTAGTCCAAAGCCTTTTACATATCCAAAGCCCTGGCTGAAAGAATAAGTATGGTATGTATCGCTTTGAGCTGAATCATGAAGGATTCCAATTCCAAAAATACCGGCGCCTTGGGCAAGGTTGTCACAGTCATATGTATCTTTACCATTCTGATCCCATAAAATTCCTACACCAAAGCAACCAAAACCTTGACTATACTGAATGCTTTTGTAATGATCATCACCTTGCATATCTACTAGTGCTCCGAATCCAAAAACCCCTGCACCCTGAGAGTATACAGATGGATCTTGTACTTCGTAAGTATCATCTCCTGTCATATTAATACAAATAGAGACTGGATTAAACCATGAATCATTTCCACCTGCACTATTCAGGTAAGTATCATTTCCACCAAGATCGAGTGAAAATAAAATATTTCGACCAGTGTGCAGGGTATCCTTGGCAGGATGGATTTGAATAGAACCCATGGGGGTTTCAGCAGAAAATGATGTAGAATCGGGTATTGCAAGAGAGGGGAGTATTTGCAGGAATGCATCCAGATGATGACTTAGAACAATGCTAGCAAAATACAATTGTCCGAAATTAGCATCAGAAGCTATCTGATATGTTATTTCATCCCATCCATCTTCCATTAAAATTGCAGCAGGGTTTCGGAATGCTTTGATTAGATCCAGCTCTGATGCAGTAGCAAACGCTTTATCTCGAGCAAGCTCAAATTCCATGGATGCATATAATACTTTGGCAATTTCCTTTTGAACATCAACGGGGATGTCCTTTGTTTTGGACTGTAACAGGGAAAACGAATAGGCAGAAAGTGGTTTTTGGTGAAGTGTATAGATATCGGAAATAGCATACAGCAGAGGAGCGCTTTCTACAATGCGATGGTCAAACGTAGGTTCGTATTGTGGATATGCTGCTACCATATAGCCTAGTCGGTAAGATGTATACCAATGAACATTCCGAATGGAATCACGATTGGCCATACAATAGTCAATATTGTTTTTCAATATGCTTGGTGTTTCTAGAGGATTGCGAAGTTGATCGTTGAAAAAAGGAAGTCGAAAAGGGTCGTCTCCATACGTTTTTTGAATGGCTTCTTCACTGACTACACACATTTCCTTCGTGAAGTCAATGGTTTGTAAAACATCTTTGATAATGTCAACTTCTGCTAGAGAAATATGGGTGGGAAGAAGAAAAAAAACGGTACACAGACACACTAAGTTCCGGAGAAATGTATCTTTCATAACAACCCCCAAGATATTGTTTTCATCTATTATACTCAGCGAAAGAAAAGAAAGAAAATAGAGGACATCATTTCCCGGATTCTCGACCAAGCAGCTTGCGCAGAAAAAGAATAGTGGATGCTTTGTGCAAGATTTGGTTATCATTTCCGCATTTTGGGGAGTGGATACAAGCAGGACATCCATCTTCTGCATCGCACGAACATCCTTCAACCAATTCCAGAGCAGATTGCAATAGAGTATGAATAAGGGAATAACCTTTTTCGCTGAGTCCAATTCCTCCCAAGAAGCCATCGTATATAAAGATTCTTGTGGAGCCCGTTTCGGGGTCGTATAGTGTCGACATTCCCCCTAAATCCCTTCGATCACAAAGAACATACAATGGCATGATTGCTATGATAGCATGTTCCGCCCCATGGATTCCTCCTTGAAGCTTGCGGGTATCAACTGTTTGAAGCAGTTCTTTTTGTGTTCCTAGGTCAAGATCTATCCAAAAAGATGTAGTATCAAAGCGGTTTTGTGGTAAATCTAGAGGCACTTCTTTGATGACCATAGAACCTTTTTTTATCTGATACGAGTAATATTCTTCGGTGACATGCACCTTACCAAACGAAAGCTGAAAAGAAGGAAACTTCTGCTGATTCCATCTTTGTAGAATTTTGACATCAGTATGAATCAAAGGTTCGGTAGAAAAAGGAGTATGAGCAGGAGTGGCATGAATGGTGTGTTGCTCCAGGTTCAATGAGTTGATCAGATAAGTTTCTCCTTGGTGCAGGTAAACGGCACCTTCGTATGCCTCTCGAAATGCCTGTTCTTTATCAAGCGTTTCCAGTAGTTTACCCTCTGCGTACAGCAGAAATATCTCCGAGCCAATGTTGTTGATGGACACTTTCTTAAAAGGTTCTTCTGAAAGGTTATATAGCCACTTATTGTTTGATTCTCGAAGAAACTCTTCCTGGGTCAAAACATTCAGTTCTTCTTGAAGTGAATCACCAAAATACAATGTGTCGTCAAGAGTAATGGGAATTTCTTTTGCAGCACACAATAAATGTCCCCATAAAATGTAGGGATTGTGATTGTCTATGATGGCATACTCGGGTTTGCGATCAAAAAACTGCGATGGATGTTTCATAAAGTACTGATCCAAAGGATTTTGTCTAGCAACAAGAATTGCTAAAGATTCATCAGTACCTCTTCCAGAACGGCCTGCTTGCTGCCAGGTAGAAATCATTGTACCTGGGTATCCGTTCATCAAAACAGCATCAAGAGACCCAATGTCGATACCAGCTTCCAGAGCATTGGTACTCACAATACCCTTGAGGGTTCCTTTTTTTAGTTGATTCTCAATCGTTCTTCTTTCCTCGGGCAAGTATCCTCCTCGATAGGAAGATACCATTGGACCTTTACGCAAAGGGAATCTGGACTGAAAATGTTTCTGTACTTGTCGAGTAATCCATTCTGTATTTCTTCGGGAGAGAGAAAAACAAAGCGTTTGAATATCTGATTTTACCAGTTCTTCCAAAAGCCATTCTGTTTCAATATTTGATGTAGAACCCTCTTCCTCTTGTTTGTAGGGGTTGTATAAAAGGAAGTGTTTTTTTCCGGTTGGAGCTCCATTTTCGTGAATATGAAAACACTCATCCCCGATTAATTGTTCAGAAAAGGAGTCAGGATTTTCAATGGTTGCTGTAGAAAGAAAAAAAAGAGGATTGGAGTCGTAAAAAGAGCAGATACGCTTTAATCGACGAATGAGCATTGCCATATTGGAACCAAATACACCTCTATAGTAGTGTGCTTCATCCAATACAACATACTCAAGAGAAGAAAAAAAATGTCCCCATAAATGATGCCATGGAAGAATCATATGGAGCATATATGGATTGGTCAGAATAATTCTAGAATGCTTGCGTATCCTGGATCTTTTTTGACGAAGGGTGTCTCCATCGTACACCGCAGGATGTAGGGATTTATCTAGCTCTGCATCCATTTTCTTTAATGTTTTCCATTGATCATTGGTGAGTGCTTTTGTGGGAAATATGTACAGTGCCCTTGCCTGGGGGTTTAGAAGTAACCCTTCAATGACAGGAAGATTATACGATAATGTTTTTCCGGAAGCGGTTGGAGTGGTGAGTATGACATGCGAACCTGAACGCATAGCCTGGACGGATTGGGCTTGATGAGAATACAATTGAATATGGTTGGATTCAATCCATTGTTCAAGCGGGGGAGGAAAAGGTATGGGATTAGATTGAAAACTAGCCTTTTTTTCTTCAAGAATGCGATGCGCCTCGAGGTGGCGCAAAACACGTTTTGAAGAAAGCAGCTTAGAAATTTTTTTTTGAATCTTCATGACATTTCAAATGGCCCTATCGCCATATTTGCTGAAGTCGAAAGAATATTCTTGCTAGAGAAACAATGTCTTGCTGATTGTGCTGAATAATGGGTACAATGGTACCTATTTGACGGGTTTGTAAATAGTGTTGGTAAAACACAGGACAATATGCTCCTGGAACATCGTCAATCCGATGGATATTTAAGATTTCTTTTTCAATGGTTTGTAGTTTGCAATTGGGTAAGTCTTTTTTCCAAACTTTGCGTGCAAAGAAAAGAGCATCAAAGTTTGCTGGATATGTGGAGTGATCTAGATTGTGATACCGCGAACGATTCTTGATAAAAGGGATGTCGAAATATTCTCCATTAAATGTAACGAAGAAATCCCCGCGTTGGAGGTGATGATAAAAATTCGACAGTATAGAAGCTTCTTCTGTAATATCTCGGGCAAAATACTGCACTAACCGTAGTGAGTTTCCTTGTATTCTCCCAAAACCAATTAAGGTAATGGGTTGAGAACTTAATCCCATGGTTTCAATATCTACAAACACAAGGTTTTCTATGGGAATCAACCGTGACAACTGCAGTAAATCGGGGTGATCTTTGCCATAGATTTGGTGAAATTTCCAAAACAAATCGTCGTAGGGGCCATTCTCAATTTGATGAATACATGCTTGTGCGTTTGCATAAAACCTAGAATTAGCGGGGATCTGAGAGAATGTGAAAACCCTCTGGTGGTGAAGGAGGTGTTCTGTTTGAAGACCAATTCCTGGAATGAGTTGAAGAGAAGATTGTAGTCTTTTTTTTGTTATCTCAATTTCTCTAGCAGGTTCGGAAAAAGGAATTTCGTTGTCGATACAATAACACAAGCCTTCGCTTGTGGTTATTTCTCTCCCTCTAAAAACATCTTGCAGAGAAATATTGAAATACTGATGTGAGAGCTTTTTATAGATTTGTTGAATTTCTGGTGGAAAAACTTGTTGAGAGGTTTGGTAAGGAGTTTTTGATTCAGAAACGATAGAGGATTGAAATGACTTTTGTTGTTTCCATCGCTGAGAAAAGGGTTCCAGAGACTTCATAAAAATGTGTGTTATACAATCTGTTTTGCAGCATATAATTGTGACGTAGCCAGGATCATGCACATGAAAACAGGAAACACAAAGCTTCGAATGACATACGTAATCATGAGAATCCATAGACAAGCAATTGTTTGCCAAAAGAAATGCCTTGAAGAATGTCCTTCAATGAAAATGAATTCCAGCGGATACAGAAAGGATGCCACTACAAGAGTCAAAATATTATGAAATGGAGAAAAGTGGAGCATTACAGCAGGAAGAAAGACAAGGCAAAAGAATGAGGTAACGGGTGCAGAGACAAAGATTTTATAGAGTGAAATCCATATTGGTTTTCTTGCTCTGTGGTTTGCGGTTTTGTAGTGGTGATGAGAGAGTTTGTCTTGGAAGTTATTCTTCCGATATCGGTATGAATACAAACCCCATGCAAGAATGAGAAGAGACAATATGATGGTAAGGGTCCATGCATAGGAGTTCATGTTGATGATATAGAGAGATGGAACAATGTCTGGAAGAAAATAGATCCCAAGGACAATCAGAATGAATAAAGAAAGAATACGTATAAAAAAATCAAACAACACCCATTGCAGTCTGGTTTTTGCTTTCTTATGAAGCCAATCTATCATATAGTCACCTTAAAATGAAACTTTTGTTCACTTTATTATACTCTTTTGGAAGGAAAAAGTTTACCAAGAAAAAATAAGAAAAAAAGAAGAGGGAAATGGGTAAGAAGAAAAAACGAAAAAAAAATGGCGGAGAAAGAGGGATTCGAACCCTCGAGGCAGTCATCCCGCCTACACGCTTTCCAAGCGTGCGCCTTCAACCGCTCGGCCATCTCTCCGCGATCAGCGACAAATGATTATATCATTTTTCAAAAAGAAGTAAACTAACCCCCCATATTTGGAGTTTGTTCTAAAACATGCTAAAATGTTTCAGAATGCCAAAGTGGCGGAATTGGTAGACGCGCTAGGTTCAGGTCCTAGTGAGGGTTAAACCTCGTGTGGGTTCGAGTCCCACCTTTGGTACTTTCTACAAACATTCTCAATTTATCCAGTGCACGACCGCGGTGACTTACTTGGTTTTTCAGATCAGACGGGATCTGTGCAAACGTTTTGGAAAATGGAGGATAGTAAAAAATGGGATCATATCCGAATCCTCCGCATCCTCTTTCGAAACCAAGAATAAATCCATTTACTCGTCCCTCAAAATAGTATATTCTTTTTTGATATCGACAACACAATACACATGTAAAGTGGCATTTTTTTTGAGCGAAGGTGTAGGATCGGAGCAAATGGAGAAGTTTTTTTCGGTTATCTTGGTCTTTGCCTGTGGAGGCAAACCGTGCAGAGCGTACCCCGGGAAGATTTCCCAATATCGAAACTTCAATGCCAGAATCATCAGCAACAATCATGGAAGAATCTGGATCTTTCAATTGTTGGTATACAGCATTGCATTTTGCTTCTGCATTCTGGTAGTAGGTATGATATTTTTCAACATCAGACTCTATTTGAATTCCTAGTGCGCTGCATAATTGCACTTCAACAGAATTGCTCTGAAGCTTGTCTTGAAATTCTTTTGCTTTGTGAGTATTCGAAGATGCTAAAATGATTTGCATGTGGAAGGAGGTGGGATTTGCAATGCTTGCTCCTGCAATTCCATGAGTTTTTGAATTCCCTGATATCCAAGAGAAAGAATAGTGTCCAGTTCTGCTAGGGTAAATGGTTTTTTCTCACCTGTGCCTTGAATTTCAATAATGCGTCCTTCCTGGTCCATGACAAGGTTACAATCCACCTGAGCTTGAGAATCTTCTTGGTAGTCCAAATCGAGTAGAAGTTCGTTGCGTACCATACCAATACTGATGGCTGCGATTTTGGTACTGCAAACATTTGGACTGATATTTCGGAGTCGGAATGCAAGCATACTAGCGACAAAAGCTCCTGTAATAGAGGCAGTTCGGGTTCCACCATCTGCTTGAATTACATCGCAATCTACCATAACGGTCAGGTCTTTCAAGTAATGCAAATCGAAAGCAGTTCGAAGAGCTCTTCCAATCAGTCTTTGTATTTCCATGTTACGGCCATTTCGATGAGCTCCCGTATCTCTTGTATTTCGTCCATCTCCGCTACAGGGAAGCATGGAGTATTCTGCTGTGATCCAACCAATATCTCCATTTTTGAGGAAAAAAGGTGTTTTTTCTTCAATTGTGGCTGCACAAAGAACTTTTGTATAGCCCATTTCGATTAAAACTGAAGCGGGATGTTTTTCTAAATAATACGGAGTAATACGAGTTTCACGAATTTGATTGTAGGGTCTTTCTCTATGCATTAGTCTACCGTCAATGTTTTGCTGATATTTCTGGGGAAGTCTGGATTTAGACCAGCTTGAACACTTGCATAGTAGGCAATAAGCTGAAGAACGACTACAGTAGTAAGAGGAATGAAGTAATGATCTGAATCGGGAACTGCAATCAATCTTGATGCGGCTTTTGCGTATCCATGGTATTGCGGAGATATGACAATCACATTGCCTTTTCGCACTCGAATTTCATTGATGTGACTGATGACCATATGGTCATCAGCAGGACTGGCAGGGAAGAGAATAGGATATCCTTCGTCCACAATGGAAAGTGGACCATGTTTAAATTCAGAAGAATACATGCCTTCGCAGTGCTTGTAGTACACTTCTTTGATTTTTAAAGCACCCTCTAGAGCTGTACCATATTGGATTCCATATCCGAGGCAGTATAGGTCGGATCCTCTTTTTACTAATAAATCTGCAATTTCTTTTGCATCTTCTTTCGTTTCTTCCAAAGTGGCTTCTAGAAGTTTTGGAATTTGGGGAAGATAGCGATCGATTTCCTTTGCTTTGTCATAACCTTTCTTTTTTCCGGCATAGGTTGCTAGATATAGAAAAGCGAAAAGCTGATTCATGTAAGATTTTGTTGCGGGAACACTTGTTTCCAAACCTGCAGCAACATTCATTACGATTTCTGATTTTTGAGCAATGGAAGAGCCAATTACATTCACCATACTGATGATTTTTGCACTGGTGTTGTGGAGAATGGGATTAATGACATTAATTACATCTTTTGTTTCCCCGCTTTGAGATACACAAAAGATCACGTCTTTTGCCGTGGGAGATACGTTGTAATATTCATTGAAATAACCTGCCAAAACAGGGACAGCATGAATGCCAGCTAAATGATTGAGGTAATATGCACCAACAACTGCTGCATGATAGGATGTGCCAGATGCTACTAAATAGACATGATCAGATTGATTGATAAGCTCAATCATATCATCTGTATTGGATTGGGTGTTTTCAAGAAGATCATACAATTCTTGAACTTTTTTAGGCTGTTCATGGATTTCTTTCATCATATAATGGTCAAATCCAAGTAAATTTGCTTCTTCAATACGAATATCGCATTGTTCTATGGGACGCTGGATTTCTTTTCCCGTATGGATGTCATAAATGTGGTAGCTGTTGTGATCGTAAAGGACAAGGTCACCATCTTTTAAATAGACAATGTTGCGAGTAAACTGGAGAATGGAACCCAAATCGGAGGAGCAAACAATAAAATCTTTACCAACTCCCATATACAAAGAAGATCCCATTTTTACAGCCAGCAGTTGGTGTCTGTCAATATTTCCACAAATGAAAGCGTAGTCTCCTTGTAAAATGGTTTGTGCTTTCATCATCGCCTGTTTTGGGTCTTGGAGTTGGTTGAAAAATTTTTCGTAAGCATGCACAACCATTTCTCCATCATTGGTTCCCCGTACAACCATCCCTTCTTGCGTAAATTGCTCGATGAGTTGTTCTGTATTGACGATGTTCCCGTTGTGTGCACCAATAATATCTTTGTCAGAATCATAATGAGGTTGGGAATTCTCAGCATTTGGTTCACCAAAGGTTGCCCATCGCAGCTGAACAATACCCCGGTTGCCATAGTACTCCGAGATTTTTTCCTTCTGAATAATACTTTCAAGCATTCCCGGTCCTTTTTTTAAAACCGTGGCACCGTTGTCTTGAAATGCAGCAAAACCAGCTGAGTCATATCCTCGGTAGACCAATTTTCTTGATCCTTTAATGAGAATATCTCCTAATTCATTTGTATCGTTGGGAAATATGATTCCAAATACTCCACACATAAAAAACTCCTTGGTAGTTGTTTATTTTCCTCGCAGAACGATCATTAACACCCAGTTGAGTATGGCAAATGCTAAAGAAGTGAGAAATGCATAGGGCCAAAAAGAAGGGATGGTGATTCCATCTATGAAAGAAGAGGTTAAGAACAAGACAATTGCGTTGATTACAAAAGCAAATAGGCCCAATGTTAAAATATGTAAAGGTAGCGTAATGATGGTGAGTATGGGCTTAATAATAACATTCACAAGACCCAACAAAAGGCCTGCAAGAAAAGCGACTTTCCAATTTGCTACAATTAACCATGTAGGGAATAACTCCCCGATAATGAGGAAACACAACCAATTGGAAATAATAGTAATCAGTAATCGGCGCATTAGTTCTCCTCCATTTCGAATCGTTCTCTTCCTTTGAAGGCAGCTTGAAGGGTTTTTGAATCTGCAAATTCAATGTCAGTTCCCGTTGGAATACCAGATGCCAAACGCGTGATATTGATATTTGCACCTTGAAGCTGATGAATAATATACATGCAGGTTAAATCTCCAGCTTGGCTAAAATTAAGGGCAAGAATAATCTCTTGGATAGGCTCTTGTTGTATTCGATCAAACAATTCCTTGATTCGGATTTTTTCAGGTCCTATTCCGTTGATAGGACTGATAGAACCTTCTAATACGTGGTAAAGACCTTTATAAGAACCAGTTTTTTCAATGGCCAGGACATCTCGTTCTTTTTCTACCACACAAATAGTATGTTGATCCCTGGTTATATCTGAGCAAATAGAACATACTGACCCTTCTGTTAAATGAAAACATTTTGTGCAAGGGTGCACCTTGTCTCTCATTGAATGGAGAACATCCATGAATTGATGAAAGTATTCAGGTTTTAAGTGTAAAATATAATCTGCCAGTTTTTCTGCACTTTTTGGACCAATTCCCGGAAGTTTGCTTAATTCTTCAATTGCTCTCTGATATCCAGGGGTGTAATAAGGCATGTGTTACATGGGCAAGTTGAGACCCATTTCCTCCGCTAACTTTTTTGTTTCTTTTTGAGTGGCTACTTTTGCTTTGTTTAAAGCCATGTTGACAACATCACGAATGCTTTTTTGCAATAGTTCGGGGCGAATTTCCTGGATATACTCTGGATCAATTTCAATGCTTTTCACATTCATATCACCTTTAACTGTAACTTTGACAGTTTTGGATTTGTTTTCTGCTTCATAGAGCATTTTGCTTAATTCAGTAGCAATTTTCCTATATTTGTTTAGATTTTTTGCACGATCAATTACGTTCATATTTACTCCTTATACGATTTTTCTACAGTATCTATACTGGTTTTGAATGTTTCTAACGTATCTATTATAACGGGATCCTTTATGATTTCTTCTTTTTCTTCCTCTTTTTTGAATTCGTAGGTAGCTTTTTCATGATTAAAACCAAGTTTCGGCACTAAACGGTAGGAAAGCTCCGGGTATTTTTCCTGGAATTTTCGGTGAAGCTCTTGAAGATGCTTCTCTTTATTGAGTTGTTCGTAGCTAAACTTATTGTCGATGGAAAAGACAATGTAAGCGGCTTCTTCACTAATCTTGACCAGCTGCGTCCGCATTACATGGATAAACAAATCGGGAGATTCTGTTTTTAATGCCTGTGTGAATTCTTTCCATAGTGGATCTTTGATTTCAGGGGGCTGCTCGATGGTGATTTCAGCGGATTGTGCAGTTTTCTTTTGAGAGGGTGTAACGGTTTCTTCAGTTTTTTTCTTTGGAAAGGTACTCACAGATGGTTTCTTTTTAACAGGATGATCCACAAGATGTTTCATTTGTAGCAAGCTTGTTTCTAATAGTAATTCGGGCCTAGAAAGATATTTCATGGTTGGAAGAGCGTTGGTGAGAAGGAGTGTAAACTTCATCAGTAGTGCCATAGGAATTTTTTTTGCTTGCTCAAAGTACATATCATTGTCAGTTTGAGGGATTGTGGTCAGAAAGGAACTTTTCCCAAATGTTTCTGCTAGAACAACAATATCTCTACAATAGGACAGTAAATCCTGCGTGAATAAAAATACATCGGTTCCAGAGGAGACTACAGCATGTAATGCATCCAGCAAGGAAGGAAAGTCGCCTATAAACAGGCTTTCCATGATGCTATAAAGCGTTTCTGTATTGGTTTTTCCAAGAAGTGCCAATACATCGGATTCATGAATTTTATCTTCGGGACCGGATAATACAGAAAGCTGATCCAGAATGGACTCCGCATCTCTCATAGCTCCATCGCTACTTTCTGCTATTCTTTGCATTGCTTTCAAGTCAATATGAATTCCCTCTGCTTCTGCCTCCATACGGAGTTTTTCTGCAATCTCCTCTGCAGATATTCGACGAAAATCAAATTTTTGACATCGACTGATGATGGTTTTTGGTAATTTGTGAGCTTCTGTAGTAGCCATAATAAAAATGGTGTGTTGGGGAGGTTCTTCCAGCGTTTTTAGAAGAGCATTAAACGCTTCTCCTGTTAGCATGTGAACTTCATCAATAATGTATACTTTGTAGCGGCACTGGACAGGAGTAAGATGAACTTTTTCGCGAAGCTCGCGAATATTATCAACTCCCCGATTGGAAGCGGCATCAATTTCGATGACATCTAAATTGATTCCTGAATCAATCGATATACAAGATCGACACACCCCACAAGGTTCGGTGGTGGGACCTTCTGCACAATTCAGACTTCGTGCCAGAATTCTGGCGCAAGAAGTTTTACCAGTACCTCGAGGACCGCAAAATAAATATGCATGGTGTATTTTGTCTAATGTAATTTCATTTTTGAGAACTCGAACGATTTCTTTTTGGCCAATGACATCGTCAAATTTCTTAGGTCTCCACGTGCGATATAGTGTAGTGTGTTCTTTTTTCATCACATTCTCTCCGGTGCATGAATTCCAATCAAGGAGAACAAGTGGGATAATAATTTTTCAATGCTGATCACAAGCAATAAACGGGCTTTTGTTCGTTCAATATGATCAATGTCAATAACGCGACAATTTTCATAAAAGGAGTGAAAATCATTGGCAAGAATTTGAATATCTTGCGTAACCAAATGAGGTGCTAATGAATTACAGGCACGTTCTAAAAGCTCCGGCATGATGGCAAAACGCCGGAGAACTTGCAACTCAGCAGGGTCTTTCAACAAGGAAAGATCTACATCTTCCCATTTTTGCGGGATATCAATGTTAACCGCTTCTGCTTCTCGACAAATTCCCTTGCACCTTGTATAGGCATACTGGGCATAAAACACGGGACTCTTGGGGTCTCTGTTTTTTGCTATATCCAAATCAAAATTTAAATGTTGCTCGTTGCTCCTGCTTAAATAGACAAAGCGACTTACATCCGGACCTACTTCATCGAGTAGTTCTCGCAGCGTGATATAGTTTCCGCCAGATTTGGACATTTTTACTTCTTGATTGTCGCGGAACAAGTGAACAAGTTGAAATGTAACAGTTTTTAACTGGTCTTCACAAAATCCTAGCGTGTGAAGTGCCCATTTTAGAGGATTTACATGGCTTTGATCTGCACCCCAAACATCAACGCAGAAATCATATCCCCGCTCAAGTTTGTTTCTATGGTAAGCGATATCACCAAGTAAATAGGTAGCAAGTCCATTGGATCGAATGAGAACGCGATCTTTTTCATCGCCAAATTTTGTCGTTAAAAACCAGTATGCACCATCTTTTTCTTCTACAACACCCTGGTTTTTTAACCGATCGAATGTATCTTGAATATACCCATTATGGAGAGAGCTTTCGGGAAACCATGATTGAAAATGGATATGAAAATCGTCAAGATCCTCTTTCATTCTAGATACCATGGTAGAGATGCTAAATTGTTTTAAAAGGTCGATCGCTTCTTCGCGAGAGATTGTCAGAAGAGATTCTCCTTCTTTTTGGATATAATCGGAGGCTAGTGTTTGTACGTAATCACCAGGATACATTTCATCGGGAGGTGGAACAGAGTGCTGGAGTTCAGCCATTGCGTAGTAGAAAACAGACGCTGCTAATTTTTGTGCTTTTGCTCCCATGTCATTGATAAAAAACTCTCTATCGCACTGATATCCTTGTAATTCTAGGAGATTGGCAATGGTATCCCCTATGGGAGCACTTCGTCCATTGGCAACTGTTAGGGGACCAGTCGGATTCGCGCTCACAAACTCAACCAATACCTTTTTTCCAGCTCCTTCTTGACTGCTGATATATTGCTTTGGTTCCTCCAGTAGAGACTGAAAGCAAGTGAACAAAAAGGGAGTACTAAAGAAAAAATTGATATACCCATTGGGAAGAGGTTGGACTATAGAGATTTCTTCCATGGAAAATTCTTGTGCAATTTCTTGCGCGATATCGGAGGGCTTTCTTTTCAGTACCCTAGCTAGAGCAAGTGGTAATGTGGTAGCAAAGTCTCCCATTTCAATTTTGGGAGGTTGTTCTACAACGATGTTTTCCAGGGGTATCTCCCACCCTTTTTTTTCTGTAATCCCATGAAGGGTTTTTACAATTTTAGATCGAATGAGCATACAGTCTCCTTAAGGAAGAGTTTTTTAATCTTTGGATATCCATTGAAGCCAGATTTTACGTCTGCGCGGACCATCAAATTCTGCAAAGAAAACTCCTTGCCATGCACCCAATTGGATTTGTCCATTCTCAACAATGAGAGTTTCCGAGGTGTGAGTGATGGAGCTCAGGATATGAGAGTCACTGTTTCCCTCTGCATGTAAATAATGGTCCTGACGGGGAATCAAGGATTGCATTTTGGATAGAAAATCAATAGCAACATTGGGATCATAACTTTCGTTAATGATGATACCTGCCGTAGTATGTGGGACAAAGACTGTTAAGATGCCGTTTTTCCAATGGTAGTTCTGTACAGCGGATGAAAGCTTTGATTCAATCCGAACCAGTTCTTTGTTTTTATGGGTTTCGATGTGAATCACTTTCATGTTTCACCTCTTTCTTTTTTTAGGTTGACACTTTCACAGCTCATTATACAATAATCTATTAGAATTGCATATTTGCGGGAATAGCTCAGGGGTAGAGCATTAGCTTCCCAAGCTAAGGGTCGCGGGTTCAAATCCCGTTTCCCGCTTGTAGTAAGGGGCGACATAGCCAAGTGGTAAGGCAAGGGTCTGCAAAATCCTCATCGACGGTTCGAATCCGTCTGTCGCCTTTTTATAGGAGGAATTACATGAAAAAATTCATTTCCCTTTTCCTTTCCTTTGTTCTCTTTTTCAGTTTGATTTCAACAGTTTTTGCAAGTGAAGTGAAAACAATCAAAATGACAGTTGGGGACAAGCAAGTCTTTGTAAATGGCGAACCACTGGAGCTTGATGTACCCCCCACTATTGTTGAAGGAAGAACCCTTGTCCCACTTCGTTTCATCTCGGAAACATTTGGTGCAGAAGTGGAATGGGATGGAGCAACGCGCACGATTACACTGACTGCTCCTGATCTTGAAAGCCTTCAAAACATTATCGACGAATTGCAAACCCAAAAGGACTCTTTGGAAAAAGACAATGAAATATTGACAACCGAAAACGCTGACCTAAAAAACAAAGTCAATATTTTGACTGAAGAGAATGAAACCTTATCTGAAAAAGTCGGCATGATGGATACATTGATCACAAAACTAGAAGATCAAATTACAGATCTTTTAAACGAAAATGAAAAACTCTCCAAAGAAGTGGAGGAGTTAAAAAAGAAGTTAAACAGCGGGGATGGGCAAGAAGATACTGAGTCTCCTATTATTATCGTGAACAATCTATCGGACAAAGAAATTCTCGAAGAAGAATCACTGACTCTCGATGTTACCATCAAAGATGATTCCACGATAGTCTTTTCTAGAGTTTTTTTAAACTCCGCTTTGTTAACTGAAACATTAGGAGAATATGGAGAAATTCAACCTTCCAAATTAGTTAGTGGTGAGTATACGCTGATTGTACAGGCTATCGATGGATCGGGGAATGTTGGGACTACATCCGTTCCTTTTACAGTGAAGCATGATTTGAAAAAAGAACCCGTTCGTTTCAAATTGCAGGCTGTTGATGCAGGTGGTATGGGTGGACCAGGTCCGCGTTCAATGGATAGTGTTACAGCAGATTCTACGATGCCATATCTCACGGCGCATTTTGAAAATCGTAGTATGGCTTCTTATGAGATTATTACTGTTCGAACTTTTGATGCATCCGGTACCGAATATGAAATGATGCCCGGAATGAACTTCTTTGATATCATGAAGATACAGTTTGGTCTTCCAAACCACTTGATCATTGTGAGTGGAGATACATATTCAGCCCCTTGTGCGATTAGTTTGGAACCACAAGATATGACCCCCGAGGAGTTTTTTGATGGCTGGGAAGTAAAAATCACCATGTATGACTCGATTCGAGAGCTTGAATTTATTAAAACATTAAGTTATTCTAAATAAGCGTTTTTTTACATGAGTGCCGGAGTGGCGAAATTGGTAGACGCACAGGACTTAAAATCCTGCGGTAGCAATACTGTAACGGTTCGACTCCGTTCTCCGGCACTTTTTTCATTGGAGGTTTCATGAAAAAAATCAGTATTCCAAAACATGTCCAGAAGTACATCATTGTAGCTGTTCTGATTATCGCTGTGGGCCTTGGCGGATTTTTTGTTGTACGAGGAATCATCCAAAAAAAGGAAGCACATCAGGCATTCCGAAATGATATTGAAAATGTGTACTATTACCTGAAGCAGAAATCCAAAGATATCTACCTGTTCTCCAGTTTAAAAGATGGTGATAGCGTTGCTTTGTCAGCTTGGCACAACACTCAATCCACAATAGCAACACAAATTAACGAATACGAGAAAATGTTCACCAAGCACCAAAAAAACTCTACACAGTTTGAAGAAATTACCCTGGTGCCTGATATACAAGAATATTTAAAAGATTTTAGTGATATCGCTTCTTTTGTTTCGCTTCGAATATCTCATCCCACTGATTTTTCTGATGCCCAATATCAATCCATGAAAAAAGAATTGGATGAAAAGTTAAAATCCTTTTCGGAGAAGGCAAAAACCTATAAAATGGATCTTCGCTAAATTTTTTGCAGCAAGGAAGAAACAGATATGAATGAATTGTTTGAATGTCAGTTAAGAAAGTGCTGTGAGATTTCAGATTTTCACACTGAAATTGAAAAGAATTTAACTCCATCTTTGAATATCATAGGGCAAGATCGTGCTATAAGGGCTATTGAGACAGGTTTACATACAAAAACAGAAGAGTTTAACATTTTCATTTCCGGCATGTCAGGTACGGGTCGAAATTCCACCATACGCATTCTTTTGGAAAATTTAGCCCCTAAAGAACCTGATCCTCCCGACTGGGCGTATGTGTATAATTTTCAAGATCGGAATTTTCCAAAAGCAATTTCTTTCCAACCTGGCCAGGGAAGTCAGTTCAGCAATGATTTTGATGAATTTATCTCCCTTATTCGATCGAAAATTTCAGATGCCTTCCGAAGCGATCATTACGAAATAGAAAAAAACAAAATTGTGACCAATGCCCAGAACCAGATCAAGGATGTTTACCAGGAGATGAACAAAATTGCTCTGGAAAAAGGCTTATTGATTAATACTAATCCAGAGGGAATATTTACCATTCCAGCTGTTGAAGGTCGGGCAATGACACAAGAAGAGTACAATGCCCTCGATCAAAAACAAAAAGAAGATTTAGAACAAGGTAGAATCGATTTACAATCCACCATTAATAGTGGATTGAAAAAAGTTCAAGATTTAGAAAAAAGGACCCGTACCGATCTTTCATCCTTGGATCATCGTATTGGGGAATTTGCAGTTAAAATCTTAATTGATGAATTGAAACAAAAATACAACGACAACCCCAGATTGATTAGCTATCTAGACGAAGTAAAAGAGGATATATCCGAAAATATCGATTTTTTTAAGAATTCTGAAAGTCCTTCCGAGGATGAAGAACAAGACAAAAAAAAGGAAGATTTTTTCCTGCGAAGATACAAAGTAAATCTAGTAGTCACCAACAAAAAAGGAAAAGGTGCACCCGTTATTTTTGAGATGAATCCAACCTACTACAATTTGTTTGGATCTATAGAATATCATCAAGAAATGGGTTCTTGGGTCACTGACTCCTCCTTTATTCGAGGTGGATCTCTTTTAAAAGCCAGCGGTGGATATCTTGTTCTTCAAGTGAACGATCTTTTGTCGACTCCTTATGTCTGGGATGTTTTGAAGCGATGTATAAAAGCAAAAGAAATCCAGATAGAAAATTTGGATGAACAGGTTAAAACAATTCCTACATTATCGTTGAAGCCTGAACCGGTCCCATTCCATACAAAGGTAATCTTGATTGGAAGTGAAGAGGTTTACAATCTTTTGTACCAGCTGGATGAAGATTTTCGCAAATTTTTCAAAATTCATGCTCAATTTGACTATGAAATGGAGCGAAATGAAAAAACAGAAAGTCTTTATGCATCGTACATCGCTATTCAGTGCAAGAAAGTAAACGAAAATGTACACTTTACTCCTCAAGCAGTCAGAATCATTATTGATTATGGATCTCGCATTGCCGAGAACCAAGATAAGTTGACTACCCAGTTTACTCTGATTTTGGATATTGTGAAGGAGAGTATTCACTGGGCACAGTTGCATGGCCGAGATGTGGTGAACGACGAAGATGTTAGCAGAACACTAAAAGAAAAACGATATCGAAGCAGCTTATACGAAGAAAAAGTACACTCAGCCATTTTGGATGGACGAATTTATGTGGATGTAGAAGGCAAAAAAGTAGGCCAAATCAATGGATTGTCCATTGTGGGTAATGGTGAATTCATTTTTGGACAACCTAGTCGAATCACCGCTACCGCTTTTCCTGGAAAAGGCGGGGTAATGAGTGTAGACAAAGAGAGTGAGATGAGTGGTCCCATTTTTGATAAAGGTGCTATGATTATCAACTCCTATGTTGCTTACACCTATGGACAAGAATATCCTTTGCCTGTTTCTATATCAATGGCTTTTGAACAGAACTACAGTGGAATTGACGGAGATAGTGCTTCTGCTGCAGAAATTATTGTTTCTCTTTCTGCGATTAGCAGACTTCCTATTCGCCAAGATATAGCAATTACTGGATCAACAGACCAATTGGGAAACATTCAACCCATTGGTGGTGCAAATGCAAAGATTGAAGGATTCTTCGATATTTGTAAAGAAAAAGGATTAACCGGCACTCAGGGCGTTGTTATACCAAAGAAAAACCAAAAAAATCTGATGCTTGCCCAAAGGATTATTAATGCTGTTAATAATGGTCTCTTTCATGTATATGCAGTGGATCGCATTGAAGAAGCAATAGAGATTTTGTTTGACAAAAAAGCAGGGGAAGCCGATGAGAATGGTATTTTCCCAGAAAACACAGTGAACTTTTTTGTCGCACAAGCCCTTGATAGTTTTCATGAGCTTGAGGAAAAAAGTAAACACTTTGAGGAAGAAGAGGAAGAAGAAGAATAAAAAAGACCAAAGAATAAAATTCACAATAAAAAAAAGGGGGAGAAATCCCCTTTTTTTTATTGTGTGTTTCGATAACATCGGTATGCGAGAGGCGGGACTTGAACCCGCAAGGTCGTGAAACCACTGGATCCTAAGTCCAGCGCGTCTGCCAATTCCGCCACTCTCGCGAAAAAGGCAAAAAAAATGGAGCGGAGAACGAGATTCGAACTCGCGACATCGACCTTGGCAAGGTCGCGCTCTACCACTGAGCTATCCCCGCACCTTATGGGTCGTACAGGACTCGAACCTGTAACCCGCTGATTAAGAGTCAGCTGCTCTACCAATTGAGCCAACGACCCTTGTGTTGGACGAAATGTATTATAATACATTTCTGGTGATTTGCAAATGGCACGCCCAGCAGGAGTCGAACCCGCAACCTACAGATCCGAAGTCTGTCGCTCTATCCAGTTGAGCTATGGGCGCGTTTACTATTTTCAAGTTTCAATGTCGTTCGTGGGCCTAACAGGATTCGAACCTGCGACCTACGGTTTAGGAAACCGGCGCTCTTCCCCTGAGCTACAGGCCCAAAAAAAGGGGTGGATAATGGGACTCGAACCCACAACATCCGGTTCCACAGACCGGTACTCTAACCAGTTGAGCTATATCCACCACCAAGCGCGCGCCTGGAGGGATTTGAACCCCCGGCCACTTGCTTAGAAGGCAAATGCTCTTCCCCTGAGCTACAGGCGCATATGCACTATGCATTTATACGGAATATTTTGAAATAATCAAATTTTTTTTACTTCTTTATGTTAAAATAATACCAGCATATTACAAGGGAGTTGTATGAAGACAATATCTTGCCAGGACGTTACTAAAACTATTAAAGAAATGTGCATGGAAACGAATATCACCCTAAGCCCCGATATAATTGCTCTTTTAGAAGAAGCACGAAAGAAAGAAACGTATCCTGTAGCCCAACAAGTTCTAGATCAAATTTTTGAAAACATTTCCTATGCAAAGGAAAGCCATATTCCTCTCTGTCAAGATACTGGAGTTGCCATCATTTTTGCACAGCTAGGACAAGATGTGCACATTTCGGATGGCAATCTTTATGAAGCTGTACAAGAGGGAGTCAGACAAGGATACAAAGAAGGGTATCTGCGTAATTCCATGGTATATGACCCTATTGAACAGAGAAAAAATACAAATGACAATACTCCAGCCTATATTTATTGGGAAATTGTTCCCGGTAGTGACCTTACATTCCACCTATCTCCTAAGGGAGGTGGTTCAGAGAATATGAGTCAGATTGCTATGCTAAAGCCTTCTCAGGGAAAAAAAGGAGTGGAAGAATTTATCCTCCAAACAGTGCAAACAGCAGGTGGCAATCCATGTCCACCAATCATTTTAGGTATAGGATTGGGGGGGAGTTTTGAACAAGCTGCCCTGCTCTCCAAAAAGGCATTATTTCGTGACTTTTTGCAGCCCAATCCCGATCCTGTTTTACAGGAATGGGAGCTTTCGATCCGAGAGCAATGCAACGAATTAGGAATTGGTCCGATGGGGCTAGGAGGCCGAACCACTGTATTGGGCGTTAGTATGCTTTGGCAGCCATGTCATATTGCATCAATGCCTGCTGCTATCAATATCCAATGTCACTGTGCAAGGCATCAGTCAAGGACCTTGATTGGAAGAGAGATATGAAAACTTGGCATTTACAAGCTCCTTTACGTACTATCGATTTGCGTGATATCCACATTGGGGATACTATTCTACTGTCGGGCATCATTTATACTGCTCGAGATGCTGCCCATAAGAGATTAACAGAAAGAATACGACAAAATCAAAAACTCCCTTTTCCTTTGGAAGGCGGAGTGTTATTTTTTGTAGGTCCTACTCCAGCTCCACCGGGATACCCCATTGGATCTTCAGGACCAACTACAAGTGGTCGGATGGATGCATATTCTCCGTTACTACTCGACCATGGTTTGAAAGCAATGATAGGAAAAGGTCCTCGAAACGAAGATGTTGTTCGATCAATAGTAAAAAATGAGGCATTGTACTTAATTGCTGTTGGAGGGATTGGAGCACTTCTCTCACAAAAAATAGTAGAATCAACCGTTATTGCATACCCAGAACTTGGGGCTGAAGCAATTCGAAGACTTACAGTACAGAGTTTTCCAACCATTGTTGGAATTGATACGCATGGAAATGATCTGTATAAAGAGGGACCAAAAGAGTACGTTAGGGGACGATAAGGACAAGAATGGTCGGAGAGAAAGGATTCGAACCTTCGACCTCGTGGTCCCAAACCACGCGCGCTACCAAACTGCGCCACTCTCCGAATACCAGCTATTTATTCTAAGCGTTTTTCAAAAAAATACAACAATGGATTTTTTTATGCATAAATTTTTTTTATTTTCGATACTCTTCTTGTACGAAATTTTTCCCTAACTTTCAAAAAGGAGAGTAACCTATGACAACCGTAGAATTAAATGGTTATGTGACCGTGTACTTGTCAACTGGCGGAGAAGATCGCGTCAGTTTCAATATAAGCAATGTTAAATCTAGTGCTACAGATCAGGATGTGTATGATGTTGTTACATCTATTGTGGCTTTGCTAGAATATCCAGTTGATGAGATTCTTCGACATGAAAAATCCAATCTGAATGCTGACTAAGGAGGTTGAACTATGGCAGATTATGCAAAAAAAGTGTTGCAAATGATTTTTGAGAATTCCCTTGGCAAACAAACAACAATTTCGATTCCCTATCCCAAAGATACCATTACTGCTCTTGAGCTTGAAACTTTAATGAATACCATGATTACAAAGAACATCATATCCAATGATGGAGCAGAACTTTCTTCCATCAAAGATGGTGGAATTGTTGAAAAATCATTTACAGACCTTGTTGAATAAACTGTAAATGAATATGTAATAGACATATGGCTTCACCATATGTAAACTAGTGCGAGTTTTATAGAAAAGTGGGCAATATTTTGCACAAATGTGAAGAATATTGCCCACTTTTTTTGTTTTTTCCCGTTTTTTTCCGTGTTTTTTCTATTGTTGAGGATAGAGCACTTCATATACTAATGATGGGTATCTTATCCAATCTGTTTCCGATGTTGAAACTTGATTTGGAAAAGTATGATGGGCAAGTGCTGGGAAGCTTTACCGTTTCTCCAACATGGACCACTTAGTTTTCTAACTCAGTCACTGAAGAGACTGGTTGAATACGGTATCAAGTGAGTAAAACGAGAGTTTTATTTGCGAAAACTATGTGTGAATCTTCAAGAAAGGAGAACATGAATGAAAAAAACACTTAGTTTACTAGTTACCATCATGATGGTGGCTGGATTATTCCAGTTTGGTTTCATGTCTGCTCCAAAAACTGTCGAGGCCGCAGAAAACGTAAACGGTACGTTTATTGGCGTACGTTTTGTACCTGTAGGTTTTGACCGAGATGGAACAGAACTAACCAACAAGGATTTTCCTTGGCAAAAAGCCGGTGAAGACGTCTGGGGACGTACTGGTTATAGCATGCCAGATTCCAATGTAGCATTTGAAAACAACATGAACATTCCTGCTACATCGGTTGATCTGCGTGTTGAACCTCTTTTCTGGACGGATTTTTATCTGAATGTAACACCAGCTGGCGGACGCTCTACCGTATCTGAGCATTGGTATGCCGTATACGATGAAGCTGGCCAACTGTGGTTAGATCCAGATGGTCGTTTTAACGATTGTCGTTATTACGAACCCGCCGACCCAGCAAATTTGAATGGTCGTTACATTTCCGAAGAATGTAAAGCCAATCCATTTGCAACTGTCGACCCATCAACAGGTAACAACACACAAGGACCTTACGTTTTAGATCCTCAGAACGATCGTTTCAATGCGACGGTTGATAGCAATGGAAACACTTCCATTTATTTCTGGGATAAAAATCGTACGGGTCGTTTGTTCCGAATGGGTTGGATCGATATGGATGATTTCCCACTAGTGAAATCTTCCGAAGGTGTAACCTATTCCATCGTACAGGGCAATGGCGAAGACATTGACGGAAACGAATATGTCGTCACCACTGACTGGGATGCTGCTCCATTTGGAGCCGACACCGGTTATGAACTGCACGATTTTGTCTATTGGGGTAATTATGACTGGAATTGGATTTCTCAAGGATGGGGTACTACTGGTATTCAAAAAATAGTACCATGGGCAAGTTATCCTAACAATGAGCAAATCCCGGCAGAAAACCCTGGTGACAATGAGTACCGTGAGAGAGTTTCGCCTTATCTAGATTGCTCCTGGTATTTTGACAGTGAAAATGTTGACCCCGTAACCAGA
>ERZ795048.938-NODE-938-length-28312-cov-10.141664_pt1 | contig 28312 bp, 25 predicted proteins | sample MGYA00375132_ERZ795048 | MGnify/ENA primary metagenome ERZ795048 (study PRJEB30177, sample SAMN05720225) | activated sludge metagenome | isolation source: Anaerobic digester | place: Hong Kong | collected 2014-12-17 ... | reverse complement strand
CCTGCATCCACAAGATTTTTAGCATCCTTTATATATTGTTCGAAGGTGTGTACTGGAGATGTCGTATAACATATCGTTCCTTGAGCATGTCCACCTTCCTTTTTACAGGCTCTCATTGCAGTTTCAAGATTTCTTGCATCATTTAAAGCATCAAATATCCTAATTATATCTATACCATTGTATATTGATTTCTGAACGAAATATTCTACAACATCATCTGCATAGTGCTTATATCCTAAAAGATTCTGACCTCTTAAAAGCATTTGAAGTTTTGTATTCTTAACATGCTTTCTAATATATCTAAGTCTGTCCCATGGATCTTCATTTAAAAATCTCACGCAGGAGTCAAATGTTGCTCCACCCCAGCATTCCAGTGAATGATAACCTATCTTATCAAGCATAACCAGGGCATCTTTCATATCGGCTATACTCATTCTAGTCGCTATTAACGATTGATGGGCATCCCTTAAAATTGTTTCAGTTATTTTTACGCTCATTTTTTATCCTTTCTAGTCCATTGATACTAGAAGCTGACCTGATTCTACAGAATCACCATTTGCAACATTAACAGAAGCAATGACTCCGTCTTGAGCAGCAACTATATCATTTTCCATCTTCATTGCTTCAAGTACTGCAAGAACATCATTCTTCTTTACAGACTGCCCTACAGATACCTTAACGTTCAAAATTGTACCAGGCATTGGTGCTTCAACTTTAACAGATCCTGCACCACCAGATGTAACAGCTTTTTTAGGAGCTGGTTCTTCTTGCTTTTTAGGTTCTTGCTGTGTAACAGTTTGTTGTACTGGCTGTACAGTCTGGACAGTTTCAACTGTCTTTGTTTCTGTTGATCCAACTTCTTCAAGTTCTACTACATATTCTCTTCCATTAACTTTTGCTATGAATTTTTTCATTTATATATCCTCCGTGTATTAAAGCGGCATGTTGCCATGTTTTTTATTAGGGCGATCTTCTCTTTTTGACTTAAGCATTTCCAAAGCGCTTATTACATATGTTCTGGTATATGCAGGATCAATTACATCATCAACATAGCCTCTGTTAGCTGCTTCGTATGCCAAACCATATCTTTGTCTATATTCATCAACCTTTTCTTTTCTAAAAGTTGTTGGATCTTCGCTTTGAGCAATCTGCTTACTGAATATAACATTAGCTGCAGCTTCGCTTTCCATTATTGAAATTTCAGTAGTAGGATATGCATATACAACATCAGCTCCAATTGATTTGCTGTTCATTGCTACAAATGCACCACCTATTGCTTTACCAGTTACTACATTAATCTTAGGAACAGATGCTTCAGCAAAAGCATAAAGCATTTTTGCTACATGCCTAATGAGACCTTTCTTTTCCTGCTGTGCATCTGCTATATATCCGGATGTATGAGTAAAGGAAAGTATAGGTATATTGAAACTGTCTAGTAACCTAATGAATCTAGCTGCTTTGTCAGCAGAATCCATATCAAGAGCACCTTGATTAACAGCTGGGTTGTTTGCAACAATCCCAACAGAATCACCATTCATTCTGGCAAATCCGATTACGATACCCTGACCGAATTCAGGTTGTATCTCCATAAAACTGGAGTTATCTGTTACCTTTGTTATAACATCCTTCATATCATATGAATCACTTATTACTTCATATATATCATCAGAAGCTCTGCCTGGATCATCATTACATTCAACTTTTACCGCCTCTGATAAGTTATTGTCAGGAAGATATGATAAGATATCTTTAATACCTTCTATGCATTTATCTTCGTTTTCATAATATATGTGAGCATTACCACTTAAACTTGTATGAGTTAAAGCTGAACCGATATCATCCTTACCAGGATTTACGCCTGTTGAACTTTCAATTACTGCTGGGCCATTCATATACATATAACTAGTCTTTTCAGTCATTAATACAAAATCTGATAGAGTCGGAGCTAATGAGGATATACCTGCACAATTTCCTAATATAGCTGATATCTGAGGAATTACTCCGCTAGCCATTGTCTGTTTTGCCATAAATTCGCCAATTGACGCAAGTACATCAGTACCCTCTTCAATTCTTGCACCATCTGAATCAAACAGATAAACCATAGGCACACCTGTCTTAATGGCCATATCAATTGTCTTTGTTATTTTCTTCGCATGCATTTCACCTACAGATCCATGCAATACAGTATAATCTTGTGATGCGACAAAAACAGGCCTTCCATTTATTCTGCCATAACCGCAAATAACGCCATCACCTGCTTTTCTTTTGGAAGCCATATCGAAATCCACACTTCGTGATTGTGTAAAAGAATCAGTCTCGACAAAAGATCCTTCATCAAAAAGTTTGTGGATTCTTTCAATCGCAGTTAACTTACCCTTTGCCTTCTGAGCTTCTATTCGAAGCTGTCCGCCTCCGAGCGATGCTTCCTGCTTTTTGTTTTTTAGTTCATTTACTTTTTCTATCATACTCATGTAGTTACCTCGTAATCTTTTTAATGCCCATTGCAATACATTATATCATTTGTGATAGATTCATTCAATCGTTTTTTAGGAATAAGGAAAAGTATCATAATAATTATAACTATATAATTAAAATGATTAATGATTCATAACATTGTAGTAATTAGTATCATTATTTACTTTTTACAATAACCTAATGTTTCCAGCTCTTTTGCGGTTAGAGATCTGTAACGGCCTTTTTTTAAATCCCCTAAAGATATCTGTCCTATTGAAACTCTTTGCAGCATATATACTTTAATGCCAACAACCTCAAACATCTTTCGTATCTGTCTGTTTTTACCTTCTTTTATGGAAATAAAAGCTGTACATCTTCCTTCGTTATTTTCAATATCAAAAACTTCTGCTTTGTCTGTAACATAATCTCCAATATCTACACCTTCTTCTAGTGTTTTTTTAATATCACTAGTTATAGAACCTTTAGCGTAGACAGAATATGTTTTAGTAACTTGATTTTTTGGATGCATAAGATAATTTGCAAAATCCCCGTCGTTTGTCATGAATATCAATCCTGACGAATCATAATCCAGACGTCCGACAGGATATACTCTTTCTTCTATTTTATTAAAAAAGTCCGAAACCGTTTTTCTTCCAAACTGGTCTGACATTGAGGTTATTACCATTTCGGGTTTATTAAATGCATAGTATAAAAACTTATCCTGAATTTTAATCGGTTTATTATTTACCCTTATATCATCATTATCATCAACCAAAACGACTTCGTTCACTATCTTTCCATTTACCGATACGACACCTTTAGCAATTAACTCTTCTGCTTTTCTTCTTGAAGCTACTCCTGCATTTGCAAGGTACTTCTGCAATCTGATTTTTTCCATTAAGTATTATCCTTTAATTTTATTTTATTTGAATTTGATTTTGATAGAGCAATAATTACTCCCATTAAAATGTAAAATATGAAAGCTATCCCATTATTGCTTATATTAAACATGCCTTGTATAAAATATGCTGTTACTGAGCATGTTAATGGTAACAAGAAAGGATTTTTTTTCATATTCATAAAGCCTTTGGTTATAACAATTATTGCGGTTGTAAGATAAGCAATTCCTGCAGGTATCCCGCTTGAAACACAAATGTTTAAAAACTCATTATGAGCTTTGTCTGTATTCACTATTTGCGGACTTATCTCTCTTAGAAACATTCTTACCTGATCATCTGCAAATATTGCATGTTTAAGTGATTCAATACCATATCCAGTTAATGGTTTTTTCTCAATAAGCATCCATACCCCTTTCCATATAGCAATCCTGAAAGACCCTGATTCCATTACTTTCTGCTCATTATCTGAAGCGACAACAGTGACAACGGTATCAACAGCACTTACAATTCTATCTAGAAAACCGGAAAACAGTAATGCATACAGAACAGTAAGCCCTATATGTATAACACAGCATATTATAATATTTTTGATACTGTACTTCTTTATAACCATCAACACAACCAAAACAGTAAATGACACGAATGCTGCCATCCATGCGCCTCTTGTCTTGGTTGTCAATAATACGAAATAATTCAAAGACATTGGTATTGTCCAGAAATAGTTGCCGGACTTAATAAATGCAAATACAAAAATCGGCAAAGACATTGCAAGCATACTAGCCAAAAAGTTAGGATTTCCCAATGTGGAGAAAGCTATATAATGCCATGAAGCTGAAATTTTGTATTTAGATAGAAAAGTTAAATCTATAAGTTCAAGTCCATATAACTGGAATATTGCATATATGCAAAGCAACCCTATCATTATTCCAAAAGCTATAACATGCCATTTCTTATATCTATAATGATTTGCAGCTACAAGAAAAAACAGTACATATATTACTAATACAAAGTAAGTTTCTTTTCTTTCATGAGCTCCATAAAGCGAAAGATCCATATTAATGGAACTGAACAAAGTTACTGTAGTGTATACAATGAAAAACAACACAGAGTACACAGCTGGTTCTTTGAATAATCTTTTTGAAAATATGTTTAATTTTAAGGCAGCCAAAAAGACCAACATCAGAAGAGCAAATGCATAAAGCATCACCATTTTAGGAAAGAAAAATCTTTGAGGAAAAAACGGCCATATAACTAATGGTACTGTAGCTGTAATAATAGCAAGATAGCCGGATATAACATCTTTGTTATTATCCTGCTGAAGCTGTTCTATCTGCTTTTTTTGTTCATTTGTTAATTCCATGCATTCCCCGCTGTGAGCCTTTATTAAATTCTACATCTATTTTAATATGCATGCAATGATTTGTATATCTAGCTGACTGAATTAATAAAATAGATGTTTACTTAGTCTTTTTCTTATTCTAAGATATCAATATAGTCAATAAATTGTTTGGAGGCTGAAATGTTTAATAAATATATAAATAATCCTGTAATAAAAAGAACACCTGGTACATTCTATAGCAAGTATGCTGCAAATCCAGATATTCTGGAATTTGACAATAAGCTTTTTTTCTATTTTCGAGGCCAGGATCATAACAATCACGACCAGATGGGTGTTGCTACAAGTTCTTTTGAAGCATTTAACGGAGTTACATGGGAATATATTGAAAAAGAACCAATACTAAAAGTAAACTCTGATGCAAAAGCGTATGACTCTAATCACATACTTGATCCTGCAGCGGTAGTGATAGATAAAAAGGTATATCTTTACTATTCAGCACATTCACTGGAAATGCCGCATAGTGTATCTTTAGCAATATCAGAAGATGGCATACATTTTGAAAAGTATAAGAATAATCCAATAATACACAATGCAGTAGTTCCTGAAGTTGTTATAAAAGACGGTATGATTTATCTTTTTTATCAAAGATGGACAGCTGGTTCAAAGGGTGTATCAAAATTTTATGTATGTCCGAGTACAAATGGTATTGACTTTGATATATCCAAAGAAAGAGTAGTTTTCGAACCGGACGAACTCAGTCACAGTTTGTCTACAAACAGAATTTTCTACGAAGATGGTATGTATTATAGTTTTTTTGGAAATAATGAACGCTTTAAAGATTACCCTGAAAGCATTGGCATATCAAGGTCGACTGATCTTCTAAACTGGGAAAAAAGTTCCGATACAATTATAAGAAGAGGAAATCGAGGTTCCTGGGATGAAGGAGCATTGTGGTTTGCTACTGTATATAAACACAAAGATACATATTATCTTTGGTACGAAGGCACAGGTACAGATAACAAAAGAATAACACAAGATGATATTGAAGCATCAGACAAAGCAGTTAGCGAGTCATATGGAGGATATGGTAAAACAAGTTTTTCTCAGATAGGAATGGCTACATTCCAAGGAAAACTTACAGATTATTTTAAATAGAATCCTGTTCAGTAAATTTTTGATTATCTAATATTTCTGAAGACTCCTCTTCAGGCTCTTCATCAAAATTATCTAAGGGGATAAGCTCATCAAGAGCAGAAACATCAAAAGCTCTGTAGAACTCCTCTGCTGGTTTATATAAAACAGGTCTTCCAGGAGCTTCCAGTCTTCCGGCTTCTATTATAAGGCCTCTTTCAAGCAATGTTTTTAAAGGACTGTCTGAATTACCTCTTATAGCTTCTATTTTTGCTCTTGTAGCTTCTTTATTGTATGCGATTATAGCCAAAGTCTCATATGCAGCTCTTGACAGGGTCTCTGTCTTCTTTTTTTCAAACAATTGTCTAACTGTAGTAAAATATAACGGATTAGTACACATTTGATATGCATCTTCAACCCTTCTTATAAGGACCCCTGATTTGGATTTTTTAAGATTCTCAATATGCTCATTCATTATCTCAAAAAAATCCTCTTTTTCCATTTCAAGTATCTGAAGAAATCTTGATAAAGTAATCGGCTCACCATTAGCATACAGCATTGCATTTATTAAATTAATGACATAATCTTTATTCATATTAATTACTCCCAATCGTATATTTCATGAACATTGTCCGGATAACTTAAATTTTCTGTTCCTTCAACCATAATGTCTTCAAAAGGCCTTTTCTGCTTTAGTATCGCTTTTCTTTGTGAAGATAAAACTAGTATAGATAAAAAATCCGTTACAAGGTCAGCTTTGGATAAGGAATGAATCTTAAACCTCTGAAAGAAACTTATCCTTTTATCTTTAAATAAGACATCAATAACTTTCCTTATAGACTTGGCAAGCGATACTTTTTCTTTTTTTACTATTTCTTTAATATTTATAGCCTTCTTATTGGTTTTCTCAACTGATCTTTGCATTGATTCGCGATACATCATAGCTAAAAGGCTTTTTGATAGCATATATGTTTTTTCAGATTCTCCAAAATCTTCATTTGAAGCAAAAGCATGAAAACTTTTCTGCCCTGATTCATGCATTTCTTTAAATCTTTCCCCTGCTATTTTTATCTTTTTGTATTCAATAAGCTGTTTAATAAGATCAGTTTCAGAGTCTACTGCTTCATCTTTGGTTTTTGGAAGCATTGATTTGGATTTTATATGTAGCAAAGTTGCCGCAATAACTAGAAAATCACTGGCTATTTCCATATCAAGCTGTTGCATAGCCATAAGGTAATCCAGATACTGCTCTGTAATTATACTAATTTTAATATCATAAATACTCATCTTATTCTCATCAATAAGATGAAGCAACAAATCCAGAGGTCCTTCAAAATTTTCAAGTTTAATCTGATATCCTAATCCCAATTTATCTTCATGGCCTTTCTAACCAATTTCATTGTCTCGTCTGTCTTTATCTTAGCATTCTCGTTCCCTTTTTCAAGTATCTTCTTAATAAGTTCAGGCTTTGATTCAATTTCGCTTCTTCTTTCATGAATTGGCTTCATAAATTCAGTAACCTTCTGGTAAAGGTTCTTTTTACATGCAACACATCCGATTTCACCTTTTTTACATGCATCGCAGATTGAAGGTACTTCATTTTCATTAAATACTTTATGAAATGCAAAAACTGAACATACATCAGGATGACCTGGATCAGTTTTCTTGATTCTTGCAGGATCGGTTATCATGCTCATAATTTTAGTTCTTAACACATCATCTTTATCTTTTAGAAGAATCGTATTATCATAACTTTTACTCATCTTTCTGCCATCAAGTCCAGGTAAAACCTTTGATTTTGTTAACAGAGCTTTTGGTTCAGGAAATACTTCAGTATAAATATGATTGAATCTTCTTGCTATCTCCCTTGTTACTTCAAGATGAGGAAGCTGATCTTCACCTACAGGCACAGCATCAGCTCTGTATATGAGAATATCTGATGCCATTAAACAAGGATACCCTAAAAACCCATATGTCCTTATATCCTTCTCACTAAGCTGCGCTAGCTGGTCTTTATATGTGGGACATCTTTCAAGCCAGGATAATGGGGTTATCATGGATAAAAGAAGATGAAGCTCGGCATGATTTTGTATTTTTGACTGTAAAAATATATTACATTTATCAGCATCAAGACCTGATGCATATAAATCCATAACAACTTCATTTATATTGTATACATAGTTATTGGTATCTTCATAACCAGTTGTAAGAGAATGCCAGTCTGCAATAAAGAAATAGCAGTCATATTTATTTTGTAAATTTACCCAGTTTTCAACTGCTCCGAAATAATTACCCAAATGAAGCGACCCGGTGCTTCTTGTTCCACTTAATACAACCATGTTTTTCATAAAATCCTCCTAGTAAAATAGTCCCACGAACCAGTTCGCAACAAATAAAAATGATTTCGTTATTGGCGAACTTATAAAATCCAGTACAACAGCAAACTGAGATCTGAATATGAAGAATATAAATATAAAAGCCATTCCGACAATTCTCTCATATCTCATAACGCTGAAATAATATCTGTCAGGCAGTATTCCGAACATTATCCTTGAACCATCAAATGGCGGTATAGGTATAAGGTTAAAAATAGCAAGGAATATATTAGCCTGAAATAAAAGATAGCAGAATACATATGCAATTTCAAGAAAAGTAGTAAGTTTGACACCATGTAGATAAACAGCATTTTCTATAAGGGCTACTGGAAAAGCAGCACCAAAAGCAACAATCAGATTTGTAAGTGGTCCAGCAAGACCCACCAAAGCCATCCCGTTTTTAGGATCTTTAAAATTCATAGGGTTAACAGGAACTGGCTTTGCCCATCCTACCCGGGCTATTACCATCATCACTGCTCCAACAGGATCGAGATGCTTTAAAGGATTAAGAGTTAATCTTCCTGCATCTCTTGCAGTCGTATCTCCTAATTTCAAAGCCATTAGACCATGTGCACATTCATGCAAAGTCAGAGATATCAGCATAACCGGTATCATATATAGCATAGGTATCATAGAGTCAATAATACTTTGTAACATAAGCTTTACATCCTTTTCCTTCCGTTAATTATATATTTTAAGGTATGACATGTAAAGCCGAAAACTCATTTCTGCCAATCAATGCCGAACCATGATAATACTGATCTCCATAATAGTGACCAGAATCCTGCTTTTTCCATGCTTTGAGAAGTTTTAACAGATACTTCTCCTAAGATATCCTCATCCAGACTGTACACAACTTTTCCTATTACTGTATCTTTTTCAACAGGTGCTTCTAAAGTAGCCATATCATAAACAATTTCTTTTGATATTCTAGATATATCTGATTTCTTCATGAATAATGTAAGCGTTCCATCTGCATATGTCTCCACAGTTTTATCTATACCTTTTCTAACCTCTATCGTTCCTACCATTTTTTGGTCATCGTCTGTCTTGGTATACATAAAATTTGAAAATCCATAATCCAGTAGAAATGCTGTTTCAGCTACTCTGTGATTATTATCCGGCTCCCCTGTAACTATAGCTACGAGTGAAATATCTGCTTTCTGAGCAGATCCGACAAGACAGTATCCTGCAGCAGTAGTAAATCCTGTCTTAAGTCCTGTAGCACCATCGTAATAGTTCAATAAATTATTTCTATTAACCATATACTGATAATCTCTGTGCTCTTTATCTCGAAAGTCCTTTTCAAGTGTACGGCTGAATTCAAATATATCCGGATATTCTAATACAAGTCTTGTTGCGATAATGGAAATGTCTTTGACTGTACTGTAATGACCTGCATCAGTAAGACCTGTACAGTCTTTGAAATATGTATTAAACATACCTAATTCTGTAGCTTTGTTATTCATTCTGTTAACAAATTCACCCTGCGTTCCTGAAATGGCTTCAGCTACTGCAACAGCGGCATCATTAGCCGAACGCACTTCTATTGCATAAAGCATTTCTCTAAGAGTAAATTCTTCACCTAAATTCAGATAAACTGATGAACCTTCTACACCATGAGCGCTAGCTGATGCTTTAATCATGGTGTCATAAGAAATCTCATTTTTCGCAATCGCTTCCATTACAAGATAAACGGTCATAATTTTTGTAAGGCTTGCTATGGGTATTTGCTTATCTTCATCCTTTGAATATAGAATCTGACCGGTGTTCACTTCAACCAAAATAGCGCTGGTAGCCTTTAGATTATCAACTGTTGTTGTAGAATAAATTGATGAAACCTGATCTCGGTTATATGAATCATCTGAAGCAGTTACTGGTAACATCATAATAAACAAAGCAATTAATAAGATTACAGATAAATTTCTTCTTTTCAAGGTAATAACCTCCTTATCTTTTGTAGCATATTGATTATATCATTTCATTGTGTTTCCTAACAACATTTATTATTGTTATTTGAGGCTTATAAAGATAGAATATATATATGATTAAGGAATTCTTAAGAAAATCAAGGCAAAATATCGTATTAATGCTGGTTATTCTAACCATGGCTATTCTATTTGCTTCATGCAACGGTGCAGAACCAACGCAATCTATTACTGATACACCGTCAAATCAGCTTACGCAGTCTCCCATTCAGCCTTCAGAAGAACCAATTGAAGAAGAACCAGATTTTATGGAATTTGATATGATTATGCAGTATCAAAACGGGATTCAGTCAATGCCTTTAACATATGACTATAATAATCTCACATTGACTGCTACTGATGGATACACTGTTTCAATACCTGTTGTGGATTTTGAAAACAGACTCTATCCAATTTATCAATCAAGATCAAATGATACTCTAAATACATCATTAATAGCTATTCCAAATTCATCAGACTCGTTATATATATTATGGAATCAGCATAAAATATATTATGTTAATCTTTCTAAGCAGATTATGGATACTTTATTACTTGAAGAAGATGATGATACGACGTATGATAAATCACTAGAGGAAAACGAAGCAAATGGTCTTTACTGGGGAACAAAACCTAAAATATCTGAAAATGGAAAATATCTCATCTATCTCACTAACAGAAGAAATAACGGAAAGACCAACGATATAAGGCTTTATGATTTTGAAACAAAAGAAGATATCCTTTTAGTAGAAGACTCTTTCTATAATGATGCATATATTTCGGAAACAACTATATTTTATACTTGTAATGACATGTTATGGCGAGTAGATATTGCATCAAAAATCAAATCTCCTGTCTCATATTCTATATCATCAAATGGAAACTTCAGTTATCCCTACTACATATACACAAAAACATATTATCAAGAATATGAAATACTTAATTTACTTACTTTGAATGTTGAAAAAGGAAAACTCGGATCACAATCCTCTGCACTGAAAATATCAGCTATGAGGACAGATACTTTGAATGTAGCATCTGTAGTTCTTCTTGATAACAAAAATGTAACTGTAACATTTCTTGACTTACAGTCTAATGAAATTCTCAAAACTTTCGTAGTAAGCGAATCTTTCTTAGTTGTATACGCTCATTGGAAAAATAGCAAAACATTTATATTAAGCGGATATGAAGGAGGTAGTAATGAAAAAACGTATATGCTTTCGTACTAAAATTACTCATTACATAATACTTATTCTAGTATTATCTTTTTTAACAATAACTGCAGCCTCTGATTATGACAGAGCTTATGTACAAAAGGAAATATCTAACTTGTCATTACAAGCTCTTTCCCCATATAAAAATACCCAAGGAATTGAGTACTGGCCATTATGTACCTCAAAGAATAATCAACCAAGATTTGTAACAGGTACAAATCCACATCAGGGAACAGATTTAACTATAAATGTAGGTGAACATATATACCCAATATACGATGGAGAGATAATATATATTAAAAAAGATATTTCATCACAAACTGGCCATATCGTAGTTAAATCTGAAATAGGTTACACAGAGCCTGTATATATTGAATATCTTCATGTTATACCTATTGATGGTATTGATGAAGGCGATTTTGTATATACTTGCATACCGATAGCTACAATAGATGAATATAAAAGATATGATTCCCATCTTCACATAGGAAGAGTAAACGAGGATAGAACCCTTCATTATCAGATTTATGATCTATACAAAGATGTATTAAACTGGAAGAATGGGTCTGATCTTGATGTATTCAGTTATCCAGATTTTAATACAGAAACTAATATATTTACTATTACAGCATATGTTTCTTCTGATACAGAAAATACTGATTATTATGCTGGATATGGACGTTTCCCATTAGAATATATTACTTTCTTTTATTCAGTTAATAATGGAACCTGGAAAAGTAAAAACATTCATGAATATTCAGATAATTTTAAGTATTCTTTCAATGTAAAACAAATTACAGGTTCAAAAAGTAATGATACAATCAGATACTACATAACTGCTACTAGAGACAATAACAGCAGCCTTGATACTACTTTCAAAGATGCTAGTTACAAGACTGCCTATTATCCGGCTTATTATGCTCATCCTGGGCCAGCTTTGACTAATCAGCTAGCTGATGCTATTGCATTAACCATTACGATTCATTAGTTTTATTTGCAAATTCGCGATAATATAGGCTGTGGTAGTATCCTTTTTTACTCAATAACTCATTATGAGTGCCCTCTTCTACTACATTACCATCTTTAATATAACAGATTTTATCTGCATTTAAAATTGTTGATAACCTATGAGCTATTACAACTGATGTCTTGTTATGCATAAATCTGTCCAGAGCATCCTGAATAAGCTTTTCTGATTCGCTATCTAGTGATGAAGTTGCTTCATCAAGAAGCAGTATAGAAGGATTTTTAATAATTGCTCTTGCTATAGCTATTCTCTGACGCTGACCTCCAGATAACCTTATACCCCTTTCACCGACATATGTTTCATATCCATCAGGTTGAGCCAATATAAAATCATGTGCATTTGCTAATATAGCTGCGTTAATTATCTGCTGTTCATCAGCATCAGTATTCCCATATAAGATATTTTCTCTAATAGTACCATTAAATATATATGCATCCTGAGGAACATATCCCATCTGATCACGCAACTCTTCTAATGAGTAATCTTTATATGCCTGTCCATTGACCTGTATTGAGCCGCTATTAATCATGTATAATCCTAAAAGCAATTTTGCAATTGTGCTTTTCCCTCCTCCGCTATCTCCAACAAGCGCTAATGTATCTCCTTTGTTGATACTAAAACTTAATCCTGATATCTTAAACTGATATGATGTGTAGTCCGATTCTTCATTATCTAAAGTATTGTTATTCTCATTATTCTCATTATTCTTATTATTCTCTTTTTCCATTTCATATGAAAACTCTAAATCCTGTACATCCAAACCCATATCAGACTCAGTTCCATCTATCTGATATCTATCAGGTTCTTTTTGTGCATCATACAGTGTCTTAAGCCTGTTTGATCCTGCAAATGCTTTCTGTAAATTTGGAAGAGCTGATATTAAAACTGATATGGACCATCCAATTCCATTACCTGTAGATATTGCCAAATAGTTCCCTGGTTCTAAAGTACCTTTGATAACAAATATACATCCTAGTATAGTTGTTAACAGATATGATGAGTTCCAAATGATATTATTAAGACCTCTTTGTAATGTATAAGTTTTTTTAGCTTTCCATTCGCTGTTAAAATTATCTTGTACGCTATTAGTGAATTTTTTCAAAAGATGCGAACTTAAAGAAAGCATTTTTACAGCTGTAAATCCTGTTACAGCTTCAGATGCTTCCTTACTTAAAACAGCTTTATTTTCCAGTATGACTTTATGCTTTTCTCTTAAAGGTTTTATGAACAAGGCATTAAGTATACCTGTTACAGCTGAGAATCCTAACAACATTGCTCCAAATCTGACATCGAGTAAGAGCACAAAAGGTATTCTTATAAACATTGCGATTATTGATTCAAAAATATTTTCAAATTCACCGAATACAGTTGTTACGCTCTGAGTATCTGCATTAAATTTTGATACAAGATCACCGCTGTGCGTGCTTTTAAAGTATGATGAAGGTAATTTCTGTACTTCTTTGAATGTCATTATTCTTATATCTCTAAGTATATCTTCCTTAACTTTGTTATGAAGATGAAAAATAATACAGAAAAGTATGCTGGTGATAATCGTAGCACTAAATATTATAATCAGATTTGTAATATTCTGAGAATTCTTATACATAAAGTAGTCAGTTAGAAGCTTAAGCGCATATGATAGTGAAATATCAACAAGACTGCCTATTATGCACCATAATGGTAATAAAGTAAAATATTTAGCTTTATTCTTTCCTATAAGCATTAATATGAATTTCATATCTTTAATCATGTTATACCCCCTGCTCTATAAGTTGTCTTGTATAGAGTTCTGAATATCTTCCATTCCTGTCAATAAGCTGATCATGACTTCCCTGTTCAATTATCTTACCCTCTTCAAGTACAATAATTATGTCAGAATCAATAATTGTTGTAAGCCTATGTGCTATTACAAGAACAGATCGTCCCTGTTTTAAGTTTTCTATTGATTGTTGTACATAATATTCTGCTTTTGTGTCCAAAGCGCTTGTGGGCTCATCAAGCATTATCAAAGGAGCATCTTTTAATAAAGCCCTGGCAACTGCAATCCTCTGTTTTTGTCCTCCTGAAACTTTTCCGCCTCTTTCTCCAACATCATTTATAAACTGGTCTATATATGCTTTTTTTGAAGCTTCTTCAATCATCTCATCTGTAGCATCTAATTTTCCCATCCTTATATTATTGACAATGCTATCATCAAAAAGAAATACATCCTGTGTCACGCATGTCATGTATTTTCTAAGAGCATTAAGATTCCAATCACGGATATTATGACCAAAAACTATTATATCCCCTGAATAATTCTCATAGTAACCACATATTAATTTAAAAATTGTGCTTTTACCGCTTCCACTTATTCCACATAATGCGAGTCTTGAATTTCTGTATAACTTAAAAGTCACATTTCTTAAAAGAGGTATATTATCATGATATGAAAAACTCACATTGTTAAATTCAACAATTATCTCTGAATCATTAACACCGAAATCTTCTCCGCCAGTTCTCTCTTCGTTATATTCTAAAAATTTAAAATATCTCTGTGCTGTACCTGAATACCCTACCATTTCGCTCCAGGCTATACCTGTTGTTCTGAATGCACTAAGTAAAGGCCACAGCATATTACTGAATATGACATATTGTCCGATAGTCAGCTCATTTCTGGCAATAAAGAATATTGATGCAAACATACAAATTCCTTGAGGTATTACCATCATTAAAATATTCAATGCCCTGTTTTTAGCCATAACACGGCTGCTTTTATATGACTCGTTTGCAATCTTCTGGCAAGATTCCTCAAATTTCTCTGTATGTTTTCTATGCATGTTAAATGCTTTATATATATCGTTTCCTTCAATAAAATCACGAAGATGAGAATTGAACACAGCAGTATATTCCTGTATGTTATTTTTGGTATCTTTTAATGGTTTTGATACACTGTTAAGCACTAGCATAACTACTGGCACTATAATTAGCGAGAATATGGTAAGTTTCCAGTTAATAGTGCATAGAATTATTACTGATAATATTATAGTTATAGGATTCCATGATAATAATCCGGCTATACTATTTCCCATAAAAGTTTTTATTTTTTCAATATCATCAATCAGTGTGCTTATCGTATCAGCAGTATGCACATTCTCATAATATCCCATCTGAAGCTTATCAATCTTTCTATATGCATTTAACGAAAGCGTTCTATATGAACGTAGTTCGTATTGCCCGTCAATAAGCGGATTTGTAAACTGTAAAATAATCCTAAAAACAAATATTCCTACTAAAGCATATATAAATGATAAAAGCCTTTTATAATCATTAGATAAAGCAACATCCAGGGCTGATCCAATAAAATAATACTCATATACAGCAACTGCTCCTGAAAGTAATCCGCCTACCCATCTTGCAATACCCCATTTTTTGTGTTCTGATGTCTCTTTATATATTCTTACCATCATTTTGATAACATCAGATGCCTTGGTCTTCTGTTTTTTTGAAGATTTTTTATCCATTTCTCTTCCTTTATGCCATTTTTTGCTATTAATTTGGATTATATATGAAAATATATAATAATGCAATATATTTTTGATATTTTCACATAATTATAGTGCACTCACCTAATTGTATTATTACCAAATAGTTGAATAATTCAACACTATAATACCACTATTTTAAATACTTGGAATAAAACTGATTATTTGTCCAAACTGAAGAAGATGGTCTGTAGTTAATTTTTTGTGATACATTAACTTCTGCATTATCTTCTGAAATATAGTCTGGATAGTAAAATCTTACCATTGTTCCCCTTTTCATAATATCCCTCACACAAATTCCATAATTATAGTTCCGTTGCTTGTCTTTGTTTCAACCGCTGCAACAATATCAGATTTATAAGCATACCTGCTCTCGCCTTTAGCATAAGAAATTCTTCCAATACTGTTTCTCTGCATAGACTGCATATTGAAATTTCTTCCAAGCCTTATATTGCCATGCCTTCCGGAAGAACATTCAAATACAACTCCATAATTACGATTGATATATGCTGTAACTGAACCGTTAGTAGTCTCACCCATCAAAAGAAATTTGCTTTCTGACTGATATGGGTTTAGTCTGTCGAAAATTACTGAGCCATTTGTTGTTTCTGCTTTAAAGCTTCTTGCACAACTGCCGTAAAATTTAATAGAACCATTTGTAGTTTCCATATCAATAAGTTTACAATTATCCATATTTGAGTAAACAGCTCCATTTGATGATTCAACAATAATTGACTCATCAAAACTATTTTGTTCACAACGAACAGAACCATTGCTTGTTTCTGCTTTGAAAGCATTTCCGGTACATCTTCTAAGGCTTATTGAGCCATTTGTACCTTCAAGATGAATTTGTCCGCATTTAACATCTGAAAGACTAATAGGTCCATTAGTAGTTTCAATTTTTAATTTAAGTAAATCAATATCAGGAAGCTCAATTGTAATGACTATTCTTTCCTTATATGCATCATCAACAGTAATTCCTAAGAAATCTTTTGAGTATTGTATTTCTATAATTTCATGTATTCTATCGTAATCTCTTGATTTTACAGAAAAATTAATCAGCACCTTATCACCTGAACCATGTTTTACTATTACAGAACTATTGGTTCCCTCAATACTTATTGAAGCTTTATCATTAAGTTCAAAATCCATCTTATCTGACTTTAAGTCAAATAAGTCAGTATTACTCGGGATGTCAAATGATAATGAATCAAAAACATTACTCTTAATTTCAGACATCTTATCTAATATTGTATCTTTTATATCAAAACCAAAATTACTAAATTTTGTTCTGACATCATCAAAATCATCACAAAATACATTTTCAGAACCACTTTTATCATCGTTCTCATAGGTATCTTGATCTTCACTTTGATTGTTATTAGCTGTTTTCAAAGCTTCTATAAGCATTTTAGCTTCTTCAGTCGTTATTTTCTTTTCTTCAAGAAGTTTTAAAATCATTTCTATTTCTTTTGATTCATTCATAGTTACACACCCCTATTTAAGTATTTTTAATGCTTCTTCAACAGTCATCTCACCTTTTTCAATGCTATCAAGCACCTTCATTCTGGTGTCATCCTCTTCCTTCTCATCCTTGTATCCCATAGTTTTTGCAATTATCTCAAGACGGGATTTTACTGTAGGATAAGATATCTTCAATTCCTTCTCCATTTCCTTTATGCTTCCTCTGCATTTTATAAATGCTTCAATGAACTCAAGTTGGTTCGGATCTAGTTTTGCAAGTTTTGTTGTATAAAACTCTCCACTGATATGAGTTCGACAGTTTTTACATTCCATATCAGTTATTACAAGCTCTCCTTCACATATAGGACATTGCGATGGTACAAAATTCTTCATTTACTCGTCCTCCTAGTTATATTATCAAAAAGCATCCAGTCTTATCTTTATCAGTTACAAAAGTATAATACAAAGTATTTTTTGAATTGTCAACACTAAATATTAATTTATTTAATTTTAACCTTAATAATATTAATATTTCTCTTAAGTTGTCTAGAAATAAAAACATTTGTTCTTTTTATCAAATAATTCACGTAAAAAGAACCCAGTTTTATCCGAGTTCATTAATACAACAATACAACAGATTTATTATTTAAATTTTGCAATAAAGCTAGTTTGGTTTTGGGATATACCATAAACTACATTATTAATCTGATATAAGTCTACAGTATCATGAGGTATTACCTCTTTTTTAAAGTATATATCAAAAGAATAATGGCCCTCTTCTAAATAACTGATAGCATTAGGAGCATCACACACCCATGAAACATACTCAGTATTATTGACATGCATATTTCCGTCAATAGCGCTGTAACCGATTTTTATAGTATTATATATTTCTCCTCTGTCATCTGGTATTTCAGGTTTATTATCAATGGATATACCAACTGAGTCACCAGAGTATGATATTGTCTGAATAGTCGGACGAATTAGTGATTTATCGGAAATTTTACATAAAAACCACTGAGTTGAAGCCTTCACACATATCTCATCATTACATATGAATATGAAATCTCTTGTATAAGTCATCCCCTGCAAAGAGATCTGTGATGTTCCTACAACAACAGTATCATCAGCTCTTGGAGCATTTATTACTTCTACCACTGACCTTCTAAGAAGAAAAGCAACATCTTTATCGAGTAATGATTTTCTTCCACACCCATATGTGAGAAGATCTTTGTATGCTGCATCCTGCATCATTATGAACATATGCTGCAGTTTTAATCTTCTGAAGCAGTCACACATGCTTTCTTTAATAATATGCGTTTCATAAGTATGCATTAAAATCCTATTTCATGACACATTCATATGTCACATTAAATATTCTTTCTTTACCATTTCTTCTTATAATTATACCATATCTTGTGTCATTGAAATTATTAACATAACTGTTTACTATGTATACAACTGAATCTTCATCAGGCTCAATAGTAACACTTAAAATTTTATCTTCCAACTCAAATTTTACAGTTACAGTATCTCTGTTATCAATCTTCTTTATATCAAATAAGTGCTGATATCCTTCAGATTCACCGATTGAATCGACTTTTTCATATTCATTCTCAATGATACATTCACCCTTTGAATAAAATGCGTAATCAAGCTCTAAATCTTCAACTGCTTTTACGCTAAACTGGTCATATATCTTATTCTCTTTTACTTTCATATCACGGGTATAATCAACACATTCGTACACATTTTTAGATTTTGCTCTTATATGCTGTTCATCATAATACTCAACAATTCCCTCAGGCCAGATGCCTTCACCAACAGGAGTGTATGTCTGATCTTGTCTATTAATGGTTATTGTATTATGAGCAATTGTCTTATGTTGCCACTCATTAAAAATCTTTGAACTATATCCTGAAGAGCCAATATCTTTTGACAACAGATCTCCATAAAATGCCATTTCAACTGTCATTACATCAGGATGAGCATGACAGATCGTCTTTATTCCTGTCTTAAGATACAATTCAGTCACATCATTTTTTAATATTGCACAAAATGAATCTTCGAAATTATTCGACCCGAAGTCAGGAAGATGATCACACTCATCATATTCTATACTATAAAGAATTTCATCCAATGTTCTAGGTTGATTTTTTATATGTTTTATGTAGCCTAAAACCTGCTTGAAATATGGGTTGTCAAACAAAGCACAGGCTTTAACATATGCATTCTGATAAGTAAAAATGTCCATATCCAGTCCACTGTCACAAGGATTTGCAATACAGCCGTTCTTGAACATGATTTTAAGTGGAAACATGAATTGGCTCTCAATGATATCCATCAGTTCCTGATGTTCAGGTATGCATAATACCTCATTTCTCCGACACAATAATAGAAGTTCAGCTGTAGCAGCCAGACCGAAGAAATGATATCCTGTACTTGTCTCAAACCACATGCCATCTTCTGTAACACCTCTTCTTAACTGATCCAATATACCAAATTTTGAGTAAAAAGCTCTTTTTATTATAGTTTCATCTTTAAAGAAAACGCCTATATTGGCTTCACTGACTTTTTGCCATAGAGGTATGTTGTATATCTTATTTGAAAAGAAATCAAACATATCTGCCTGTGGAGTAAAAAATCCCTTATGCCATTTATCTAGTTCAGCTTTAGTAAGATGATCCTGTGCAGCATCTATACCGTATAGTAATGACATTGTATTATGCGCATCAGATAATCCTGTTCCAGTATACCTTCCTAAAAAACGAAGATTAGGAGCAAATGATTCAAACTTATCATAATTATCTGTAAGAAAGTTCATGACTTTTCTTATGTAATCAATGTATTTCTGCTGTTTTGTAATACTGTATAAAATACCAGCATGTTTTACATGCGTACAGCTGGCACTTCTGTAAGATGTTGTCCAGGACCAGTCTTTTCTGTCGCCTGTATTCTCTTTGCCACATACTTTACAAGTATACTTACCTCTGTTTGTCTTGTCAAATATTAGCCTGCCTGAGCAGTAATCGCAATGAAAATCATGCCCCCATCCTGCTTTCCATTCAACATGGTCTTTGTAAGAGTCTATAAATTCATCTGTATTGTCTTTAATAGAATCGTAGATGCTTGAATTAGCGTCGAAATCTTTTATAATCTTTTCCCAGTTGTACCCTGTCATAGTATATCCTCCTTATGACTTTTTACTGGCATAATGCAGCCTTAAAGGCTGCAACGGGTATACTATAGCAGAGGTTCACTATAGTTTCAACATCAAATATCAAAGTTCACAAAAAGTTTATAGTTGGCAAGAAATATTATTATTAAAATACAATTATTATCAATATTTTAAGTATAAATGACTAAATTCTAATACAAATATAAATAGTACTTAAATTTAGTTATAGTATTTTAAGGGTAACGTTATACGGAGGATTAGCTATACCCTTTTCTGTAACTATTGCTGTTATATCTGCATTATCAGTAACATCAAAAGATGGATTAAAAACTTTAACCCCAGGCGGCACTATTCTGACACCGTTTATATGTGTGACTTCCACAGAATCCCTCTGTTCAATAACAATCTTTGATCCGTCTTCTATATCCATATCAATAGTAGAAGTAGGACATGCTATATACATAGGAATATTGTATCTCTTTGCAATTATGGATATATTCTTTGTTCCTATCTTATTTGCTGTATCCCCATTTGATGCTACCCTGTCACATCCGACAATTACAGCATCAACCATATTTTTACTCATAAGATGTGCAACCATCCCGTCAGTTATAACAGTTACATCAATACCATTCTTATTAAGCTCATAAGCTGTAAGTCTTGCTCCTTGAAGTCGAGGACGAGTTTCACATGCATAAACTATAAGTTCCTTGCCCTGCTCCTTAGCTAAGTACATTGCTGATGTAGCTGTACCATATGAAGTTGTCGCTAAAATACCTGCATTACACACTGTAAGTACTCTTTTTGCATTTTTAAGAAGAGAAAGCATATTCTCACCAATTTTCCTGTTAGCATCAATATCTTCTTGATGTATTGCAATAGCTTCTTTATAAAGTGCATTTTTCAGTTCGCCAACTTCATCCCAGTTTTCGTTAACTACCGACATAATCCTTTTTGTAGCATATGAAAGATTAACAGCCGTCGGTCTTGAAGAATCTAGATACTCTGCTGCTTTTTTCATCTCAATTCTGAATTCGTCTAAATCTGCAGTTTTTATAGATAACGCTTTTATATACATACCATACCCTGCTGTTACTCCTATTGCAGGCGCTCCTCTAACTACCATTTCTTTAATAGAGAAATAAACCGATTCTATTGAATCGCATACAAAAAATTCTTCTGAATCAAATAATTTTCTCTGATCTATTAATATTAACTTATTATCCTTGAATTCTATTGGCGTTATTTCATTCATCATGCAAAACCTCCTTTAGTACTCGTATAAAATTACCTGAACAGATATTATTGACTTCATCTTCCTTGTAATTGAGTTTTAAAAGCATATTTATGATATCTGGAACCTTTGTAACATCATCTATAGCTGCTTTGTCTATCCCGTCAAAATCAGATCCTAACCCTATATAATTTACTCCTATTAAAGCTGCTATATACTCTATATGCTTAATTATATCAAAAAAATCAGCTGTTTTATTTTTTTCTTTTTCCACAAGAAAATCACTAAAATAGTTTATGCCTGTAACTCCTTGAGCTTTTGCAAGTGTTCTTAACATGTCATCATCCATATTTCTTTTGTGAGCACAAACATATCTGCTATTTGAATGAGTAGCTACAAAAGGTTTTTTTGATGTTGATGCAATATCATGAAAAGTCCTATCGTTAGCGTGGGAGACGTCAACAAGAATACCAAGTTCATTACACCTTGAGACGGCTCTTATACCAAGATTACTTAATCCTTTTTTGCTGTCACCATTTACGCCTTGACCAAATTCATTCGAAGGATTCCATGTAAAGGACAGACACCTTACATTGTTTTTATACAAATAATCTATATATGATATGTCATTTTTTGAAAGATAGACTCCTTCTGCTGACAATAAAGAAAAGAAAGAAGGATTTTTATCATCCTTCTTTTTCTCGAAATCAACTATATCATTTTTACACAAGACTTTATTGTATGAATATTGCTCTGTCATTTTCTGGTAAAGATTCATCATCATATGAAGAAGCTTTTCAGATTTAGCAAATCCATCTTCTTCTTTTAATAGTGATGGCGGACAGAACATTGCAAAAAACTGCATATAATGAAATCGAAGAGTTTTGACCAATTCATAGGAGTATTGCAAATTTTCTTTTTTTTCGCACATTGCTAGTAAAGTATCACAATGCGCATCAATCACATGCATTTTAAGTTCTCCAGACTATTTTTAATGTCTTGTGCTAAATCCTCAAATTTCTTAAGTTTCTGTTTTTCAGCTTCTACAAGATTAGAAGGAGCTTTTGATACAAAAGCTTCATTTTCCAGTTTGCTTTTTGCTCTTTCCATTTCCGATGTAGCTTTTTCATATTCCTTTTCAAGCCTTAGAATCTCTTCTTTAATGTCAACTAATTCCTTAAAAGGCATAAATATCTTAAATCCAGGAAGAATCATAGAAATTGAATTATCAGGTATATCTTTTTCGTTTTTGAATACCGAAACAGCTTTTGCAGAAGCGAGTTTTATAAAGTACTGTTCCCCTTGCTGCAATAAATTCTGAGTATGTTCATCCTCAGATACAAAAAATATATTGGATTTCATCTTAACATCAATATTCAGCTCAGCTCTTTTATTCCTTATGCTCTTAATAGAATTCATTATCACATCCATATCCTCAGCGTATTCAGGATATTCATTCATCATTTCCACTGAAGGCCAGCTTGATATCATAATTGACTCTTCCGAATCTGCAAGGCTCTGATAAATCTCTTCTGATACAAAAGGCATAAAAGGATGCAGAAGTTTCATCGCATTTGTTAAAATATAATTTAAAACATATAAAGCTTCTTTTCTTTTTGAATTCTGATTGTCATAAAGTTTTGGTTTCACAAGTTCAATATACCAATCACAGAACTCATCCCAAATAAATTCATAAATCTTCTGAAGAGCTATTCCAAGTTCAAATTTTTCCATATTATCTGTAACTTCTCTAATAACCTGATTGAGTCTTGTCAGTATCCATTTTTCAGGATTTTCAAAGTTGTCTCTGTTAATATCAGAAAAATCAACATACTCATCGAAATTCATAAGCACAAATCTTGTCGCATTCCATATCTTGTTAGCAAAATTTCTACCAGCTTCTACTTTGGTATCTGAAAATCTTAAATCGTTACCTGGAGAGTTTCCAGTAATAAGAGAGAATCTTAAAGCATCAGTACCATACTGAGATATTATATCAAGAGGATCAACACCATTTCCTAATGATTTTGACATTTTTCTGCCAAGTTCATCACGAACTAGCCCATGAATTAATACTTTCGAAAATGGAGTAACACCTGTATACTCAACACCAGAAAAAATCATTCTCGCCACCCAGAAAAATATTATGTCATATCCAGTTACGAGAACATTCGTTGGATAAAAGTATTTTAAATCTTCTGTCTTATCAGGCCAGCCTAAAGTCGAAAATGGCCAAAGCGCAGAACTGAACCATGTATCCAAAGTGTCTTCATCCTGATGAATATTAGTGCTATTACATTTTGTACATTTTTCCGGTCTATTCTCTGCAACCATAATCTCATTACAGTCATCACAATAATAAGCAGGTATTCTATGCCCCCACCAAAGTTGTCTGGATATGCACCAATCATGACAATCTTCCATCCAGTTTAGATAAATCTTTGAAAATCTTGATGGTACAAATTCTGTTTCATTGTTATTAACCACTTCCACAGCAGGTTTTGCTAAAGGTTCCATTTTTACGAACCACTGTGTAGAAACCCTGGGTTCAACAACTGAATCGCATCTATAACAAGAACCGACATTATGAGTATGTTTTTCAATTTTATCTATTAATCCTTGTTTTTCCAAGTCCTTTACCATTACTTTTCTAGCTTCATATCTGTCTAGTCCAGCATACTGATTAGCATTTTCGTTCATGGTAGCATCATCATTCATTGCATTAATTATTGGAAGATTATGCCTTAATCCTACTTCGAAATCATTAGGGTCATGAGCAGGAGTAATTTTAACGACTCCCGTACCAAAATCCATTTCAACATATTCATCAGCAATAACCGGTATCCTCTTATTTACTAGCGGCAATACTACTGACTTACCAACAAGATGCTTATACCTTTCATCATTTGGATTAACTGCAACCGCTGTATCGCCTATCATTGTTTCGGGCCGAGTTGTAGCGACAATAACAAATCCGTTTTCGTTATCAATAGGATATTTTATATGCCAGAGGAATCCGTCCTGCTCTTCGTATTCAACTTCGGCATTTGAAATAGAAGTCCCACACACCGGACACCAGTTAATTATCTTCTCACCACGATATATAAGTCCTTTCTCATAAAGATTAATAAATGCTTTTACTACAGCTTTTGACAAGCCTTCATCCATGGTGAATCTTTCTCTGCTCCAGTCACATGATGAGCCAATTTTTTTTAACTGCTCAACAATTCTGCTCCCATATTTTTCTTTCCATGACCAAGCTCTTTTTAAGAATTCCTCTCTGCCAATATCATGCTTGTCAATTCCTTCTTTTCTCATACTCTCAACTATTTTTGCTTCTGTAGCTATACTTGCATGATCAGTACCTGGAAGCCACAAAGCATTGAATCCCTGCATTCTTTTCATTCTTATTAATATATCCTGCATAGTATTATCTATAGCATGACCCATGTGAAGCTGCCCAGTTATATTAGGAGGAGGCATCATTACAGTAAAAGGTTTCTTTGAGTTATCAGGATTTGCCTTAAAATATCCTTTTTGCTCCCAAAAACTGTACAATCTGTCTTCTATTGCTGATGGGTCATATTTTGTCTCTAAAATTTTCATTACAATACCTCTAATCTATTTTTAATAATAAGTATTAAATTTCCTAAACTATATTTTTTACATTCCCTTAAGTATTATGTAAAGAACAATCATTCCTGGAATAAATATAGCAGCTCCTACAAGCTTGACTTTCATAATGGCTTTCTGTTCTTTTAGCGATTCTATCGCCTTTTCATCTTCAATTCCTTTTATAACCTGAGAAGAAGCTATATTCATTTTCCTTACAATGAATCTAGACATAAAAGAGACCAATGCTCCTATTACGCATAGAATTATTGAAATTACTATCAAAAATGTATCCATAATAAAAATCCTCCCATTCTGAATTACTTCAGGACGAAAGGATATATTCCGCGGTACCACCTGATTTCCCCAATAAATCGGGACTCTTAACAGCAATTAACGCTTGCTTCACGTTTAGCTCCCCAACGACCTTCATATGTAATTTACCTGAAAGCATTTCAGCTTGCGCTTTCTCTCTGTGAAGTCTTACATACTACTCCTTTGGTTCATTGCTTAAATTAATTATATGCATTGGATATTTTTTGTCAATAGTGCATAGTCCTTAAAGAAAACAGGACACCTGCCTTCTGACAGAATATCCTGCGTATTTAAATTCAATTACATTCAAATTTTTACATCTGTATAGCAATATATATCTTATACTTACAATTACACAAGAAACACAAATAAGCAATTATTTGTTATGTACTAGCTCAGGTCGTGATGGATCTGGTAGAAAGTCTTCAAATATGACTATATCAAAATTTTTAACCTTCTCAAATTCGTCCTCATTTCTTACTGTCCAAGCCGCCATCACCGGTCTAAAGATAAATTTAACTACATTAACTCCCCAGATATTTAATGATTTATGATCGCATGCTATAAATTGAGGCCGTGCCATGAAATTCAAAAGCATTTCCTGAATCATGAATCCTAATACGACATTTATAGATTTAGCTTTTACATGATTAGTCATTAAAAGTCCTCTTAATACCATAGGATTCGTCTTTGCATATTTTCGAACAATAAGAGGATTGAAAGACTCTACACAATAATCGCCTTTGTAATTTCTTAGTATCTTATTTGTTTCTATAACAAGTTTTTCATAAATCTTACAGTTTTTAAGTTCTACTACGATAGGAGTTCTTCCATCAACTAATTTTAAAACATCTGTAAATAATGGTATTTTATGCTCTGTACCAGCAAGTGATAATTCTGAAAGCTCTTCATAGGTCAGTTCAAAAACTTTTTTATCAACACCGCACATCCTCTTTAAATCATCATCATGAAATACCACAATCTGCATATCTTTAGAAAATTGGACATCTAACTCCATTCCATATCCAGCCTCACATGCTGCATCAAAAGCAGCAAGTGAGTTCTCTGGAATACTTTTTTCATTATTATGCAGACCTCTATGCGCATATAGATATTTCCTCAGTTTTTTCTTATCATCTTTGATATAGTCTGAAGGCCATATCATTAATAACCAGATAATTATGAGCATTACCAATATGATTAACCATTCCATTACTAGTCCTCCAAGTCAAAAGTTTCTAGCTTTTTCTTCTTTACTTGCGGTTTACTATCACCATGTTTGACAAAGAGCATTGCAATAAATGAAAGTACTAAAAATGCCACTGCATATGGAAATAATACCTGATAACCTATTTTAAAGAAAAGTCTACCAATGATTATAGGTGTAAGTATCTGAGCACTCATTGTACATGTGTAATAGTAACCTGTAAACTTACCTATTGTAGCTCCTTTGCTCATTTCAAGAACCATTGGCAAGGTATTTACTGTTACAGTTCCTGCAACAATACCTACACCGACAAACAGAAAATTCGTATAAAACGAGAAATCTGTTATCATAGCGGCTATTGCAAAGAATATCATACCCAGAGTCAAAGCTCCCAAAATTGTCTTTTTTCTTCCGATTCTTGCTGTTAAATAAGCTATTGGAATAAATGTAATAACACCCGATATGGTAGCAACCATCAAAAATCCTGCTGCAAGTCCTTCAGGAAGAGCAAAATAATTTACTATGTATTGCGAGAAAGCTGTTGTAACTGCATTATATCCAAATACCCAAAGGAATATTGAACCAAGCAAGAAAATCATGCTCTTCATAACATCCTTTGGAAGCTTCTCAGCTTTAGGTTCAGTTATATCATCGCTTCTTTGTTCAATAATCGGATCACCATAATTTATATCTTCCATTTCCTTGCGGTATTTGTTTTCTCTTACAGTTATAAATAAGATTAAAACACTTATTACCATCAATGTTGCTACAGTTATAAAAAATGTTGTATAATCCCAGTCCGGACCTGGTTTTATAAACATTTTCAGTGCTAACACTATAGTACCACCCAAGGTACCCATAAGATTAATAACCGCGTTTCCTTGCGATCTTACAGGTTTTGCTGTAACATCTGGCATCAAAGCTACAGCCGGAGATCTATATGTTGACATAGCTAAAAGCACTAATCCTAATGAAATCATAAATAATAACAGATTATTAGAATTAGCAGCAATAGGAAGTACAACTGTAAATATTGCTGCAACTGCGGTACCTACAAGTATAAATGGCATTCTTCTACCGATTTTTGTACTTACTTTATCACTTAAAACACCAAATAAAGGGAGCATGAATAATCCTAAAACATTATCCAGCGCCATTATGGAGTTAGCGATATCTACTCTTATACCGAACTTATTTAATAGTATAAGCGGTATAACAAAATCGTACATCTGCCAGAACATGCTTATTGACAAAAAAGCAAGCCCCACTAGAAACGTCCTTTTGTAATTAAGTTTCATATATTAAATTCCTCCGAAGTAATAATAATGATATTATAGCATAACTTCTATGATTGCAAATACATTGATTTTTC
>ERZ795048.936-NODE-936-length-28396-cov-45.901203_pt1 | contig 28396 bp, 20 predicted proteins | sample MGYA00375132_ERZ795048 | MGnify/ENA primary metagenome ERZ795048 (study PRJEB30177, sample SAMN05720225) | activated sludge metagenome | isolation source: Anaerobic digester | place: Hong Kong | collected 2014-12-17 ... | reverse complement strand
ACATGAGAAAGGAGCTGGACCTCCGGGTCGAGGAGAAGATCGAGGCCTCCGTCAGAGTGAAGGACGAGGAGGTCTTGAAGCTCGTCGAGAGGCTGAAAGACCACATCGCCAGCGAAGTTCGGGCGATGCGTCTTGAGATGGGGTCCGCCCTGGAGGTCGGAGGTGCTCTCGTCAAGGACTGGTCCGTAGAAGATGTGGAGATGACGATAGGCATCTCTCGCGGATAATAAATATATAAGATGAGTGCCATTGGTGGTAGTATGGAAGAGGAAGCGCCGTCGTCTCCCCTGATGGTCAAGGTGAAGGGCGTCTACGCCATCCACGCCGGTGGAGACATGGTCGCACCCGTTGTCCTTCTGGAGGACGAGGCTTCGAGGCTAGTTCCGGTCTTCGTCGGCCTCTCGGAGGCGATCTCGATACACCAGGCCCTCTCGGGGGTCGTCTCCCCGAGGCCCACCACCCACGACCTCTTCGTATCCACCCTGGAGAGCGTGGGGGCACGGATCTCCGGGGTGCTCATCGACGACCTGGACGGTGGGGTCTACTACGCCCGGCTCTCGGTATCCATCGACTCCATGGAGAGGGAGGTGGACGCAAGGCCGAGCGACGGCATGGCTCTCGCCCTCCGCTCGGGAGCGCCCATCACCATCCAGGAGAAGGTCGTCCTGGAGTCGTCCATGGAGAGAAAAGACTTGGACAACCTGAAAGGGATCGAGAACTACCTCTAACTTCTCGCGGATGAGATCAGGGCAGATCTACCTTTGAATCGTATGCAGAAATTTTCGAGCTCATCTCTCGACAGACGATCTTCTCATCGGCCAGACAGTCGGTGGCGTTTCTTCTAGTGATTTTCATTCTCGAATAAAAAGATGGGAAAACGTTTAATACCATACGTAGACAAGAATAATGTGTCCTCTCGAGTGGGGAGGACTATCAGTAAAATTCGCAAAACCAATTAATTGGTTAGCACTTCCGGCCTCTAAATACTGGCGAAGATGAACATCGCAGATCTTGCGCGAAGGGGGTACATCTTGCCGAAGAATAAGGGAGTGGATCGTGTATGGCCGTATTTGAGGTAAGACCATGAGGAGTCATCCGACCATCTGTTTGACCTGCTTGTTGCTGGTCTTGAGCGCAAGCTTTGTTCTATACTTTTCACCTGCCGCAGCCCAGGGCCCCGGCCAGGGCGAGAGCATCATAAGGTGGCAGTACCGCCCGGAAGAGCCGATAATCCAGGTGGGGTTCGGAGGCGAGATCCTTCCTATGGGTGCCCAGAACGCCACGAAATCGATCAGGATTCCGGGGCTGGAAAACAGGATCATTCCGGGGGAGCCGGTCGTTCCCTTTCGAACCGCCAGAATACTGATCCCCTTAGGGGAGGAGATAAAGGACATAAAGGTGCTTCCAGGGGAGAAGAAGAACCTCGGCAAAATTCTGATCGAACCAGGGCAAGACCCCCTCCCCATCAGTTTTGCGGGAAACTACACCATCACGCCCCTCAACGAGACGACCTACGGGTCGATGGAACCCTACCCAAAAGATGTCTACTCGGTGGTCGGAGTTCAGGACAAGCAGGGATATAAAATACTATATATAAATCTGTACCCGATTATGTACATCCCCAAAACTAAGGACACCTACTACTTCGGCACCTTTGACCTGGAGGTGAAGACCGCTCCTCGAGAGACTCTGGATCGAGGCCTCTTCAGAGGATCGCCCGACGACAGAGGGCTGATAGAAAGGATGGTGGACAACCCCAGCGAGATCTCTACCTATTCTCAGGACATTGCGCCAGTGGGATCCTCCGCCCTCCTGGACGGAGATTACGACTACGTTATAATCACGAACCGGGCCCTCAAGAACGCTCCGGGCCCCTACAACTTCACAGCCCTCATCGACTGGAAGAGGTCGAAGGGCGTCGCCGCAACGATAGTCGCCGTGGAGGATATATACACCACATATTCGGGAGCTGACGACCAGGAGAAGATACGAAACTTCATAAGGGACGCCTATATCAACAACGGTATAACATACGTCCTTCTGGGAGGCGATGCTGACGGCAGCCGCTCGGGCGGCGACAGCTGGGACTGCATCGTTCCAGCTAGAGGCCTTTGGGCCTGGGATTACGAGGCGAGCCCGCCGAACATCCCCTCGGACCTCTACTACGCCTGCCTCGACGGAAACTACGACAGCAACGGAAACGGCGTCTACGGCGAGCCCGAAGACGGTCCCGGCGGCGGCGAGGTGGACCTGATGGCTGAGGTCTACGTAGGACGGGCTCCCGTCGATTCCTATGCCGAGCTCTCCAACTTCGTCCGAAAGACGATCGCCTACGAGTCCACCACCACCGACCCGTACCTCAAGGAGGTCCTGATGGTGGGCGAGTACCTGGGGTTCGGCGGCGTCAGCGACTGGGGCGGAAACTCCCTGGACGAGATCAAAGACGGGTCTGCAGCCAGCGGATACAACACCAAGGGATTTTCCGGCGATTACGATAAGTCCACCCTCTACGACCGCGACCGCGAATGGGATAAAACCGAGCTGGCGGAGAAGATCGACGGCAATATCCACACCATAAACCATCTCGGTCACGCCAACGTCGGAAGCGTCATGAAGATGAAGATCGACGACGTGAGCCGTCTCAGAAACGATCGATACTTCTTCGGGTACAGTCAGGGCTGCTATGCCGGGTCCTTCGACAATCGGGACACCGATTCGATCTATTCACCCAGCGACTGCGTTCTGGAGCATTTTGTTACGGAACCTCACGGTGCCTTCTCTTTCGTAGGGAACTCCAGGTTCGGCTGGGGCAGGAGGTCCACCACCGACGGGCCGTCCCAGAGGTACCACCGGCAGTTTTGGGACGCGGCGTTCGGGGAGGGGATCAGAAACATTGGCCGGGCCCTCCAGGACGCAAAAGAGGACAACCTGGGGTCCATAGACAGGACCAGCGACGGGAACGTTATGAGGTTCTGCTACTACGAGATCAACCTCCTCGGAGACCCCGAGACCTCGTTTCATCAGCCCTTCACAGCAGACCACGACGTAGAGATCACCGAGATGGAGCTTCCAAGCTATGCGAAGCCCGACAGGCCCGTGCAGGCGAAGGTGGTCGTCAAGAACAAGGGCCTCGAGGATGAGCAGAACGTGGCCGTCCAGCTTCTGGAGGGCGGTATAGTCAGGGACATGAAGACGATCCCTGCCCTCCCCAGCGGCGGATCGGCTGAGGTGAGCCTTGCCTGGTCTCATTCCGTTGAGGGGAGGTACACTCTAGAGGTGCGTGCTGTAGCTCAAGATTGGGATGAGTTCACCTACGACAACCGCCGGGAGATGTCGATAGAGATCTTCAAGAACCGTAGCCTGATTCTGCTGGTCGACGATGACGAGGACGCCGACTACGAGACCTATTACAAGCGGGCTCTAGACGCCAACGGATACGGCTACGTTGAGGTCGATGGGCCGCCGAGCGAAAGCGAGCTTTTATCTTTCGACTGTGTGATATGGATCACGGGCCGGGACTTTACGACAGCCCTCACCGGAGAAGATCAGGCGAACTTGGCGGCTTATCTCGATGCAGGAGGAAGCCTCTTTTTGTCCGGCCAGGATATAGGCTACAACATCCATGGCACGGACTTCTACCGAGATTACCTGCAGGTCGAGTACGTGAAGGACAGCACGGGAGTTTACGTCCTCGAGGGTGTGGCCGGTGACCCCATATCCGAGGGTATGACCATCGGCATCTCCGACGGCGACGGGGCTGACAGCCAGTACTGGCCAAGCGAGATTCTGCCCATTACCGCCTACGCCACCGAGATATTCAACTACAAAAACGACGGGTGTGCCGCGGTGAGGGTGGAGACGGGGACCTACAAGGTTGTCTACTTCGCCTTCGGGTTTGAGGCGATAAACAGCTCTTCTGATCGCGATGAGATCATGAAGCGGGTCATATCAGAGCTGACAAGGCGTGATGAGGTTGCATCCAGCATATCGGGGACCGATGAGGTAAAAGCCAGTCAGGGGACTGGATCTGCGAGCCTGAACGGGCCGACCAGGAAAGGTGGCGCTGGCGCCATGGGCTCCATCGAGGGCGTCGATTTCGACCTGGATCTGATCATCGAGGATATGGACCTGAGCTTCGAGAAGTTTGAGGACATCGATTTTGAGTTCCAGGATATGGGACCAGGGTTCAGGGGCGTGAAGTGATATGGGGGAAAGTAGGATGAGATGGGAACTCCTTTCAACTCTGATCTTGACGGCGGCGATATCGATCGCCGCAGCTCAGGCGGCCACCATCACCGTCGGGCCTGAAGGCTGCGACTACGGCAGCATCCAGAAGGCTGTCGAGGTGGCGAATCCGGGCGATACCATCAATGTGCATAGCGGAACGTTTAGGGAAAATGTGGTGGTGGACAAAGCTCTCGTTCTCCGCGGTACGGATTCGGGATCCGGCAAGCCCGTCATTGACGGCAAAGGCGTGGGTAGCGCCGTAATCCTCTCCACAGATCGGATCACCCTCGAGGGGTTCGTCGTCAAAAACTCCGGGTTTGGGAAGGCGGGAATAGAGGTGACGTCCGACAACAACTACGTCAGAAACAACCTCGTCACCGAGAACAAGTGGTATGGGATATCCCTCTCAGACTCGGACGACAACGTCATATCCGGCAACGTCATCAGCAACAACAAGTACGGGATATGGGTCCCTGCCGGATCTGACGGTAACAGAGTTGCTCAGAACGAGTTTTCAAACAACGCCAACGACAACGCCGTCGACGCTGGCTCTAACCAGTGGGATAAGAACATCTACGACGACCTCAAAGAGGGCGAGGACAGCTACAGGATCTCCGGAGGGGCCAACATCGATGAGAACCCCAGAGCTCCAGAGCACGAATCGGAGAACTCTGAGACTAAAACCTCGACGATAACGGTGAAGATCACCATACCCACCCCCATAATCGGGTCTTAGGAGGAAATTGCAAAAAATAGGGCATATCGGCCTGACACAAGGTAGTCTCTGGACTGCGGTCTAATATCTGATCATAATATTCGCCAGCGTCACGACGAATAGGCTGATTAACCCAATCCCTAAAACTCCCTCTACCACTGCCAGAATTCTATTGATGCCAGAAGCTCGCCAGTCTTCTCTAGTTTGGAATGTGAAGATCAAAAGGCTGAAGATGAGAGCTTCTGCCAAATACTCCCAAGACCGCCTTCGCTTTTTTCCTATACTTTTTCTAGAGTCGTCCTCACCGGGAACTGGAGAGATCTTTATTTCTCCATTCAACCAAAAGGCAAATCCGAAGATCAGAATTATCGCAGCGCTCATGAGAAGAGTATATTTGGGACGGACGCCGAATCCGCAGGATATCCACGACAGATAATCGAGCCAACCATCCTTGCTTCCGTATCTGTAATCGAAATAGCAGTCATCAGCATCCTCGAACTGCTCTTGCTCTTTAAAATTCTTTATCAGGGCCAGATATACCTGGCCGTTATAATATAGAGGGCCCTTTAATGCGGTCCAGTTTGTCTTCAATCGGGCAAAATCTGAATTATTTAATGAGATCTGTCCGCCGAACTCTGCATTGTTCAGGTTCATGCTGTGAATTACGGTGTCGTCCAGGATCAGATCACCCTCAAATTTTGCGCCTTTTAATTCAAGCGTCGGATTGTCATTTAAATAAGCATTTTTATTGAACGTTGCTCCATCAAATCGGGCATTCTGATGGAACACTGCGCCCCAAAATTCAGCATCCTCTTCGAATTTTGCGTTTGTGAACTTGGCTTCTTTGTCGAACTTGGTGCCGTAAAAATAGGCATCTTCGTTGAACTTTGCCTCGCTGAAAGAAACCAATCCCCCGAATCTCGCATTTTGAAAGCCAGCACCCTTCTCGAACACCGAGTTACCAAAGTTGGCATCGCTGCTGAAATTAGTGTTTATGTAGCTGGAATACTTCTTGAACATCACGCCATCAAAATAACACTGTATTTGAAATTTAGTATTGTCGAAACAAACATAATCATCAAAGGTGGATCCGAGAAAGTAGGCATTATTGCAGAAATTATCATCAATGAATTCGGCGTCTTTCTTGAATAGTGTTTGAGCGAAGATGGCTTTTTCTCCGAATGATGTGTTTTCAAATTTGACGTCGTCGGCGAAAGTTGTCCCTGTAAAATTCGCGGAATTTTTAAATATGGTATCTCTTATTATTACTTGTCCATCGAACTCAGAATCGCTAATTTGTATTTGGGATTTAATTTCATGTTGTGAAAGGTCAAAAAGACCTCTGATCTTTACGTGATCATATTCTATATCCTCGCCTCGTTCAATCTCTTCAAGAATCTCTCCCGCAAAAACCACCTCACTTGAAAAACCTATATCAGATCCATCTAACGCAGTAGCCGCACTAATGATAGAGTATATAAGTAAAAAAATCGCTATCGAGGTTGATCGCTGCATTTCTCAATATCTCCATAGGTACTGGTTTTGTCACCACTTGAAAGCTGACAATTTTTTTGTCTAATACGCCCCCTCAGCCTTGCTGAGTAGTGCGCCCGCCTCAATTTGACTGAGCTCAATATTACATGTTTGTGAATCAGACTTAGGGTTCAAGACCAATCTCGCCGATCCGCGCCGTATTATAACCATTTTCATGATAAATATTATTATATATATCACTCTCTATTAAAAAAGGTACGTCATATACCATTCCATATTTGTTATGGGCGATTCTGTTATCTCCGATATTCTTAGAAGATAGTTTAATGTAGATTCCTATAAAATTGTTACTTATATTATTAGAAGTAATTGTGTTAAGAGATCCATTATCTAAATAAATTCCGTAATCTTTATTGCTAACAGTATTGTTTAATATTGTATTGTTATGCGAGTTGAGAATTCGGAATCCGGAGTATCCTTTGCTGTTTAGTACATTATCACGCAAAATATTATTATTACCATTCACGATAATACCTGCGTTTGTTGCGGCATCATATGTATTCATTATTTGTAAACCTTCTACTATTACATAGTCTGCATTTATTTTTATAATGCTGTCTACATATTCAGAAATTATCGCTGGTATCCCTCCGCCGGTATCCATACCGCTAAGTTTTAAAGATTTATTTATGATTACTTGCTCTTGGTATATTCCACTCTGTACCTCAATCGAATCTCCCGCAATTGCGCTATCGATAGCCTGCTGGATTGTGGGATATTCATGAGGAACTATAAGCGTTGAGCATGCCGCAAATTCGACAAGTACAAGAATAACCGTTGCAAATAACAACGAGCCGAATTGGAGAGGGTCTTTAGCTATGAATACCACCAATTACACATATAGTTGAGCAGAGTTAAAAAGTTTTTGTCACAGCATTACTCACCTTTATGACAAGTCCCTAGATTAGGTAAGAGAAAAATCTTTAACCTTTGTCGCTCAAGAACTTTCGGGTTAACTTGGACGAAATTGCTATACAATCTCAAGGAGGGTGTTTAAATTGTCATGTCGCATAGTTTATTGCCTTAGCCTTGTCCTATTATTCGGATCAGCGATGGCTGACGATATTCCTTGTGTATTTTATCTTAACAGTACAGATCGATCATTGCAGAGCATCGCTGGCGCCTCGACCATATTCAATCTCTCCAATGACCAGACGCCTTTTAATGTTTTATTTGGAGGTATCACAGAAGAGTTCTATTCTGTGATGGGTCCGGATACCCCTAGTGTTGAAGATGTACCGATTTTCATGAACTTAGCTCTAAGTCCTTACTTGTATGATGAGGATGATTTGGCCAATCTAACCTACTCTATCTCATCGGCGGATCTAACTGGCGTTCCAGTGGTGAGCACTTTACTCGATAGTAAGGTTATCGATCTCGAATCAAATCTTACGGCTGGGGATCTCAAAAGGACTTTTGAAGAGAGAATGAACCCCGTTACTGCTGATCCCATCGTAATAAATGAAGCGGCAAATCTATCGAGGAAGTATCCAGGAGACCGCACTATAGGGCAAGTATGTTCTATTTATGAATATCTCAAGTGTGGCGATGAGACCACGAATAAATGGGTCTATGTTGGAGATCCACACGATCTGGAATACTATCGCTATCCACATGAAACCCTTTCGTTGAGTGAAACCCGCTCGGGAATTGGGGATTGTGATGATTTTGCAATACTGATGTCTGCCCTGATCAATAGCATAGGCGGGGAAACTAGAATAGTTCTCGCCTATGATGATGAAGGCTCAGGCCATGTTTATTCAGAGGTATACCTTGGAAAGTTGGGTGAGCAAGATCAAAATGTAGAAAAAGTCATCTTGTGGACGATGCGAAGGTATTCAAACAACGTCTATTGCCACTTAAATAACGAAACGAACGAGGTTTGGCTAAATCTTGACTGGTGGAACGATAATCAGGGTGTGGCTCATCCTGGGGGGCCTTTTATGCGGGGAGTTAAACATATAGTTATTTATACAGAAGATTCTCCAGACAAATCCAGCATAAATGCGCAGAAGCCCGAAAAGTTGGAAATAATCGATATCATCACATCTCCCGAGTGGGAGAACCAAACTGGCGATCTGAACGAAATTATTACTATACCCAAACTCTTATCGAGTGAAGAAGCTCCACTAGGGGGTCTTATGAATTCTATATTTGGCTTATCATAGATAAGGGACATTGAACAGAGAGTTGAGAGCTGGCTGATGGCCACCCTAGAATTGTGGCCACGGGACCATCCTTCAGCACTCTCCCGCGCACCTTTTTATAGTCCCCATGCCAAGAGGATCGACCCTGAGCTGGAGATGATGCGAAGGATGCTCACAGTGACCTTTCTCGGAACCGCAGGCTCTCTCCCCACCCCCGAGAGGAGCCCCTCTGCAGTGCTGATCAACCGCGAGGGCGAGCTCGTCCTCTTCGACTGCGGCGAGGGGACTCAGCGGCAGATGATGCGGGCGAAGACCGGGATGATGAGCCTCGACTACATCTTCATAACCCACCATCACGCAGACCACATCCTGGGGATACCGGGGCTTTTGGAGACTATGGCCTTCCAGGGGAGAAGAGAGCCCGTCACCATAGCGGGGCCTGTCCGGACCGCCGAGGTGGTCGAGCTCTTCGACCGGCTCTGCTACTACTCCCGCAAATTCCCCGTCCGGGCTCTGGAGCTTGAGCCCGGGGATGTGGTGAGGATGGAAGGGTACGAGGTTGAGGCGGTCAGGACCGCTCATAGCATCCCAAGCCTCGGATACTGCCTCCGGGAGGATGCGAGGCCCGGAAGGTTCAACCGCGATAAGGCGATCGCCCTGGGTGTGCCGCCCGGCCCCCTCTTCGGAAGGCTCCAGCGAGGAGAGTCTGTCGAGGTCGAGGGGAGGACGATACGCCCCGAAGAGGTGATGGGGCCCGTGAGGCCCGGAAGAAAGGTGGTCTACACCGGCGATTCGAGGCCCACGCCGGAGGTCGAGGAGGCGAGCCGAGATGCCGACCTTCTCATCCACGACGGGTCTCTAGACGAAGAACTCGCCGACTGGGCCGTGGAGACGATGCACAGCACCGCCGGCGAGGCGGCCCTCCTCGCAGAGCGGGCGGGGGCGCGAAAGCTTGTTCTGACCCACATCAGCTCCCGGTACTCCGACGACGTGAGTCCTCTTCTCGCCGACGCTCGCCGCCACTTCTCCGACGTTCTGGTGGCCGAGGACCTGATGAAGATCGAGCTGAAGCTGAGAGATCGCTGATCCTGGCGACCGACGGCGGCCTGCGGCTTGCAGCCCGCCTCAGTCCTCCTGATCCCCGGTCGCCCGCTTCAGCATCCTCTCCCTCTCCTCGGCCATCGCCTTTCGCAGGTCATCGGCCATATCGTCGTCCCTGCCGAGGAGGGCGTTCTCGAGGGAGAGGGCCACGGTCTCCAGGGCGTAGCCGACCCGGCCCGTGTCCATCTTCCTCCTCTCGTGGTTCACCCCGGCCTCAAAGAGGTGGTCAATCTGCTCCTCTGGCAGGCCGAGGGCCCGACCGGCGCTGACGGCCCGGCCGTACATCTCCTCGGAGACGTAGTACGCGAGCCCCTCCTGATAGAGCCTCTTCGACTCCTCCTCCCTTCCGGCCTTCTTGGCGATGAGGGCGGCCCAGAGATAGTCCCCCTCGCCCGTGGCGATCTCCACCGCCCGATCGACCCGGCCCGAGTCCTTCGCGAGAGCGATGGCAAGCTCCGTCTCTCCGGCGTCGATCAAAATCTCGATCCCCGGCTCCACCAGATCGTCATCGAGGTCCCTCAGGTTCTCGGTGAGATAGAGGACCTGGTCGTCCCGGCTCATCTTCTCGAAATCTTCTATTGGCATCTCGCTCAAAGTAATCACCAGATCAGCGTTCACTTCACTCTATCAGGTCGGAGATCTTCGCAAAGTCCACTCTCGCGGTGTTGTCGATCGTCAGAGGTGTGATGGAGATCTTCCCCTCCTGGTAGACGGCCCGGACGTCGGTCCCCTCCCGCTCGGTGCAGACGAGGTCGCCGTCGATCCAGTAGTAGGGCCTGCCCCGGGGGTCGGCCCGCTCCTGGACGGCGGTATTGAAGATCTTCCGGGCGAGCCTTGTGACCACCACCTCCGTATCCTCGGTGGCGTTTACGGGGATGTTGAGGTTCAGGATGTCGACCCCTGCCGGAAGACCTTTCTCCAGGACGTTTTTGGCTACCCGCCGGACGAGGCTGCTCGCGACATCGAACTGGTAGGCCTGATCGTTTCGATTGTCGAACTTGTCCCCCTGGTCGACGACCTGGATCGAGGCGGTGATCGCCGGGACGCCGTAGCTTGCAGCCTCCAGGGCCGCGCCGATCGTCCCGCTGGTGGTGACGGTGTCGGTGCTGATGTTCTCGCCGATGTTTATCCCCGAGACGGCGAGGTCTGGAAGCTTCCCCTTCATCAGCCAGAATATCCCCATGATGACGGAGTCGGTGGGAGTCCCCGAGACCTCGTACGCCTCGACGCCGTCGAGGTTGACCCGATTATACCTCAGGGGCTCGAAGATGGAGATCGACCTTCCGACGCCGGACCTCTGGCCTGAGGGGGCAGCCACCAGAAGCTCGCCGAGGCCCGCCACCCCCCGGACCGCCGCCCTGATCCCCGCTGAGTAGACGCCATCGTCGTTGGTAACCAGTATACGGTACATCGTGAGATTATCAGGAGATGGAGGTATAAAAATGGAGCGACGAAGAATTAGCGGGCTTACTTATCTGAATCGGCGGCTGCACCCTCTAAGAGCGACTTGGCCACTTCCTCACTCACGCCTAAGATGGAGGCGACGGCCTTGTGAATCGCATCATCGTAGCTGGCCTGCCAGAGCCGGTTCAGATTGCATAGGGCAACAATCGTGCTGTACTTATCATCGAACTCGACGGAAATTTCCAGAGCCTTCAACAGATACTCTCGCGCCTGCCCCAATTCTCGCCGCCTTTGGGCTAATAATCCCAGCTGATGATAGTTGCTGGCCTGTGAGTATCGGTCGTTGAACTCGATTTCGATTTCGAGGGCCTGTTTGTAGTACTTCTCTGCCTGCTCCCATTTTCGCTGTACCTCTGCCAGCCGTCCCAACTGATGGTAGGTGCTGGCTTGTGAGTATCGGTCGTTGAACTCGATTTTGATTTCAAGAGCCTTTTGGTAGTAATCATCGGCCTGCACCCATTCTTGTTGCTCCTGGGACACCATTCCTAGCAGGTGGTAGGCTCCGGCTTGTGCGTATCGATCCTTTAACTCGATGTAGATTTCAAGGGCCTGTTTGTAGTACTCTTCTGCCTGCTCCAGTTCACGTTGCTTCTGAGCCAAACGTCCCAATTGATTGTAGGTGTTGGCTTGGGAGTATCGGTCCTTTAACTCGATTTCGATTTCAAGGGCCTTTTGGCAGTAATCATCGGCCTGCACCCATTCTCGTTGCTCCTGAGCCACTATTCCCAAGTTGTGGTAGTTGATCGCCTTTAGACGAGCTCGTAGCTGATCGTCGACATGATCCAGCTTTTCTAGCAGATTTGAGCTTTTTTGATAAGACTCTCGTGCTTCGGGATACCTACTGAGCAAAAGCTGATGTTTGGCGATGTCGTCAATCGCGCCCACCAGCTCGACCCCGATCTGGCCTGCCAGCGCCTTTGAAGAGTAACTTTCCAGCCCCGCCAGCACCTTCTCGCCCAGCTCCAACCCTCGTTTCTGGTCGTGGACGGAGTCCAAGTAGAGAGATAAAGCATAATGGAGATTGCAGATAGACGCCTGACTCCTCAGCGCTAGGTCGAGGGCTGTATTTAGGTTCTCGTACTCCTTACACGTCAGGGCCTGGCCCATCTGCCGTTCCTTTGGCTCTTTGGATTGGAGCAGAATGGCCAACTCTTTGCTGGCGCCGTTGTAAAGCTCCCGGAAGGTGATCTCTATCGCTTTACGCATCTCCTCCTCAAGCTCGTTGAGCCGGGTGCGCAAGAAATAGGGGAAGACCGGTTGTAGCCGGAGATATCCCGGTATCTGGTCGGGCGTCAAAAGGCCCCACATCTTCGCTTCCTCCAGGACATCGGGCCAGAGGTCGAACCGGATGTGGCCGAGATTTGGCTGCCCTTTTAGGTGCTTGGTGTACTCCTCGATAAGGCCCTCGTAGATCACGCCCGTGAAGGGCGTAAGGCAGAGCAGAAGCTCCTGCGCCTCTGGCGAGAGATTGCTGTGGGAGTAGTCGATGCAGCGCATGATGCTCTCGGTCTTGGACTTAATCTCTGAGTCCTCAAGCGCGCCGCCAGCCTGCAGGGCTTTCAGAACTTCGGCAGGGCTCTGGCGGGCGAGGTTTGCCAGGACGACCTGCATCGGGAGAGGGTAGCCGTCCAGAACTTCGAGCAATCTTCGAAACTCGCTGCTATTTCGGCACTCTTCCCGCATCTTGCGGTCGGGGACGTTTCGCTCCAAGATGCGCTCGGCCAGGGTCGATGCCGCCTCTGGATCGAGGCCGGGAAGGTCGTAGACGTCTTTGGTTCTCAAGGGCGCGTTCTGCCCCTCGATCAGCCACCCCTCGCCGCCGCGGGTGCCGAGCAAGACGAAAGTCTTCCCGCCAGATAATTTTAAGAGAAACTCCCGAAGGGCGAGTCTCTCTTCTTCGGTGAGGGTGTTCATTATCGCGAGGTTTGAGCCGGTGACCGACTCCAGGTTGTCCAGAACCAGAAGGTGCCGCTTGGTTCTAAGGAGGGCTGCTAGCTTCTGCTGCTGGGCTCCGAGATTCATGGCCCGAAATGCGGCCAGCTTCGTGTCTGCTACAGCCTGAGACTTTCCTTCCGCCTCAAACAAGACTTTAGCGATCTGGTCCATGATCTGCTGGAGCGTCCAGGCCTTCTTGTCGTAGCCGAAGTAGAAGACCTCCCCCACAAAGTTCGTTGTCTGCCACCACTCCATCAGGTGATTGAGGAGAGTGGTCTTGCCAGAGCCTCCCATCCCCTTGATCAGAAGGAGGTTTGAAGGCTTTCCATCCCGTTCGCTCAAAAGCCTATTTTCGATTCGCAATATGTCCAGGTCCCGGCCCACAAATCCGTAGGTCGGCTCTGGCGCAACGTACCTCCGAGCCTGATGCTCATAAAACTCCACCTCTTCGTCAGTGTTGAACTCCCGAAGAGCGATCGGCGACTCTGCAGTCGCTCCGCCGCTCTGATAGACGACGGGGAGCATCCAGTCTTCTAGATCGATCTGCTGATTGAAGTAGGCCATCCGCCCCTTCTGGTTGAATAGTTCCTTTCGTGCCCGCCTGATGGCGACGGGAAGATCCTCTTCTGCGAAAAACTGCCGGTAAAGGGTCTCCATCATCAGGGCCGCAGCGCTTACCGTGACCGAGTAGCCCATAGCAAGAACCGTCTGGATCCCAGCCTCCAAAAACCTGCTCGCAAGACTGCTCTCCGAGTCGGCCACCTGCTTTCCCGACTGACAGGCGTTGAGGACCGCTATCGGGATTCTGTGGTTGATGAGAAGTTCGGCGATCTCGCCCGCCTCAGCCAGATCAGACTTTCCGGCCTCTTCGCCCTCGAAGGATAAGAAGGCTTTTCTCCCCTCGTAAGGCTCGATATCGCCCCTCCCATAGCGGGTCTGATACAGGAGGCTCTCGGCTTCCGAGCCCTTCTGCAGCTGCTCATAAGTCAAAAGGCCGCCGTGAAGGTCGAAGTGAACGATGTGGTAAAAACCGGCACCGTGATCGTCACGAACCGAATCCAGGTGCTTCGTCAAGGCCTCGTAGGTTCCAGGCCTGACGATATCAACTCTCACTTTCAAGCTCGCCTGGCGCAGGCTCTCGACGAGGGGGCGGGTGATGGTCCGATATCCCACGTCTCTTCTCTCGTCGGGCCTCGCCGTGACGATCAGGAGGTTGATCGTGGGCGAGAGCTTGCTTTTGGCATCGATGATTGGGGCATGAAAGGTCCGCCGGACCATAGGAGCCTCGACCACGAAGGGCGTGGGAAGTTCGGGGTCCTTCAGCGTCTCCCAGTGGAGCCGATGGAAGAACTCGGGCGATCCCACGATCTCGAAGCGGAGCTTTTCAACGCCCTCCTGCCGAGCCTGGGAGTAGCGGCTGTAGATAGATCTATCCTGGAATACCTGATCGAAAAGAACCTCACCGTAGGATGCAACGCTTCTTTTGGCCTCCTCTGCCCGGACGCCCTCCAGGAAGGGAAAGCGAAGATGCTCCTCAAAGTACCACTCCAACCGCTGCTCCTCCTGCTCGGAGAAGGGGTCGGTGATGGTGATGGAATTTTCGCCGCGATTGTCGAAGCTGACCGTTGCGTTGGGGCTCTCGTCTGCGGCGCCGGTCTCGCGGATGGTGATGAGGGTCATTCGGTGATCTCCCATTGGACTTCAACGCTCATGCTCTTTTACGACTATCAGCGTCCTGTCGGCTTTCTGCTCGATTATGAGGAATTCTATTGTGGGTGCGCTCTGGTTTTTGCCGGACTTTTTCTTGATGAGTTCAGTTATTTGATCTTTGATAAGGTCTTTCAAAACGTCAACCAAAATTGTGCTGCCTACGCCTGCAAGAAATATGGCATATCCTTCTAACGTCGCAGGATCTATTGCGAACCTCTTGGACGAATCATCCGCGAGTTTTGCTCTGGCAGCTTTGAGGCTTTCCTGGTTATCGTTCCAGGCCGAAACGAACTCTTTTGGGCTTATGTCAAGTCCAGGAGATATGGCAAGCTGATAGTCCGTTAAAATTCCCTCCTGATCTTTGATTCAAAAACACATCAACAAATTTAAAATTAGCGGGCTAAGCAATCGATGCCGTGTCTAAAATTGATTTTAAAAAGGTCATACGCTCAGCTTCGCATAGATCTCAGCGATCCCCAGAAGCGCCCGGTACCCCTTCTCGGTGATCATGTAGTCGCCCCTCTCGTGCCGCTGGAGGATCATCCCCGAGCCGAGGAGCTTTTCGAGGTGGAAGAGGAGGTTTCCGCCCCGAAGCCCCGTCAGCTCCGAGAGGGACGAGAAGGACTTCGTCTCGCTCGCGAGGCTCTTCAGGATCTGGAGCCTCTGCCTGCTGTTCAGGGGCTCCAGGATCTCTTTGACGACGGCCTCCACCGGCAGGTCCTGAGATTCTTGCTCCTTTTCGTCCCTCGTCTCGTATATCCGCATCGACCGGAGAAGCTCGATCTGTTTCTCCTGGAGCTTTGACGCTTCAGAAAAGCACTTCTCGCACTGCTCGTAAGGAGCTTTGGACCGCAGGTCCGCAAGCCTCGACCTCAGCTCCTCTATCGTCTCCTCACCATCTTCCGAGTCCGCGTTCCTGATGAGGCTTGCACTCTCCTTCAGAAGCCCCTGAAATCTGGTCTTGCAGGCCTTTTTCATCTCGCAGCCCTCGACCATATTCTCCTCCAGCCCCTCCTCGGCCTCCTCCTCCACGTGGCGGACCAGGACCTCCGAGAAGCCCCTCCTGCAGTCGGCGAGGATCGACTCCATATGCTCTCGGTTCGAGCGCTCCACGAACCGCTTCAGATCGGCGTGCATCTCCCGAAGCTCCGACCTGATCTCGGAGATCTCCCTCACAAAGGGCTCTTCCAGGGCTGCCATGGGCAGCTTTTTGGTGCCGATAGGCTAAAAGGTTTTCTGCCTACATCTCAAGGTCATTTTTGTATACCTAACTGTATTTAGTACATTCTGATGACGCTAAAGTATATATTCATACCTGTGCTATTAGGTTCTGAGGTGAAAAAATGAGCATTAAAGAGGAGATACACGCACAGATCACTGGAGCCCTGAAAGGCGCAAAGTTTCCGATAAAAACCCCCGAAGAGCTTCTGGCAGCGATGCCCGCGGGAGCCGCGACGAAATGCAAGGCAGGCGACGTCGAGCTGACGGCTGGGGACGCCGGCAAGGTCCTCAAGGCCAGTGACTTTCCCTTCAAGAGCGCAAAAGAGGTGGCCGACGTCATCGTAGAGAGGGCAGGGCTTTAAGCCCCAACAATTTCTTTCTATTATTTTTATATTTTATAATTACTTGCCTATTTGAGATATCTACGTTTCATCTCTGCCCGGCAGTCTCGTAGGCCCGGATGACGTCGGTCCTGGTTATTATCCCCAGGAGCTCTTTCGGATCGTCGCCGCTCACCACCGGAAGCCTCCCTATCTTGTTCTGGTACATCAGGTCCATGGCGTACTTTGAGGACTGGTCTGGCCGGACGGAGATCAACTCCCTGACGGCCACATCGCCCACCAGGGTCTTATCCTGCTCTGAGATCGGCACCTTCCTCAGGTCGTCGAAGGTCACAATCCCCACGAGCCGGCCATCTTCAACCACAGGAAAGCCGTTGAGGTTGCTTTTGAACATCAAGTCCCGAAGCTCACGGAGGGTCATCTCGGGCTTGACGGTGGCGACATTCCGGTGCATCGCCTCTCCGATCTCGATCCCTTTCAGAACCGGCTGGGGCTGGTCGATGAAGATACCTTTCCTCATCAGCTTGAGGGAGTAGATGGACATACCCTTCATCAGGATCTGGGCCGTCGCGTAGCTGAGAACGCAGGCGATGATGATGGGCGGAAGCCTGCTGTAGCTGCTGGCCATCTCCGGGATCATCACTATGCAGGTGAGAGGCGCCCGCGCAGCTCCCGCGAAGAGGGCCGCCATCCCCAGAAGGCCGTAGACCGTTGGCGAGGCGGTGTCCAGGTCTGGAAGGATCACGCCGGCGAATAGGCCGAATGCCACCCCGAACATGAACCCGATGTAGAGGGACGGAGCGAATATCCCGCCGCTTCCGCCGGACCCTACGGTGAAGGAGGTGGCCAGGATCTTGACGAGGCCGAGGGCGATGAGGAAGATCATCATATCGAATGAGCTCGGAAAGGACGACGCGTCGAACGGCGTCTCGAAGATCCTGGTGATGCCGTCGTATCCGACGCCCATGATCCCGTAGCCGAAGAGGTAGTATCCGCTTATCCCCGCCACGGTCCCGCCCAAGGCGGGTTTGAGCATCTTTGGGATCTTGAGGCCCTCGAAGAAATCCTCCACGAAGTAGAAGATCCTCACCCAGGAGAAGGCGAGAGCTCCGAAGATCGGGCCGAGGATAAAGCAGAGGGCCAGGTCTGCAGTGCTGAAGGCGAACTCGGGGTTCGCGAAGGCCGGAGTCGGGCTCATCAGGGTGCCTGCCACCGCCACGCCGACGACCGCCGAGATCAGGATCGGCACCGAGTCATAAGGCGAAAACCTCCTTGCTACGACCTCCATGCTGAAAATCGCGCCTCCCATGGGGGCGTTGAAGGTTCCGGCGATCCCAGCGGCGACGCCGCAAACCGTCAGAAGTTTGAGGTCTCCGGATCCGAGCCTGAATATCTGACCTATGAGAGAGCCGAAGGAGGCTCCGATCTGGGCGATGGGCCCTTCCCTCCCGGCGCTTCCGCCGCTGCCGATGATGACGGCGGAGGAGAGGATGAGAAGAAAGCCCACCCGTTTTCTGATCTGCCCTCCGCCTATCTGCAAGCTCTCAATGATCTGGGGAACCCCGTGACCCTTCGCCTCAGGGGCCAGTATGAAGACTATAGGCCCCACAATCAGCCCGCCGATGATGGGAAAGAGGATTACGCAATAAGTCGGGCCAGCGCCCTGGTAGTATATACCGGAGAAGAATATGCCGTGGATGAACTCGATAACGCTTCGAAAGACTATGGCGCCAGCTCCCCCCGCCACGCCGATAAGTATAGCAAGAAAGTCGATGTAGGCCCACTTATACGTTTCAGATAATTTTTTGATGAAGCCTTCCTCAACTGTTCGATCCCGATTCAAGACAGCATATTAATGTTCATCTCAATATAAACTCTTAACTCACTCGAGTTCATCTCTCCCTTTATTATGCTGTCTTTCTAACAATTGGATCCGAGCTGAGAAAGGTTCAGGCTATTGCTGAGCTTCCTTTTCGTAAACCTGGATCGCGTCGGTCCTGGTTATTATCCCGACCAGCTCATTCGATCCGTTCTCTCTCACTACCGGTATCCGACCGATCCCGTTCTGGTACATCAGGTCCATGGCGTACTTCACGGACTGGTCTGGATAAACGAAGATCGTGTTCTTCGTCGCCACCTCCTCGACCAGGGTATCGTCTTGGGCCTCTAGCGGAACCCGCCTCAGATCGTCGAAGGTGATCACCCCGGCGAGTTCGCCATCGTCGACGACGGGAAACCCGGTGTAGTTGTAGCGGGAGATGAGATCGCGGACGGCCGAGACGGACGTCTTGGAACTGACGGTGACGACGTCCTTTTGCATCGCCTCTCCCACCGGCACTCTGCTCAGGAGCGGCTGGAGAGGGTCAAGGTAGACTCCCCGTCTCATCAGCTTGATCGAGTAGATGGAACCGCCTCGCAGGAGGATCTGAGCCGTTGCGTAGCTCAAAATGCATGATATTATGAGGGGTGGAAGCCTGCTGTAGCTGCTCGCCATCTCGGGGATCATCACTATGCAGGTCAATGGTGCCCGGGCCGCCCCTGCGAAGAAGGCCCCCATCCCCAGAAGGCCGTAGGCCGAGGGTTCGGCTAGCATTCCTGTAAAGGACTTGTCGGCCAGGATTCCAAAGATCAATCCGAGCATCGATCCGATGTATAGGGTGGGTGCGAAGAGGCCGCCGCTGCCGCCGGATCCGACGGTAGAGGCTGTGGCCAGGACTTTGAGCAACGTGAGGGCTAAAAGGAGAAGGAGAAGACCATTTGAGGGGTCGGATGAGATCGTTTTGAAGACCAGGTTTATACCCTCATACCCCACCCCCATGATCCCATAGTTCAGAAAGTAAAGGCCGCTTATGCCAGCCACGAAGCCTCCCAGGGCGGGCTTAAGCTTATCGGGCATGGGAAGCCAGCTGAAGAAGTCCTCAGCGATGTAGTAGCTTTTGACCCAGAGAAAGGCCAAAAAGCCGAATAAGGGGCCCAAAAGAAAACAGAGCAGAAGGTCGGAGAAACTGAAGACGAAGATCGGGTTGATGAAGTCCGGAACCGGGTTGATCAGCTCTGAAACTACTGCCTTTCCCACGACCGACGAGAGAAGTATCGGAACTGCATCGTAGGAGGAGAACCTTCTGGATATCACCTCCATGCTGAAGACCGCGCCTCCCATGGGGGCGTTGAAGGTCCCTGCGATCCCCGCAGCGACGCCACAAGCTGTGAGCAGCCTCATATCCTGAGGGCCCAGCCTTGCGGCCTGGCTGATCAGAGATCCAAAGGAGGCGCCTATCTGGACGATAGGGCCCTCTCTTCCAGCGCTGCCGCCGCTCCCTACAGTGACGGCAGACGCGCATATGATGATGAACCCCACCCTCTTTCTAATCTGTCCTCCTCGCCTCTGGAGGGCTTCCATGACGATGGGTATTCCGTCGCCCTTCGCTTCGGGGGCGAGGCAATAGACCACGGGACCCACGATCAAACCGCCGATAACCGGCAGGAGTATTATGAAGCGATCGCTGGGGGCGAGAGGCAGGATATCATTGAAGAATAGGTCGTGGACGATGAGGATGAATTCGCGAAAAACTACGGCGCCAAGACCTCCTGCAACTCCAACCAGCACGGCCAGAAGGTCTATGTAGGCCCATTTATGATCCTCTGAAAATCGTCTGATAGGCGCCGCCCTCAGGGGCGGAGTAATGCCCATGGGGATATAAACCCTTTATGCTTGCCGCCTACGAACCCTAATGCTGGACGCCTCTTAAAACATTGTACCTCGATCTCTGATTTTCATCCAAAATTTCTAAGTCGATTCAGGTTATCGATTACATGGCCCTTAACTCTCACTTTTCTGGCCAAAATCGCTAAACTTCAATTTCTCAATTATTAAAAAAATTTATTTAAAAATCACCGAACTTTCCGAGTATTATATAATAAAAATTATATGTAAATTTCGTATTTGTTATATTATTGAACATAACTATTACAACTTGCATGAAATAGCATAAATTAATTAAGTTTTAGTATATAAATTACTAATTTTTATAGTGGGTGCCGACCGGCATAACTTTTAATTTTAATTTAATCTATGGTCGAAAATTCGGTTTCAGATTAATTATTTTGCTTAATTTTATAAACTAGAAAACCAGGGCGAAAATCAAGAGTATAGGTGCCTAAATATGATGTATAAAAATAATCCAATTTTCAAAAGATTCGGGGCTTTGTTCTTACAAACTATAAGTATTCTCAGCCATCTGACTTTCAAGTACGCTTTAAGGGCTTATTTCAAGCCAATAACCATCATGATACGCGACGAGGGGGGCGAATTCACATAGTATATGTAACAGACGAGTTTCCAAAATCGAGTCAAATTTCGGACTGGGGTGTTTATACCCATATTATATAAGAACTATTGTGGCGATCGACTTTCTTTTGGGCGGCCCTTGGCCATAGAGCAAAATTGTAGCTTTTAACCTAGGCAGTTCATACGACCAGAACCAATAAAATAATATATTATATTAAATTATTTTGTTTTATTAACAAACCGATTAATTAAATTAATTTTATTAACTTGATATTTGATTTTATTTAAGTACATATTTTTATGACACATTATAGAGGTAATCCTTATTTAAATGTATTTAAATATAATTTTCATATAAAATATATCGATTTTTGATATATTTTATATATCGTCAGTTAAATGAGTAAATTTATGAAATTAACTTCATGGAACTGAAATCTAAGCTGAAAAGTGAGATTAGAACACTTAAAATTAGGGGGTCTCAGGAAGATGAGCGTAGCATGTTGCGAAATGGGCCTCTGGATATCGACGGTTAGTTTCAATCTTTTGGTGCAGCACTATATTTGCTCAAATATTCGCTCAAAGAAGGTGCTGCTAGCACTTTCTTCCGAAAGTCTGCGAATCGCTTCAGAAGCTCTGACAGGCTCAAACATCATCTATTGGCCAAATAAGTATTATTTTTTGGGTTCAGCACTATAATTCGGATAGCCACAGGTTGAGGAGTCAATAACGTAAAATAGTTTGAACGATGGAATTAACATCTTAGCAAAGCATCCGTGGGATAACTATGAAAAAACCCATATATTTAATGATCCTTGGACTTCTAGCCTTGACCTTCACTCCATGCTCTTCGGCCCAGTTAGACCGTTTCTCAGGATACTGGAAGAACGTCAACCCAAATACTACCGGAGTCACGGCGATCGACATAGATGTAAGCGGCACGGACTTTACCGTCCATGCCTGGGGGAAGTTCTATCCCACCGACATTGACTGGGAAAATGCTAACGTCTCTTACGCCTATGGCCCAACGGTCAACTCAGACCCAATTTCCGAGGCCATGGCCATCTCTGCAGTCTGGACGACGAACTTCAGCGAGACGCTGATGATCCTTCGACCCGTCGAGCATGAACGTCTCCAAGCTGATACTTATACCAGGTTCATTGATGGGAGCGGCCGGTTGGCCTACACACAAGTCCACATATTCGAACGCGGCCACCAGTATCAGTGCTACCAGGACATTCCAAGCCCACAGCTACAGATTACAGGGACTGAAGACTATTCGGTGAGCGGAAACGACTTCATACGGTACAAGATCCCGGTCGCCAACTGGAACGTTTATCCACCTGAGCTCTTCGAGGCCGCTCCTGACCTGCCGCCCTGCGGCAAGACCACCAAATCCTCCAGGACCTGGGTGGACATCTACAACCAGGACGACGTTCGGATTTACGGCTTCTGTGCCCTGGAAACCCCGGAAGACCTGCAGGGCCTCTGGTTTGCGGTGGAGAAGGGCGACGTCCCGCCAGAATCGGTATATATCGTGATGACCGACCGGAGATGCAACCTCTCCTACGTCTCGAACAAGGTCTCGATCGGTTCTCCTCTGGGCATAGGAACGCCGACAAAGCCTGGTACCCAGACGACGCTGCCCCCAAACCTCCAGACGATAATCAACTTCCAGAGAGTAAAGCCCTTCTGAGGGGAGAGGAGCACGTCGCCCGGGTCGGTGCTCTGACGCCCCCCCGTTTTCTTTTTCCCGAATGATGGTCTGCAATAGTTTAGACGAAATTATAGTTTTGAACCCAAGAAATAATACTTATTTGGCCAATAGATGGGCCTCTGGATATCGACGGTTAGTTTCAATCTTTTGGTGCAGCACTATATATAGACTATATTGAGATCGCGCCATGTCAGAGATCTATTTGTTATATGGTGAAAAATTTTATATCTGTGGTAAGCAGCGTGATAAAATTGTATGTTAGAAGCGATCCCTAGAGCGGCTAACGGAGGACTTGTCCACGGGTTTGAAGATTTCGACCTGGAACGGGTCCCGCGGGATGGAAGAGCTGACAAGCAGATGGACCCTGTGGACCATTGGTGGCTCGACGCCTGAGAAAGGGCTCAATGGGAGGCGGTACACCTCTCACCCAAATCGCATCATCAAGCGCGATCCGAAGCTCGGTTGATCTTCCAAAGGGAGGCGACGAAAGGAGTCGCTCCCATACCGTCCCTTTTTCAGGGATACTTTCTCATGTCCGGAAAAAAGGGAGACTACTCTCACGTTTATGACTCGATTTTTAGCGGTCTCCTCTGGCCCACCTCTCTATTCTCCGCTCATCTCCACATTTTCCACCTCTGCTTTCTCCTCGCTGCCCTTCTCCCCGGCCGCCCTCTTCGCCCCGGCGGACCTCGCCCGGAGAGCCTCCTCGTAAGCCCGGATCGAACGCTCCAGGTTATCCTCCCGGTCCTCCAGCTTCGAAAGGTTCCGGTAAGCGATTCCGAGGTTGTTCTGGGTTTCAGCGTAATCCAGTGGGCTCGCCTCTTGGGTCCGGATGGTCAAAGCCTCCTCAAAGGCCCGGATCGCTCGCTTCAGGTTTGCGGCGTCTTCGGGGCCGCTCGCCGGGCCTGATAGTATTACGAGGGCTCTTCCGAGGAGGTTTTTCGTCTCGGCGTACTCTTCAGGGTGGGACTTCTGGGTCCGGACGGCCAGGGCCTCCTCGTAGGCCTCGATCGCCATCTTCAGCCCCTCCCTGTCAGCCCAGTGGACTTCGCTCCCGCTCACCGAGGGCTCGGATTCCAGGACCAGGGCCTGGCCGAGGAGGGTCTGAGTCTCGGCCCGCTCCTCGGGGTGGGAGTCGGCGGTCCTGACCTCCAGAGCCGCCTTGAAGGAGCTGATCGCCTTCTCCAGAAGCGCCTCTCGCATCTCCGTCTCTCCCTCTTCGACCAGGGCCAGGGCCATCTGGGCCCGTCCAAGGCTGTTTTTGGTCTCGGCGTAGTCCTCGGGTTGCTCCTCAGAGGTTCTGAACTTCAGGGCCTCCTCATAGGCCTCGATGGAGCGCTTCAGGTTTGCGGCTGCGGCCACGCTCGCAACCGAGTCCACGTCTCTCGATTCGAGCCCGGACAGGAGAAGGTAGGCGTCGCCGAGGTTGTTCTCGGTCTGGGCATGCTCCTGAGACCTGCCCTCGGCGGCGTAGAGCTTCAGGGCCTCCTCGAAGGCCCCTATCGCCCGCTTCAGACTCTGCACCCTCTCTTCTTCCCGTTCCATTCGTCCTCCCGACGTCCTCCCGCCCCACCCTCCATCGCCGGTCTCCGATAGCCGGACTAGGGACATCCCGAGGCCGTTCTGGGCCTGGGCGTGCTCGACGGGGTACTTCTCGGGCTTGTAGAGCCTGATCGCCTCTTCGAAGGCCTCGACCGCCCGGCGCAGGTTCGTATCCCTCGCCCCCTCGAAGGACTGGCCGTAGCGGCTGAGCCCCTGCCTGAATCTCACCTCCCCCCGGACGGCGGGCTCAAGGCGGGGGACGTCCTTGAGGATCTGGTCGTAGATGGAGAGGGCCTTATCCACCTGGCCCTCCCCGGCGAAGTCGTCGGCGCTCTTCGCCAGAAGCATGATCACGTTCCTGTAGGTCTTCCTGGTCTTGTACTCGGTGGCGATCCAAGCGAGAGCCGCACCGGCTGCCGCGCCGACCGGCCCCGCAATCCAGGGGCTGCTCATCTCGATGGCCATTTTAACCCTTACTCCCTCTTCGTCAGAAATCCAGAAGCTTGAAATTCAAAGAGCAGGCGCGCGACTTCCCGGCGGTGACGGCTTCGACAATCCTGCCTGAAAATTTCGTCATCCAAGAACCCCAAACGCCTCTCCCCGATGAAATGAATACTGACCTCGCTTATCTAAATTCCGCTTCGGCGCCGACTCAAAAGCCGTAACTTCTTAATAGTTAAATTGGCATCCCAATTCTTAGAAGGTAGTCTCAATAATGGTGTTGTACATGTCGGATGAAATAAGAGCTTTAGCTGAAGACATGGTCTCAAGACAACGATCTGGTGTAGATCCGTATATCTTTTTTCTAGGAGCCGGGGCGTCTATAAGCTCTGGATGCTCCAGCATGATGCAAATTGTTGATGCGGTATTAGAATCACATGCGAACGAGCTATTTGATAAATGGCAGAGCCAAATTAGCGAGGCTGCCAAAGTAGATCTTAAATTTGCAGAACTTCTGAAAGAATCTATTGCACCAGATAAAATTGAAAAATTCTATGAGGTTTGGAAGAGGCTGGATAAGGACACCCGGTATTCTATTCTCAGAGAGCATTTGTGGGAAAATAAGTCCCCATCGGATGGATACCGCGACTTTTGTCAGCTCATAGAAAAGGGATATATAAAAATTGTCTTATCAACTAATTTGGATCATCTTTTAGAGGCAGCTTTGAATAAATATTTAAGTTGGTATGCCCCTGATCGCTATATGTTGGTTGTAAATGGAAAAGATAAAAATGAAGAAATATGCGATCAATTGGAATCCCCACTAGATTTATTTAGATTGATAAAATTACACGGTTCACTTAATTCAAGAAACAGCTATGCTTTCACACCGGATGAGATATTCGACTTTGAAAAGAGCATCAAACCTAGCTTGTCTCGTATAATAAATCAAAGTATGGTTGTAATAGGTCATAGCATGCAAGATAGAGATATTAACGTGCTCTTTCAAGATGAGGGGAAGGAAATACATTATATAAATCCTTCTAGTCCTAAGACAGGAACTGAAATATATACAATTTTAAGCGTTCGCGGACTTGGTAGCGTAATTGAAGGAGAAGATGCCAAATTTGATAGATTTTTTAATTTATTAAAAAAATATATTGAAGAAAAAACTCAGGATATTGAAGAATCGAATTCTAGCAAGTCTATTGAAGGTTTTCTCAAAACTATAGGCTTCGATCACGAGTTACGTTTACCCAGAAGTCGTTTTAAAAATTTGCCGAGTCTTTATGTGAAGCCTACAGAGTACGATGACATATGTTCAAAATTGGAGAAGGATCACATCATTTTCATAATTGGAGAACCTCATATAGGAAAAACATTTACTGCACTCTATATTCTCTGGGAGTATTATGAGAAAGGCTACGAACCACTGCATATAAGATATGATAAGTTAGTTGGTTTATTACAAAAATATGATAATAATATGGAAAGGCTTTTGCCTGATCTCTTTAGCAGTGAAACGGGTACCTCAAGGATAATACATTTTGATGATCCTTTTGGTGAAACCTTAGATCGTCGATCGGATGAATTTGCTAAGCATCTAGACACTTTTCTGAACTTGGCACGACAGTACGAACATTTGAGAATTATTATAACAACAAGGCATAGTATCTTTAAAGAGGCGGTTGCTGAGTTTCACAACCTCGAAAAGGTTGCAGAACTTGAGAAGGATTTAAGAGTGCATACGTCATATAAGCCAGACGTATTATTGAATATTCTAAATCGATATGTACAATTTTATAAGCCGTTATGGGCATCAAATAAAGAAATAATAGAAGGACTTGAGGATCAATTGCCAGATCTTCTTCCTGCACCTCATAACATAGAGTTTTTCGTAAGGACGTCTGAAAAGCTAAATTCGTTAGAGGAAGTACTTCGTCATGTAGAAATCTCCAAGGAAATGGTCAAGGCATTGAGCGAATGGATGGTTTCATTACCAGATCACGAACAAATATTTCTGATATGGTTAGAAGTATGTTCAACGGCGAACGTGCTTTTTCCTAATACTCCTGCTTCAAAAATGGATATCGAAAAGGCTTATCGCGAAACATTGGCTTACATGTTCAAGGAAACTCATGTATCTGGTATTCCAACTAATCCCTTCTCGCATGCTATGGATAAATTCGATATGATTCTTCTTGAGAATAAAGATGAAACTGGATCGATAAAATTCGATTTCGTTCATCCTTCGTATCATGAAGCTTTTTGGCATGCTATAAGACGGAGATCTATTCTGTTCCGATGGTGGGAGTTATTGAAAGAGAATTATGCAGAAATTTTCAATAATTGGGATGATAAGGTGGATATCGTTCAGCTCCGCATGATTGAGCGTTATGGTTCGGTGAATAGGGATTTAGATATCCTATTGCTTATTTCGGCAAAGAGTGAAGATACCTTTGAACAATTTATAGCTTTCGAATACATGCTTAAGCGAATGGAACACTTTAGAAGCTCTCCGGAGTTTTCTTATTGTGCGATTTCTCTTCTTGAATCAGATGCGTTTGATTTTTTAAAGTTGATACATTCTTATTTAGACATCCTCCCACGAGATATACTAAATAACGTTGCACAATTGATCTTTAAACCAGATGCTTATCACATAGCAGATGAATTTTTACTAGAAAATTTTTCTAGATTCCCGGATACTGTGAAACTAAATCCAAAATTTTTAATATGGAACATTGGGGCAAGATTGAAGGGAAAATTGGATTTAGATACGTTAGATACAAAAGATTTTTATTTAGCATGCAGGTCGATTATTGAATCAGGATGTCCATTTAATTTAGATGCAAAAATTGAAAATACCAATGATGAGGCATATGTATTAACTGAGAATATTTTATATATATTATCAAATTATGACAATCTGAATCAAGATGAAAAGGAATTATTTAATGATGCAATCACATCAGAAAATTTATACTTAGTTAAAAAATATATAGAAAAAATATTATCAATCCACGATTCGCCTTATACGTTAGATGAGTACATAGAATCTTTTGGTCCAAATGAAACTGATCCCCTCTTAAAGATAATACACTTTAAATACGCATCTTTACATAATGAGGATCTTTATAAAGCTGTATTAGATTTTTTGGAAGGAATCAAAGATACTAAAATCAAAATATAATATTAAAATCGTAATTAGTTGCGTTTTAGCATCATCTCGCACGTTACCGGTAGCTTAATTCTAGGACAAAAGATATTTTTATACTGTTGGGTCACGAATCTCCAAATTGCGATAGGTTAGTTATATAATCTCCCGTCGTCCCTCTCACCCCAGGAGAATACCCACGCCTGCTTCACCACCTCCTTTTCGAGAATCTTCCCTAACTTAAATTCCGGATCTACAATATTGTGTCCATCAAATCCCCTTGAAGGAACGATCCTTCTCGCCATCGGTTCCAAACATTACTGAAATCTTAAATACACCCACCCCACCATGCACCACCAGCCTCTCACCGGAGCCCTCCTCTTCGCCGCCGGGACGGTTGCCCTGATGGTGACACCGCCGAGACGTTCCGCCCCGGCCGCAGCACCCGAGATAAGGCCATCAGCGACCTGGGGGCCTCGATGCCGCCCGAAAGCATCATCGTCGAGCCCTCGGCGACGATCTTCAACGCCACCATGATCCTCACGGGGCTATTGGTCACCGCAGGGGCCCTCCTCCTCTTCGGCGCCGCCGGGGGTCGGAGTCGGGGCCGGAGTCGTGGCTTCGCCATCCTCGCCCTCCTCGTCGGCCTCTTCGGGGTCGGGGTCCTGGGGGTGGGGATCTTCCCCGGCGATAACTCGACTATGCACCCGATCTTCTCGATCCTGGCCTTCGTCGCCGGTGGGCTCTCAGCCGTCGCCTCTGGCCGACTGGTGACGCCGCTCTTTCGGGAACTATCGGCGGGACTCGGGGGGATCGCCCTCCTGAACCTGGCCCTC
>ERZ795048.935-NODE-935-length-28420-cov-5.494483_pt1 | contig 28420 bp, 24 predicted proteins | sample MGYA00375132_ERZ795048 | MGnify/ENA primary metagenome ERZ795048 (study PRJEB30177, sample SAMN05720225) | activated sludge metagenome | isolation source: Anaerobic digester | place: Hong Kong | collected 2014-12-17 ... | reverse complement strand
ATATTGCAAAATATATAAAAAAATATTTGAGTATTATTTTAGAATAGCTACTTTCGTAAACCTTAAATAAAGAGATGTTATATGTCTCGATAAAATAATTTGGATCAAATATTTGTGTAATGGAACCTAAAGACAAAATGTACTCAGAAACTCAGGACGAGGTAACGCGCTCAGGAATGAAACCTGAAGATGTAAACGAAAATGCAGAACAAACTGCCGAAAAAGAAGAGCTTGATAAGAGCCCGGTCAATGAAACAGCGCTTGAAAAAGCTGAAGAGAAAAACAACGAAGCAGCTACTGAAAACACAGTTGAAACTGCAGTTGATGCTTCTTCAGAACCAAACGCCGAAACAGTTGCCGATGAAACAGAAAGTGACGATGAAGTAATTGCTGAAACAATCGTTAACGAAGTTGCTCCTAAAGAAGAAACTGTTGAAGTGAAAGCAGAAGCTGCCAATGATAATAATGTTGACGAGCAAAAAACTGCCGATACAGATGAGCTTGCTGAAACAGAAACACAAAACACTGAAAATGACAAACCGAAGGATCCCGAGGTTGATTATTCAAAACTAAGCGAAGTTGAGCTCATTAACGCTTTGAAAGATTTGCTCGAAAACCGCGAGTTTATGGAAATATATCCTCAGGTTGATGCCATTAAAATAAATTTCTACAAAAAACATAAGCTTAAAATTCAGGAACAAAAGAAAAAATTTATTGCTGAAGGTGGTTACGAAGAGGAATTTAAAGCCGAATCAGATCCGTATGAGGAAGACCTTAAATCTTTGATGGCCTTGTACCGTCAAAAAAAGTTCCAATACAATAAATTGTTCGAAGCCGAAAAAGAAGAAAATCTAAAACGCAAATACGAAATTATTGAAGAAATAAAAGGTTTGGTAAACCGAAAAGAATCAATAAATAAAACATTTCAGGAGTTTAAAGAACTTCAACAGCAATGGCGCGAAATTGGCTTGGTGCCACAAGCTAATGTTAAGGATATGTGGGAAAATTACCACCATCATGTCGAGAACTTTTACGATTATATTAAAATCAATAAAGAACTTCGCGACCTCGATTTAAAGAAAAACCTCGATGAAAAAATTATTCTTTGCGAGAAAGCCGAAGCTCTTTTAGTTGAGCCATCGGTAATCAAAGCTTTCAATGCTTTGCAAAAATTGCACGATAGTTGGCGCGAAGTAGGCCCTGTTCCTACCGATAAAAAAGAAGAAATTTGGGAGCGTTTTAAAGATGCTACCAATGCAATCAATAAAAAACACCAAGACTTTTTCGATAACCGCAAAAAAGCTCAAAAGAAAAACCTTGATGCTAAAGCGGCTTTGTGCGAAAAAGTTGAAGATATTATCAATTCTTCGATTGAAACCCATAAGGAATGGGAAGCCAAGTCGAAAGAGATTATCGAATTGCAAAAGTACTGGCGTACAATTGGTTTTGCTCCCAAAAAGGATAACAATGCTATTTATGAGCGTTTTCGTACTGCCTGCGACCGCTTTTTCGATATGAAAAGGGAGTTTTATTCTAAACACAAAGAAATTCAAAGTAATAATTTACAGCTAAAAATTGATTTATGCATCCAGGCCGAAGCACTTAAAGAAAGCACCGACTGGAAAAAAACTACCGAAGAATTCATTGCCATCCAGAAAAAATGGAAAGAAATTGGGCCGGTACCCCGCAAACACTCCGACAATGTTTGGAAACGTTTCAGGGCAGCTTGCGATTCTTTCTTCGAACGCAAATCGCAATTCTTTAACAATGTTGACGAATCGCAGGTTGAAAACCTTAAACTCAAAAAAGAGCTTATCGACGAAGTTCAAAATTTTAAACCAAGTGGCAAGGATAACAGCGACCTCGACAAATTGCGTACTTTCCAACGTCGTTGGACCGATATTGGCCATGTGCCCATTGCCAATAAAAACGAAATCCAAAAACAGTTCAGGGAAGCCATCAATGTTCAATTCGATAAACTACGTGTCGATGACCGCGACCGCAACTTGTTGCGTTTTAAATCGAAAGTAACCGATTGGAAAGATACCTCGAAAGGACACAACAAGGCGTATGCCGAGCGCGATAAATACGTGAGTAAATTGCGACAGCTCGAAAGCGATTTGATTACTTTGCAAAACAACATTGGCTTTTTCTCGAATTCGAAAAATGCCGAAGCCTTGATCAAGGATGTTGAACGCAAAATTAAAAACAACGAGGAGCAAATAGCTTACTTAAAAGAAAAGATCAACATTATCGATGATATCGATAACCAGAACGAATAACCAACAACGGCCTGTAAACATTGCAGGCCGTTTATTTTAAATAATAGTGAACACATGCAGCTTGGGGTAATGAACACATTCATTTTATCCTTATCTTTGAAGCTTGTTTTTTAACCATTTAAAAATTAGTGTTTTGTCAACAAAGTATATTTTTGTAACAGGTGGGGTAACCTCCTCTTTGGGCAAAGGAATTTTAATATCGTCGTTAGCGAAGTTGTTACAGGCCAGGGGCTATTCAGTAACCATTCAAAAGCTCGACCCGTACATCAATGTCGATCCGGGTACCTTAAACCCATACGAACATGGCGAATGCTACGTTACCGAGGACGGAGCCGAAACCGATCTCGACTTGGGGCATTACGAACGTTTTTTGAATGCACCAACTTCGCAAGCCAACAATGTTACTACTGGTCGTATTTACCAGTCGGTGATCAACAAAGAGCGCCGTGGCGATTATTTAGGCAAAACCGTTCAGATTATTCCGCATATAACCGACGAAATAAAACGCCGCATAAGGCTTTTGGGGCGCAAAGGCAACTTCGATTTCGTTTTAACCGAAATTGGTGGTACTGTTGGCGATATGGAATCGTTACCCTATATCGAAGCAATCAGGCAGTTGAAATGGGAGCTGGGTAAATCGGCAATTGTTATTCACTTAACCTTGGTGCCATTTTTAAACGCATCGGGCGAGTTAAAAACAAAACCAACACAACACTCGGTTAAAGCATTGCTCGAAAACGGAGTACAGCCCGATGTGCTTGTGCTGCGTACCGAACACGATTTAAACGAAAGCATTCGCAAAAAGGTTGCACTCTTCTGCAATGTCGATAGCAACTCAGTTGTGCAGTCAATCGATGTGCCTACCATATACGAGGTGCCCATCAAAATGAAAGAGGAAAAGCTTGATGTTACCGTTTTGAAGAAATTCGGTATCAAGCCCGGCGAAGAACCTAAAATGGAAGCTTGGAATTCGTTTCTTAGCCGCATAAAAAATCCGAAAAAAGAAGTTTGCATTGGTTTAGTGGGCAAATATGTTGAACTGCCCGATGCGTACAAGTCGATTAGCGAAGCATTTATTCACGCCGGAGCTGTTAACGAGTGCAAGGTAAAACTCAAACTTATTCACTCCGAAGAAGTAAATGCCGACAATGTGTCAGGTTTTTTTGAAGGCCTCGACGGTGTGCTAATTGCACCCGGATTTGGCCACAGGGGCATAAAAGGAAAGATTGAAGCTACCCGTTTTGCACGCGAAAATAATGTACCTTTCCTCGGTATTTGTTTGGGCATGCAAATTGCAGTAATCGAGTTTGCACGTAATGTTTTGCAAATGTCGGGAGCCGATTCAACCGAGATGAACGAATTGACAAAATTCCCTGTAATTGATTTAATGGAAGAGCAAAAAGGAATTACCAATATGGGAGGTACCATGCGTTTGGGCGCTTTTTCTTGTAAAATAAAGAAAGGTTCGAAACTTTACGATGCCTATCAAAACGAGGTGATATTTGAGCGGCACAGGCACCGGTACGAGTTTAACGACAAATACTTGGATGATTTCAAAAATAATGGACTCGAGCCTGTTGGGATTAATCCCGAAACCGGATTGGTTGAGTCGGTTGAACTCAAAGGACATCCATGGTTTGTAGGAGTTCAGTACCATCCCGAGTACAGCAGTACCGTAATTAATCCAAGCCCCATTTTTGTGGCATTTATAAAAGCATGTATCAATAATAAGAAATAAGTTTTTTTATCAGCATAAATTTTAATTAATGGACAGAAATACAACCATAGGCCTTGTACTGATTTTTGCAGTATTAATGGTTTTTAGCTACATTAACAAGCCTTCGAAAGAAAAAATCGATGAAGCGAGACGAAAACAAGATTCAATAGAATTGGTTCAGCAACAATTGGCCATTGAAGCCAATGAGCTTAAAAACGAACAAGAACAAGTTGTAGAAGCCAGTTTACCTCAACAAACCGATGTTGTTGATGTTGAGAATGATCAATTGAAAAATCTTTACGGCGATTTCAGCGTTTCGGCTGTTGGCGAAGAAGAGTTTTATATCATCGAGAATAACTTACTTAAAGTCGTTGTGTCATCGGTTGGGGGCAAAATTCATTCGGTTGAATTGAAAAATTACAAGCGGCACGATTCAACTGCATTGCTGCTTATCGAACCCGAAAAATCGACCCACAATCTTTCGTTTTTTGCTCAAAACCGCAACATTAAAACCGACGAATTGTTTTTCAAACCGGTTAACGGAACAAAACACGTTGAAGTTAGTGGCCCCGATGTACCTAAGGGGCGCGAAGGCCGTATAAAGTTCAATAATGAAAACCCGGGCGAAAGCAGCGAGCTGGTTTTACGCCTCGATGCAGGTAACGGACGTTACATCGATTATGTGTATTCAATTACACACAACTCGTACGTTGTAGGTTACGATATCAGAATGAACGGGATGGATGAGCTTATTAACACCAATACTGGTTACCTAAGCTTTAATTTTAATGTAGAAGTGCCGCGCCAGGAGCGCCCATCGAAATTTGGCGAAGATCGTTACACTTCAATATATTACCAGTTTTTTGAGGCCGATATCGACAACCTTAACTTGAACAAAAGCGATAAAGAAACTTTAAATACTCCAATTAAATGGATTGGATACAAGCAGCTTTTCTTCTCTACAGTTTTAATGGCCGAAACATCGTTTAGTAATGCTATTGTTGAGTCGGAAAAATATGACGACAAAAACCATTTTGTTGCTGGCTTTAAATCTGATATTGGTTTGGCTTTCGATTCAAGGGGAAACAATAATTACGATATGAGTTTCTACTTTGGCCCTAACCATTACCAAACTTTGCGTGAGCATGGCAACGATTTGGAAAAACTGATCAATTTGGGTTTTCCGGTTGTGCGCGAAGTTAACAGGTATCTAATTATACCGGTTTTTAACTTTTTGCGCAGGCACATCGATAATTTCGGGATCATTATTCTTATTTTAACGGTAATGATCAGGTTGATTGTTTTCCCGTTTACCTACAAATCGTATGTTTCGCAAGCCAAAATGCGAGCACTGAAGCCCGAGGTTGACGAAATCAACAAAAAATATACATCACCCGATAAAGCCATGGAGAAACAACAAGCAACCATGGCCTTGTACAAAAAAGTTGGTGTTAACCCAATGGGCGGATGCTTGCCTATGTTGTTCCAGTTCCCTGTGCTTATTGCTATGTTTTATTTTTTCCCGGGATCAATTGAACTCAGACAGGAAAGTTTTCTTTGGGCAAAAGACCTCTCAACCTACGATTCGATTTTAAATTTGCCCTTTACAGTTCCCTTTGGATATGGCGACCATGTTAGCCTTTTCACTTTGTTAATGACTGTTACAACAATTTTGCAAACCCGTCTTCAAGGGCAAACACAAGATACCAGCGCAATGCCGGGTATGAAATATATGATGTATTTTATGCCGGTGTTCTTCATGTTCATCCTTAACTCTTATTCGTCAGGTTTGAGTTATTATTACTTTTTGGCCAACGTGTTTACAATTGGGCAAACCTATCTGATTCGTCAAACCGTTAATGAAGATAAAGTTAGGGCACAGTTAATGGCTAACAAAAAGAAAGCTCCAAAACCAAAATCGGGCTTTCAAAAACGTCTCGAGGACCTGGCGCGTCAGCAAGAAGCTGCTCGCAAAACAAAAAAGTAAATAAAAAGGGTAGTGCGTAGCTGCCCTTTTTTGTATATTTAAGCTTTAATTATGTGACATAAAAACTGTACGTTATGGATTTTTCAAAATTAGCAAATACAAGGTATTCGGTTCGTAAGTTTAGTGCTAAACCTGTAGACAAAGCAACTATTGAGCAAATAATTGAAGTTGCACGAAAAGCACCTTCGGCAGTAAATTTCCAGCCTTACACCGTTTATGCAATTATGCAGCCCGATAGCCTAAAAAAAATAAAAGCTTGTTATCATCGCGATTGGCTCAGTGGCGCTCCCGCAATTTTAGTTGTTGTAGGCAACAAGGATATGGCTTGGAAGCGATCGGGCGATATGAAAAACTATACCGATATTGATGCAGCAATTTTTATCGACCATATTACATTACAAGCAACCGACATGGGCCTAGGAACCTGTTGGGTTTGTAATTTCGATATAGATGGTTTGAGTGAAACATTACAACTTAATACCAATCAGGAACCAATTGCCATTATTCCGGTTGGATATGCCGAAACCCATGAGCCACCCGTGAAAAAACGCAAAGGACTTGACGAACTGTTGGTTTGGATGTAGCAATTTTAAAAAATACTTTTTTTTAAATGATAAAATATTAAATTTGAAGGCTCAATATTTTTTTTGAGAAAAGAACCAACATGAATTATAATTTTAATAAGATGAAAAAGATATTATTTAGCAGTTTGATTTTTCTTTTTTTAGGAAATATAATGGTTTTTGGACAGGTGGAGATTATGCCAAATTTGGTGTTGACCAAGGTTTTTGAAACCGAAAAAGATATGTGGCCTACTTTTACTCAAGGTGTAGTTCATTACGAAGCCGACATCATGTACATTTATGGCGAAGTATATGTTACCGAGCACATGCCCGATAGCGCAAACCATAACCTTCCAACTTTGCGGAACACATATTTGATGCCTATTTACAGCCAGTATAAGAAAAATCAAGGAAAAGTTCATCCAAATTTCGATGAAGAGATGTATCTTTTTCTGAATATCAAATTTGATCCCCGAAAAACTTACCAAAAAATTTGGGAACAGGTAAGTCCTTATCACGAAATGCTTACTTACAGGGTTGGGTCACAGTGGCACGATGGCAAATTGAAAGTGATTTTTGTTGGCAATGCACCAATGCGTACTTTCCAACAAGAAAGGGTTAGTTTTGCTGCTGCCCAAGGAACTGTTGACGATTTAGCCAAAAATTACGATAATAAAATTATGCCCCTGATAGGTATCGACTTTGAAGATGAAATTGAATGGAACGGTGTTGGTAAAATGCCTTTCGATGAATATAAAAAATTTAAAGATGTTGTTCAGGAAGCTCACAAACAAGGCAAAAAAGTTCGTGTTTATAACCTTCCCGAAGAAGAAAATGTTTGGGATGTAATGCACACTGCCGGTGTCGATATGATCAGCAGTAAAAACCCTGAAGCATTTAAAGCCTTCCTCGAGTCGCGTAAAGAAGAATAACATTTATTTTTGAAGAATTTCAAAAGGCCTGATTCATTTTTGTTTCAGGTTTTTTTTGTGCCTTTTTATTTAATAAGGTATTTTGCAGGTAAGGGATGCAACTCTCCAACCTTTAGCATTAAATAGGTTTCAGCAATTATTTCACCTGTGTAATCAATTGTTGTGTCAATGGTTATTGCACTTTTTGAATCGATATGAATTTCTTCGAGAGGTATTTCTGCAAGCATTTCCCATTTTTGTTTGCGGATAACTAATTGCAATTTTGTATCGTTTTTATATAAGTCAACCGCATATTGGTAAGGGTTATAAATCGAAAATTTTACATGAACACCATTGTCGATTGTATAATCGATTACTTTGAAATGCAGGTTGTAATAGCTTTTGAAATTTTCGATAGTTTTAATGTACCATGTACCTTTATTGGTAACAATTGCTTGTGTGTTTTCCAAATGTAAGCTATCGCGGGCAGCCAATACAACTGTTTGTCCGTTAAGATCTTCGTCTTTATCCCAGATGTCGAATTGATTGTTGCGGTGCATGCCCGAGTTGAGTGTTGTTACATTGGGATTTTTTGCATACCAGGCAAAACGTGCTGCATAGTTCCAGCAATCTTGAAAAACAATAGGGTGGTTATTGCTGGCTTCGAGCAATATTTGTGTGTCGGTTTCCCATCCCCTGAAAAGGCTAAGTGCTTTTATTCTATCGGCAGCAGGTGTAATAACAAGGATTCGAACGAGTATCAGTACCACAAAATTTATACTTCCGGCTATTAGGATGTATTTTTTCCATTTGGACTTCTTTTTAAGCATTTCAAATGAAACATACATAAGCGAAGGTGTGGCAATTAAGGTCCAGTGTGCTTCGTAGTCGCCTCCAAAAGTCGATAATAAAAAGAACAGCAAAACAAACCAAGCGCTCCATTTCGTAGTTTTATCAAAACTGTTTGCCGGCCGAAAACCGAAAGCAAATGCAAATAAAAGCCAAGTGCTAAACGGGCCAAAGACCAAAAATTGTGAAGCGATGTATTCAAGCGTTATTAAAGGGTTATAGTTTGTTCCATGACTGTCGATTAAGTGATAGTAAAATGATGGGAAATTGTTGTGGTATTGCCAAATAAAATGGGGAAGCATAAGAATTAGCAAGCCCGTTGCGTAAAACCAGAAATATTTCGATTTTAATAATTTTAAATTCAAAATCAACATTGAACCAATAATTAAAATAGCGTGGTATTTTGAATACAACATTGCCGCGCATACCAAAGCAAGGAATAAGCTGTTGCTTAATTGTGGTTTTTCAATATACTTTTTTAAAATATATAGGAATAGCGATGTGAAAAAGAACAATGGAGCATCGGGGGTGGCAATGAACGAATAGGGGTGAATTAGGACAATTGAACATACCAAAGCCCAAAACAACAAAGGCTTGTCTTTGTGGGGATTCAACAAAAGCCACAAAATTACCATTGAAGCACTGGAAATGAGTATGGTTAAAAGTCTTATTCCCAGCTCATTATTAAATATTTTTGTGCCTGACCAAATGAGCCAGGCAACCATTGGTGGATGATCGAAATATCCCAAAGCTAGGTGTTTTGAAAAAAGCCAGTAGTATGTTTCATCGTAATGAAGCCCCATAGTGCTTGCCGATAAAATATTCAAAACGGTAAAAACAATAAGGCCGCTTAAAAAAAGCAATAAATTTTTATGTGTTTGAATATAATTTTTCATCGTGTTTGGCTAATTTAGCAACATCTATTGAATTATTTTTAGTTTATCAAAAATAATAACTGCAATGTACATCAGCAAAATATGGCTTTTCTTTTTACTTTTATTTGTAAGCACAATTTCAAAGTCTCAAAGTACCGATTATTCAATAAAATTCGAAGGAATAGCCGATAACCGCGAGTTCTTCAGTAATTTAGATATGCCTGAAACTATTTTTGGTTCGCGCTTGGCATTTAGCCTCGGAACTACAGTGGATTCAATACACCATGTACGTGCCGGTTTAAGTTATTTTTACGAGTTTGGCAGTACCTTAAACCATAATTTGCCCTCGTTGCTGCTTTATTATCAGGTTGAAAAAAACAATCTTTCATTCATAATGGGGGCTTTCCCTCGCAAGGAAAACCTTTGTTTACCTTTTGCATTTGTAGCTGAAAAATACGAGTATTATCATCCTGTTATTGAAGGTTTATTGCTTAAATACCAAACAGACCAAACCAAGCTTCAAGTATTTGCCGACTGGTTAAGTAAGCAAGATTTATTGAGCCGCGAACAATTTATGGCTGGTTTTATTGGGCAGCAACGTATCTCGAACTTTTTTGCCGAAGCATACACTTACCTTTTTCACAAAGCTTATCAGTTGGTTAGGCCCGAAAATCAATACATCGAAGATAATATGGGTGTGGCATTTTTAATTGGATACGATTTTTCAGAAATACTTCCATTGTCGGTTTTAAATATGAAAACAGGCTTGCTCAGTTCGGCATATAGAAACAGGGGAAACGGACTTGATTTCGATATAAAAAACTCGTGGTACTCTGAATTGAATGCCGAGTACAAAGGTTTTGGCTTATCGGCTTTAATTAAAATTGGTAATCGGCACCAATTTTTAATGGGCGATAGTTTTTATAACAATACTAAAAATTATGCACGTACCAATTTCTATTTTACTCCTATAAATTTCGAGCGGGTAAAAGGACGGTTTATTTATTCTTTGCATTTTTCTGATATTCGTGTCGATCATCAGCAACAATTTTCGTTGGTTTATTTTTTTAATTAAATCAGATATGCAAATTTCTTATTATATTTTTCGTAGCTCCTCGTACAATCTTTGAATGGGTAGCCCCATCACATTAAAATACGATCCTTCGATTCGTTCAACTGCTACATAGCCAATCCATTCTTGTATGCCGTAAGCTCCGGCTTTGTCGAAGGGTTTGAAATTATCAATGTAGTATTCTATTTCGCTATTGTTGAGTGTTTTGAAATGGACTGTAGTTGTCGATGTGAAACACTTTTTTTGTTTTGGAGTGCTAATACAAACACCAGTAATCACTTTGTGATCGTTACCCGATAGTTTCTGAAGCATTTCAAAAGCATGTTCGCGGCTTTCGGGTTTACCTAAAATTTCGTTTTCGATGCACACAATTGTGTCGGCAGTAATAATTAGGTGCGAGGTATATTTTTCGGCTGTAAATGGCTCGGCTTTTTTAAAGGCCAAATAAGCTGCAACTTCATTTACAGGCATATTAGTCGGGTAACTTTCGTCGGTGTCGAGCGTAACAACATCGAAGTCGATACCCAAATTGCTGAGCAGTTCTCTTCGTCGTGGCGATTTAGAAGCAAGAATAACTTTGTAAGCTTTTAAGTTGCTGAGCATGTTTTGGTTTTAAAACGATGAAGTGTGCAACGATTCGGTTGTTATCCATTTGCCTTGCGCACGCAGTACCTGTTCAATTATATCGCGAACGCAACCTTCACCACCTTTACGGTCCGAGATATATTTCGAAATCGATTTAATTTCAGTAACAGCATCGGCCGGGCAGGTGGGAATACCTACTTTGCACATTACGTTGTAGTCGGGCAAATCGTCGCCCATGTACATTATATTTGCGCTATTGATGTTTGTTTTTTGCAAAAAGTCGTTAAAGCTGTCGCATTTGTCTTTTGCACCAAGGTATATCAATTCAACGCCAAGGTGTTGGTATCGTTTACGGATGTTTTCGTTCCATCCGCCCGATATAATTGCAACCGGAAATCCGTTGTTAATGGCGTTTCGAATTGCAAAGCCATCTTTAACATTCGCGGTTCGCATGGGCTCGCCGTTGGGGTCGAGGGGCGACATATCGCTCGATAAAACACCGTCAACATCGAATACAAATGCTTCAACTTTCTCAAGTTCTTCTTTAAAAAATGCCATAATTTACGATTTTGGTATTTTGTGGAATTCGTTAATATTCTCACTCAGTTGATTGTATATTTTTTTGAGGCGTGGTTTTCCGTTTAGCATGTTTGTGTGATCCTGCATTACATTTTTATCGAGCCTGAGTGCTGGGCCGGTTTGAGCAGCTCGTGGTGTCATGTTTTTTACTTTCGAAGCAGTTTCGTTAATCAATGGTAATAAAATATCGAAAGGAAGATCTTTTTCATTAATCAGTTCGTTGGCAATTGCGTACATGTGGTTGGTAAAGTTGCAAGCGAAAACTGCTGCAAGGTGCAATTGTTTGCGCTGTTCCGAATTAATTAATCTTACATCTTTCGAAATGGTAGATGCCAGTTCGCTAAGTATTGCTTCGTTTTTTTTGTTGTTGGCTTCAATGCAAAACGGGATTTTTGAAAAGTTTACGTCCCTGAATTTCGAAAATGTTTGCAATGGATAAAAAACTCCATAGTTCTTTGAAAATTTAGCAAGCTCGCTCATGGGAATGCTTCCGGCTGTATGTGCAATTAGTTTGTTGTTGAATTGCATTTTCGATAGCAGCTCAGTAACAACCATATCGCTAACCGAAATGAGGTAAATGTCGGCATCGGGTGTTATTTTTTCGGGCTTGGTTACATAGTTGCAGCCCAACATGCGTGCTAACGATAAGGCCGATGTAACCGTGCGGCTGTAAACCTGAATAATTTCAATCCCTTTGTTGTGCAGTTCGAGCGATACTCGTGTTGCCAGGTTGCCTGCGCCAATTATTGCTACTTTTTTATCCATTGTTATTCTTTTTCGCAAAGATAAGCTATCGTTATTAAAACGCCGTAGCTATTACACGATTTATGCTTTTGAATGTTGAGTACAAAAAAAAAGAAGCAAAATTTGCTTCTTTTTTGTGGTGCCACCAGGAATCGAACCGGGGACACACGGATTTTCAGTCCGTTGCTCTACCTACTGAGCTATGGCACCATTGCTGTAATAGTGGCGGCAAAAATAAACCATTTTTATAAATCGCCAAAATAACTTACCAATAAAAACAAAAAAAAATGCTTTTATGCTGACTTACTGAATGTACCACTCCCAATGCTAAAAAAGCACATAAAATATTTTGATTTTTTCTTGGAGAATGGATTTTTTTCTTATTTTTGCACCCGTCTTAACAAGACCAAAACATTGTCCCGTGGTGTAACTGGCAACACGTCTGATTTTGGTTCAGAAGAGTCTAGGTTCGAGCCCTAGCGGGACAACAAAAACTGTTTCAAAAGTAATTTTGAAGCAGTTTTTTGTTTTTGGTAGAGCTTGTTTTTTTGCCGCAAATTCTGGATCAATCCGAATTACGCATACCATCAAATGGATGTCATGATCAAAAAAAGGCTACCAAAACGGCAGCCTTTTCAAATTGAAAATATCGGGATCTTATAAGAAAATCAATTGCGTAAGTATGTAAACGGGTAACAATACTACAAGCGAGAATTTTAGTATGTATCCAAAAAAGCTTGGCATTTTAATCTGGTGTTCTTCGGCTATGGCCTTTACCATAAAATTAGGACCATTACCAATATAGGTCATTGCACCAAAAAATACCGCCGAAACACTTATTGCTCTTAAAAGTACTTCCGGAATTTGACCTACAATTTTTGCTCCCGGAAAACTGGCTGTCATGCCCATGGCCAAGTTATGAAACGAAACTGCCGTTGGTGCATTATCTAAAAAAGCACTTAGCGAACCGGTTGCATAATAGAATTGCCATGGTTGATCGAGGTTGAAGGCTTGCGCATTTTCCTTTAAATATATTAGGGTAGGGGTCATGGTAATGAATATGCCCAGAAACAGAAATGCAACCTCAACAATTGGTCCCCACGTGAAACGGTTGTGGGTATAGCGCATTTCGTTTTGAGTGTAGTATAACGACAATATTGCCATTAATACAATTACGCCCTCGCGTATAAACCCGAGGTAATGATTGTGATGAAATGCTTCGATGTAATTTTCGTTCAAAAAAGCAACAGCCAAAACAACCCCGGCCAAAAAGTAGAAGTTGCGTTTGCCAATTATCTTAATTTTTGTGCTAAAAACTTCAAGTTCGTTTTTATCGCGTACTTCTTTACGGTAGTAATGGGTATCAACAAAAAAGTATATGGTTAATAACGATATCATGATGAACATCCATTCATTAAAAAGGGTGAAAAACCAAGTGAACGGAGTTGAACGAAGGTATAATAAGAATAGCGGAGGATCGCCAAGTGGGGTTAAAATGCCGCCGGTATTAGCTACAATTGCTATGAAAAACAGAATAGTATGAACTTTGTGTTCTCTTTTCGATATAGTATTAATAACCGGCCTTATCAATAACATGGCAGCCCCGGTTGTACCCATAAACGATGCCAAAATACCACCAATTGCTAAAAACAAAGTATTGGTTATTGGGCGTGGCTTAATGTCTCCCTTAAGGTGTATCCCGCCTGTAATGATGAACAAAGCTCCCAAAAGAACGATAAAGGGAATGTAATCGAACAGTATTTGGTGCATTAACTCGTGCTGTAAGCCTTTTGCAATTAGAATTATGGCAACAGGAACTCCCAATGCCAACGATACCAGTAACTTGTTCTTGTTTTTTTCCCACCAATGCTCAAATAACAATGGTCCTACTGCAATTAATAGCAACATAACCGCAAATGGAATCGATAACCATAGGGGCATGCTTTCAACAGAATGATTCATAGTTTAATTTTATCTTTAATTTCAACAAACTTCCAAAAAACTAAATTGGATTTTTTTGTTTGTGAGAAAATTAAGATAGTCAGGTCGTTATACTTGATCTGGCTGTCGAAATTTAGACACGGCAAATCCTTAATGCTTTTGCGCTCTATTTAAGCATTATACGTTTTACGATAGCAAATTTGATTGGTATTTGAGTGGACGAAAGTAGCTAATTATATTTCAGATTGTTCACCCAATCCCATTTTTTTTTAGACGAAAGCATTTATGTGTGACAAAAGTTACATAAGCTTAATGAATAGCGTTTATGTTAATGATTTTTCGAAAATCCGGTAACGTTTATAAACTTCTCCGCCCATTCGTTCCATCTCGGCCCTAACCTTGGTGTTATGCTCTAATTCTAAGTGGGAATCGATAATTGTTTTTCCTAATTTTTTTGCCGATTCGATCATTTTTATACCCATCAAAACGCTTATTCCTCTTCCTTGGTATCGCGAATCAACTGCTCCTAATAATAAATTAAGTTGATTCGATTTGCTGCCTGCCATTAATATATGTAGAAACCCCAAGGGGAACAAACGTCCCTTAGCCTTTTGTATGCCTTTGCTTATGTCCGACATCCCAATAATGGTTCCAATAACCTCGTTGTATTCGTTAATGGCAACTTTAATAAAACTTGGATTGATCAAATACAGATATCGATTGGCGAAATCATACATTTCTTTTTCATCGAAAGGAGTGAATCCATATATTTCAGAGAATGTTGTGTTGATGAGTTGTAGTACTGGCCTGATGAATGGTTTGACCTTTTTCCGGCTTTTAAATTCAAGCACCTTCAAATTGCTGTTGTTTCTTTTAAAACGTTTATCAATTGTATTGTAGATTGGAGGAAATTCATTTGGAATATTGATTTTATAAACCACTAGGTCGACCTTCTTTTTAAAACCTTCGTTTTGGGTTAAGTTAACCATGTACTTATAATTGGAATTTGAAGCAATCACAACAGGTTCGTCGTAACCGTCAATTAAAAAACCTTGTGGGTCTTTATCGGAAAAAGCCAAGGGGCCAATCAAATTTTCCATGCCTTTCTCTATAGCCCACTCCGACAAGTATTTAATTAACAGATGAAAAACCTCCGGGTCGTTATAGGTTTCAATATATGAAAACCGGGCATTTTTTTCGTTGTGTTTTTTGTTGTAGGGGTGGTGAATTATTCCCATGCAACGCCCAACAGTTTTGTTGTTCTTAATTGCTAAAAGCCTGATGTGGTCGCAATGTAAAAATGAACGGTTTTTTTGAGGATTGAAATAAGCCCATTCATCGACGTAAATAGGCGGAACCCAATTAAGGTGGTTTTTGTGAATCTTTTCAGGTAAAAATATGAATTCTTTTAAATCGCTATTCGACTTAACTTCCTTTATAACAATGCTCATGTGCTTAAATAAAAAATGAAGGCGAATTTATTATTTTTTTTGAGATGTTAACATGTATATGTTATTCTTGGTATTGTTGGGCATAGGTTATTACGCACATGCCGCCGTAAGTTTTATGATTGCCCATGGCTACACCGGTAAAGTTGAAATCGTTGCTAAGCAGTGTTTTGCGGTGTCCACGCGATTTTACACCATCGTCGATTAAAAGCGATATAACTACAAATCGGGGTTCGATATCTCCATAGTGGATGTTTTCGGCAAAGTAACCAACAGGTGTTCCGAATTGTTTGAGACGATCGCCGGGAGTTGTATTGCTGCTGCTTTTGTGCCCGGTGCGTCCGGTTGAGCCTTGGTCGAGCACCAGTAATTTGCATGCTTTCGACATGCCATGCGATACTTTTAGAATGTTTGTTGGGGGCGATTGGCTCAATACCTCCATGCACTCCAGGTATGCTTCTTTCCCTTCGTTGGTTAAATAGGGGATTTTGCCGGGTATGGTCAACATTTTTTTATCGTCGTAAAATGCTTCCATCCATTTCATCATTTCTTGGGCATACATCGCCGGATTGTGTCGAACCATGTTCATCTCCAGTATTATGCCTTTTTCTTTTTCGCTAAGATAGCTAGCTTCGCGCGCGGTATCGAGCTCTTTTATTGGCCATTGATATTGGTTTTGAGAAAATGTCCCAATCGATACCATGAAAAATAAAAGTATATTAAAAAGTAATTTTACGTTCATGTGCGCTTGTATTTAATTCATATAAACAAAAATAGAACGAAAAAAAATGTAAACGTTGCATGTTGTGGTGAAAATAATTTAAATCTTTATCCTACTGTGTTGGTAGTTATTTAACATTGCATTAACAATTTGTAACAAGCAAATAACATTTTCAGTTGTTTTATAAGTGTATTTTTGAATCGTTCTAAATAGATTTTTAAACCATAAAACAATAGATGTTATGAAGAAACAATTAGTTCTTTCGTTATTAGTAGTATTTGCGGTAGCTTTATTTGCTCCCACAGTAGTTATGGCTTTCGAAAACGATGTTAAAGTTGAAAACCTTGATAATAAGGAAAAGAAAACAGAAAAGAAAGCTGAGAAAAAATCGGGTGAGTGCACTCAAAAAGCTGAAGCTAAAACAAGCAGCGATTGTGCATCGAAATCGGAAGCTAAGAAAACCGATTGTGCAGCTAAAACCGATTGTGGAGCCAAAAAAGCCGATTGTAGTACAAAAAAGGCTGAATAAGCATTTTGAGATTTTAATAAAAAAAGCCCTGTTGGAATTTTCCAGTGGGGCTTTTTATTTGGCAATTGCAAGCAATTGCTCGAATCGTTGTTGGTTTCCGGTAAGTATCGCTTTCTTCACATTGATTATCCATAGTTCAATGTTTGCGCTTTGAGCTGGGTTGATTTTTGAAATGAGGTGTTTAACCTTACTTATTTCGTATATTTTAGTGTTAGACAGCATTTTAACTACTTCGGTCAAGATTAATTTTTCTTCATCTGTGAAAGCAATAGCTTCAGGACCGGCAAGTTTTTCATGTTTTTTTGTGTCGGTTGTAGATGGTTCGCTTCTTGCATTGAACTTAACAATAAATGTTGTTCCTTTTCCTAGCTTCGACTCAAAATCGATAATGCCCTTGTGTGCTTCTACTGCCATTTTGCAAAAAGTGAGGCCTATGCCTGTTGATCCCGATTTGCCCATTCGGCGTACCAAAAACTGTCCGAATTTTTCAAAAACAAGTTCTTTTTGATCTTCGGGAATGCCCGGGCCGCTATCGCTTATTTTTGTTACAACTTGTTGGCCTTGTTTGTTGCTCTCGATAATTATTGTGCCGTTGTTGGGTGTGAATTTTATAGCGTTCGAAAGTAGGTTAACAAAAACGCGTACCATAATATCGGTATCGGCCTCGATGATACAGTTGGCATTTATAATCACTTTTGTGCTGATGTTTTTCTCCTGAATGAGGTACTGAAGTTGCGAAGTTGCATTGTTTATTAGTGTGCCAATTGCTATTTCTTCGAGTTTGAGTTCCATTTTGTTTTTTTCGTACCGTTGAACGTCGAGTAGGTTTTGAACGAGGTTTAACATTTGGGTACCTGCAAAAACTACTCGTTCGTCTTTCGAAAAATTCAAAACAATATTGAGGGGGTTCTTCAAATCGTGAATAATCATTTGAGTAAGACTATCTTTAAAATTAGTAAGCTCCACTAAATGAGTATTTGCTGCTTTTAGTTCTTCGGCTTGGGCTTCAATTTCTTCCTTCTGCTCAATTATTTGTTTGGTTCGATCTTCGATGGTTTCCTCGAGGTACATATTGTGTTTTTCGAGTTTTGCCGTAAGTTTTTCGTTGGTACTTATTGCTGTTGAGAATTTTAATGATAATACTATCGATTGCGATAGAGCCATGATGAATAAACCCCAATGCATTAAAAAAGTGGTGTTTATAAATTTGTTGTAATAGAGGATGTCGTTAATCATGGTTGCGAAGAAAACCAAGTAACCTATTTGGAAAATAAGAGCATAATCGTATTGTTTTACTGATGCAAGGGTTAGATTATATAACATATAAAGAGCAACCAATGTGGCTACTACCTGAAAATACATGGGTGTCCATGTAAATATGTGGATGGGTGCAAATAAAACAATTAAGCAAAATACAGCAACAATATAATTTAGTATTCTAAAAATGGTTCTGCTTATTAATTGTTTGTAAAAAGAGTAAAAAAACCAATACATTAAGGGCAGAGCTACTTGGTACGAGATGTATTCGATACGTATTGCAGCGTTAAAGCTTATTTCAGGAAAAAGATCGATTATGATTTTCTCGCCTGTCGACATCATTCTGAGTGCCATAAAAAACGAAAGTGCACTAAAAAGAATCATTGAAATGTCTTTTCGACGGAATAGGTAAAGGAAAAAATGGTATATGCTAAGCATGAGTAAAAAACCCAATAAAAAACTGCTGTTGATAATGTTATTCTTTTTTAGCTCAAGAATATTATCGGTTGTGCCAAAATAAATCGGGTCTTCGGCACCACCTTTTCGGTGATCGAAATTAGCAATTTGCAATACAATATCAATTTTCTGATCTTTTGAACGAACCACCAGTTCGTTACGTTTCCAACTGGGGCGATAAGTTAGCTTGGTGCGGCCTACTTCGCCCGATCCGGTTGTAAATTCACCGTTTGCCCATACTTTGTATGCCGAATCGAATTCCTTGAATCTGAGCCCGTACCAATCATCGTTCTTAACTTTAATAGTAAAGCGGTAGGTTGCAAAACCCATTCCGCCTATTTTTTTCTCATTTTTTTCGAAACTATTCCAAATACCCGGAATATGAACCAAGCCGTCGGGTACTGGTTGATTGATCTTTTCAAAATCATTAGGGGTCAATAGCTTGTTCCAGTAAAACTCGGTTTCTCCTTCGATTAAAAAAACCTTATTGTTATACGATGCAATATCACTTAAATCTAAAACGCCATTGCGTATTTGATATTCGGAAAGAAAGTCAACTTTTCGTCTGTGAAATTCATAATAACCTGCAAATACAAAAACACAGGCTAGAAAGAATATAAACAAGTATAAAACTTCTTTTTTCTTTTGCATATTTTATTTTTTCCACTTAACCGACTAATCCCATCAAGCTTGAGTTATTCAAAATTTACTGTTACCAAATTAATGAAAAATTGTTTTATACGTTTAAATATCGGAAGTTATTTGTTGTATTATTATTGTTTTGGCAATTAACGTTTATCAACATAAGCAAATTTGTTCGGATTCTCATTGTTTTGTTACCTTTGCACAAATTATTTAAAAGTTTATGGCTGAAAGCAATTTTGTCGATTACGTAAAGATATATTTCAAGTCGGGAAACGGTGGCCCCGGATCAACACACATGCGCCGCGAAAAGTTCGAACCTAAAGGTGGCCCCGATGGTGGCGATGGAGGCCGTGGGGGTCACATTATTTTACGAGGCAATAATCAAATGTGGACTTTATTGCACTTAAAATACCGTAAGCATATTTTTGCAGGGCATGGCGAATCGGGTGGACGACAGTGCAGTACTGGTGCCGATGGCGAAGATGTAGTGCTTGAAGTACCATTGGGCACAATAGCAAAGGATGGCGAAACTGGCGAAGTGATTTTTGAAATTACCGATCATGGCGAAGAGAAAATCTTGATGAAAGGTGGCCGAGGTGGTCAAGGAAATACCCATTTTAAATCGGCTACCAACCAAGCGCCACGTTTTGCTCAGCCCGGCGAAGAACTCGAAGAAGGCTGGCGTATTCTCGAACTTAAAATATTGGCCGATGTGGGCTTGGTAGGTTTCCCCAGCTCGGGTAAATCAACGCTGTTGTCAGTGGTGTCGGCTGCAAAACCTAAAATTGCCGATTATCCTTTTACTACTTTAGTACCCAATTTGGGCATTGTGGGGCACCGCGAAAGCCGTTCGTTTGTTATGGCCGACATTCCCGGGATTATTGAAGGTGCACACATGGGCAGGGGGCTTGGTTTGAGGTTTTTGCGCCATATTGAGCGCAACCCTATGTTATTGTTTATGGTACCGGCCGATAGCAAAGACCATGTTAAAGAATATAACATATTACTTAATGAACTAAAAGAGTATAACCCCGAGTTGCTCGATAAACAACGTTTGTTGGCCATTTCGAAGTCGGACATGCTCGACGAGGAACTGATGCAGGAAATAAGCGAACAGTTTAATAACATTCCGCATATTTTTATTTCATCGATTACCGGGTTGAATATTACCCGTTTAAAAGACCGTATATGGAATATTATAAATAGTGAACAGTAAATGTTTGAATGGCTCAACCAAATCGATACCCAATTGTTTTTGTGGCTTAACGCTTGCAATAACCCATTTTTAGATCATTTTTTTACTTTCTTTACAGCTAAAGAAGTGTGGTACCCCTTGTACTTGCTTCTGTTAATATTGTTTTTTCAAAAATATAAATTGCAAGGTATTTGGGCTGCAATGTTTTTTATTTTAGCCATTGTGGCAAGCGACCAAATTTCGGGCTTAATTAAAACTTTGGTGGAACGCCCACGTCCAACTCATAATCTGGCAATAATGGATTTGGTTAATGCCCCAACCGGTAAAGGAGGAATGTATGGCTTTGTTTCGTCGCATGCAGCCAATTCGTTTGCGCTTACTTTTTTGCTTGCTTTGTTGCTTAAACGACGACGCATCTGGATTGCTTTTTTGTTGTGGGCTGTTTTGACTTCTTATTCAAGAATATATGTTGGAGTTCATTATCCATTAGATGTTGTTTGTGGTGCATTTTTGGGTAGTTTAATCGGTTGGGGGATGTATAAATTGCTAATGTTATTCGATCACTTTTTTCAGCAAAAACGCATCCTGATTGCCGGCCAGTGGAAGCTAAAGCATACTAAACCAATATATGTAGCACTAATTTTTATTACTGCAACATTGTTTTGTGTGTCGTTTATCATGCTCCAATAAATTTAAATAATGAACAATATACCTGCCGATAGCTACCAAAGTATTGTAAAGCAAACAACTACCAAAATTATAAAGCTTAAAAAACAATTGTTGCTTTATTCATTGGTTCGATTGTTATTCTTTTTACTTGCCTTAGTTTCACCTTTTATTTTTTATAACATTTCGTTATGGGGTACTATTGTTGTGTTCATTGTATTGATGGGCTTTTTTGTTTGGGCTGTAAAGAAACATATTTCACTTGCTTCCGAAAAAGAGTTTTATCAACATATTCTTCAAATTAATAACGACGAATTAAAGGCCATCGATCACAAATTTCTTCACTTCGACGATGGTACAAAATACATCAATCCCGATCATTTTTATACTTACGACCTCGATATTTTTGGTCGTGGTTCGTTATTTCAATTTCTGAACCGAACCGTAACCCCACAAGGACATCGGCTGTTGGCGAAAATGCTTTCCGAGCCATTAAATAATGCATCTGAAATAATTGAACGACAAAAGTTGATTAACGAACTTAGTCAGCAAGTTGAATGGCGTCAAAACTTTGCTGCAACCGGAAAATTATATGCCGAAACCGAAGCCGAAGTTGATTGGTTGCTGAATTGGAAAACCGACACTTTTAAGCTGAATACCAACAAAATAATCAAGGTGTTATTGATTGCCTTGCCTGTTTTTGCTGTTTTTTCAATTGTTCATTGGGCGGTATCGGGCAATTCTACTGTTTTCATCTTTTCTGCTTTGTTACAGTTTTGTTTTTGGTTTCTCGAACAAAAGAACATTAATCGCATATATAGTCAGTTTGGAAAAAGGGAAGGTTTGCTGAAAAAATATGCCCGCTTGCTTACATTAATTGAGCGTTTTGAATGGAAAAGCAACGAGGCAAAGCAAATGCTTGCCAATTTTGGAGCTAATGCCTTGCCATCGAAAGAGATAAAACACCTCGAAAAAATAATTTCAGCTTTCGATAACCGCAACAATCTTTTAATAGGGGTAGTATTAAATGTTACATTGCTTTGGGACGTAATGTGTTCGTACCGAATTATTTTGTGGCACAACCGTAATCGGCATTATTTCGATAAGTGGATGAATGCCATTGCTTTAGTCGATGCTGCTTGTTCGTTGGCTAATTTTGCATACAATAATAATGGATTTTGCTTTCCGACGATTATTGAAGAAGATGGATTTAGCCTGCAAGCAACTCAAATGGGGCATCCGCTTATTCATCCTAAAAAGCGTGTCGATAACGATTTTTCGTTCGGTAATAACAAAATTTTAATTGTTACAGGTGCCAACATGGCAGGTAAAAGTACTTTTTTACGAACCATTGGGGTAAACATGGTTTTGGGCATGTGCGGCGCACCGGTTTGTGCTCAAAATATGTGCTTTAAGCCGGTTGAACTATTTTCGAACATGCGTACCAGCGATTCATTGTTCGACGACGAATCGTACTTTTTTGCCGAACTGAAGCGGATAAAAGCCATTCTCGACGAGGTGGACAAGGGGCGTGAACTGCTCATTATCCTTGACGAAATTCTTAAAGGAACCAACTCGGTTGATAAACTGGCCGGTTCGCAAAAACTTATTAAGCGCTTAATTAAAAGCAAAGTGCCTTCGATAATTGCCACCCACGACCTAAAACTTACCGAGTTGGAAGCTGATTATCCGGATGATGTACAAAACATGTGCTTCGAAATTGTGATCGAAAATAACGAAATGAAGTTCGATTATCTGTTGCGCAACGGAGCTACCACCATAATGAATGCTTCATTTTTGATGAAAAAAATGGGCATTATCAACTAGCTTTTCAGATACAAATTGCTGTCGCCGTAACTTAAAAAACGGTAGTTATTTTCCAAAGCATGTTTGTACACTTTCTTCCAATTATCGCCTAAAAATGCTGATATGAGCAGCAATAATGTGCTTTGCGGCTGGTGAAAATTGGTGAGCATGCCATCGGTAATTTTAAACTCGTAACCCGGAACAATAATAATTTGTGTTGATGCATTCAGACTACTGATTTGTTTGCTGTTCATGTATGTCAATACTGCATTTAATGCTTCTGTTTTGTCAACTTTTGCTGTATTTTGGTAGCCAACCCACTGGTTTATTGTTGCTTCGTTGTTGTTGATATTTTCGTTGTTTAATATTTTAACGCCCAAATAATAAAGGCTTTCAAGGGTTCGTATCGATGTGGTTCCTACAGCAATTATTTGCCCTTTATGTTCCAATATTTCTTCAATAAATTGTTTTTCAATTATAAAATGCTCGGTGTGCATTTCGTGGCCGTCAATTTTTTCGGCTTTAACAGGTTGAAAAGTACCGGCACCAACATGCAGTGTAAGTTCGGCACTTGTAATGCCTTTATGTTTTAACGCTTGGAAAACTTTGTCGGTAAAATGCAAGCCCGCAGTTGGTGCAGCCACCGATCCCTTTATTTTTGAAAAAACAGTTTGGTAACGTGTAAGGTCAATGGTTTCGCTCTCGCGGTGCAAGTATGGTGGAATGGGTATTTTCCCGGCAGCTTCGAGCACTTCCGAAAAGGTAAACGTAGGATTGTTCCAGCTAAATTCTATAATGCGGCCATTGCCCGAGGCCGATATGTTGGATGCCGTTAAGATAATTGCCGTATTGTTGATGCTTAGTTCAAGGTGTAAATCGTCGGTTTTCCATTTTTTTAGGTTACCTACAATGCATTTCCATGAGCATTTTTGGGTTTGCTGAAAGTTTAAAGCATAATCGCTCGGATCGGCAGGGTCGAGCACAAATATTTCGATTAGCGAACCGGTAGCTTTTTTGAAATGTAACCGAGCCCTGATTACTTTTGTGTTATTGAAAACCAGTTTGCTGTTGGCTGGCAATAAGTTTGGCAATTCACTGAATGTATGGTCGCTTATAGAACCATTGTGCCATTGCAATAGTTTCGACGCATCGCGCTTTTCCAGTGGGTATTTGGCAATGCGCTCGTCGGGCAAATTGTAATTGTATTCGTTAATGCTTATGTTTTTAATTGCAACAGGTATATCCATAAAGCCGTTATAAATTAAAGGCTGCAAAGTTATAAAAATGGCTTAACTTTGCACGCTCATAAAACGAATGCAATAATGATAAAAATAGGCGATAAAGTAAAATTCCTAAATGCTGTTGGAGGTGGAAGGGTAGTTAGTTTTCAAAGTAAAAACATTGCTGTGGTCGAAGATCACGATGGCTTCGAAATACCGGTGCTGATTTCGGAGTTGGTGCTGGTGCCCGAAAATGAATCGTACGAACGCAGTACCCGTAATGTTGTTGATGAAAAGCCCAAAAAGGAAGAGCCAAAAACTATGCCTGCTCCAAAGCATGTAGCCGAGCTGATACCCGGAAACGATGTGCCCAAGTTTTTTATGGCATTTTATCCTGTCGATCAGCACAATCCAGTTGGTGCCGAAATTGAAATTTACCTGATTAACGACAGTAACTTTACCTTGTTGTACCATTATTCTCATTTCGATGGCGAAAAATATGTTACAATTGATGCAGGAGAGCTTGAGCCCAATACAAAGAATTACCTCGAAGGTTTGTCGATGACCGATTTGAGCAACCTGCCCAAATTTTACTTCCGCATAATTCCATATTTGAAAGAAAGCAAGAGGCTAGTTGCACCGCTTGAAAAAGAAATTTCGGTAAATGCAGTTAAGTTTTACAAAGAAAAAAGCTTTACCAAAAACGATTATTTTGAAGGTAATGCAATGATTTTCGATTTGGTGGCTAATGTTCTACAGGAAGAAATTGATAAATTGACCGAAAAAGATTTCAAAAAAATTGTTAACGAAAAAGACAAGGAAAATCGTCCGGTTGAAGTTGAGAAAAAAGTTCAATCCATACCCGAAATATTGGAAGTTGATTTGCACATCGAAGAATTGATCGATAGTGTTAATGGTCTTTCGAACCGCGAAATTCTCGATATACAAATGGATAAATTCCAAAGCGAAATGGAATTAGCCATTAAAAACCGTGTGAAAAGGGTGGTGTTTATTCATGGTGTTGGCAACGGTGTACTCAAACAAGAAATTGCCAAACGCCTAAGTTCAAAATATGCTCGTTTTCAGTTTCAAGATGCTTCGTTTAAAGAATATGGTTTTGGGGCAACCATGGTGATACTTCGCCGAAAATAGTTATTTTTGCGCGCAAAGCAGGCCGTTCTGTCGCTACACTTATAGTGTGGAGGAAAGTCCGGGCAGCACAGGGCATTTGGCTTCCGAAAGGGGAGATGTTCGTGAGGGCATGGTAGCGGAGAAGAAAATAACTTCCATGCTTTTGTATGGTAAAGGTGAGAAGGTGGGGTAAGAGCCCACCGGCAGCAATGGCAACATTGTTGGCTGTTCGCCCCCAAAGTTGCAAGACCAAATATATCCCAAGAGCTACGGCACACGGCTGCCCGCTGTGTTTTTTCAACGTGTTTGGAATGCTTGGGAGGGGTAGGTTGCTTAGATAAATGACAGAAGTTACACTTAGGTGCAATACAGAACCCGGCTTATAAGCCTGCTTTTTTTTTACATGATAAACGAACTGCTACATATCAATATTTCAAAGGGATTTTCTAATATCAGTCAATTCCTTATCGCTCTTATTATCTTTTCTGAATTCTAAAATAGTATTGCTTTCATATTCATTGGCCGATAGCAGGTCGGTGAAATTTATTAATGAATTATCTTTTTTAGTTATGTTCATTTTTCTTTATAATGAAAGCATACATTGCATATTTAAATCAACTTGTTCAGCATGTCGAGGACGAGTTTTCCGAGTTTGAGTCACAAATTAGCTGGTACCATCCATACAGATCGGCAGTTGTTGATGAAAAACGCAACGAGCTAATGCAAACGCTCGAAAATAAAAATACCTGGTTGTTTAAGCAAACCAAGCCATACATTAATAGTATTTCGAATGGCTGTGTGTTGTGCGGAAAAGGGGAGTGGTCGTGCCTTTTTGTAACCGGTAAATGCAATGCCAATTGCTTTTATTGCCCTGCAAAACAAGATGCCGACGAAACACCGCAAACCCAAAAGCTGCTTTTTGAACAACCTTCGGTTTATGTCGATTACATCAATCGTTTTGGTTTTAAAGGCGTAAGTTTTAGTGGTGGCGAACCTTTGTTGTTTTTCGATCGGACCCTTGCTTTTTTGAAGCAGGTTAAACAAAATTGCCCTGCGGTTGAACACATTTGGATGTACACCAACGGTATTTTGGCTTCTGACGATAAGCTAAAAGCCCTGGGTGAGGCTGGTTTGGATGAAATACGCTTCGACTTGGGAGCGGTAAATTATAACCCCAAAGTGTTGAAAAATGCAGCAAAGTTCATCAATAACGTTACGGTTGAAATTCCTGCAGTACCCCACGAAAAAGAACAGTTGTTGAGTGTATTGCCAATACTGTGCGAATACGGGGTAAGCAACCTTAACCTACATCAGTTGCGGCTTACCCAATACAATGCACCCAAGCTTTTGCTGCATGAATATACAATGTTGCATGGCGAACAGCCAACAGTTGCCGAGTCGGAGCTTACTGCCCTTGAGGTGATGGATTTTGTTGCACGAGAAGGCTTGCCAATTGGTGTGAATTACTGCAATTTTCAGTTTAAGAACAGGTTCCAGAAGGCCGGGTTCAGACGTAAAATGGCCGAAGTATTAAAAACCGAAAACGAAGAAATTACCCAAAACGGGTTTCTGCGTACCATTGATGCCGATGGTGTTGCTGTTAGCTTAAAGCAATTAATCGAAAACAAAGAAGCTTATGCAACGGTAACAATCAAGTATGCCGGCAGAGTGATTGAAAACCTTTCTAACGATCAAATGCAGCGCACTTTCGTGTTAAACGGGATCACTAATTTTATCGACGAAGGACTTGCTGCTATTCCAATAGTGTTAAGCAGTTCCGAAATTGACGAATTTATTGACATGATGAATAATAATGGCGAAAAAATCCCATGTACACCTCAATTATTTGAAGCATGGCAACACGAGTTTATCGAAGCAGGTTTGAGGGAGTTTTGTTGATTAAGCCTAGTTTTGCATCCATTTTTTTAACCGGTAATGTGAAGCTATTTGTTGTCGTTCCTCATCGGGTAACGTTTTCATGTACATTTTCCATCCTGGGCAAAAGTTAATGTGCCAGCGCCAAAAGCGGCCACCAAACGATTTGGGTTTTTCATCGTATTTTGCCCTCATTGGGCAATTTGCGCAATTGTTTTGTTGTTCGCTCATGATAATTGATTATTTAGAGTTTAATAAATGCTGGTTGTTTTTTGGTCCGAGTAATCGAAACGATCGGTGATCATTTTGATGATTTCATTCGAACTCGATTCGATTGGTTTATTGCTTACATTAACAACAGTAAAGCCACCCTTTTCGAAAATCCGGTCGGCATACCTAATTTCGTCGTTGATCATTCGTTTGTCAACGTAGCTGGTGTTGTCTTCGTTGTTAATACCTATGAGGCGTTTCATGCGATGGGCCGTAAGTTGTACCTGCGAAATTTTCAAGCCAAATACCCTTTGCGGATCAACTGCAAAAAGTTGGTGAGGTGGGTCGATGCCCAAAACCAAAGGTACATTTGCTACCCGCCATCCCAGCATCGACATGTAAATGCTGAGCGGGGTTTTGCCAGCACGAGAAACGCCGGTAAGTATAATGTCGGCTTCTCGTAGGTTTTCGGGGTTTACACCATCGTCGGCACCCAGAGTGTATTCAATGGCCGAAATGCGGTCGAAATATTTTTCGTTGCTTTTTCGGTAAAGCCCGGGTTCGCTAATCGATTTCATACCCAATTCGTTTTCGATATAGTTGGCCAAAGGTCCCATGTAATCAAATTCGGGAATGTTGTTTGCCTTGCAAGCTTCGGAAAGCGCTTGCCTTATATCGGCACAAACCATGGTGTGAATAATCACTGCATCTTCCTTTTTAGCTTGCATAACAACATCATTTACATCTTCAATACTTAGTATGTTCGGATACAAATCGACACTTATATTGTTTTGTGGATATTGGGCCAGTAACGATTGAACCATACTGTGACCACTTAAACATCGACCGCCCGATGCAATGAAGAATTTCTTATATTCGTTATTATTAGATGTTTCCATTAGAATTTAATACTTTATTTGCCATATATAAACGGTCCTCAATTTAACAAGAAAATTGAGAATCATTTGCAAAATTCTGTATGAATTTTTTTAAGGTTTTTTTTTGTCATACTATTTGCAAAAAAGAAAAGAACATCTATATTTGCAACGCCTTTGAAAACAAGGCAGGCTCTAAAAAATATTGAAAAGAATACTAGAAAATTGGTGCGGTAGTTCAGTTGGTTAGAATATCGGCCTGTCACGCCGAGGGTCGCGGG
>ERZ795048.933-NODE-933-length-28433-cov-6.537036_pt1 | contig 28433 bp, 25 predicted proteins | sample MGYA00375132_ERZ795048 | MGnify/ENA primary metagenome ERZ795048 (study PRJEB30177, sample SAMN05720225) | activated sludge metagenome | isolation source: Anaerobic digester | place: Hong Kong | collected 2014-12-17 ... | reverse complement strand
AGCGCCGGAGTCGAAATCACTTGTCCCGCCGCCGCGGGATCTCGGCCCCATCCCATAGGCAGGCCTGCGGGACCCAGCCGAGATCCCTCGACTCCGCTCGGGATGACAATCATACAGCCCATTGCCGTCGTGACACTCGGCTCCTGTCGCGGCGGCTGTTAGGACCCGCGCGGGACGGGAGCCCCGCGCTACGAGGGCCGATTCTGGCGACACCCTGGATTCGCCCGATTCGTGTGCGGCGGGCGTGCGAGGCGATGCTTTCGGCTTTACTCCCGGGAGCGTCCTCCGTTTAATGCTGGCCTTTCGGTCAAACGCCATTGAACGCCATGTTCAGCAAGACAGTGACACCTCGTTTCGGGGATGTGGACGGACTGCGCCACATCAACAACACCCGTCTGCCCCTGTGGTTTGAACTGGGTCGCGAACCGCTCTTTCGCCTGTTCAATCCCGGCATGCAGCTGGACAACTGGAATCTGATCATGGCGCATATTGACGTGGATTTCATCGTGCCGATGGGGCTGGGCGCCGATATTGAAATCCGCACCGCGGTGGCGAAAATCGGCACCACGTCCTTTACCGTGAGCCAGGAGGCCTGGCAGAACGGCGAACTGGGGGCCAGGGGCAGCGCCGTGGTCGTGCATTATGATTTCCGAAACCGCAGGCCCCTCCCCATTCCCGAAGACATCCGCACGAAACTGAAGGAGCACCTGGCATGAACCGCCGATCCGGAATCACCGTTGTCGAAGCCACCATCGTGGTGGCCATCCTGCTGCTGCTGGCGGCCATCGCCCTGCCGGCCTTTTTCCAGAACCAGACCCGGAAGCGCGCGGCCGAGTGCGGCATGGCCCTCGAGGCCATCTCCGCCGCCTGCCGCCAGCATGCATCCGAACGCGGCGCGTTCCCGGCCAGCCTCGAAGCCCTCGTTCCGGACTACCTGCCGCAGATGCCGGTCTGCCCTTCCGGCGGCACCTATACGCTGGGCACCCCCGAAGGCGACCCGCCCGCCTGCTCCATCCCCGGTCACACCCTCTAACCCGATTGAAAGGATCAACTCCCATGAAAAAAGCCCGATACCACCGGATTCTCCTGAAACTCAGCGGCGAAGTGCTGCGCGATCCGCAAGGCGGCGACTGTCTGTCGGATGACATCCTGGCCCGGATGGCCGAACAAATCCGCGCCGTGCGCAAAATGGGCGTGCAGGTAGGCGTTGTCATCGGCGGCGGCAATATTTTCCGCGGACTGAAAGGCCAGGACCGGGGATTCGGCCGGGCGCACGGCGACAACATGGGGATGTTCGCCACGCTCATCAACAGCCTGGCGCTCCAATCCGCCCTCGAGGCGGCGGGCGTGCCCGCCAAGACGCTGTCCGCCACTGCCATGCCGGCGTTCTGCGAACTCTTCACCTTCCGCCGCGCCATCGAACTGCTGGAAGCAGGCACCGTGGTGCTGATCGGCGGCGGCACCGGCAACCCGTTTTTCACCACCGACAGCGCCGCCGCCCTGCGCGCCGCCGAAATCGGCGCGGAAGTCCTCCTCAAGGCGACCAAGGTGGACGGCATCTACGACGCCGATCCCGTCACGAATCCACGGGCCGTCAAGTTCGACCGCCTGACCTACTCCGAGGCGCTGGCCCGTCGCCTGAAGGTCATGGATGCCGCCGCCTTTTCCCTTTGCATGGATAATCAAATCCCTATACTGGTTTTCGATTTCTTCAAGCGCGGAGAGCTGCTCCGCGTGGTGCGCGGCGAAAAAGCCGGCACTCTGGTCACGGCGTGAATAGTGAAAGGAACCGCGATGCACGAATCTTCAGATGATGTCCTGCTGGAAGCCGAAGAAAAAATGGAGAAGACGGTCGAGCATCTCCAGCAGGGGCTGTCCGGGTTGCGCACCGGCAAGGCGTCCACCGGACTGGTGGACCAGATCAGCGTGGAATGCTACGGCACCCAGACCCGCCTGAACCAGATGGCGCTGATCAGCACCCCCGAACCGCGCCTGATCGTCATCAAGCCCTACGATCCCTCGTCCCTGCCCGCCATCGAAAAAGCCATTCTGGCGGCCAACATCGGCGTCACCCCCCTGAACGACGGGCGGATCATCCGCGTGCCCATTCCGGAACTGAGCGAAGAGCGTCGCAAGGACCTGGTCAAGGTGGCCAACCGCATGGGCGAAGAGGCCCGCGTGGCTCTCCGCGCCGTCCGGCGTGAAGCCAATGACGGCATCAAGGCGCTGGAAAAGGCGTCCACGATCAGCGAAGACGACCGCGACCGCGCGCTGGACGAGGTGCAGAAGACCACCGATGCCTATGTGCAGAAGGTGGACGCTCTGGTGGCCGCGAAGGAAAAAGACGTCATGGCCGTCTGACCGGCCATGCGATCCCGCGCGCGCAAGTCCCCCCTGCGCCATCTGGTTTGGATTCTTCCCCTGCTGGTGCTGGATTTCTTTCTCTTCCGCTGGCTGGCCCTGCGGCAGGGCGGCTGCCGTCCCGCCCCCACCCCGCTGCCGGTTCCCGCGGAAACCGCCCTGGACACGCCCCGGCCGCCTCCCCCCGTCTGGCAGGCCCTGGTGCCGCCGACGCCCCAAACCAATCTGCTGAATCCGGACGAACCGGGCGTGCTGATGCCGACGGCCTCCGGCCGGCTGGAGTCCGCCAGGTACGGCAGCACCCGCACCGTCAAGCGGGGCAGCCGTTTCGTGGCGTCCTTCCATGAAGGGGTGGACATTGCCCCGGTCGAGCGCGACCGGCGGGGCATCGCCACCGACCCGGTCGTTGCCGTCGCGGCCGGGCGCGTGGCCTTCGTCAATTCCAGCGCCGGGGCGTCCAACTACGGCAAGTATGTGGTGATTGAGCATGCCGATCCCTCGCTGGGACAGGCGGCCCGCCGCGACGGCGCGATGGAACCCGCCGTGGTCTACACACTCTATGCCCATCTCGCGGACGTCCGCTTCGGCATCCGCCCCGGAAAGAATGTCGAAGCCGGCGAGCCCATCGGCACCCTGGGCAGCACCAGCAATACGCGCCCGCCGATCCCGGCGGCCCGCGCCCACCTGCACTGGGAAATCGGCGTCATGCTCCACGCCCGCTACGATGTCCGGGCGCGCGAACAGAAAACCCAGAATCCGTTCGGCGTCTATAACGGCGGCAATCTGTTCGGATTCGATCCGCTGGACTTCTATGCGGCGCACGCGCGCGACCCGGGCCTGACCCTGGCGACCTACATCGCCTCCGTACCTCCCGCCGCCGAGATCGTTCTGCGCGGACGCACCCCCGACTACTTCCGCCGCTTCCCGGCCCTCTGGCGCGGACTTCCGCACGATGGCGGGCCCATGTGGATGGCGGTGTCCGAGTCCGGCATCCCCCTGGCCGGCCGCAATGCCTCGGCGTCCGAAATCCAGACGCTCGGCAACCGCCGCCAGGCCGTGCTGCGCGTGATCCCGGAGGTCCTCGGCCGAAACGGACGCGGACTCTTTACGCAGATCCGCGGGACCTGGGATTTTTCGGTCCGGGGACGGCAGTGGGCAGATCTGCTGCTGTACTAGGTCCGCTGCTCCGTACGTGTTTCCGGGCGGTTTCCGCTTGAAACGCCGCCGCAATTGGCAGACAGTGGCGCTTCGGGAAACGCGCCGGTCGCGTCCCCGTCACCCATTCCAAGGAGATTCCATCATGACCGCCAAAACCCGCATCAGCGACCAGGTGCTCAAAGGCCCCGAACGCGCCCCTCACCGCTCCCTGCTTTATGCCCTCGGCCTGACATCCGAAGAAATGAAACGCCCGCTGATCGGCGTGGTGTCCGCGTTCAATGAAATCATTCCCGGCCACATCCATCTCGACAAGATCGCCGAAGCGGCGAAAGCCGGCGTGCGCATGGCCGGCGGCACCCCCCTGCTGGTGCCCGCCATCGGCGTCTGCGACGGCATCGCCATGGCGCATCCCGGCATGAAGTATTCCCTGCCGTCGCGCGAACTGATCGCGGACTCCGTTGAAACCCTGGCCATGGCGCATTGCTTCGATGCGCTGGTCCTGATCCCCAACTGCGACAAGATCATTCCCGGCATGCTGATGGCCGCCGCGCGCATCAACATCCCGTCCATCATCGTCAGCGGCGGGCCGATGCTCGGAGGCGACCTGGACGGACGGCATCTCAGCCTGTCAAACGTGTTTGAAGCGGTCGGCGCCTGCAAAGCCGGCAAGATCGGCCAGAAGGAACTGACCGACTACGAAGAGACCGCCTGTCCCGGCTGCGGTTCCTGTTCGGGCATGTTCACCGCCAATTCCATGAACTGCCTCTGCGAGGCCATCGGCATGGCCCTGCCCGGCAACGGCACCATTCCCGCCATCGCCGCCGCCCGCACCCGCCTGGCCAAGCAGGCCGGCATGCAGATCATCAAGGTGCTGGAAAAGAACCTGAGGCCGCGCGACATCCTGACGCCGGAAGCGTTCGTCAACGCCCTGCGGGTGGACATGGCCCTGGGCTGCTCCACCAACAGTGTGCTGCACCTGACCGCCATCGCCCACGAGGCCGGCGTGCCGGTACCGCTCAAACTCATCAACGACATCAGTTCCACCACGCCGAACCTCTGCCACCTGAGTCCGGCGGGCCCCGATCTGATCCAGGATCTGCACCTGGCCGGGGGCGTGCCTGCCGTCATGAAGGAACTCGCCAAGGCCAAACTGCTGAACACCCGCCTGCCCACGGTGACCGGGCGGACCGTCGGCCAGAACATCGCCGGCGCCTTCAACCGCAATCCGGATGTCCTGCGCCCGATCGGCAACCCGTTCAGCCCGACGGGCGGCCTGGCCGTTCTGTTCGGCAACCTCGCTCCGCGCGGGTCCGTCGTCAAGCGCTCGGCCGTTGCCCCTGAAATGCTGGTGAAGACCTGCACCGCCCGCGTTTTCGACAGCGAAGAATCCGCCATCGCCGCCATCTACGCCCGGAAGATCCGGAAAGGCGATGTCGTGGTCATCCGCTGTGAAGGGCCGAAAGGCGGCCCCGGAATGCGCGAAATGCTTTCGCCCACTTCCGCGCTGGCCGGCATGGGGCTGGACAAGGACGTCGCCCTGATTACCGACGGCCGTTTCAGCGGGGCGACCCGCGGCGCCGCCATCGGGCATGTCTCGCCCGAAGCTGCGGACGGCGGCCCCATTGCCCTGGTGCGCAACGGAGACAAAATCGCCATCAACATCCCCGCCTACTCGATCAAACTGCTGGTTTCTCAAAAGGAGCTCAACGCCCGCGCGGCCCGCCTGAAGCCCTTCAAGCCCCGGGTCAAGACCGGCTGGCTGTCCCGCTACCAGCGCCTGGTCGGCCCCTCCGACATCGGCGCCGTCCTGCAGTAGCGCCTGTCTCCACCGGAGAAGACCCAATGCTGCACGGCACGGGTTGACCCCTCTGGAGGCTATAAGGATTGATTCGCCTGCGGGGCGCCGATAGGATGGCCGCTTGGAATTCCGATCATGGCTGATGCCGACTGGTTAATCGAAGTGGATCAACTGACCCGGCGCTTCCCCCGGTGCGAAGCGCTGGGCGGCATTTCGTTCCGGGTCCGGCGCGGGGAAATCGCGGCCCTGCTGGGCCCCAATGGCTCCGGGAAAACCACCACCCTGCGCATCCTGTCGGGTTTTCTGGCCCCCTCCTCCGGGCGGGTTCGCGTGGCCGGCTGCGACCTGCAGACCCATCCGCTCGACGCCCGCCGCCGCATCGGCTATCTGCCGGAATCCGCCCCGCTGCCGCTGGACATGCGCGTCGCGGAGTATCTGGCGTTTCGCGGACGCCTGCACGGACTGCGCGGACGGCATCTGACGGTTCGCCTGCGCGAGGTCGCGGACCGCTGCGGACTCGGTGACGTGTGGCGTCGCCGTCTGGGCTCGCTGTCGCGCGGATTCCGCCAGCGCACGGGGTTGGCGGACTGTCTGCTGCATGAGCCGGACGTCCTGCTGCTGGATGAACCGCTGGCCGGACTGGATCCCGCCCAGGTGCAAGCCATGCAGGAATGGCTGATAGAAGCCGGCCGCCAGGGAGCCGTCCTGTTTTCCACCCATGTGCTGTCCGAGGTGGAACCGCTGTGCCAGCAGGCTTTGATTCTGAACGCCGGGCGGCTGGCGGCCGCGGATTCTCCCGAGCGGATCGCCCGCGCCTCCGCCCGCCTGCGCGCGGAACTGTTTGCACCGGCCGACCGGCTGGCGGCCGCGCTGGAAGCGCTGCCCGGCGCTTCGGACATCCGGCTTCAGCCGATAGCGGACGGCTGGACCGATGTCGGCTTCCATTCCGGCCCCGAGGAGTTGTCCGGCTCCCTGGAAGACCTGGCCGCCGATCATCACTGGCCGATTCGTTCTGTGCGGCGCGAAAGCCGGACCTTTGCCGAGGCCTACCTGCGCCTGACGTCTGCGCTGCCCATCGTGAAAAACCCGCCTCAGAGGCAGGCCTCGTGAAAGCGTTCCTCCCTCTTTGGAAACGGGAACTGCAGGCGTTCTTTCTGACCTCCATCGGCCCGGTGGTCGCTGCTTTTTTCCTGTTGATCACGGGAACCCATTTCTGGCTGCTGGCCTCGCGCCTGGCACAGGGGCCGGCCGACGGCGGCCTGACGGCGGCCTTTTTCGGTTCTCCCGTGTTCTGGCTGGCCATGCTGGTGGCTTCCCCCCTGCTGACCATGCGGCTGTTTGCCGAAGAATACCGTTCCGGCACGATGGAGTCCCTGATGACCGCCCCGGTCTCGGAAACCGAAGTGGTCCTGGCCAAGTATGCCGGAGCCTGTGCGGCGTTTCTGCTGCTGTGGCTGCCGACGCTGTCTTATCCGTTCGTCCTGGAACTGTGCGGCGCCCGGCTGCCGCCGCTGGACTGGGGCGCCATGGCCGCCGGCTATCTGGGAACGGCGCTGATCGGGGCGTCCTTTCTGGCGCTGGGCCTGCTGTGCTCCCTGTTTGCGCGTCATCAAGTGGTTGCCGCCATCGCCAGTCTGACCCTGCTGGGCCTGCTGCTGGCGCTGGGGTCGGTTGAACTGCCCGCCCGGCTGGACAGCGTCCGGCACCTGGCTCCCGTCCTTTCGGTGCCGCTGCACATGGCGGATTTCCGGTCCGGGATCGTGGATTCCCGCGCCGTGACACTTCATCTGAGCGCCACCGTCCTGCTCTTGTTCACTTCCATCCGGATTCTGGAGGCGCGCCGGCTGCGGTGATGGGCATGAACCTTCTATCCAAACGCCTCCCTCTGGCCGGACGGCTGCACCGGCTGCTGTTCCGCGCCAACCTCGGCCTGGTGCTTCTGCTGGCGCTTTTCATTGCCGTCATGCTCAATGTGCTGTCCGCCCGGGCGCCGGTCCGCTGGCATTGGAACCGCGATCCCCGCTCGCGCCTCTCCGATCGCAGCCGGCAGATCCTGCACTCCATCCCGGAGGTCATTCAGGTCCACGTGCTGATTCGGCCCGGCCACGAAGCCTATCCGCGCACCGTGCGTCTGCTGCGGGAATACGCCGCGGCCAGCGACCGGGTCCTGGTGAATCTGGTGGATCCCGACCGTCAGCTGGCCGAGGCGGAACAGCTGGTGCGGCGCTACCGGCTGGAGAGCGGTGAAACCGTGGTGTTCGATCTGGCCGGGCGCCACAAGGCGGTTTCCGCAAACGATCTGGTGGAATACGGCTATCCCGGCGGCGAGACCCGCTTCCCGCAGCGGGCCTTTCGCGGCGAAGCGCTGTTCAGCAGCGCGATTCACTCCCTGGCCCAGTCCGTCCGGCCGGCCGTCTTTTTCATCCAGGGCCATGGAGAGCGTTCACCGCTGGATTTCGACCAGCGCACCGGGGCGTCCCGGATCGCCGCGCGCCTGCGCGAAGACAACCTCGACGTGGATGTGCTCAATCTGGGCAACGCTAAAGCCGTGCCCTCCCACTGCGCCCTGATGATCGTGGCCGGCCCTGTCCGCGAGTTCGCTCCGTACGAAATCGCGCTGATCCGCGACTATCTCGACCGCAAGGGCCGGCTGCTTGCGCTGCTTGACGCCCGGACGCGCACGGGCCTCGAATCCCTGCTGCAGAACTGGGGCGTCCAACTCGGAGATGACATCGTGGCGGATCCCGCCCGAACGCTGACGGGCCGCGAACTGTATGTCACCGCCTATGAAGACCACCCGGTCACCGCTCCTCTCCAGGGACTGGCCTCGGTCTTCTATCTGCCCCGGTCTGTCCGGCCGCTGGCCGTCTCTTCCGGAGCCGACAAACCCCTGCTGTCGGCCCTGGCCGCCAGCAGCGCGGACGGCTGGGCGGAATACAATCCCGACGAAGCGGCGCCGCATTTCGACGCCCCGGTGGACATCGCCGGCCCCGTGCCGGTGGCGCTGGCCGTTGAGCGCGGCCCCGTCCCCGGCGTCCATGTCCAGATCCGCCCGACCCGCCTCGTCGTGGTCGGCGATTCGGCGTTCATTACCAACGGCGGCCTGACCGGCGCCAATGCGGATTTCTTCCTGAATTGCGTCAATTGGCTCCTGGAACGCGAAGACCTGCTGGCGGTTTCTGCCGCGCCCCTGGACGAATTCCGTGTGGTGATGGATGCCCGGCAGCTTCGCTGCCTGTTGGGCATGATCGTGCTGGGCTGGCCGGGGCTGGCCGCGGCAGCCGGGCTGGCCGTGGTCTGGCGGAGGAGGCGCTGAGATGAATCTCCGCCTGACATGCCTTCTTGCCTTCGTTGCCCTGATGCTCGGGTTGCTGGCGTCCTTCTGGGCGCGGGATGAAGACAGCGCGCGCGACCGGTATGAACAGGCGCGGCGGGCCTTTCGTTTCGACCCGACACGCGTTCAGCGCCTGATCATCGAGTCCGGCGACTTGTCGCTGGAGTGCCGGCGAAGCCAGGACCGGTGGCGGCTCGTTCGGCCGATCTCCGCCCGGGCCGAGTCGGTCGCCGTCGACCGGCTCCTGGGTGGTCTGCAGGAGCTGTCGCGCGGGGACATCATTCTGCCCCCTCGCCGCTCCCCCGAACCCTACGCCCCCTACGGTCTCGACCGCCCCCGCGCCGGCATCACGCTGATCGAAAACGGGCTGACCAACCGAATTCTCATCGGCCGCCGCACCCCGCTGGGCGACGGCGTCTATGTGCGCCAGGCGGACCAGCCGGCAGTGGCCCGGCTCCATGCGGATCTGATGGAACTGCTGCCCGCCAGCCCGGACGCCCTGCGGGACCGCACCCTGCTGGCCGGCGATCCCGCCGCCATTGACCGGTTTGATATCCGCACGCCCGCCGGTTACATCCAGCTCGCCCGCGACGCCGACGGCGCGTGGCGCCTGTTCCAGCCGTTTACCGCCCGGGCCGATTCCGCCACGGTGATGGCTCTGATTGAACAATTGCTGGCGGGCCGGATTGCCCAGTTCGTTCAGGATGGCGTCGGCGACCTGGCACCGTATGGCCTCGACAGTCAGGGTGCCATCACGGTTGTGCTCAACACCGGCACCGGCAACGGGTCGCAAATGCTGTCCCTGGGCGATGCCCTGCCCAATGCTCCGGCGCTCGTTTATGCCCGGCTCCAGGCGGAGGATTCCATTTATGCCGTTCCCGCGGAACTGCGCAATGCCCTGAACATCCGCCCGGACGACTTGCGCGACCGGCGCCTGCCCGCGCTGCCGCTTTCCTCTGTTTCCCGCATCCGCATGGAGGAAAACGAATCCGTGCTGGCCTTTGAACGGGACGCCGGAGGCCGCTGGATCATGACGATGCCCATGCAGGCTCCCGCGGACGACGAAGCCGTGAATTCCCTGCTCCGGGCCTGGGGGGATATCCGCCTGGCCGCCTTTGACGGCCCGCCCTCTCCCCCGGATGCCGCCCTGCCCCGGTCGCTTTGGATCGAAATGGGCACTGCCGAAACGCCGCCGTTGCAGATCCGCCTGGGACCGCATCCGGAGAAGCCGGATCAGATTTTACTCGAAACGGACGGCCAGGCGGCCTGGGCGGTGGCCTCTCCCTCCGGGCTGCTTGACGCACCGCTGGACCCCCTCCTGTACCGTTCCCGGGACATGTTGACGATTCCTCCCGGCGACGTGGAGGAAATCCAGGTGACCACCTCCGCGCAGTCGCTGCGGCTTGCGCGCGATCCGGCCACCGGTCAATGGTCTGCCGATGCGTCCTGGGCGGATCGTCTGCTGGCCCGGCTGTCGCCGTTGCGTGCTCAATCCCTCATGGCCCGCGACTCCCGCCCCGGCATGGGGTTCCTTACGCCTTGGCTGTCTTTGGAAATCCGCCTGCGCGGGCAGACCGGACTGGGCGTGACCCTGCAGGTGGGCGCGGAAACGGCGCCAGGGGGCCCCCGGTGGGCCACGGTTCGCGGTCGCGACCTGGTCTTCACGCTTTCTCCCGAAACGCTGGCGGATCTGCTGCCGCCCGAACCGGAGTCGTTGAAATGAGCGTCATCCGTCTTCATCTGGATGCCCATGTCCACCTCTACCCGCGGCACGACGTTTCCCGCCTGCTCCTGGCCGCCCTGGACCACATGCCCCGGCTCGCTCCCTCCGACCTGCGCGTGCTGATGCTCGCCGAACGGGCGGACTGCGACTGGTTCCAGCGCCTGGCCCAGGACGAAATCCGGCTGCCCGGCGACCGCTGGCGAATCGTCGCCTGGGACCCGGACGGCGGCGTCAAAATCCGGCATCTTCCCGATCATCGCGATCTGTGGATTCTGGCCGGCCGGCAAACCGCCACGGCCGAACGGCTGGAAATCTGCTCGCTGTTCAGCGAGTCCCCCATTGAAGACGGCCTGAGCGCACGCGACACCGTCCGCGCCATCCTCGCGGCCGGCGGGCTCCCCGCCCTGAACTGGGCGCCGGGCAAATGGATGTTCAAACGCGGAGCGCTGGTCCGGAACCTGGTCCGGGAATTTCCTCCGGAACAGCTGATTCTGATTGATACCTCGCTGCGCTGTGCGGGATGGCCGGCGCCCCGATTGTTTTCCCGGGCCCGGCGCCAGCACCGTCCGGTCCTCGCCGGCTCCGATCCCCTGCCCCCGGCCGGCGAGGAATCCATGGCAGGCCGCTACTATTGCACGCTGTCGATTCCCGCCCCGGCGGATCCGTCCCGGCTGGCGGCCCCGTTGAAATCCGCCCTGGTTGCGGAGCCGCTTGCGGTTGCATATGACGGTCAGCGGAATTCGCCACTGGGTCTGGCGCGGCGGCTGCGCCGTCATCGCCGCGAATCCCGCGCACGGGAGGCGGCCGGCGCTTCCGCCCATCCCGGCATTTCCGCGTAAGCCGGTGCCTAGGAAACCCGGGACGCTTCCGCACGTCACCGGTCGAAGCTCTGCCCGCCCGGATCAATCCCGATGTGCGGGATCAGGCCTGAAGCCGGCGGCCGGCAAAACGCTTGACGTCTCCGGCGGCGCTTTGGCAGAGTGCCGGTTGTAACAGGCCGCGGCCGCAGGCAGATGGGCAGACCGGTTGTCTCTGCCGCCCGTTGCAGGAGGAGAAATGAAAGCAAACGCTCTTCGCCGATTGAGTTGGGTGGGTGTGATCGCCGGATGTCTATTCTGGGCCGGGTGCGACGACGGCGGGGGCGGCGGCGGACTGACCAACAAGGATCCCGGCGCCAACGACCTCAATACCGTTGTGGCCTTCGGCGACAGCATCACGCAGGGCAATCATTGCGATTGCGCCTCCTATCCCAGCCGCCTGAACGGGATGATCGGCAAGCGCGTGATCAATGCCGGCGAATCCGGCAGCCGGGCCACCGAAAGCATCGGACATACCCGCTCGCTCATCAACGCCCACCATCCGGCCTTCATGCTGATTCTCTACGGCATCAACGATGTGATTCACGGCGCCGATCCTGCCCGCATCGTCAATGCCCTCTCCCAGATGGTCGCCATCTGCCGGGAAAACCAGGTGGTGCCCGTTCTGGCCACCTATCCAATGCCCATTATGGATCATGAGCCTTTCGCCGGCCCCACCCTGGTGCTCAACGCCGAAATCCGGGCCCTGGCCAAAGGCCTCGGCGTACGTTATGTGGATTTGGAACGGGAGTTCGAGGCCAACCCGGAATTCTATCGTCCAGACGGTCTCCATCCCAACGATGCCGGCACCCAGCTGATGGCCCTCGCCTTCGCTGATTTGTTCTGATCCTGTAGGCCTCGGCCGGCCCCGGACGGCTTCCCGCCGCGACGGTCTCGTTTTCGTGGAAAGGTTTGTCATGCAACGCCAGTTGGATTCGCTGAACAATCAACCCTTCGACCTGCTGGTCATCGGCGGCGGCATCTACGGCGCCGCCCTGGCCCGGGAAGCGGCCACCCGCGGCCTGAAGACCGCTCTCGTCGAACAGGCGGACTTCTGTTCGGGGTCTTCCGCCAACAGCCTGAAGATCATTCACGGCGGCCTGCGCTATCTGCAGCAGGCCGATCTGCCCCGCGTCTTTGAATCCATCCGCGAGCGCAGCATCCTGCTTCAGACCGCCCCGCACCTGGTCTCGCCCATGCCCTGCCTGATGCCCACGCGGGGCCTGGCCATGAAGAGCCGTCCCGTCATGGCCGCCGGTATGCTGGCCAACGACATCCTCAGCTGCCGTCGCAACCGCCGCCTCGATCCCCTCCGCCGGATTCCCAACGGCGGCACCCTTTCCCGCCGCGAAATCCTGGAGATCGCCCCCGCCCTGCGCGACACTCCCGTCACCGGTGCCGCCCGATGGGTGGACGGCCTGGCGTACGACACCGAACGACTGGTGGTCGGCATGGTCAAGGCCGCGGCGGCAGCCGGAGCGGTCGTGGCCAACCATGTCCGCGTGCAATCCCTGCGGCAGGAGGGCAGCCGGATCACCGGCGCGGTGGTCGAAGACCGCCTGGGCGGAGAAACCTTCGAGATCCGCGCAAGGCTTGTGGTCAATGCCGCCGGTCCTTGGATCGGGCGGGTGCTGGAAGGCCTCGGACGCCCTCTGGCCAATCCCTCTCCGCATCTGGCCCTGGGCATGAATCTGATCATCCGCAACTGGCCCGTCCAGACTCACGCCATGGGCCTGCAATCTCCCCGCCAGAGCCGCCTGTATTTCTTCGTCCCCTGGCGCGGCGCCGTCATGGCCGGCACCTATTACCGCGAACACCAGGGCGCCCCCGGCGATCTGCGCGTCACCGAACAGGACATCGAGGCCTATCTCGACGCGCTCAACTCCTGCCTGCCCGGCGCCGCCGTCACCCGCGATGACATTCTGGCCATCCATGCCGGCATCGTTCCCAGCCGGAAGCCCGCCCGCCCCGATCGCGAGCCCGATCTGCTCCGCCATTACAAGCTCATGGATCACGCCCGCCTCGACGGCATCCAGGGACTGCTGTCCGTCTGCGGCATCAAATACACCACCGCCCGCGGCGTCGCCGAGGAAGTGGTCGATCTCGCCGCCGCCCGGCTGGGCAAGACCATCCTCCCTTCCGCCACGCGCCACACCCCGCTCCCCGGCGGCGACATTCCGGATCTGGCCGCCTTCCATCGCGACAGGACCGCCGCGCATCCGGACATTGCCCCCGGCGATCTCTCCCGCCTGCTGGCGCTGTACGGCACCGAAGCCCGCGACATCCTTCCGCCGGCCGGCGAACCGGCCGGCCCCGATGCCCTGCTTCGCGCCGAGTGCCTGTTTGCCCTCCGCAACGAAATGCCGCAGACCCTTGGCGACCTGGTCTTCCGCCGCATCAGCCTGGCCTCCACCGGACGGCCCGATCCCGACCGCCTGCGTCTCTGCGCCGAAACCATGGGGCGCGAACGGAACTGGAGCGCCGACCGCATCCGGACAGAGACCGATGCCGTTCTCCACGCCCCGACCCTTTGGCAGGCCGCCGCCGGCGCATCCGAATGAAAACGCTTGTCTTCCGCATCCTGATATTGCTCTGGGGCCTGTTTCTCGGCCTGCTGTCGGCCGAACTGGTGTGCAAGTTTCTCGATCTGCGCTCCGCCAGCCGCTACCAGAAAGTCTCCGGCGCCATCTCCCGGCCGTCCCGCATTCCCGATGTCCGCTTTGAGCTGATCCCCGGCGCGTCCGGCATCACCCCCGGACAGGACAAGGTGATCCGCGTAAACGCCCATGGGTTCCGCGGCCCCGACATTCCGATGCCCAAACCGCCGGATACGTTCCGCATCGCCGTGCTGGGCGATTCGATTGCATTCGGGCGCACGCTGGACGAACACGAGGTCTTCCCCTACCAGCTGCCCGCACGGCTGCAGGACCGCATGCCCGGCCGTTCGTTCGATGTGGTCAATGCCAGCCTCAGCGGACGCGACACCTGGGAAGAGGTCGCTCTGCTGGAGCACCGGGTACTGGATCTGGTTCCGGATCTGGTCATCCTGCAGGTCTGCCTGAACGACCACATCCGCTTCCCGCCGCCGGATCCGTCCCGGCGCCGGGGCGCGTTCGGCGAACGCCCCTGGTATTCCTACAGCTCCCTGCTGGATCTGCTGGACCGCAAGTCCCCCCGCTTCCGGAAATGGCATGTGGCCGCGGCGGAACGCCTGGGCTTCGACATGCGCTCGCCCGGCGAAGTGCTGCAGGACTACGCCCTGGACATGCGCCATATCCACAACATTGCGCCCAACTGGGAGGCCTGGCATCCGGAGTTTCTCCGCGCCCGCGACCTGTGCCGGCGGCACAACGCCACGCTGCTGATCGCGGTTTTCCCCACGGCGCGGATTTTGCAACAGGCCGATGCGGACTCCACGATCCCGGAACTGACCGCCCTGGCCCTCGAAAACGGCATCCCCCTGGTGGATCTGCTGGTGCCGTTCCGCAACGCCGGCCAACCGGTCCTGACGGACTACACCCACCCCAACGCTCCGGGCCACCGCCTCGCGGCGGAAACCCTCGCCGATGTCATCGTCCGCCACGTGCCGGTGATTCCCGCCAGGTAAATTCGGACTTTTTTCATTTCCTGTTTGTGTTGCCCCCCGGGGAATGCTAAATTTATGTTTCAATGTTGTCGCCTGCATGTACAGACCTGTAACCTGGAGTCAGAAATGGCTGTTGCTACCCCCTTTGTCCGCCTGTCGTTCGCCGTCATGGCCGCCGTGTGGCTGGCCGCAGGCTGCGAAACCAAGATCGAGGATGAAGGCGCCGTCACCCTGGCCGAGCTGCAAGGCATCCAGCCGGAGCCGGAACAGCCTGCCGCCGCGCCCGAATCCACCGAACCCGAAACGCCGACCGTCATCACGGGCGGCGCCGGCATCGGTCCGCAGGGCGAAGGCGGCGGCTTCATCTGGAAGCCGATCGGCGAAAACTCCGGCAGGCTCGTCGTCATTCTGCCCCCGCAGTACACGGGTTATGCCGGCAGCGTTTATATTGCCAGCGCCAGCGGATCGCCCATCGAAGGCGGCGCCTATAGCGGCGTGGCCAACGGCGGCCGCATGCATTTCCGATTCTCGAAACCGGGAAGCGGCTATGGACGCAACATTCTGGCGGTCGCCACCCTGAAGGCCGGCGGCGCCGTTCACTGGCCCATCCCCAACGGGGCCGCGCGCACGGAGTATTGATCACGGATTGAATCGAGCCCGGCGGCTCGTCCGCCTGCCGGCCGGTTACAAAACAACAGGACGGAGGAGCTTATGGGCAAGACAATGAGACGGTTGGGCTGGATGGTGCTGCTGGCCGCGGTGGCGTTGGGAACGGCGGGCTGCGACGGCGGAGGCGGCGCGGAAAGCGGCGGCATCGGTTCCACCGGCGAAGGCGGCGGCTTTGTTTGGAAACCCGTGGGAGAGAACACCGGCAAGCTGGTGGTGATCCTGCCTCCGCAGTACACGTCCCGGCCCGTGGCCGCCGTCTATATCACCAGCGCCGGCGGCGATTTCCTTGACGGCAGCGCCTATACCGGCGTGGCCAACGGCGGCCGCCGCCATTACCGCTTTGCCAAGAAAGGCCGCGAATACGGGGCCGATGTCCGGGTCGTGGCCGAAATCACGGATGCGCCGACCGTCCATTGGGTCATTCCCAACGGCGCGGGCCGCGTGGAATACTAGCGGCCCCGGACGGCCGCCGGGGTTCGGGCATGAACATCCTGCTGCTGGCTCCCCACCCGTTCTATCAGGAACGCGGCACGCCCATTGCCGTGGACCTGCTGCTGAAGGTCCTGGCCGAACGCGGCGAACAGGTGGACGTCCTGACCTATCACGAAGGCGAAGACCGCGACTATCCGGGCCCCGGCGCCGTGCGGATTTTCCGCATCCCCCCCCCGCCCGCCTGCCGGAACATCCGCCCCGGATTTTCCCTCAAGAAACTCGCCGCCGATGCCGCCATGCACCGCCTGGCCATGCGCATGGCGCGCCGGAAAAAATACGACCTCGTCCATGCCGTGGAGGAATCCGTCTTCATGGCCATGCGCATCGCCCGCCGCCACGGAACGCCCTACGTCTATGACATGGATTCCTCCATGTCCCGGCAGATCGCCGACAAGCTGCCCCCGGCCCGCCCCCTCCTGCCGCTGATGCGCGCCTGCGAGCGGCGCGCCGTCCGCGGCGCCGCCGCGGTCGCTGCCGTGTGCGACTCCCTGGCCGACCAGGCCCGCGCCGACGGTGCCCAACGCGTTGTCATCCTCCGCGACATCCCCCTGCTGGCCCCCGCGGCCGAGGGCGGCGGCTCCCGCGGATTCCGCGAAGCCCTCGGCATCCGGGGCCCCGCCCTGCTCTACATCGGCAACCTGGAATCCTATCAGGGCATCGACCTGCTCATCGAGTCCTTCGCCCGCGTCCCGCGCGATCTCGGCGCGCACCTGGTCATTGTCGGCGGCGCCCCCCCCCATGTGGCCCGCTACCAGGCCCTGGCCGGTAAGCTCGGCGCGGCCGATGCCGTCCATCTCACGGGCCCCCGCCCCGTTTCCGACATGGCCGTCCTGATGGCCGAGGCCGACATCCTGGTGTCGCCCCGCATTCACGGCACCAACACCCCCATGAAAATCTATTCCTACATGGCCTCGGGCAAGGCCATCCTCGCCACCAACCTGCCCACCCATACCCAGGTGCTGGATGCCGAAACCGCCTGCCTGGCCCCGCCGGATCCCGACGCCTTCGCCTCCGCCACGACCTCCCTTCTCCGCGAGCCCGGCGCCCGCGACCGCCTGGGCGCCGCCGCCCGGCACGCCGTCGAAACCCGCTACTCCCTCGACGTCTTCCGCCGGACCCTCAACAGCCTCTACGACGCCCTCGCCTGAGTTTTCCACACCGTGGAAAAGTTTTTTCCATAGCGTGGAAAATCCGGCCGGATTTTTTCCATGGCGTGGAAAATTCAGCCGGCCGTTTTCCACACCGTGGAAAATCCGGAAACGCCGGTCAGGCCTTGCTTCCGAAGAGACCGGCCAGCGCCGCGAGATCGTCGGAGGATTCGATGATCCGCCCGCCGCGGAACAGGGAACGCCAGGCGCCCGCCGCGCGCAGGCGGGCGCGGTACAGGGTGGCGCAATCAAACGCCGGGGCCGCCGCGCCGGGGCCGCCGATCCGTTCCGTGCCGCGGCGGACGTTGTCGATCATCCAGGCCGGCAGGCGCGCGGCATAGTCGCTGCGGGCGATTTCGCCGCGATGGCAGGCCAGGGCGCGGCACAGACGCGCCAGCTGGGAATCATCCGCCGCCACCATCAGGTTGGGCCGTTCCAGCGGATGCCAGTACTCGGTCTCCACCACGGCCCGGGGCCGTCCCAGGGCGTCCAGCGCCGCCACGCCCGCGCGATGGGCGGCGCGATGCGCGGGATGACCGTCCCGGGCATGCGGCAGAACCAGCGCCGCCGGATTCAGCGACTTCACGATTCCGGCCAGCTCCCGGACCCCGGCGGTCCCTTTCGACAACGACTCCGCCAACCGCAGGCGAAACCCCAGTTCGCGGCACGCCGCGCGCAGTTCCTGCCGCCGTTCCGCCCGGCGGTCCGGGCGGCTGCCCAGCGTGAACGGAACCACCCACACGTCGAAGGCGCACTCTTCCTTCAGCCGCAACGGCAGCAGCCCCGTGATGGATTCATCGTCGGGATGCGGCGCCAGCACCAATACGCATTTTTTCATGCCGGTATTTTCCTGCTCAACCCCCTTGCCGCCAAGCTCTTTCCGTATGACGCCCCCCCCCGGCGCCGGCCGGCGCCGGGTGGAACGCTTGAAATGGGCCGGAAGAGGGCGTATAGTTTTAACCGATTTGTAACAATTATGCGCCTGATGCTTTACAACATGCGATATGCCACCGGCAGCGGAGTCCGGTTTCATCTCCCCTTCCCTTTCGGCGGGTTTTTCAGGAAAACCGGGCGCAATCTGGATTCGCTGATTGATTTCTTCCGCCAGCAGCGGGCCGACGTGCTGGGCCTGGTGGAAATCGACGCGGGATCGTACCGCGCGGGTCACCGCAGCCAGGCCGACACCATTGCGCGGCATCTGGGCAAGCGCCCGTTCTGCCGCTCCAAATACAGTTATCTGTCCTGGTGGAGCCGCCTGCCGGTCATGCGCAAGCAGGCCAATGCCTGCATCTCCGGCCATGCCGTGATCCGCGAGCGCACCCATTTCCTCCGCAAAGGCGTCAAGCGCCTGGTCATGGAACTGGAACTGGAAGAGGTCGTGATCTTCATCGTGCACCTGGCGCTGGGCCGGCGCTGCCGCGAGGCCCAGCTGGCCGATCTGGCCCGCCTGGCGAAAAACGCCCGCAAGCCCTATCTCATCGCCGGCGATTTCAACGCCTTCGCCGGCAAGGTGGAACTGCGCGACTTCATGCAGGCCCTGCGCCTGGCCAGCGCCAATCTGTCGGATGCGCCGACCTTCCCCAGCCGCTCGCCGCGCTGGCAGCTCGACTTCATTCTGCACAGCCCCGACATCCGGATCACCCATTTCGAGGTCGCCAGGGGCATCCGCCTGAGCGACCACCTGCCGCTGATCTGCGACTTCGAAGTCGCCCGGCCCGCCGCGCTCCGCGCCGGCGCCTGATTGCCACCCGCCCTCCCCGCCGTTCCGGGATACCCCTTGCCTCCGCACGCCGGGTTCGCTACAGTCGCCTCGCATAGGAGATGGAACCATGAAACATGCCGCCGCGATTCTGATGCTGTCCGGCCTGCTGGCCGCCGGGCCGGCCGCCGCCGGCGACCTCTGCACGGAGTGGGCGTATCACTCGGCCGGCAGCGAAGCGCGCCTGACGGAGCGCATTCCGGGCGACGAGACCTGTTTCCTGGCCAACGGCTCGGAGGAGGTGCCGGCCTCGGACACCGTCACGCTGTATGTGCTGACGGCGCGGAATTTCGCCGGGGACATGGACGAACAGGTGTTTGTGCGCTGGTGGGACGGCACCATGGCCCACTGGGTCATGGGCGCCTGGGTGCGCAACGTGGAACTGGATGCCGGGAACGGGTTCCGCGGGCAGCCGGAAGAAGGCGCCGTGACGGCGGATCTGTGGCGCATTGACATCCCCCCCCTCGTGACGAGACCGGGCGATAATTTCTACGCCATCCAGTTGAAAGGCTACCGGGAGGACGACGCGGAAGAGCGCTATCTGCTGTGCCGGGCGGGAGGCGATTTCTCGCGCACCAACCGCCTGGGTCAGATCTGGTCGGCCTCCGAGGAGTTCGACGGCCAGGACTGGCGGGTGCGCATTCTGCCGGCGCCCTGAATCCCCGGGGATGAACCCGGCGGTTTCTTTTTCGGAACAACGAGGCCTTCCGCCTTGACTTCCGCCCTCAAAACGCCAACTCTAGCGCCCACAAGGAGGTACCCTCATGCCCGAGACTGCCGCGAGACCCCAAACGCCGCGCCGCCGCAAGGTGGACCCCTCCCTGCAATACCGATGGGGAGTCGTGGGTGTGTTTCTGGCTGTCGGATTGTTCACCTGGTATCTGGCCACCCGGGGGGAAAGCCGCCAGCAGCGGACGCAACTGGATCAGTATTACGAGAAGATCATCTGTCCGCGCTGCAACAATGAAGAACCCCAGAAAACCAACTGCTCCCTGTGCGGCGGCAAGGGGTTCATCTGGGTGGATACGCGTGTGGATCCCGGTCCCGGCCGCGAGCGGCCCGTTGCCGCGCCGTAGGCCGATGGCCGGCGGCGTCCGTCCGGCAGGGTTCCCATGAAGCTGCTGACCCGATATCTGCTTGGCCATCTCCGTCGGCCCTGGCTGTATGTCATGGCGGGATTTTCCCTGATCGCCATTCTGGTGGATCTGTTCGAGCACTTCGTGGATTTCCTGGAGGCGGGCACGCCTCTGGGGCAGATCCTGCTCTATTACGCGGTGCTGTTGCCGACCTACATGCCCTACCTGCTGCCGATTTCGCTGCTGCTGGCCCTGCTGTACGCCATGTGGCAGCTGGGCAAGAATTCGGAGCTGACGGCCATGCGCGCCTGCGGGCTGAGCCTGACCCAGCTGATCACCCCGTATGTGCTGACCGGCACCGCCGCGGCCCTGATCCTGCTGGCGATCAACGAGGGATTCAATCCCTGGGCCACCCACTGGACCCGCCAGTTCGAGTCCCAGCAGGGCCCGGCCCACGCCTCCCGGGCCTATCTGGCCGTGAACCTCGCGTTCAAGAACGTGGTGAGCCGTCGGATCTGGCGCATTGACACGTTTGATCCGCGCCCCTCCATGTCCTACGAAATGCGCCGGGTCCACCTGACACAGCAGCGGCCCGACGGTTCCGACGAATTCCAGATGGATGCGGACCGGGGCCGGTGGCTGGACGGACACTGGTGGTTCGAGAACGTCGAAACGCGCTACTTCACGACCAACAACGCGCCGCGCGGAGGGGTGGAAAGCACCCCCAACCTCGAAATGCCCATGCTGTCGGAAACGCCGCGGGACTTCATCAACGAAATCAAGGATTCCGAAGAGCGCTCGGCGGCGGAAATCCTGCGGTTCATCGAGACGCATCCGGGCATTTCCAGGGAGGCGCGCAACCGGCTGATGGTGGATTTCCACTACCGCCTGGCGGCGCCGTGGCTGTGCATCATCGTGATCCTGGTGGGTGTGCCGTTCGGCTTGCACACGGGCCGCCGGGGCATGGGCATGGGCATCCTGCTGGCGATGCTGACCTTTTTCGGCTACTACATTCTGATGGGCGTCTGCCTGGCCTACGGCAAGCGCGGGGTCCTGCCGCCCCCGGTGGCGGGCTGGCTCCCGGCGGGAGTCTTTTTCGTGCTGGGCCTGGTCATGATGCGGCGCATCCGCTGACCCCGGCTACAGCGCCAGCAGCTCCTGCACGTCGTCCCACGTCAGGTTCTGCACATCCGTGACGGTGTCGCCGTCCTCCAGCGTGGCGTTGTACAAATGCTGTTTCTTGCGCTGGAGCGCCAGCACGCGCTCTTCGATCGAATCCTGCGCGATCAGCTTCACGCTGTATACCGTGCGCTTCTGCCCGATGCGGTAGGCGCGGTCGGTGGCCTGGTTTTCCACTGCCGGATTCCACCACGGATCGTAGTGGATCACCATGTCCGCCCCCGTCAGGTTCAGACCCGTGCCCCCCGCCTTCAGGCTGATCAGAAACACCGGGATGGAATCGTCGCGGTTGAATTGCTGCACGATCTTCAAGCGCTCCTGGGTGGCCCCGTCCAGGTAGCAGTGCCGCAGACCCCGCCGGTCGATTTCGCGGCGGAGAATCGTCAGCATGGACACAAACTGGCTGAACACCAGCACCCGGTGACCCGCATCCATCGCTTCGTCGAGCAGCTCGAAGAACAGGTCCATCTTGGCCGAAGGATCTTTGGCCTGCAGTCCGTCGAGCTTCAGCAGGTCGAGATGGCAGCAGACCTGGCGCAGCCGCAGCAGCGTGTTGAGGATTTCGAACTTGGAACGGGCAAACCCCTGCTCGGCCACGAGGCCGGCGATCTTCCGGCGCGAGTTCTCGATCAGGGCCGCGTACACCTTCTGCTGGTCGGCGCTGAGCGGACAGGCGGCGATGCGCTCGATCTTGGGCGGCAGTTCCTTCGCCACGTCCTTTTTGAGGCGGCGCAGCAGAAACGGGCGCAGCTTGCGCCGCAGCTTCCATTGCGCCAGTTCGCCTTCCGGGCCGCCCTGCGCGATCGGCAGCTCGATGCTGCCCCGGAACGTTTCGTGGCTGCCCAGATAGCCCGGCATCAGGAAATCCATGATGCTCCACAGGTCGGCCGCGCCGTTTTCGATGGGGGTTCCCGTCAGCACCAGGCGATGATCGGCCCGGAGGCGTTTGGCGGACTGCGCGTTGCGGGTGGAGTGGTTCTTGATGTGCTGGGCTTCGTCGAGAATCACCGACAAAAAGTCGAGGGGGGCGTAGAGATCAATGTCGCGCCGCAACAGGGCGTAGGAGGTCACCAGCACGTCGAACCGGTCCAGGTCCTTCCAGCGCTCGTGGCGATCGGAGCCGGTCATGGCGCCGAGACGCAGCCACGGGGTGAAGCGCGCCGCTTCGGCCGCCCAGTTTTCGACCAGGCTGGTCGGGCACACAATGAGCGAGGGCTTGCGACGGCCGGATTCCTGGCCGGCGACCGCCATGGACAGCCAGACCAGGGCCTGCAGAGTCTTGCCCAGGCCCATTTCATCCGCCAGGATCCCGCCGAAGCGGTTGCGCTGCAGAAAGCGCAGCCACTGGACACCGTCTTTCTGATAGGGCCGCAGCAGGCGGTTCAGCGCGGGATCGAGCGGTTCAGGCGTCATGGACTCGATCCGGTTGTGGCGGGCGGCGGCCTGAATCCAGGAGGACGGCGCCTCGACATCCACGCCGTCCAGATCCTGCAGGGAGCTGGCGGCATAGGCCGCATAGACCGGCGCAAGGCGGAAACTGCCCGGACGGCTCCCCTCTCCCGAGGCGCAGTCGCGGAACACGCTCTGCAGCGCCAGCACCGCCTCGGCGTCCAGCAGGATGGTTTTGCCGCCGCGTTCCAGAAAGGCCTCGCCCTTGCGAAGGGCGCGCTGGATCTCGGCGGCCGTCAGGCTGCCGCCTTCGCCGTCGTCATAGTCGAAGCAAACCTCGAACCAGCCCTGGCCCCCGCCGTTTTCCGGATCAATGCGCACCACCGGCGTGGCGTAGGCCGCGGACTCCATCTGGTCGCGGATGCGACCGCCCCACTCCAGGCGCCACCCCCGGCGGCGCAGAAACGGCACCGCGCGCCCCAGAAAATTGAGCACGTCGCGCGTGCCGACGATGTGCCCCAGATCAGCCCCCGTCCGCCCCTGCACGCCGAAGCGGGCCAGCAGCTCCAGCGCCCGCCGCTCGGCGTCCATGTCCCGGACGGTATAGCGCAGAATGTCCTCCGGGTCGGGGTGCGCAAAGGCGCCGCGGGCCGAGGCCCGGGCCGCCGGCACCTCGATGTCGCCGTACACCGCCAGCAGGCGCATGGCCAGGCTGGCGGGGCTGCCGCGCACATCCAGCCGGAACCGGGGCGTCTCGGGATCGAAGCGGAACACATCGGGCTCCACCTCCGCCTCGACGCGTACCAGCGCGGCCAGCCGGGGCAGTTCCTCGCGCAGAAAGCGCGGCACGTCATGGCGCGCAATGACCACCTGGCGAAGATAAATCTCCCGCAGGGGCAGCGGCAGCAGGTTGTCCAGCGGCCAGAAATGCCCGCCTCCGAACACCCAGCCGGCCTGGCCGTGCACCAGGTAGGTGGGAAACTCGGCCCCGCGCATGAACGGCAGGGCCGTATCGGCCACCAGCAGCAGCTCCCCGTTTTCGTGATCGAGATCCACGCGCATGACGGTCGAGACCTTCGCCGCGTTGACCGGCAGTTCCCGCCCGCCTTCCTCCCACACGGACAGCCCCCGGTGCAGTTCCAGCAGATTGATGAAATCCGCCATGTCCACGTCCAGGGCATCGGGCACCTCGCCGCCGGCAATCTCTTCGAGCACGAACAGCAGCGCGTCGTTGCGCGGCGTCAGCCCCAGAACCGCGTCCGCGGGCGTTTCGCTGAGAGGATGCCGTTCCCCGTGATGCTCCAGAAACACCCGCAGCGGCACCCGGCCCGAGACGGCGGCCTCGCGCCAGCCTCGCGGCAGGCCTATCAGCACCCCCGCGTTCAGCGCCCCGGGGGTCCCCGGCGGCGCCCGCTTGAAAAAGGCTTTTTCCTCCATCTGCCGCAGATGCCGCGCCCGTCGTTCTTCCTCCCGCAGCTTGCGCTCGCGGTCGGGATCGGTCTTCCGTGCCAGCAGCGCCAGGCCCAGAGCAATGACATGCGAACAGATGATGCCGCGCTCCACGTTGTCGCGGCAGGGGCAGAGGTTTTCGCAGGTCAGATCCGGCAGGATCCGGGCGGAGGTCTTGATGGAACGGCTGCCCCACGACAGCGTGCCGCGCATCAGCGGCGGATCGAATTCCGCATCCAGCACCAGGCCGCGTTCAAACAGCGTCTGGCCGTCCCGGAAGGTGACCGCCCCCCCCCAGTCTTGCAGAATTTTCTGTGTTATCGGCAATTTCACGGACCGCTCCCGGCGTTTTCCCACGCCAAACCAAATGGAGCACTATACCGTTTTTCTTCCGCCTGGCAATCCCCGCCTGCAAGCCCGGCGGCAAATTCACGCTTGCCGGGGGCCGGGGGGGTCTTTATTCTCCTGCGCCAATGTCTTGCGCCCGGGTACCGGGCGGAAGCACTGTCGGCATTGTGTTGAGAAAGAGAGCCCATCCATGGCCATGATGATTTCCAAATTTCATAAGCTGATCCAGTCGCGCCTGCTGTGGGGCGTCTTCCTGATCATGATCGTCTTCTCCTTCGTCATCTGGGGCATGGTCTGGCCGTCGGACTCCGATGACGCCCGGCAGCAAAACGCCGCCGGCATGCTGGATGGCGAACCGGTGTCGCACGCTGAATTCCTGGCGGCCTACCGGAGCACCGCCATGGCGCGCACGCTGGCCCTGGGACGGGAGGCGGCCGCGACCCCGGAAGCCGACGCGATGCTGCGCCGCCTGGCCTGGCAGCGCCTGGCCACCCTGCGCCAGGCCGCCGGAATGGGCATCGCCGCCACCGAAGACGAACTCGTGGGCGCCATCCGTTCGAATTTCGTGGATGACCAGGGACAGTACCAGCGGGCCCGCTACGAGGCCTTTCTGCAGAACATGATCCGGCCGATGGGCTTCACCCCCGCCATGTTCGAACAGCATCTCCGCGAGGAAATCGCCATCCAGAAGCTGGGCAGCCTCATCGGCCGCCAGGCCCACGTCACCCCCCTGGAAATCCGCCGGACGTTCGACACGCTGCTGGATTCCTTTTCCGTGGAATACGTCCGGGTGGATGCCGGGGAGGTGGAGAAAGAGGTCGACGTCTCCGAAACGGAGGCCCGGGCGCTGTATGACGGGGATCCGGAGCGGTTCGCCCTGCCGGAACAGCGCGAGGTGCTGGTCAGCGTGTTCCCGGTGGCCGACTTCCTTCAGGACGACGAGGAATTTTCCGAGGATGACATCCTGGATTACTACGAACTGCATATCGAGGAGTACACCTCCACCGAAGAGGCGGAAGACGGCGGCGAGCCGCGGACCGTCGTGGCCGATCTCGACGAAGTGCGCGACGGTATTCTGGCCGCGCTGCGCCGCGAAGCCGCGCTGTTCCGGGCGGATGCCGCGGGCACCGAACTGGCCCTCCGCTCCATCCCCGACCGCGACGGCCGGATTCCCGATTTCGCCGAAGAAGCCGGGAAGGCCGGCCATCCCGCCCGCGCCCTGCCCCCGTTCTCGCGCCTGGATACTCCGATGGATGACGCCGGCCCCGCGTTTGTGGCCGCCGCCTTCGGCCTGGAGGAAGACGCCTTCAACCGGGTCAGCGACTCCATCGCCGGCCAGGACAACGTGTATATCCTCTATCTCTCCAAAATCCATCCGCCGCGCGTGCCGGAATTCGAAGAAATCCGGGACCGCGCCCTGGATGCCGCCCGGCGCAAGGCCGTGTTCGATGCGCTCTCCGCCAAGGCCCAGGCCGTCCGGGACGACGCCGTGGCCGGCCTCGGCTCCGGAAAGACCTTTGCCGATGCCGTCGCTTCGCACGGCCTCGAGGTCGTTGCCCCCGAGCCCTTCACCGGCCTGACAGGATCCGCCTCCGAGGACGAAGCCGTTCAGGCGCTGGTGCAATCCGTCGTGGCCTACAACCAGGGCGAAGTCACCGAGCCCATCGGCGTGTCCGACGGCCTGCTGGTGGCGCACGTGGCGGCGCGTACGCCCGCCGATCCGGCGTCTTTCAGCGCCTATCGGGACGAAATCGCCTCCGCCATCCGCCAGCGCCGCGCCCAGGGCCTGTTCATGGACTGGCAGGCCGGCCTGCTGGCGCCCGACCGCTTCACCGACTACCAGCGGATGTCCTACGAGGACGAAGCCTACGACGAAGACGGTGAACCGGAAGAAGACGCGCCGGACGATACCCCCCCCGCCGAAGACGAATCCGCCGAATCCCTTTAGAAAAGCAACCCAGGAGCCCATGTCATGATCGTCACCACCAAGGAACTCTTCGCCCACGCCTACGGCAAGTACGCCATCGGCGCCTACAACATCAACAACCTCGAGCAGACCATGGGCCTGTTCAAGGGCAATGTGGACAGCAAGGCGCCGTTCATCGTTCAGCTCTCCAAGGGCGCCCGCAGCTACACCCACAAGCTCATGCTCGAAGCCATGATGAAGACCGCCGACGAAATCTTTCCCGAAGCCGTCTTCGCCATCCATCTCGACCACGGCGACGAAGCCACCTGCATGGACTGCATCAACTCGGGCTATTCGTCGGTCATGATCGACCACTCCCACGCCTCGTTCGAAGAGAACGTGGAAGTGACGAAGCGCGTGGTCGAGGCCGCCCACGCCAAGGGCGTCGTCGTCGAGGCCGAACTCGGCCAGCTCAAGGGCGTCGAGGAGGACATCGTCGCCGCCGAGCACGTTTACACCAAGCCCGAAGAGGCCGAGGCGTTCGTCAAGGCCACGGGCTGCGACAGCCTGGCGGCCGCCATCGGCACCTCGCACGGCGCCTTCAAGTTCAAGGGCGACCAGAAACTCCGCTTCGACATCCTCGAGGAAATCCAGAAGCGCCTCCCCGGCTTCCCCCTGGTCATGCACGGCTCCTCGTCGGTGCCGCAGGACGAAGTTGCCCGCATCAATGCCGCCGGCGGCAACATCCAGGGCGCATCCGGCGTGGACGCCTCCCAGTTCCTCGGCGCGGCCAAGCTCGGCGTCACCAAGATCAACATTGATACGGACGGCCGCCTGGTCTGGTGCCGCGTCCACCGCGAGTTCTTCCGCGATCACCCCGAGCAGTTCGACCTGCGCGGTCCCGGCAAGATCTTCATGCCCGAATACGCCAAGTTCATCGCGGGCAAGAACGAACTGCTCGGCAGCGCCGGCCAGCTCGACGACGCCCGCGCCTTCATCCAGGCCAACAAGAAATAACCGGTCCCGCAAGGGATTGCGTCACGGGCCGGGGCTTTTCTCCCCGGCCCGTTCCCTATGACCGCCTTTCCCGCTGGAAAAAGCTTGCGGGGTAGAGCGTTTTAGCCTATCGTTCAAGATAAGTTCCCGCGGGCGCTTGCCGCGGGTGGACGTTCAAGGCATCTCAACGTACGGTGGGCATAGAATGAAATCGATGCGAAATCCCCTCTCTTTCCTGTCCTGCTGTGTTCTGGGACTGGTCGTGGCCGCCGGTCCCGCTCCGGAAGCCCGGGCCAACGGCAACGTCCACGTCAGCCGTTTCTGGCACAACCACCAGCCCACCTACTGGCCGGAATGGAACAGCAACGGCGACCAGAACAGCCGCGTTCAGTATGCGTGGGATTCCATCGTGCTCAAGCCCGGCCAGAACTACGGCGGCATCAGCCCGAACTACCATCCCGAAAACAACCTGACCGACATCTTCGGCCTCGATGACCGCAAGAACGCGTATCAGTACGGTCCGCGCAACTCGCTGAACACGTTTTCGGGCGGCGGCTTTGCCCTCAGCTATTCCGGGTCGCTGATCGACAATGTCCGCCAGCTCGGCGGCGGCGGCCACCTCGGCTACGGCGGCGACTGGAACAGCGGCAACACCGAAGCCCGCGGCTGGGGCCGGCTCGATCTCGTCGGATTCACCTATCACCACTCCCTCGCCCCCCTCCTCCCCAAGGAGGTTTTCCGCAAGGAACTCCGGATCTTCAAGCAGGCCTGGTGGAAGGCCTGGGGCGGCAACAGCGATCTTTCCGACCACTCCAAGGGCTTTTTCCCGACCGAAATGGCCTACTCGCGCCACCTGATCGATGTCCTCGTGGATGAGGGCTACGAATGGGTCATCGTCCCCAGCCACCACATCTCCCGCACCTGCCCGACCTATTTCGACCAGTTCGACCTCGACAACGGCCAGTACGGCATCTTCTCCACTCCGCCAAACAAGGCCGACCTCCTCGGCCCGTCCCCGTCCTCGGGCTGGTGGTACAGCGAGCCCAATCCCGGCAACGCCGCCTGGAACGTCGCCCCCTACGCCTATCAGCTCCACCAGGTCCAGTACGTCAACCCCGACACCGGCGCCACCAAGAACATGTACGCCGTGCCCTCGGACGACGTCCTCAGCTACCGTTTCGGCTACGCCAATGAAGGCATCGGCA
>ERZ795048.930-NODE-930-length-28477-cov-6.981915_pt1 | contig 28477 bp, 25 predicted proteins | sample MGYA00375132_ERZ795048 | MGnify/ENA primary metagenome ERZ795048 (study PRJEB30177, sample SAMN05720225) | activated sludge metagenome | isolation source: Anaerobic digester | place: Hong Kong | collected 2014-12-17 ... | reverse complement strand
GTAAGAGACATATCGCGTGGAACTGCGGATCTGATGGATGATGCAGCGCTGGATTACACAATCATGGATGCTCGTTCAGGGGCTGCGACGAATCCCGTTCGCACAACGTGTCAACATACCTGACGCCAGCCGAACTTGCCCGAAAAACCGGTCTGGCACAATACGAGCACGCCAGGCTGTGCGCGCAGCCTGATCAAGAATCTGGAAGTATTCTTACGTAATGATGCAATTGAGTGCAATGTTTCCTCCGTTGTCCGGGGTTCAGCACAACAAATCGTTTGCACCCAGATGCACCCGCCTTCTAGCAACCGCGCGATTGTATCACTTTTTGAAGTGAACGACGGTAGATATCTGAACTCCCCTGTTCAATATCTACCGCCTTCTTATAAAAAGCTCAGACTTTGTGCTGCTTTTTTGAGCGTTCATTTTCCCCTTGTCCAGTTGCTCCCCAGATAATCCTTGGCAATATTGATTCTCAAATTGCACTGGCATCTTGTAACCCAAAGCTGTGTGCGGCCGTTCGTGTTTGCCGGCCTTCACAAATTCTTCGGCAATCCCACAATGGGAATAACTCGGCGTACATATGGAGGCGATTGAAAAATCTTCTTTCTGAATGGCTTCCTGCAGCGACGCATAATAGCTGCAGCCGTATTTTGCAGCATATTCCCTGCCGACCTTTTCGTTTTTATCAATAACCGCCGCAAGCTCCGCGTTTTCAAGCTCGCTGATTACCCTGGCATGAACGTCGCCCACATGCCCGGAACCGACCAGAACAAATCTATGCAATGTTTTCATTTAAAAACACCTCCCAAGTTATCTACTTTCAAAATTGAACCGGCGTCGGTCGGCGCGGCCGCCGACCGAAAAATTATCTGAGCGCAGACAGTTTTACTTGACTCGCCCGGGATCTGAACAGCAAGGTTCGGAATCTCTGCCACAGGCGTCACTTTATTGTAAACTTTATTTTTGTATGAACAAAAGTCAGCAAAATAAATAATCCCGGGAATTTAATAAAGCTTGGGGGATTCCATTACTTTTTCCATCACCAATAAAGCGCAGCCCTTCAGGATGCGGTCCTTGTCTCGCTCAAACACGACCAATTCCTTCCATATAAAATGCTTTGAAGATATCTCGGCCAGATTTTTATACAGCAGTCTTTCAATCAGTTTGTCCGATTTGCAGATCGCATTGGTGATTACCAGTTTACTGGGATTGAAGAGCATCAGCAAATCGACAATAACGATCGCAAGGTATTGGCAGGCTTTGTCCAGCACCTCGAGACACAGAGCATCACCCTTTTCGGCGGCATCCGCAATGATATCCCCCGTCAGCTTTTTGTAGTCCCCGTCAATGACGTCGCAAACCGCGCTGGACCGGCCATTTGACAATTCCTGTGCCAGGCTTCTCACGATTGCCGATTCGGAAGCCAGTTGCTCCAGGCACCCCCTGCTCCCGCAGGAGCATATCGGCCCATCTTTTTCCAGGATCATATGGCCGACTTCACCCGAGATGCTGTTGCCCTTTCCATAATGGATCTTTCCGTCGATGATTATGCCCGCACCGATACTCGAACCAACGTACATGTAAATTATGTCGCAGTCAGAAAAAGAGCTGTCCAGCAACTTGCCTGCCAGAGCGCCGCAATGCACGCGCTCTTCGAGAAACACAGGATATTTTAAATGGGATTTTAAAAGATCTTTAAGAGGAACATCCTGAAAGTCAAATACATTGGAATATTTAACTACTCCGCTTTCATGAATGACGTTGCCCGACATCCCCACGCCGATCCCCATGATTTTGTCGCTTTTTTGCTCGGCGATGACATCCGTCAGAAAACCGACTAGAAAGTTAACGAAATCGGCCGGGTTCGGGCACTTCCGTTTATATTCGTTAAGCTTCTCCCCCACAAAATTAAAAACCCCGATCTTTACGCGCTCTTTGGTGATATCGACACCGATAATTGCCCCCGCATCTTTTTTAATACTGTAAAGGATAGGTTTCCGCCCGCCGCTGGATTCCCCCACGCCCGTACATTCCATAAGCCCCAAATCCAAAATTTCCGCAACGATGCGCAAAACGGTCGGAGGACTGAGGTTGAGTTTTTTTGAGATTTCGATACGTGAAATAAGAGGATGATCCCTTACCAGTTGCAATACGCTGCTGATATTCTCGTCCTTGACCATTTTATTGTTCCGAATTGTATTAGTGTTTTTGGCCGTCATCATTTCACCTATATTTTATACTTTATTAAAGTATTTAAACAAGTGCATTTTAATATTTATTTTGCCAATTGTCAAGATGTTCCTCGCAAAAATGCTGTCCGTTGCCAAATGATCTGTTACATATTGACCTTATTGAAGTCCGCCCAAGCGTCCAATGCCTGGAAGATGAACTCGGGGTGATTTTTACATCGTATGTCTCCCGGATGCTTAAACAATATTTCAATATCAATCTGCCGGAGTATCTGATAAATGGGTTTCAGCCCGAATAGTTCATTCCCCGGGTATCCCCGTCTTCCGCCGAATGTAATCCGATACCTGAGTATAGTTTTCCGGCGTGCAAAAAACTGCAATCCTCTCCGTGCAGCCGCCTCGGACAAGGATCGTGCGTCTTTTAGCGTCATATTCTACTTTACGGACATTCTTCCACCTGAGCCGCACAACCTGCCTTGATTGTGCGATCATCCCCGTTCCCATGGCTGCGGGCCTGCCGGATATTGCACCCAGGGCGATCAGCAACCCGTTGAGAACACGGTTTCGCTTCGCCTGCTTTTCTTGCGTATAGTTGACTATCCCGGTTTCATCCACGATGAAGCCGGGCGCGTATTTACCGCCATAGACGACCATAATCAGCACGTAAGTCAATATGAACAATGCGGCGAGGAGCCAGAGCGCATATTTGGCGTCCGTGCCCGCAATGTCGCCTTTGGCTAAGATGACGATTGCGGCAACCAGGATGCCAAACGGTATGCCGACCGCAAGCCCAATCCCTCTCATGATATAATGGTTCCGAAATATCGGAACATAGATTTCCCATTGCAGTTTGTTCGTATCCATGCAATCCGCTATCCTTTATTACTGTCCTTCTTGTTCGCCGTCCCGGTAAAAAACGTTTCCCTCGTCAAGCCCGGAAAGCGTTTCTTTCTTCTGTGCCGCCTCCCGGGTTATTGCGCGTTCAACGCGTACAGTTCCTCGGGCGTTTTGCCGAAAAGCTGCATGAAGCAATTCATGAAATATCGATAATACTCCCCCGAAAAGTCGTCGAACGTCTGCCCGGTTTCGCCCGTGATCGCCGCTTCCACATCCGCCTGCGACCATCCTTCGCCCGGCGCCGCACTGCCGCTCGCATCATAGGCGATCACAAAGTCGGTGTCCGGAAACTGGAACCATATTTCGGCGGAACGGCTGTCCGGGAAAAAGGCAAACGAAATGCCGTCCACGTCCATACACACCATATTTTCCTTGTTGCCCCACGCTGTCTTATACACCGCGATGTAGACATCCTTCGCATCTTCGGTCACGGTCCTATATCCATAGTGACCTTCGTCGATATGATCTTCAAACCCCAGTCCGGCCAGCGATTCCGGATCTGCACTCTCCGTTTCATCAACCGATTCTCCTGCCGAACCATCGGTCGGTTCGCCGGACGTCTCTTCCGTGCCTTCGCTTCCCGCCGACGCCAATGCCAGATGTTGCGTCAGTTCGATCACCCGTATGCCGTCGTACAATATCACATTGCAGGATATCCCGCCGATCTTGAAATAGAGGTAAGCGTTCCCCGAGTTCTCGTTGACGCTTATTCCCGCTTCATCGCCGTCCGATCCCGACGCCTGTATCTGCGCAACCATCTGCCGGTAGTATTCGGCATAGTTATCGTAATCGTCGGTCAGGCCGACGGCATAGGCGATGTCCAGATTATCGGCGCTCATATCGGCCGTTACGCTCTTTTGAATAATCATATTGTCCATCAGGGCCTGCATCATTGCCGCATCCCCAAACAGATCGGCGTCGAAGTTGTCGCTAAAAAAGGGTTCGTACCGGCTGAAATCCGATTCGCCCAAAACAACGATATCGATCCAATACCGTCCATCTTCAAAGAGGGCCTCCATATGCGCCGTGTCGCCGGTGGCGTTGAGCACGCCTTCCACGTCGACATTTTGATTCTCGGAAAGCCATTCCGTCAACGCCGCCCGGTTTTCTTCATCCAGGTTGAGTATACTTAAGATTTCCGCCCCGATTTCGTCGGGCTCGGCGGGCTGGCTGTATGTCAGCTCGTAGTGATTGTATCCGCCGACCGTGACGGTGTATTCTGCATCCTGGAACTTCTCGGCGTCCAGAAAGCTGAAGTAGCCATATCCTTCGGACAGCAGGGTTTCGGCATCGTAAACCATGGCGGGTTCGGCTGTCGGTGCTGCCGTGGGGTCCGCTGTCGTTTCCGGAGCAACGCTGCTCTGCGGCGTGCTTTCGGCCGTGTCGGTGCATCCGGCCAGGACGGCGACGCCGCAAGCCAATATAACAATCAGAATCTGTCTGCAGATTTTCATATCGCGCCCCCTTAGTTCACTTCGGCCGCAAAGAGCTCGCCGGCGGTCATGCCAAAGGTTCTGCTGAGATAGTCGTCGAATTCCCGCCTCAGAACCTCGGCGGTTTCCGCCACGCCCATACCGGTGACGGATGGAATACTGTCCAGCGCCCAGACATAATCCCTATACGGATTGGTTCCCTTCACCCGTCCGTCCTTTTCAACGATCATATCGGCAGCGACGCTGCCGTCTTCGGACTGCGTCCAGATTTTATAGCTCTGCGTATCGACATCATATTTAATACTGAGATCGTAACCGGGATGGTTTTCCCATCTGACGGATATCCGGTCTTTCTCTGCACCCAGCGCGGTTTTGGATATTTGGACCTGCGCTGTTTCATCCTGAAAATCCATTGTACCCGATTCCTCGTCGATGCTGAATCCAAGCGCCGTCAGGCTGCCCGGGTGGAACTCCGGCTCCAGGTATTCGCTTAAGTAAGCGTCCAGCGCATCTGCAGACTGTGAGATAATGACGGTCTGCCCGGCATCGGACAGCATGATCTCGCAGTCCAGTTTGTTCTGGGAAAACGTAATTTCGGTGTCCCCGTCTTTCTTCGCCACTTCCGGCTGGGTAAACGTGTCAGTACCGACCGCATCGAGAAAAACGTTTGACGTATAGGCCTGTCGGTAGGCTTCCATATTATCGCCGACGGCAAAGGCAATCTTGGAATACATAAAATTGTCGAAAATCAGAATGGACAGCGTCCGGTCGGCCACGAAACCGCTGGTGAAAAGCGCCTGCGTCTCCGCATCGCTGAAGATGCTTCGGTTGATGTTCAGGTCGATGAACGCACCGATACCCGCGCCGTTTTCGGCGGTCTGCAGCGACAAAGCGTCGCTGTTCCCGTCGGCGTACATCTGCGCAGTCGCCTGTATGCCGATGGACGGTATCCGCACACTGAACGAGACGGTTTCGCCATTTTCTATCTGCTTTTTGACCGCTTCCGCGTCGACGTTTTCCAGCTGAAACACCTCGGCAATATTCCTGGCGAAGCCCAGCGTGCTGTCTTCCACAATGTATTTCAGCCGATAGGTCGTGCCGCCCGTGTCATCCGCGTCCATATCTATGCGGCACAGCAGATATCGATCGTCCAGTTCGGTCATCCCGTAAAACGGATTACAGCCTTGAGCCAGAGCGCCGGCTGTCACTCGGCTTGCGGCATCGTCGGAGGATTCTGTTTCGGCTGGAACCGCGCTGGCGGAAGGGCCGGCCGATGGCGATGGCGAATCTGTCGCGGCGGCAGTTTCGCTCGCGACGATCTCGCTCGCGGCGGCAGTTTCGCTCGCGGCGGCCTGCTCGGCCTTGATCTCCTCGGCCCGCTGGAGAATTTCCTCATCGGTCATTCCCCGGGCGCACGCGGATGCGGACAGTGCCCAAAAAACCGCGCAAAGGATCAGTAGCGTTTTTCTCATGATTGCCTCCCGAAACGAATCCAACTGAATTGAAAACAAAAACAGCAGTATACACTATCCCCAAAATCGTAACGTTAAAATATCAAAACTGTCAATAACATAGTACGATTTTTTTTCACATTTTCCAGCATTCCCGTCGCCTGCCCGATCGCGTATGATACGCTTGTCGGCAGCGGCGGACGCGCATGCCCCGCGCTTCATCCCCGGTAAAGATTCAAGCCTGCAAATAAGATCGACCCGCTAAATGCAGCGAACCCTGAAAAAACGGACGTTGAAAAAAAACTCCTCCTGTTGTTGTCATAAAAACTGCATTTTCGGATTCCGCTGTAGTATAATACAAAAGCATACGATTGCCTTTGGCGGGAAAACCGCTGTAAACTTCCAGGAGGTAAACCGACATTTATGAATGAGTCCCTGCCGATCAAGTACAGCAGTATGAACGTTCAAAATTGCTTCAAAAACTTTTATCTCGTCCCCGATTACCAAAGGGAATATGTTTGGGGCGAAACGCAGGTCAATCAACTGCTTTCGGATTTGCTGGAATCCTATGAAGCGGACGCCAATAAGGAGTATTTTCTCGGCAGCGTCGTTGTGTATCAGAACGAGGACGGATTCTTCGAACTGATAGACGGTCAGCAAAGGACCACCACGTTTTTCCTGATGATCTGCGCGTTCAGACAGGTTTACCAGCAGATGGGCCTTGACGAAAGCATTCTCTCCGGCCTGATTTTCGAAAAGAAGTTCAATGCGTCCGGCGACCCGGTCGAGCATTTCAGATTAACGCTGCAGTATTCCGACGCGTCCGATTATGTTGAGAGAATTTCACGTAACGAAGCGGCCCCCCAACAGGTCAGCGCATCGGGAAAACGGCTGTTCGACGCTTACGAAATCATACTTGAAACCATCAAAAGCAATTTTAAGGACGAGCAGGCCTTGAAACTGTTTTTCATGTTTTTTTACCTGAAGGCAATATTCATTCAGATTGAAACTTCCCATATCGGCGACGCGCTGAAGATTTTCGAAACGATCAATCAACGCGGAATCGGTTTGAATCCCGTCGACCTGCTGAAAAATCTTATTTTCCGGCAGGTTGAGAAAGCTCAGTTTGCCGTTTTGAATCAAAAGTGGAAGTCGATTGTCGACGGTCTGGACAAAGCGGGCGAAAAGCCCCTCCGCTTTATCCGATATTTCATCATGGCGAATTATGTAATCGATCCGGCGGCCAACCGGGGAGGCGTCGTACGCGAAGACGGGATCTATAATTGGTTCGTCAAAAACGACGCCCAGTGTCAGTATCAGCGCCATCCCCTCAAGTTCGTCGACCTGATGCAGGAATGCCAGGTTTCATATGTGAATTTCATCAAGGGAAGGGATCGGAACGGAGCCAACATATATCTGGAGAATATTGCCCGCCTCGGCGGCGGCGCATATAAATATCACCTCATGTTGCTCCTGCCGGCACGGAATCTGCCCGATCCGCTTTTTACGCATTTATGCCGCCAGGTCGAGTCTCTCATATATTACGTAATCATAACAAAGCAAAGCACCAACGAACTTGAGCGCCTGTTCGCGCAGTGGTCCGTTATTATCCAGAAAATCCGAACCGCCGACGATCTGAACCGATTTATCAATCACAACATGATACCCACGGTGAATTCATGGATGGGAAGTTACCGCGAATGGTTCATGATGATCAGTCAAAAAAATATGCAGCAATACAGGATCCGATATATTCTGGCAAAAGTCGCCCAGTATATGGACTTGCCCAAGCGGGCCGCAACGGCTCCCGAATCGCTGAGCGAATATATTGCCAGCGGGATTGAAATCGAGCATATATTGCCGTTTAAACGAAACAGCGAATTGAAAAAACTCTATCCGGACGAAGCCCGGTACGATATGATGAAATCTCGTTTGGGGAATCTGACCCTGCTTGAAAAGACGATCAATATCGTAATCGGGAACCACGACGTTTACAACGTCAAACTGCCCGAATACGAGAAGTCGCGATTTTATCTCACAAAATCGATCAGTCATCTCGATATCATCGGCATAAACACGTCCGTAACCGCCCTGAACAGATTGATTCGGTCCTGGAACTCGTGGGACGAAACATCGATCGAAGAAAGGCAGGATATGCTCTACAGGCTCAGCCTTCTAATCTGGACCGTCGCTCCGCTGGAGTGAACATCCAATTTTATCGGTAATCGCGTATTTTATCACCTGTTTTACGCCAGATAAACCCATGCCGGCGCTTCCGGACAAGCGTTACCCGCATCCGCGTCTATAAGTTTTTCAGCCGTTCCTTTGCGGCTTCGCCCACGGGAGTAGGATTTTCTGCTATGATCTCTTCAAGCATTTCTCTGTTTGTAAGCCTGCTGATCGCTTTTTTCCGCGTTTCAAACGTTGCGCCGTAGGGCATAAGCACTATGCGCAGTAAAAGCGACTCGTCGCAGGATTGCTCCGCATAAGAGGCCGTCGTTTTTTCCAGCTGCGCTTCCGCGGCCTTATATGCCGTCTTCCATTCGCTTCCGCCCTGGTTAAAGCGGTATTCGCCGGCCGTTTTCTCAAGCAGGTCCAAATCCGTGACCTTGTTTACGATGCGCGGGACCGCCCAAAGCCTAATCGCAGCGTCCTTGCAGTTGAACGCCAGATCATAAAGCAACTCGTCGTCCGGGTTTCTTTCGAGCATGGATTTCAGAGTTTGGCTTATTTCGAACTGCCTGTTGATTTTGCCGGCGTCGCCGTCAAGCTCGTTTATTTCTTCGTAAAGCTTCCTGGCGAGAGATCTTCGCGCCGCTTCAGCGTCCGCTTGGTTCGTCTCTTTTTTACGCGATCTCTTAAAAATCCCCATTCCCGATCCTCCGCTTTTTTTTGTTTAGCGTGTGCCTGAAACGCCGTTGACAAGGACGCCGGGTCCGTGCCGTCGTGTTTTTTGAGGCATGCTCCGGCTCCATCGCATCGCTTTTGGCAATCTCCTCCAATGTTTTTTGGTCGTTGATTCGATCGACGGCCTTTTCAGCTTTCCTTATGTCTGTACTTTGCCATGCCGGTGTGAAGCCCCATTTCGGTCCCTCCGTTCGTTTACCGCCGCGCCATTTCCGGCCGGATGCCCGCGGGTCTTTACCGGTCGCCCGGTGTCGCTGCGGTAATTCCGTTCGCAAGGCCCGTGTTGGGCACGACCTTCACGACGGCGGACTGCATGCCGATGCCGACTTTTAATTCGCCCGTCCCCTCGGCGGCGATCACATGGAAAAAGCAAATGCCTTCGTATTGCTCGGAAATATTGACCACGTTGTTTTTCTTCGTCACGGCAAAAGCAAGCGGCGCGTCCGGCTCGACCCTGCCGACTTCCGCTCCGTTGAGGAACACCCGGCTCGACTGGTCTTTTCTGGAGCAGGAGATGGATACCTGCTTCGGGACCTCCAGAGCCTCCTGCGCGTCGAGGTTTTCAAGAAAGCGCGCCTTTTCCTGCGGTTTATCCGTTGGATAAATCTTTTTGACCGGCGTTCCATGGCCGTCGCTTCCCTGCCTGCTTTGGGACAGATGCACGAAAGCAAGAACGACCGAAAACAGCCCGAAAACGACCAGGCCATAGAACAGGTAATTTTCGATCGCCACGGACAGCATGATCCCCAGAACGATTGCGGCGACGCCGATAAGCAGTTCCCGTAAAAATTTCGACATGATACTACCTCCTTTATTCTATCACTTCTGTTAACTTTTTTTGCCTTCTCGCTTTTATAAAGCTCACCAGCGAAATCCAGAACATCACGATATACGTGCCGTCCATAACACCCGCCAGATCGACGCCTTCAACCCCGCCCCGGAGCACCATTTGCCAGTACATGCTCCGAAAAGCGTTGAACACGCCGAGCTGGCAGAGCGTGAAAAAGCCGTTTACAAGGAACGCGCCGCAAAACAGGCTGATAAAAACGGTGGACGCGCGGTTTTTCCACGCGTAGATCAATGCGACGCAAAGAACTGCGCCGACGATAATCGGCGCAACGAGAAGAAACAGCGCGAACGGGACATGATTGAAACTGTACGCGTTATATATTTTCAGCGAATACGCCGGAAAGGCGTACGCCAAAAAGAGCGAGAGCGGCAGCAGGGCAAGAACGATATCCTTGACGATGTGGCGTTTCATAAAATTGCCTCCTTGTTTTACAATTCTGTTTTCGGTTCCCTTCGATCATTGGCGGCGCTCCTTCCGCCCCGCCGCGTCGCGCAGCGCAGGAACGATCTTTTTTGCCGAAACCGGTATCCGGCGTTTGCAATTCAAGATTCGGGCGAGTCGGGCCCCTGCTGTGTTTCCGTCCCTGCCGAGGCATCCTCTGCGCTCCGTGCCGTTTTCCCCTGCTTGAGCAGCGCCTTTGCCGCGCGGATATCCGCATTTGTAATTCCCAGCCGGCGCGCTTGGCGCGCGGAGGCTGCGCCGTTTCTTTTTGCAAGCGCACCGCCTAAAATGAGCCCGCCAAAGATACACAGGAGCGCCAGAACGTTGCCGCCAAAGCCGCCGACGCCTTCTGAAAACAAAAAGCTGAGCAGGATTCCGCCGCCAATGCAACACAGATAGGCCGTCAGCGCCTTTTTTGCGCCCCTTCTAGACGCCAGGACCCAACCTTCAAAGTCGGAACGCGAAAATTCCCGCCCGTTGGTAAAATGCTCCGGCCTCAGCGAACGGGAGAGCCGCTTTTTGCGTTCGTCCTCTTCGTTAAGTGCGCGCTTTGCAATCAGCACGGAGGCGGCGTCTGCGCCAAGGGAAAGAAAAACCGTCAGGAATCCCTCCACGAAACCTTGTCTGCCAAAAGGAAAATGCAGCAGGACCCAGAGCAGCATGGAACCGAGAAAAGCGGCGGTCCACAGCCCGATGGTCCGCCATACAAAGGGCGCGGCGGCGCGGCCTTTCTTTTTCACGGTTTTTGCGTTGTATATACACGCGCCGGCCAGCAAAGGGAGCTGCGCAATGTAAAGAATCATCAGGATGTTGCTTGTCGTCGTTTCGTTCATTTTCCGTCCTCCTGCTTTCTTTTTTCTATTACTCTCGTTTTCCCAAGAAACGTATAGGTAGCTTTCCCATTCAGAAACGGGCTTAGATCGTTAATTGTGGCAACTACTTTTTCTCCTGCTTTTTTTGCCTGTTCGACGATGACTGCCATATTGAAGTTTTCATCGACATATCCCAGCACTTGTTTGTTGTTCCTGTCGAGTATCTTTGCCGGCGTCAATCCTTCCGACGGCACGCCGAGTTCAAGAAAATCATTGGAAGACAACCTGTTATTGTTTTTGTCTGCCAAATGGAATACAGGCTGGAATGTGATTCGATCTTTCGTAAGACCGGCTATTTCCCTGGATTCGATTAAAGAGCCGACTTCGAAGAGGTTTTCTCCTCGGATGGCGACATGGGCATACGTTGCAGGAATGATTACATGGTTCTGCAAGTCAACGATTCCCCATTCATTCTGATTCGGAAAAGCTCCCAAATTCCATTTCGTTGAAAAAACCATATATCCGTATTGCGGTGCGGACAAATGATGGTAGCGATCGGGACTGATGATCACTTTGCAGTTTTCATCAATCAAGCCAAAGAAGCCGTCGTTATAAACGATGCAATAACCGTCGATAAATTCTTTGATGGAATCGTAAAATTCCGTCAGTACCTTTCCCGTGTTGTCGCAGATCGCAACTTTGCTTTTATTTGCCTTCCCCGCGGAAATCTGGGCGAAAATGCGGGAATCCCCCCGTTTGAATATGCTCTCATAGATAAAATCTCCGATCGGTTCCCCGCGGTCATTGCCAAAGGCGCATTTGTATTTCGCAGACAAAAAATGTTTTTCGGCTTTGCGGATGACGGTCAGCCCATCGCAGAGTTGGTACACGGACGGCCCCTCTTGCCCCTTTTTCATAATGCTCATGCTCCTTTTCGTTGTAATATGATCGTTTCAGTTCTTCATCCGCCCAACCACGTCCCGCAGGATGCCGGTCACGTTGGTTCTGCTGCCGATCGCGCCCGCGCCCTGTTCCCACAGCGCGTCGAACCGCTCCTGAAATTCGCGCAGCAGCGTGAGCTGGTCGGAGTGGACCATCACCGGCTCTTTTCCCTGCCAGTTGTTGATCGAAACGTGCCCGCTGCGCTTGATATGCCAGCAGTTGTTGCCATGGAGCGCGGCCAGGTCGTCCAGAACGAGCAGGCTGAAATTCGGCTCGTTCCCCAGATAATCGACGTAGCCGTTCAGGATATCGGCGCAGCCCTGCGCATCCAGGTCGATATACCCGCGTTCCATGAAATACAGCCCCGCCATGCGGCAGCGCCCGCGCAGGGCGATATCGTTCAGGCGGGAAAGCGAAATGATTTCGCGAAAGGGCACGCCGTTTTTGAGGTTTGCGTCCATCCCCGATTTAAAGCGGGCAAATTCCGCGCTGCGCCAAGCAAACTCGTCCTGCGAATGCCCGCGGGTTTTGAGAAAACGGTCGTATGCGGCGGTTGACATAAACATGGGATTGACGCTGTCCTTCACTACGTCCAGCGCGCCGGGCGCGCAGTATTCCAGAGCGAGGATTTCAATCACGTCCCTGGTATACGCGTCTTTGTAGATCTTCAGAACGGGCTGGGCATATCGAGCGGACGCCTCGAAATTGGCGGCCGTCTCCGCCAGGAACTTCTCGTTCCGGATCACCGTCGCAACGGGCGGCGCGTCCGCTCCCAGCGTTTCGTTCACCAGAAAGCAAACGCTGTCTGAAACGAGAATATGCATGGAACTCGTAACGGTCTGCGTCACGCCGCGCACCACGGACAGCCGGATGTGTCCGGAGATCAGCGCTTCCATATAGGAATCCAGCAGCTTCGACATCGCCTGCGTATCGCCGGAAACGCAAACCACCATATGAAAGCGCAGGTCGTTTGTTGCGATCGCCTCGCGAAACAGAGCGGCGATGTCCCCGTTGGTCGCCGTGGAAAGCCGGTCGCTGGAAAGGAAGACGCGCACGACGGAGCCCCCGGGCAGTGCGGCGAGCGCCGGACGCAGGGCGAGCACGATTTCCATATGCCCGATTTTGACCTCGCCGCCCGATGCGGCGGCTTCCTCCCGGCCCCGCTTTTTTTCGGCGGGCATTCCGCCCGCGACGTCGCCGGGGAACGAGCGGCCGAAGTTTTTTCGAAGCGTTTCGCCGTCCGTGGCGAGCCATATAATCAGGTTTTGTTTAAATCGGTAGACGGTGGAACTGTCGGTCGGCAGCCCGGCCTCGGCAAACCGCGCCTTCAGCCAGTCCATGTCCCGCATCCGTTTTGCGCGGGATAAGATGTATTCCGTGATCGCGTCCATCTGCACGCTTGCCGCTTTCAGCGATCTCTGGCCGGAAAGGCACCGGCTGATCAGGGACGGGTCGCACCCCAGCGCCCGGGCAAGCTCGACGTTCGTGATGCCGAGATAGTCCAGCGCCGCCCGCAGGTGTGCGTTTGACGTTGCCACCACCGTCGCCCCCTCCCCCAAAATTTCGCCGCGCGTCATCGGTTCCGCATTGACAGGATCGCATTGACAAGGCCATTGTACCAAGCCAAAAATAAAAAAAGGTGTGCTGGCTGCTCACATTTGAGGAAAAATTTACATCGCCCTGACGAAAAATGCTTGACAGGCCCCCGCCCTCATTGTATATTGTAATAATTTGAATTTGGCGCGCGTCAAACGAGAATGCTGCTTTGAGTGGAGCAGAAACTTATACGGCAGCATCAAAGCCTTGCAATCGGTTCCCGGCTGATCCTGTCCGCTGCATTCCCGGAGGCCGCCATATGATTCACTCTCGATTTGACAGCGCAACGCAATGGATTCGCGCGGCTGCGCAGGCCCTTCCGAATCCGCCGGACCCCACCATATCGTCTTACCAAATAAAAAGCAGCCATCGGGATATCGTAAGCCGCTTCGATCAGTCGATTGAGGCATTCCTTTCCGCGCGCATTCTGGCGCAATATCCCGAAGACGGGATCGTCGGCGAGGAACTTGCGCACGCGCAGGCCGGCAGTTGGGTCTGGTACGTCGACCCGATCGACGGGACGGCCAATTTTCTCAATCAAAAAAAGAACTATGCGATTTCCATAGGATGTTATCACGACGGCGTGCCCGAATTCGGCCTTGTGCTGGACGTCGCGGCGGACCGCCTGTTTTCCGCGCAGCGCGGCAAAGGAGCGTTCCGAAACGGCTCCCGCCTCGTTTGCGCAAACATGCGCCGAATTTCGGAATCGTTCCTCAGTACGCCGATGATCCAGCCGGTATTTCTGGAGCCGCACCCGCGCCACCCGGGCATGCTGCGGCTCGCGCGGGACGTCCGCGCCGTCCGCTCGCTCGGTTCCGTTGCGCTGGAGCTGTGTGCGCTGGCCGACGGGCAGGCCGACCTCTTCGTCGCCGCGCAGTCGTCCCCCTGGGACCACAACGCCGCGCGGCTGATCCTGTCGGAAGCGGGCGGCGCACTGCGCACGTGGTCCGGCGGGGCTGTGCCCCCCGGCCGGTCCTGCGCCATCGCCGGCGCAAGCAGTCCGGCGCTGCTGAAACAGGTTATGGACGGTTATTTTATGCCGGAGGAGGTCTGATTATGGAGTTGTTTATCGCAATCGGCCTCACTCCGGCGCTCGCCGGGCGTCTGCACGGCTTCGCCGTCGATCATCTCGACGGCATGCTGCCGGAACGTTCGGAGGATTTGCATATCACCATGCGCTATCTCGGCGATACGGAGCGGGTCAACGAAATCATGGAAACGCTGAAGCGCGTCGCTTTCGCGCCGTTCGCCCTCCGCCTGTCAAAGATCGATGCGTTCGAAAACGCCGACGGCAACGTCATCTGGTACGGTCTGGACGATCCGGACGACGCTCTGGCGCGTCTGCGCGCCAGGATCGACCGGGCGCTCGCCGACTGCCCGTTCGCAGGGGATCAAAACGCATACGTCCCGCACATCACGCTCGCATACACCCGCCGGAATATCGACCGCGCACATCTTTCATCGCTGGATTTTGCGGACGCCGGCCGGCCGTTTCCCATCGACCGGTTCGAGCTCTGGCGCGTTTTGCCGTCCGCCTGCCCGAACCGTTTTCAGAGACTCGCGACCTTCCGGCTGTCCGAAACGAACGATCGCAAAACGGTCCGCCTGCTCTGCGTCAACGATTTTCACGCCGCCCTTCGCGAAAGCGACACGAGCCTCGGCGCGGCAAAGCTCGCGTCCGCCGTGCACGACTATGTCCGCCTGAACGAAAACACCACCGTTGTTTTCGGCGGCGACAATTGTTTCGGCGACCCCGTCTCCGAGCTGTACGGCGGCGCGCCGGTCGTCGAATGGATGCGTTCGCTCGGCGTGCGCGCATCGGTCGCCGGGAATCACGACTTTGATTTTCCGGCCGATACGTTCGCTTCGTGGGAAGCGCGGGGCGGGTTCCCGATGCTTGCGGCCAACCTCGTTGCGCGCGGCGCGAAAAAAATCCCGCCGTTTATTCGCCCGTATTGCATGATCGTCTCCGGCGGCGTCAAAATCGCTTTGATCGGCCTTGCCACCGTGGAACCCATGGACGGGCCGGACCGCCCAAAGGACTGGCGGCAATACGAGCTGACCAGCGGTACCGCCGCCGCGCGGAAATGGACGGATTACCTGCTTTCCGGCAACGACCCGGCCGGCAGGCCGGACTGCATCGTTGCGCTGACGCACTTCGGGCTGCGGCAAACGCACGCGGGCAAAATCGTTGGCGACGAATTTTTAGAGCTCGCCCAAAACGTACCGCAACTCGACGCGGCGTTTACCGCCCACTGGCACCAGTTCCTCCGAGCGGAGTGCGGCGGCCTCCCCGTTGCGCAGGGCGGCAGCACGGGGCGCGGATTTTCAGTCGTCGCGCTCACATTCGGTCCGGGCAGGCGGCTGCTCAGCGCCGTGCCGCTCTGTTTCGAGCTCGTGGCAAAAAAGGACGTCCTGCCGGAGGACGCGGCCTCCGCGGAGATCGTGGAACGATATTTTCGCCGCGCGCGGGAACGGATGGGGCAGGTCGTAGCCACGGCAAGCGAGGCCGTCGTCCATCGCGACCCGCGGACCCAAGCCGTTCCGCTGGCCGGCACGCCGCTGACGAAGCTTGCGACCGACGCGATGCGCGCGGCGACCGGCTGCCCGGTCGCGCTGCTGTACGCCGGACGGATCGGCGCCGGATTTTCAAAGGGCCCGATTTCACTGTATGATTTTTATAAGGTTTTCCTGTTTTCCGGCGTGCTGGTAACCATGCGCCTGACCGGCGAACAGCTTCGCCGCAACATCGAAACCGGCATGCGCACGCTTTCGCGCGACGGTGCGTCCCCGCTGGCAATCGGCGGGCTGAACGTTACGGTCGATCCCGGCCTGCCGCATGGCGAACGCGTGCTCGACGTGCGCCTGCCGGACGGGACGCCGCTTGAACCGGGCGCCTGTTATCATGTCGTGCTGGAAGACTATCTCGCCGGCGACCCGCTCGGGTTTCGGTTTTCCGACGGGGCGGACTGCCGTTACCTGGACCTTTCGCTTCGGGAACTGCTGCTCGAAACCCTGAAGCGACGGCGCGTCCTGTCCCCGGCGTTGCCGGAAAACATCATTATTCGCAATACGGAGAGGAAGCTTTGACATGCAAGTGCGCTTTGACTCGGTCACCAAACAATTCCAGGGCAAAAAAGGCGTCGTCACCGCGGTCGACCGTCTCAGCCTTACGATCGGCTCCGGCAAGCTGGTCGGTTTTCTGGGTCCGTCCGGCTGCGGAAAGTCCACCTCGCTTTTGATGATTGCGGGAATCCATCCGCTCACCGACGGCCGCATCCTCTTTGACGAGCGGGACATCTCCGCCCTCGCGCCGGAGAAGCGCGGCGTCGGCATGGTGTTTCAAAACTACGCGCTCTACCCGCATCTGACGGTGCGGCAGAACATCGAATTCCCGCTGGTCAACTCAAAAGAAATGAAACGGAAGCTCAAGGCGGAGCTTACAGAAACAAACGCGAAGAACGGTTCGAACGACACGCTGAAAGCATTCGTGTCCGCCCGCGTGCTCGACGCGGCGAATCTTGTGGAAATCGCCGACTATCTGGACCGCAAGCCCGGCGAACTCTCCGGCGGGCAGCAGCAGCGCGTCGCCATCGCGCGTGCAATCGTCAAGCGGCCGTCCATTTTGCTGCTCGACGAACCGCTGAGCAATCTGGACGCGCGGCTCCGCGTGCAAACGCGCGAGGAAATCCGCAGGATTCAGCGCAAAACCGGCATTACGACCGTATTCGTCACGCACGACCAGGAGGAAGCGCTGAATATCTGCGATGAAATTGCAATTATAAAGGAAGGCGTTCTCCAGCAGTACGGCGTCCCGCAGGACGTCTACGACAACCCGGCAAACCGGTTCGTCGCGGAATTCCTCGGCGGTGCGAGGATCAACCTGCTGCCCGGCCGCGTGCAAAACGGCGCGCTTACGATCGGGACCCAGCGATTCGCGAGCGGAGTAGCCGGGGCCGAGGGAGCCGTCGCCGTCGGCATTCGGCCGGAAAACATCATCGGCTGCGCTCCGTCCGGCAGCGTCCCTGTTGCAACCGTCGTCCGGCTGACGCGCCTCGGCGGCGTCACAACCGTGGAAGCCGCCCTGCCGGACGGCGAGACCTTCCGGCTGATGAAGGAAAACGGCAGCTCACTTAAAATCGGCGACAAAATCGGGCTGCGCGTCCTGAAAAATGCAATCTGCCTGTTCGGGAACGGGGGTGAAAAGCTTTGGCAGGGTTGAAAAAACCACGCGTCCGCGGCGAAAAGAAATACGATAGCACGGCGTATCTCTACCTTCTGCCCGCGTTTGTCCTGCTCGCGGTGTTCACGGTCTACCCCGTCGTCAATACGGTGGTCACCTCGCTGAAGCTGGACTACCGGTTCTTGACCGGCGACTTCGTCCGTTTCTCCGCGCAGCATTACGCAGACATTCTGAACGATGCGACGTTCCGCCGCGCCTGCGTCAACACGGCCTTTCTCGCCTTTATCTGCGTGCCGCTGTCCATGCTGATCTCGCTGATTGCGGCGCTGCTTTTAAACTCCGTCAAAAAACTGCGCGGATTCTTCACGACGCTGTTCTACCTGCCGCAGGTCACGAACGTGATCGCCGCGGGCATGGTGTTCGCGTTCCTGTTCAATACGAATTTCGGCCTGGTCAACATGGTGCTCGGCTGGTTCGGCGTCGATCCGGTCGCATGGATCAGCGGCGTCGGCATCGCCAAGTCCGCCGCGCTCTATAACCAGGCGTATGCGCGCTGCCTGTTTATCCTGATGGTTTACAGCCTCTGGTCGGGACTGTCGCTCAAGGTCATCCTCTTCCTCGGCGGGCTCCAGAACATCAACCCGCAGTATTATCAGGCCGCGCGGCTGGACGGCACGAGCCGCTGGAACATCTTCCGTAAAATCACGTTCCCGCTGCTCTCGCCGACGACGATGTACGTCTTCATCACGTCGGTCATCACGGCGTTCAAGGCATATTCGGCGGTCGTAGCCCTCTTCGGGAATTCATACGGGCCGATCGGCGACCAGTCCAAGATGATGATCACCATCGTCGGCTATATCATCGACGCGCTCGGGGATTACCTTTCCCCCGGCGCAATCAGCATCGCCAGCGCGGCCGCGGTCATACTGTTGCTGATCATCATGGCGCTGACCGCGCTGCAGTTGAAACTTTCGAAGAAATGGGTGCATTACAAATGAACGCAAAGCTGGTCAAAACCATCAATTATTTCCTGTTAGCCCTGCTTGCCGTCGTCGTGCTCATTCCGTTTTTCTGGATGCTGACGACCGCGCTCAAGAGCGAGAACGAGGCGCTGCATACGCCCCCCTTGATCCTGCCGGGCACGCCGCATTTTGAAAACTTTATCAAGGCGCTGACGGTCGCGCCGTTTCTGAAATACTTTTTCAACACGCTGGTCGTCTCCGCCTGCGTGGTCGTCGCCAGCACGATCGTCACGGTGCTCGCCGCATACGCGTTCGCACGGCTGGAATTCCGCGGGAAAACCGCGCTGTTCTTCGTAGTGCTCGCGTCCATGATGATCCCGCAGGAGATGCTTATCATCACGAACTTTATGACCATGGCCAAGCTCGGCTGGCTCAACAGCTATCAGGCGCTGATCCTTCCGTACTGCGTAAACGCGTTCAATATCTTCCTGCTGCGGCAGACCATCATGCAGATTCCGGAGGACCTGTATACGGCGGCCCGCATCGACGGGCTCGGCAGCTTCCGTTACCTTCGGAAGGTCGTCCTTCCCATCGCCAGGCCGACGATCCTGACGACGGCGCTGCTTTCGCTGATCTGGATCTGGAACACCTACGCCTGGCCGAACCTCGTGACGACCAACGACGACCTGCGCATGGTGTCCAACGGCCTGAAAAACGCGTTTACCACGAGCACCGGCAACATCCAGTACGAACTGCAGATGGCCGCCGCGACGCTTGTGACCATCCCCCTGATCATCCTATTTGTCTGCCTGCGGAAGTATATCTTTGCGGGCATGGCAAAGGCGGGGATCAAGGGATAACCCAAACGATCTGAACTGTCCGGACAGTAAAGATAAAAATACTGTTATAGGAGGAAAAACAGAATGAATGCAAAAAAATGGGTCGCATCGCTCATGGCGCTGGCCATGCTGCTCTGCTCGACGGCGTGCGCATCGACCGCCGGGCAGGCGGAAGCGGAAGCCGTTTCGCCGGACGCGGCGGAGCAGCAGACCGCAGAAGCGACCGCGGAGCCGACCGCGCTGGAAACGGCGATTGAAAACGTTTTGACCGACAAGCAGGAGGTCGACATCACGTTCTGGACGGGTACCGGCAGCGCCAACTACCCGTATCTGGAAGCGATGGTGGAAGCCTTCGAGGCCGAATACCCGAACATCAAGGTGGACTTCTCCAACCAGGGCGCGATCACGGACCTGACCGATAAGCTCACGCAGAACATCGTCTCCGCCTCCACGCCGCAGCTTTCCAACATCAACGCGGCGACTTTCCCCGAATACATCGCCAGCGGAGCGATCGTCGATCTTTCGGAGTATTATAACGACCCGACCATCGGCTTTACGCAGGACGAGCAGGCGGACTTCTTCCAGAACTATCTCGACGAGGTGGAAAGTTTCGGCGGCGAAGGAACCATGTACGGCTTCCCGACCAATAAAAAAACCACCGATATCTTCGTCTACAACAAGACCTATTTCGACGAAAAAGGCTGGAGCGCGCCCACGACCTGGGACCAGGTCGTCGAATACAGCAAGGTCATCTACGAAGAAACCGGCATGCCGGGCTTCAGCTACGACACCTCGTACGGGGAAGCCGCGTTCAAAACGCTCTCCACGCAGTTCGGCAGCCCGTACGTAACGTCCGGCGGCACGGTGGACATCGACAATCAGGCGTCCATCGACGCGCTGACGTTCTATAAGGACAATGTGGACGCGGGTTACTTCACGCTTCCGGCGCTCATGCCGAGCGCGGGCGGCAACAACAGCAGCAGCGGCTTCGTCATGCAGGAATGCTACATGTTCGTCGGCGCGGCCGCGGGCATCGCCTATGCGCTGCCGAACGCGGAAAAGGGCCAGGAGGAGTTTGAAGTCGGCGTCGCTCCAATCCCGCAGGCGGACACGGATTCCCCCGTCGCTTTCAGCAAGGGCGAAGATTACGTCATGTTTGCAAACTCAACCGACGAACAGCGCGTTGCGACCTGGCTGCTCATCAAATTCCTGAGCACTGCCGAAAATAATGTGGATTGGCTGGTCAACACGGGCAACCTGCCAATCAGCGCCTCCATGGTGGAAAATTCCGATTATCAGGCGTTCCTGAACATGGAAAACGACGGCTCCGCCGCATATTACAAAGCCGCCGCCGTCAACGCCGCGCTGGAGATGAACGACTACATGCGTTTTGACGTTGCGTTCGCGCAATCCGGCGAACTCGCCACGGAAGTCGGCAACATGTGGAAATCCATCATGGTCGGCGGCGCGGACATCGCGTCCACGCTGGAAGCAACCGCAGCGCTGTTCAACTGATCCCCGATCGTGATAAAGTGAATGGCGGGAGTGTGGTGAAACGTGAAACAAGCGGCCTTCTTCTTTGATTTCGACGATACCCTGTTCAGCCACGCGACGATGCGGGTGCCGGAGCGTGCAAGGCGGGCTTTGTCCGCCCTGCGCACAGACGGTCACCTGGTTGCGATTGCGACCGGGCGCGGGCCGGAGTCGATCCGTTTCATCCAAAAGGAAGCAGGCGCATGTTTCGACGCGATCATCGTCCTGAACGGACAGCTCGTCTATCAGGACGGTAAAAAAACGTTCGAGCGCTTCATCACGCTCCCTTCCATCCGGACAATCGCCGCAATCGCGTCGGCACACCGGTTCCCTTGCGGCGGTTACTATGCCGGCGGCGAACTGGTCGACCGGATCGACGAACGCGTTGAACAGGTCTGGCGGGATTTCGGCTGTCCGCAGCCGAACGAAATCCCCGATTTTCTGGACCGCTGGCCGTTGTATCAGGGGCACCTTTACGTCACGCGGGAAGAGGCGGATTTGTATTTTTGCGAACCGCTGAACGATTATCTGGTGAACTGGTCGCATCCTTACCTTCTCAATCTCATCTCCGGCCGGGCCGGCAAATCGCAGGGCGTCAAATGGCTCCTTGAGCAGGCCGGCATTCCCAAAAGCCGCGCATACGCCTTCGGCGACGGATTCAACGACCGGGACATGCTGCTTTGCGTTGCCCACGGCGTCGCCATGGGCAACGCTTCGGACGAGCTGAAGCAGGCGGCGGAGTTCGTTACCGCCGCGCCGGACGACGACGGGATCTGCAAAGCGCTTCGGCATTATCGCTTGATCCGGTCGTTCTGACGATTCGGCGGCCCCGTATCTGGTTGGCCGCCGGGGCGATGCCGGCGGTGCCGGACCGTCCCGCTCCTTCGAGGGCCTTGATTACTGAATTCTTTCCCATATCTCCAGCAGTTTCCCGGACAGATTCTCCTGCCTTTTCAACATTTCTTCAATCCCTTCGATTGCGCAGTTGCCGAAATCGTCAAACGCTATCTTCGGCGCTTTGCTGTGCTGGAACTTCATGTTTGCAAAGCCGCTGTCCTGCGATTCATCGAACAGCACGGCTGCTTTATGCGCGCGCCTCAGATACGTCTCGGCAAGCTCAAAATTGCCGGCTTCGGCGGCCACGACGGCCAGCGAAGCAAGGATCATTACGCAGTCTTTGTCAAGATGCGAAATGCGACCGGGAATTCGCAATCCGTCGACGACGCCGTATATCCATTTCAGCACGGAAGCGGCGGAATCCGTATCGCCTTTTTGTTCATAGCAATTTGCGTAGGCAGTCGCCAGACGCATCGCATGCATCACGTAATCCACCAACGCGTCCGAAAGGTACGGCAGCGCTTCGTCCGGCTGGTTTTTCACCATTGCGAAAATCATCCCGATCGTTCCGTTGTTGATTCCGCCCGCATTGTTTGCCTTCAGGATTTCCAGCGCCTTGTCCGGCTTTTCGAGACAGATATATACATCCGCAATCGATTCTCTGATTGTCCGCTCGCTGATGCCGGCGTCCTTGTTCTGCCCGATCAGTTCGAGCGAGCGCTCCCAGAGAGTCAGCGACTTCTGATGATACTTTTTTGTGCCGGTTTCAACACCGGCTATATTAAACATCGTAGCGCAGGCGTGGACGAGCTCAAAGCTGTTCGGATATTTCTGCAGCGCTTTGTCGGCTTCCGATATCGCTTCGTCAAACCGCTTTTGGTTGCGCAGGGATTTGATCGTTTCGATACTGCGTCCCAGATTCCCGCGCCGCCATTCGTAGCCGAGCAAAACGTCCACGGACGTTTCAAAATATTCCGCCATCTCCATGATGATCGAAATGTCGGGGATCGACACGCCCGATTCCCATTTGCTGACCGCGCCGATCGTCACCCCGAACGTTTCCGCAAGCTGCTCCTGCGTCATTTTATGTTCCTTGCGAAGCGAACGGATGTTTTCTGCAATTTTGATGTTCATTTTACCCCCTCGGCCTGTAAGCGGCGTGTCCTGCCGGAAATCGAACCGGAGATACTTGAGCGCTTCTTCTTTTTTTTGTGCGGAAAAAACGCGTTTTTGTCCGCCGGTTTAAGATTATAACAGCGTTCGCGCCTGTACCAGTCCGCCGCCTCGCCACTGCAATAGCCCGGACGATCCTCGTTGAGCGCGCGATAGACGTCGTTCGTATCCATCGCGTTTGTTGCATACCGGTCAAAGTAATTCAGCATGTCCGTTTCCGCCTTTCAGTGCGTTTGTCTGGTTTCTACTTGCATTATACGAAACCGGATGCGGAAAACGAATATACCGTTTGTACAGACGGTAAAGAAATTCATTTACTAATAGTATATATCATACTCAAATCACAGACGAATGCAAGCACGCGTTTACGATTTGCACGCGATCGGCGACAAAAAACGAAAAGCGCTTGGAAAAAGCGCCTTTAAAACCGACAAAAAACTTGTTTTTGGCGGAGCAATCACATTTTGCCTCTCGCCATAAGCGGCCGGACGGCCCGGGCGGCAGAACGCAGAAACCGCCCGGAACAGGCGGTTTGTCGTGGTGTGGAAAGGCCCCTGCGCCCAAAAGCCAGGACAAGCCTGGCTTTTGGAATATGCCGGATTATAGGGGTTTTTACATCAGATATAAGCTTCGCCCCGCATCAACATGCGCGCGGTACGATAGCTGTAAGCTTTGGCAATATCGAGCGTGCCGTCGGGCCGGACGGTATAATCAATTCCGGCCTCGATAGTGCCGCCGGGATGCCCTATGGAGAGACGCTTTTTATCGCGTCTCCCCTTCGTAAGCGCATGGACGATCGTGCCGGGGATGCAGGCCGCGCAAATCGTGCAGATTACGCCGGTGAGCGCATACGTTTCATGCGCTTTTTGCATGGACATCATGTGCCCGATAAGGTCGATCGTATCCGCTTTAACGCAATCGCCCGTGGTCGTAATATAATCCTCGGCCGGCGCAACCAGCGTAAGTTTAGGCACGCCGGGCGACTCGGTGACGGATTCTTCGGGCGCATGAATGAAACCAAGGCGAAGGGCCGCCTCCGCGCGGACGCTTTCAAGCTGTCTGAGCAACGTTTCATCGCCGTTTACCTGTGCCGGCAACTCCTTGCCCGTAAGCCCGATATCTTTCGCCTGAACGAAGACCAACGGGTTTGCGGCATCGACGATGGAAACGCGCACGGCTCCCAGCTCGGGTACCTGGAGAATGTCGGTCAGATTGCCGGTCGGCAGCAACTTGCCGGTAACGGATCCGGCGGGCCTTTCAAATGCGAGGCGGATCGGAGCCGCTGTGCCCGGAACCCCGGCGATTGCGAAATCGCCATCATATTTAACCTTGCCTTCGGGCGTCTGTACGTGCGCTATGATTATTTTTTGAGTATTGGTATTGAAGATGCGAACGGTAGTATTACCATCCTGCGCCGCCACCAAACCGCTTTCGATTGCATAGGGCCCTACGCCGGATGAAATATTGCCGCAATTGCCCGCATAGGAAACAGTGGGCTGGTCGATGCCGACCTGCGCGAAGGTATAATTCACATCGGCCTGCTCGTTCTCCGAAGGACCGATTATCGCTACCTTACTCGTGACCGATGTAGCGCCGCCAAGGCCGTCGATCTGACGGATATCGGGACTGCCCATCAGTTGAAGCAATGCCATGTTCCGGTCTTCGCCTTCCGGCGGCAAGTCCTTCTCGAGCAAATATACGCCTTTGCTTGTGCCGCCGCGCATGATGCAGCAGGGTATTTTAAGAGACATAAACCATTCGTTCCTTTTATTGACTTAAAAGATGTTGAATACGCCGACCAATGCAAGCACGACACCGACGAGAACCGAAACAACGGACGTCAGGAACAGGCGAATGAACAGCCTGTTTGAATCCTGCTCGGAGGCTTCCTTATTGAAAATCGTATATTGCGCGAGGATGCCGGCGCCGCCTGTTGAAGCGGGACTGTAAGCTGCAAAGAACGCCGTGATGGTTATACCGCCCACGATTGCGCTGTAGCTGACGTTCGGGAAAGTTTCCATAATGCTGGGCACGGTCGGTATAAGGGTTGGCATCACAACGCCCGTTGTGGAACTGAACCAGGAAAGCACGCCGGCCGCAAGGGACATAATGGGATTGACGGTGCGCGTGCTCATGATGGAAGTAAGGCCGTTCACAATCATGTCCACGCCGCCGAGCGTTTTAACAACGGTCATCAGCATGCTGACGCCGCAAACCAGGATGAAAGTCCCCCAAGGCATAATTTTGATCGCTGCTTTTTGATCCGCAACTCCGAGAAGCACCAGTATAACCGCGGCGAGCGGGGCCGCAAGGCCGATATTGACGCCGAATGCAAATACCACGACGACCACGGCGGCGCAGGCAATCAATGTGATCTTTTGGTTCTTGTCGAATTTTGGAAGTTCTTTGAACATCTCCAGCTTTTCAGCCTTAGGTTTATAGAGTTTATAAATAAAGTAGAAAGCAAGAACGGAAATAACCCATGCAATGCAGGCATTTCCAAAGATCGCCCAGGAATATTGCCCCGCAAACTCAGTTTCGGCAATCAGGTTCGTGATGATGATGCCGCCGTTAGAGAAGGGCGACATACAGCCAAGGTTGCATGACACGGTAACGATGAGAGCCATTGCGATTGCATCGATGCCGAGTTCAAGCGCAATGACGATCGACAGCGGAAGAAGGATGGCAAAGGTTGGAATGTTGCCGCAGCCGAGCGCGCTGATTATGAAAGTTATAAACGCAATCAACAGCGGAACGGCGCCTGTGCGTTTGCCGGCAAGCCGGAGTATTTTCTTTGCAAGCAGGTCGATCGTGCCGTTATTGACCGCCATGCTGAAGAGAAAAGCGGGGCCGGCCAGGGAGACGAAAAGGCTTGCGTTGAAGCTGGCAATGATGGTTTTGTCCGCAACGCCGCCGATCCTGCCGAGAATAAGCGCGGCTCCCATGGCCAGATAGCCCATGTTGACTTTTTTCCAAAATCCCAATACAAGAACAAGAACAAGGAAAAGAATGGATAGAAGTGCCATATTCACAATTACCTCCTACACGTTATTAATAAGTGCCGTTTTTGAGTTGGTCGATTTTGTCGCTGAAATCAAGAACGCATTTGTTGAATTTGTCTGCTTCGAGTATTGGGAAGAAATGATTATTGCATTCAAACTCGTAGCAGAGTGCGAGGGGAGAATTTACAAGACGTTTCATCGCCTCGTGGCCGGATTCCCATGCATCGTGATACGCAGAGTGCGCAACGAATGTGGCGACAGGGATCGTACGCTTGGACAGCGGGGTCATATTATCCGTAAAATACGTGTCCAGGTGATACTCCAGCCCGACAAACGGCGGGATTTGTAACGAGGCCTGATACATCATCTCCGCGTCCTCGGGAGACAGCGGGGACTTGGCGCGGCCCTTTTCGGCATACGCCACAGGGTCGGTCCAATAGGGTGTCATGCGCGCCACCCAACCGTCAATGTTATAATGATTCGCCTTATGATGGTTCCATTCCGCATCACTGAAGCCGAACATGGTAGCGTCGGCAAGAATCATACCGCGTAGGTTGTATTCGCTTTGCGTTTCGGCATACGTGGCGACGATTGCGCCGCCGAGGGAATGCCCGACAAGGAGCACGTCCTCAAGCTTGAGATGGTCGATCAGTTCCCGTATATCCTGAGCCATGCGTACCTGACGATTGTTGCCCGCAACTTTCATGGAACGGCCGTGTCCGCGGGGATCGAGACATACGACCTTGAAACGCTTCGAGAGAACAGGAACGGCATATTTCCACATGGTGAGCGCTTCCCCGAACCCAGGGATCAGGATGATCGGGCGCCCTTTTCCCGTGACCTCGAAATATAGCCAGAGTCCGTCGGTCGTCTGGAAAAAATTATTTTTTGTTGCCAACCAGGATTCCTCCTTTACGTGCTTTTCTGAGATAAGAATAATTGAGACATGAAACTTTGCGTCGCGACTGTAAAGTTTGATATGGATTAGTATAATATATGCGTTGACATATGTAAAATTCATAAATATAATAAATATCATAGCTATTATCTATAGATCGGAGGATAAAAGCATGTCGTTCCGGGAGCTTGAATATGTGCTTGCAATCGAACAACATAGAAACATTTCCAAGGCTGCCAAAGCGCTTTACATCTCGCAGCCGTCGTTATCGAAGTTCCTGCACGAATATGAAAGCGCGCTCGGAATGCGCCTTTTCGAACGCGTCGGGAATCGCTACCTGCTGACGTACGCGGGCGAGCGTTATATGGAGTACGCAAGACAGATACTTCGCATCAAAGCCGATATGAATAATGAGCTTTCCGAGATTGCTTCCAATGCAAAGGGACGGCTGGCAATCGGCTATCAATTCAACAGGTCTTCCTATATGGTGCCGTTGACGATGCCTAAATTTAAAGCGCTTTATCCGCAGGCGACCGTCATTTTGCAGGAAGATTCGAGCGAAAACCTGGAAAAAATGCTGTTGGACGGAGCGGTCGATTTAGTAATATTCAACTATACGTCACGCCATCCGCAGCTGAGGTACGACGTCCTTTCGCATGAAGAAATCCTTCTGATGGTTCCCGAATGCCATCCGTTGGTACAATACGGCCGGACCGTCCCGGATTCCCGCTATCCGTGGATCGACCTGCATCTGTTTGCAAACGAGCCTTTCATCCTTCAGCGAAGCGATCAAACCACCGGGCGCATAGCAAGGGAATTGCTGGCCGCGACGGGTATTGAGCCGCCTGTTGCAATGCAAACACGCAGCATCGAAGGAACGCTCCACCTCGTCGAAAACGAATTCGGCTGCGGGTTTATCGTTGAAACGCATTTGAAATATATACTTTCGCAAAATCGTGTGCGCAGTTTTTCCGTAGGGAATCCCAAGAAAAGCATCGACTTGGTTGCGGCGCGACGCAAAAGCGACTATTTCTCAAGATGTGCGGAAGATTACATTAAAATCATCTGCGAATATTTAGAAGAACCTCAAATAAGCAACTGACTCGAATAAAAAACAGTTTGAAAACACGAATACAACGAAGCATCGTCCCTTTGAAGCAGCTTTTCCGCATCCTTTGCGAAAGCTTACCTGCGCAAATGTTAATCACATAAAAAGCCTCCGCTGTCGTTTTGATCCGGCAACCGAGGCACGCACGGTTTTCGATATTTTTTTACAACTCCACTATTCAAACCACCTTCCCGGGATTAAGAACATCGTTGGGATCGAAGGCGCGCCTGATTTGGCGCATGAGATTGATTGTTGTGTCGCCATGCGCGTTTGCCATGTGGGTTTTCTTCGCGTACCCAATTCCATGCTCGCCGGAAACCAAGCCGCAAAGCTCGTTTACCTTGGCATCCGACAAAATCCTGCTCCAAGCGGGCCGGAACCGGCGACAAAAAACGAAAGGCGCTTGGAAAAAGCGCCTTTC
>ERZ795048.929-NODE-929-length-28486-cov-15.092962_pt1 | contig 28486 bp, 22 predicted proteins | sample MGYA00375132_ERZ795048 | MGnify/ENA primary metagenome ERZ795048 (study PRJEB30177, sample SAMN05720225) | activated sludge metagenome | isolation source: Anaerobic digester | place: Hong Kong | collected 2014-12-17 ... | reverse complement strand
AAATTTTGTGTATCTTGTGTAACATTATATCTCATCCTCGAAGGGACGGAACCGAATGAGTCCATACAGCCCCAGTCAATCCGGACCGATTGCTCTTGTCTTATATGTATTCATCATTGTCTTGATTTCAGCTCAGGCTGTGGCTTCGGACCCGCAGGCTGCTATCGATCACATGCTGAAAAACGGGTTTGAGCTGTCAAAGTCGCGGCAGCTGTATTCCCAGTGGTCTTCGGCCAAGAATATCGTGATCGATATGGCCAACTCGGGTGACCCCAAGCAGGTCGAGCTCGCCTTTCAGATCTGCCGGCAGCGCTACCCCACAGTGGCCCGGGCCATGAGCAAGGGGATTCAGGACGTGGCCGCCCATGCCGACAAACCCCTGGATGCCCTGGTGCCCACCGGCTCGTGGAAGAGTAAGGTGATCTTTCAGGGCGATCCATCCCGCCTGGCTGACAAACAGACATTTATCAGACAATGCGCCACATCAGACATCGACCTGACCAATTTCAGCATGACCGGCAATGCTGAGGCTGTCACCGAACGCGCCATGATCCACTTCACCGAGATGACCACGGGCCGAAGGGTCATCGCAGCGGACGGTTCGATCGATACCGGGCTCATCAACAAGACCATGACCTCGGGCGAGGTGACCCTGTTTCCCCGCGACCCCAACGGAAAGATGAGCCCTGATTTTGCCAAGAAATATCCACACATCGTGCACGAAAGCTACCCGGGCGCCGCCGGCCAGCGCGCCCTGGAGCACAACTACATGCTCAACCCGAGCAAAAACTGCAAGGCCGACATCGTCCGCTATGACAAACACAATAAACCCATACTCAATGCGGATGGCGATGTCGTGCTGCTGAAAGACCAGCCCACCGAAAGTGTCATGGAGAACCTCAGCGATGCCAAGTATAACCACATGGACCGCGCACGTATCGTGGATGCCGACTACGAGATCAAGTACAAGGGACATCTCGCAGGTATGAACGACCGCCAGCGGGCCGACCACACCGCCAAGATGCTCCAGCGGATGCTGGATGACGATGCCAAGGTCACGGGCATCAATCCGGCCACCCACCCTGATACCAAAGATCTCTACGACAAGGCGCGCCTCGTCAAGGATGCTGTCAGAACCGGGGACGACGATGCCCTCAAGGCCGCCCTGAAGGGCCAGAGCCTGGACGATTTCCTGCGCCAGGCGGACGATGAGATGATGCGGATCAACCTCAATAACAAGCGCCGCCTCACAGGACTGGTGGACGATGCCTTCGAGAGTGCACCGGGCTCCGGTGTTGATGCCGGCGATTTGGCGCAGTCTTCCCGCATGGCGAATGTGGCGAAGGGTCTGACCCTCCTGGGCTATGGTTATACAGCAGCCGATGCCTTTATCAAAGCCCGGCCTGACGAGCGCCGTGCCGAGGTGGGTAAGGCTCTGGTGAGCGCGGTTGCGGCCGATGCCGCCAGCAATGTGGTGGGCTCTGCACTGGCCGCGGCAGGCAAGGGCACGGCCGCCACCATGGGTGCCGGATTTGCCGCAGCTTTTGTGACCGGCTTGGTGGTCAAGGGCGGGCTGGACATCACCCAGGACTGCGCCGAGGCCATAGCCGGCGGGTACAAGACCGACGCGGTTATGAGCAGAATGTTCCTGGAGAAGGACAAGCTCAAGGCCTTCCTTACCATGAGCCCGGATGAGATCCGGCGGCAGATCGACAAGGAATGGGAGATCCAGTACCAGTACGGCGGCATGTACTACGGACGCAGCGGCGATGCCGATGCCCAGGCCAGCCGCAAGAAGGAGATCTATGAAAAGGCCCTCAAGGCGCAGAGCAGCATCATCTTCGACACCATGCAGAGCAGGGTGCTCGCCAATATTGTGGCCGACGAACTCGCCGATATCGCCCGGCGTTTCGACAGTGGCGAGATCGACGCCTACGACCTCGACAAGGAGCGTGAACGGCTGAACACCAATTTCAAGGATGTTCTCGACACGCACTTAAGCGGCGACTACAAAAATTACCGGGTGTTCTTCAGCCACGCAGGGCAGACTCCTGAGCGTGGCGGAGCCTGGGATGCCATGTTCGGGGACGACAAGCAGAAGGCACTCGACCGGCAGGCATTCGATGCCCGGCTGCAGACCCTGCTCGACGAGATGGCGTTCATCGAGGGTTCCCTCGGGGATTTCGACGGCCATGCCGCTGCATTGAGTGCAATCCTGCGTAACGAAGGCGACCCGGCACAGGCAGCCGAGTTGCTGGCACAACTGCAGCGCGACCGGGACGATCTGTCCATGAACATGGCCACGATCGAGAGCGGGGCAGCTTCCTGCATGATCACACTGAATACCACCTACGGGGTTGATGACGACATCACCGCGTTTCACAACAAAAAGAACATCCTCATGCGGCTGCTCATGAATTTTCCGCGCGAGGTGAAAAACCGGCTGGCCGTCTTTGCGGCCCTGGAAGAGCAGTACAACCTGTTCAAGATGATGGCAGATCTCAAACAGAAGGACGAAGAGGAGGCAGCTGCTCTTCTGGCTGCAAAAAAACAGCCTGACGATCTCCCGGCATGGGCAAAGAAATCGGGTGCCGGCAGCGATGATACGCCCGGTCAGGACGATCCCCCGTCCTTTGTTTCAAAGACCACCTCGGGCAATGAAACAGACGATGAAGACGAATTCGGATCGGACAAAGACGACTATGCCATCAAGGCAATCGCCATCGATACCGTCGACGTGGACAAGGACGGCAGGATCTATACCCGGCTCAGGGACAGCGACGCCGCTACGGTCATCATCCGCATGCGCGGCAGCGATCACATCATCGACGGATCCGAGGCAGTAGACCTGCTCATGGAAAAGGGCTACCTGCACTACGTGGCCGGGGTAGGGCTGGTGACGACCAGCCGCTATGCCGCCTTTAGTGATGATACCGGTTCCCATGAAGAGGAAAAGGCGTCTAGCTTAATGTCCGGGCGGGGCTATCGGCCCGGCTGGCGCGACAGTATCGTGGATCAGAGCGTGGAGATGGATGCCGAAACCATGAAAACCTTTGGCGGGACACTGACGAAAGAGAAAAAGAAAAGCAGCATCTCCGATCTCTACGGGACCAAGAAAGGCTGGCAGGACGGCATCGTCGACAAGAAAGTGGAGATGGATGACACGACCAAGAAGACCTACGGCGGGGCCGTGAAGTAGTGAGGATGCAACGAGCCCCAGGGATAGACGAAAAGGTTTCAGGAGAAACAGACCCTGTGGGAGAACCTTCAGGTGCGATATGCAGCAGGGATACAGAAATGATCGAAAGCAGGACGCATAGATCATAAGACCGAAATCATAAAAGCAAACTGAACTTTACAAATAAAAGGGAGTAAGATGAAACGACAGATCGCATGTCTTTTTTTGCTGCTTATCTGGACTCTGCCCGCCCTGAGCGCAACGTACGAAGGACTGACCCCCGGGGTCTCCACACGGGCCGAGGCTGACAAAGCTCTGGGAGCTCCGCTTCAGATCCTCTCGAACGGCCGCACTCTGGCCTATGACCCGGCCGGACATGATCTCAAGGCAATCTCAGTGCGCCTGCGCGAAGACAGGCAGACCATTGCAGCCATCAAGCTCACGTTTTTGAAACCATATGAAGCTCCCATGGTGCGCCAGTGGTTTTCCCTGGGAGAACCGGACATGTCCGAGACCGACCTGCTCGGCCGGCGCAATGAGACTTATGCTGCTAACGGTATTGTGCTGCACTTTACCGGTGATTCACCGGATGCGTCCGTGGCGGGCCTGTCTCACATCGAAACACCTGCTGAGAAGAGCGATCGCCCGGTTGCGACCAAAGAAGCCCCCAGGCACGTTCCGCCCTACCTGGGCCTGATTCTGCCCAAGAACACCGCACACGGCTTACATGTGATCAACGCCTATGCAGGCTCGCCGGCCGAGGCCGCCGGGCTGAAGATGGGCGACGAGATCCTCATGGTGGATGCTCGTGATGCCTCGGGCGGGGCTCTGACTCCTGATGGTTTCGTAGAACTGGTGTCCGCCAAAACCGCGCAAACACCACTTGATCTGCGTATCCGGCGCGGCGAGCGGGTCTTCGATGTAACCATAACCCTTGCAGCGCTTGACAGCCAAGTGCTCGAAAAGAGCCGGAAGGCTGATCAGGAACAGGCCCAGGCTTTGTACACGAAGGCGACAGCGCTCAAGGACAAGAAAGACTATGCTGCAGCTGCACTATTGTATGCCCAGGCCCTTGAACTCAATCCTGCCGGCAACAACATCTATACCTATCTGGCCCTGTGCCTCCATCGTCTCGAGCGACACGCCGAGGCCGAGCCTCTGCTCAAGGCATCACTGGGCCTGGCAGACATCCACTATCCCAATTATCTTATGGGAACGGTCTGCAGCGCACAGGGGCGATACGGTGAGGCCGTACAGGCCCTGGAACACGCCGTCGAGTTGAGGAATCCCGAGTGGACCAAGGTGTTCGAATACGAGGAATTGGGATTTAGCTACATGAAACTGGGCAAAGATGACGATGCCCGGCGCGTTCTGCTTGACGGCTACCGGATCAACCCCGGGCGCCACCGGCTTACCTACCTGCTGGCGAAGAGTAACGACAACCTGGGCCGGAGCGAGGATGCAGTCAATTATTACCAGCGCTATCTCGACTTCAACCCCGCCGACGACGAGAAGAAGGACCAGGCACGACGCCGCCTGGCTGCACTCAAGCAGACACCTGGTGCACAGCAGAAAAGCGGCAAGGATAAAGACGAGCTCGTAAAAAAAGTTTTCAAAGCGATAGACACGGTGAGCAAGGATCTGAAGGACTTCAACCGCGAATAAGCAGAGGATTGCCCAGCTCTATACGAGGGTAATTCTCGGAGCGGCTCTTTTACCCTGAAGGGCCGGAGCCCCTGTTCATCGAATCCTGCTGCACGAAAATCAGTGCATCAGTGTCAAAACCCAGGGTTTTTGCCTTCTGAATCAATGAATCAGTAACTGTTTCAGATAATTCCGGGTGTCTTGCCAGGATCCACAAATAAGATCTGCTGTTGCCGCAGACGAGGGCATACGAGTAATTTTGCCTGTCAAGCTCAAGAATATTGTAACCGCCATAGAATGGTCCAAAGAAGGAGACCTTCAGTCGGCCCAGATGGGGGTCGGAAACGAAACGGGCCCGTCCCTCGGCCTCCTTCCACCTGTTGTTTTTTGGATCAAATCCGCGATTCACAACCCGCAGGCTGCCATCTTCATTGAGCGTGTAGATTGCCGTGACGTTGATGAGGCCTCTTTCAAATACATGATCAAGTCTCGCAATCTCATACCAGGTGCCCAGATAGCGCTGTACATCGAATCCCTGCACCGCAACGACACCCTCAGGGATCCGGGCACATCCATACACGAAGAATGTGAGCAGGTATACCAGGACTCTCTTCATATTCGTTCCTTTCATCCAGCCCCTGTTCCATATTAGTGTGCAGTTATTCATGTCCTGATATGGATCAGGTCAATGTATAAGTATGTAAGTATTATGTCTCCGGATCAGGTGTTTTCAACCCCGGGACAGAATTTTGAAAGTGTAAAAGAGAACTTCAAGGAATTGCGGACTCGAAGACAACTTGCCTGGATGAAATACTAATTCACCAGGTTCTCTTGTCTTACTCTATCTGTTCTGGATTAGGAAGAAAACTGTCCACAGATGCCTTGTACCTCATGCCTGAGGCCCTTCAACGATACTTCTTCAGGATCTGTTTATACAGGGCAGCGGCTTCGCGTTCAGGCCGGGTCCAGCCGGGCTTCGTCTGAAGACCGAACACTCTTTTCCTGAGTCTGGATTCCCGTTTCCTGATATCCGGCAGGAATTGTCTTTCAAAGACATCCATGAGATGACCTTGGGCACCATTGCGGTATGCCATGAGAAGGGCGAGGCCTTCTTCGTCACTGACGAAGTGGTGATAGTCATCCTTTGCATGAATGTCCTTTCTGAAGAGGCTGTACAGCGGCTCCTTCTCAGCATCCAGCATGGAAGATTCAAAGCCGAGGCCGAACGGGTCTCGCCCCAGCGCACAGGCGTAGATGAAGGGCTGTGCACAGCGGTAGCATTTATGGCACCAGCGGGAATAGTCGGACATCTCCATATGGCATGTCACGCGGTATCTGCCATAGGACTGAAATTCTTCATGAAGGATTGCATGGATGGAGAAATTGTCGAGTACGCCGATAGGATTTATCACCCTGATCTGACTGTTTGAAAACTCCTTGGCCATCCGGGCCAGTTTTCGTGCTGCCAGGCGGCTCTGCATATACAGGTGAGGCGCCATAAACCCGTCGCGGTGCAGACAGGGCAGCGAATTTTCGTATTCGTTGCTCAGGATGATATAGGGGGCGCGGTAGTATGTACAGAACGGCAGCATGGCAAAAAGATAGATGAAATGGATATGCACCTGGTGCAGCCTGGTTACCGGGCGATTCAGCACCTGCCAGTCCGAGAGCAGCTGTATCTCGTTTCGCACCTGGTGGTATGTGTAACCGTGCTCCGCGAAGAAGTCTCCTTCCAGTTCCTTGCGGATTGCCTTTCCCCTGGGCAGGACGCATTCATCGATATTGACGAGGATGACCTCGTATCCCAGAGCCGACAGCGTAGCCAGGCTTAAAAGACTGTCTTTTCCATAGGTGAAGGGGAGAATGACCCTTCTGGGATTCCAGTTGTCCAGGCGCGGGATGCCCTCCGATGATGATTTCTCCGGGAAATGGCGCAAGACGGAACGAAAAAGCGACAGCACCTCTTCGGAATTCTCCGAGGGAATCGGCTCCACCATGTTGGGAATGGAGAGCTCGAAGCACTCCTCGTACGTATCCAGGAACCGTGGCTCCGGCGTCTGGTACCATATCGTGGGATGTCTGAGGATAACCGGTGTGACCTGCGTCAGGATATACGCAAGCTCGTTCTTCAGTGCCTCTTTCGCAGGGAAATCCTGCCAGATCTCTTCAGGGAAGGAGATTTCACAGGGCTCGGCCTGCCAGTGCGGCCCGGCAATGCTCAGCGAATAACCGCGCGGGGTGTTTTGTATGCGAACTTCCAATGTTCCTCTTCTCTGCGGCTCCCCGCATTACCGGGCAACTGTGAAATCGTGGGCTTACGCGACAGGTCCAGGGCCGATGCGCAGGGTAATGTCTCTCTGTTCAGGCAACAGGATGATGTTTCCCAGTTTGTCCAGCTGAATCTTGGTGCCGTTCTGGTCAACCATGAATCTCTTGCCGTCGTCACTCAGGAGGTACTGGTTGCCTTTTTCATCCACAAGTACCGGTTTTCCGTTCTTTGTCATGCTCCGGGTATACTTCACTTTCTTTACACTTTTCGTTTGCTTGTTCCACTGCTTGACATTCGACTGTTGTGCCGGCTGCTGGGCGATAGCTGACGTGGCAAAGAATGCGAACACGGCGCTTATGAGCATTGATATAATCTTCCTGAACATGATTCACCTCCTGGAGAGTCATTTTACCTTATAGAAATAAGGGTATTATGCCACTACCGTCAACTGGTTTTTCATGGCCTGATAGTTTCAATACGGCCACAAGAGGAATTGATGGGGTAGGGTGTTAGACATTCATAAAGATATTGTCACATAAAGATGCACAGTCTGATCCTTCCGATATTTAGACTGCGATAGAAAATATTGAGACCGCTTTTCTGGATAGGACAATTCCATACAGAGATGATCAGGCGGGAAGGTCCCTGAAGTCCGGGTGCCTTCCTGCACGCATTCACTGACCTCAGTCCACCCGTATGACCACGGCATCTCCCTGAGCCAGGCCGCCGCAGATACCTGCGACACCATAGCCTCCGCCCCTGCGTCGCAGCTCATACATCATGGTCATCAGGATGCGGCCCCCGCTCGCACCGACCGGATGGCCGATGGCGATGGCACCGCCGTTTGGATTGGTCTTGTCAAGGAGAGCATGCCATTTTTTCTCGTCACCATCGGCCAGGATCTTGGTGGATACCAGTGTCACGGCAGCGAATGCCTCGTTGATCTCGATGACCTCCATCTGGTCGATGGAAAGGGAGGCCCGCTCCAGGGCCTTGCGGATAACGAAACCGGGCAGCTCTGCCATACGCCTCGGCTCACTTGCTCCGCTCGCCATGGACACGATGGTGGCAAGAGGTTTGACTCCCATTGCCTCAGCTTTTGACCGCCGCATGATGATAACTGCCGTGGCGCCGGCATCCAGGCCCGGTGCGTTCCCAGCAGTCACCGTAGGGCTTCCGTAGATAGTCTTCAGTTTCGATAACACCTCGAGGGTAGTGTCGGGTCTGGGGAATTCGTCTTTGTCAAAGATGAGAGGATCTCCTTTTCTCCGAGGGATCTCAACAGGCACAAGCTCGTCATCGAACCTGCCTGCTTCGTCCGCCTCAGCCCACTTTCTCTGTGAACCCAGGGCCCACTTGTCCTGATCTTCCCTGGAGATACCATACTCAATGGCGATCTCTCCGGCGTCCCTGCCAAGAGGACTGTATTCCCGGTAGGTGATGGGGTTCAGATAATCCTGCACTAAAAGCGGCTTCATCCCTCCTCCCCAGCGGTGCCCGTTCATGAGCAGGGGGGTATTGCTCATGTTTTCGGCACCAACAGCCATACAGGTGTCAGCCTCGTTCAGCAGAATAGCCCTGCGACCCAGCTGGACTGCACAGAGCGACGAACAGCATGCTCGATCGATGGTCAGCGAAACCAATGAATCGGGGAGTCCTGCCCTTAGAAGGGCCTGCCTGCCATTCACATTGTCAAAGAGTGCTGCTTCGGCCTGGTCGCACATTCCATAATACAGCTCATCCAGGTCTTCTCCCTTGAGTCCTGAGCGTTTCAGGCTCTCCCTGATCACGATAACACCGAGGTCTGTGCTGTGTATCTCCCTGAGCATCCCGCCAAACTTGGAAAAGGGTGTTCGTGCCCCGGCTACTATCACCACATCATCCTTACCACCCATGACATCTCCTTTCGTACTGTATATCAATCATACATCAGATACTCTGCTAGCCTTCAGCCCTTGACGGCCTTCTGTGTCTACTCGCCTTTCACATAGTGTTTCACCGGCTCAGCGCGTTCACGGACGGGTTGTTGATCCCCATAAGGGCCACGCCCGTATCATGCAGTGTGTACATACATCTCGTCTTCGCATTGACTGTCTTCATGGATAAATCTCCGCATTATCTTGTTTCCTCTGTTTGTTTCCCGTATTTATCTGAAATATGTTCAATATCAAATGGTCAGGCCCGGGATGGATATCCACGGTCCATAAAAGATCATCACCATGAATGTCGGCCATGCAGCCAGTTTGAGATGCCCCAAAAAAATCTCACCTATTGCAAACAAAATAGTCAGAAAAATCCAAAAACCAGCCTGTCCTTGCTCAACTTTGCCTTAATAGTTCTCCACCATTTAAGTTCTTGTTGTCAGGAACATAGCCCACATAAAGGTTTGTTATGGCAGAAGCGTTCGATTCGTTCATGGATCCTTAGGATGTGTTTTCTCTTAGATAGACTCTCCTGCTGTCAGATCATACTTACGTTGCTGGTCATATATAAGGAGCCTTCTGCCCATGCACATCTTCCATCATTACGATCGGAGCACTTTTATCAGAAAATAACAATTAACAAGCAATTAAATAACATATTAAACAATAGCCAATTACGGAGTCAATATCATTTTAACGATGAACATACCTCTCTGAAAATAACCAGTAAAAACAGATGGTACATGGCAGCGGGGAAGTGGTGAGACGCTCGGGTCAGGTTTCTAAGGCATTAGGGAAGATACCATTACGGATAGTATAAGGACAGGGATAATTTCCATGAGTACACTTTCCAATGGATTTTTTGATCCGGGTTATATCAAACAGCAGGTATGGGAAGTCTATACAGTCTCTTCTATGATATCGAGGATCTGAAGGAGTTTTTTTATCTCTTTCTCGCCGACAAGTTCTTCGATCTTCCTGTTCAGGGTCTGGGCGACCGGCAGCAGCGTGACAGCAAGTTCCCGCCCTTTCGGCGTGAGGTGGATCTTCATGACCCTCCGGTCTGTCTGGTCCGTGGATCGTTTTACAAGGCCTTCTCGTATCAGACGGTCCACGAAGCCGGTTACCGCAGGACTCTCCACCTGAACCCGTTCTGCGATGTCTTTTACCGGACTACCGTCATGATCGAGGAGGTCGAAGAGGATGAATGTCTGCCCGACAGTGATACCGTATTTGCCGTACTCACTGTTCACATATTTCCAGATTCTCCGAGTTACGGCACCTATACGAAAGCAGTAGAAGCCGTTAAGGATGTCCATTCTCACCTCAGCTCTTTAACTTTCCTGCGATGGGCAGCTTAACGTAATAACGTGGTCTGAATACCACTGGATAAGCTGATTGCCAACTGATCAAAGTTAATTTTAATTACCTTCAAGAAGCCTTTACTGTCAACATAATATTGTCCCAGCTGTTGAATAACGCTGGAAAAATTAGTACAAATGAAGAGGTCTGTCTCTCACGGAACAGGTGTCTTGAGAGCGCAGCACTTCTCATAATGGAAAACAACAATCGACGATACACTCAGGCATACCTTACCCGACCGTACAATGGAAAGGATGCACGGTTTGTTCCGATTCTAGGGCTTTCCGGCTATAACCGCCAGTTCTGTAGTATCGGGATGGTCAGGTGCGCCGGCAACATCGGCGAACAAATTCTCAACGACAAAACCACAGTCCACAAATTCCTTTTCCAGCGCTTCGGGGCTGAAATACTGCAGCCAGTTGTAGACGGTTCTGCTGAGGCCTTCTTCGATAATCGTATATTTATCGAGAACGACCTTTTCTTCCTCGTATTTGAAGATATTCAGGAATCCGTAATACCTGTTGGGGGACCAGAAGCCATTGAGGAGATTTGCCTCATACACGGCCTTCTCTTCCCGTTTATCAAAGGCCCTCAGTGAATACACATCGAGGAGAACCGAGCCGCCGGGTTGCAGGATTGTGCTAAACGTACTCAGCATCTTCTTTCTCTGGATAGGGCTGAGGGCGCAGAAGTCACACATGATCAACATAATGAGATCAAAACGATCATCTGTTTCAAATTCCAGGTAGTCCTGATTCAGGTAGTCAATGGACAGTCCCTCCCTGGCTGCAGCCCCACGAGCATACTGGATCGACCTTTTTGAAAAATCTATCCCGGTCACCTCCGCCCCTTTCCGAGCCAGCCTCGCGGCATACAATCCCGGGCCGCAACCGAAGTCGGCAATCTTGGTCCCGGCCCCGACATTGAAGCGGGACACTATCCATTCAACCGAGCGGTCGATGAATTCCGCCTTTCGTGACGACACATCAATGTCACCGTCCAGGTGGAACTTGAGCATTTGTTCTGATGTATGCTCATCCGTCCACAACTCGCGTGCCGTGTAGAACTCAAACGGCCTGGGACGGGTGTTTATTCTTTCAAGCTCGTCGAACATTTCTTCTCCATTCTTCTTCCAGCGGAACTGGGATCCGGCACCAGGATTTCGTTCCCTTCTGAATATCGATACCCCTGCCTGTTCCTTCATTTTCCGTGCATCCATCAGCAGCGGTCAAAACGGATTGCAGTATACCACAGATCAAAGAGAAATAAGAACCACCCGTGATATCCTCTGGTCTGATTATAGAAGATCCTTTGACTCTTTATCGCGTGGTACTTATTACAGTATTAAAGGAATGGATCTGGTAAAACCATGGAGGAAGAAAGTTTGGTCATCCGCTACGGCAATTTCAGGATGATGTTTTCAGGAGGATCTCGTGAGATCAAAGTTGCATGCAGGATTCATTGTCGGTGTATGTTTTCTGCTGATTTGCTGCTCAGGAACGAAACCAACGACCCTTGGCGTCAAACAGGGAAAGCTCTCCCCCTGTCCTGATTCGCCCAACTGTGTCTCGTCTACAAGCAGAGACAGCAGACATGCCATGGAGCCTTTGGGCTACACAGGAGACATGCAGGCGGCAAAACAGAAGCTTGTAGACATTGTTTCCTCGTTCAAACGGGCAAGGATCATGGTGGATGAACAGGACTACATCCATGCAGAGTTTGCCTCGGCACTGTTTAAATTTGTCGATGATGTGGAATTCTATTTTGATGACGAGCACAAGGTCATCCATTTCAGGTCTGCCGCCAGGCTCGGGAAATACGATTTCGGGGTGAACCGGAAGAGGATGGATAAGATCCGGCAACGGTTTTACAAGGACTGACAGAGTCCTTATAGATCCTTTGCCGGTTATGGCTCGATACAGCGGAAACACAATGTCTGAAACAATGAAACTCATCGTTTTTACCCGGTATCCCAGCCCTGGAGAGGTCAAGACACGTCTGATCGGCACGCTTGGCAGGATTGGTGCGGCATCTCTCCACCAGCAGATGACGCAGCATATACTCGAGAGGGTACGAGACCTTGCAGCGCTTGGTATCGCTGTCGAGGTGCACTTTGCGGGAGGCACCAAGACGCTCATGGCACGAATGTTCAGCAACGATTGTTCCTTTTACCGGCAGAAGGGTGCCGGCCTCGGTGAACGGATGCTGTACTCTTTTTCCCGGTCATTCGACCGAGGTGCCACACGGGTTGTTCTCATCGGAACCGACTGTCCCGGTATTACGCGCGGTACCATACTGACGGCCTTTGATCTGCTTGGAGAGAATGACTGTGTGTTCGGGCCTGCTGATGACGGGGGGTACTACCTCATCGGTCTGAAAAAGCCGGTATCGCAACTGTTTGAGAATATCCCGTGGGGTGAAGGATCGACCCTGCACAAATCCCTCGAGGCCGCCCGGTTGCATGGGCTTAGCTATGCTCTCCTGGAGCGGCTTCGTGACGTGGACCTGCCGGAAGATCTTGCGGTATGGGATGAGGTAAAGGCGGCAAAGGCGCTGCAGATGATATCCATCATCATCCCTGTGCTTAACGAGGAAGCACATATCGCACGCACGATCAGGTCGCTGCAGACTGCCAAAAATTCAGAGATCATTGTTGTTGACGGAGGGAGCAGGGATGCCACAGTTGATACAGCGTTCTCATGCGGCGTCCGGGTCATACAATGCCGGCAGGGAAGGGCTGCACAGATGAATCATGGGGCCAGGCATGCATCGGGGGAGATCCTTCTGTTCATCCATGGAGATACCGTTGTGCCGGAAGGATACGACCGGGAGATACGGGAACCCCTGAGGGATGAAGATGTTGCTGGAGGGGCATTCAGCCTGCGCTTTGACAGCCCGGAGCAAGCCATGCGAATTATAGAGATGGGAGCGAATCTGAGATCGCGATACCTGGGCCTGCCGTATGGGGACCAGGGGCTGTTCGTTTTTTCGGTCGTATTCAAGAATCTCGGGGGATTCCCTGATATGGCGATTATGGAGGATGTTGCCTTTGTCAGACAATTACAGCGCCAGGGCAAATTCGTTACCCTTGACGCAGCGGTAACCACTTCTGCGAGACGCTACGAAGCCATCGGGCCTTTTCAGACATGGGTGATGAACCAGTGTGTTCTTGCAGCATATGCGCTCGATGTTTCCCCTGATCGTATTGCCGGACTCTATCGATCACGGTGCAAGGGGATGAAGCAATGGTTCTCAGTAGTCATCTCAGGTCTGAAAAGCCGGTGTGTGCGCTCTCTTCACTGATCCTGGTTTCCATAAAAATGAATATCGAACACTAATATTCAATTTTTTTCCTCAATGCACCGAATATAAGAATCAATATATTGTAGAATGAGGTGCAACTATGAAGGGTTATCTTGAGAAGATTCTGTTGATTTATGGGGCAATGTTCTGTGTTGTCAATTTCGGATGGATTATCTCCAGTTTTTACCTGATGTCCAATTCTCCTGCACAGATGAAAGTGTTTGCCATGCACGGGTTTGTCATCTGGCTGGTTTTCTTTGCGGCAGGGCTTGCCGTTGTATGGTTGCTTGCTCATCCGGTGAACAGGGGACTGGATCTCCTTCAGAGCAATAGTCTGGGCGACGCCGAACTCATGGCCATGACAAAGAGGAATTCCCAGCTTCCTGTTCTGACGGGTATTCTCATTGCCGCGCTGACGAATTTCTATAACATCTTCATATATATCGATTACAAGATCCATGATATCGGACTTATCGCTTCAAACGGCATATGGGCAGCAGGGTTTGCTTCCAGCTGTGCCTTTTATATCCTCATGTTCGGATCCATCAGCATGGTCACAAACCCCCTGATCGACCCGCTGAAGAAAGAATGCCGGCTGAGGGGTGTACCGTACCGCGGTGTTATGATGGGTATGGAAAGGAAGATATGGGTGGTGCTGATGCTGTTCTGCCTGGCCTTTGTCATGTGGCTCGGCATGCTTGGATTCTATGAGGGGGTGTGCCGCATACAGGAAGAGCTCAAGGCCAACATCCTCTCGACACAGAAGATCGCCATAACCAATTTAAAGAGTGATGGAAATGCCACGTTTACCGAGGACAACCTGAAGGAACTTGTAGATACAATCAACCAAGCAGGTATCGGTGGTGCATTCCTGGCAGACCGGTCCGGAAATATCCTCTATAATCCTCAAAACAGGAAGATCTACAACGACAAATGGGCTGACATCAATAATGCCATAAGAAACGGCATGAGTTCCGGCAAATCACAGAGCATGTATGAAAATATTCATGAACAGGTGATCTCTTTTGTTCCGGCAGGCAATGAATACCGTCTCGGAACCGTCAGTGGTCTTCATGAGCGGATGTCCCATTTCAAGCAGTTCTTCGTGATGAGTCTGTTTTTGTGTCTCGTGGGGTTGAGCGTTGCTGCTATGGCAGGGATAACCCTGTTCAGGAGTATTATCATACCGGTCAAAAAGACAGCGGAGAAATTGAAGGACATCTCTGAAGGAGAGGGCGATCTTTCCGCCCGTCTGGCGGTTGCAAGTAATGATGAGACCGGGGTGCTTGCGGAACAGTTCAATCTGTTTATTGAAAAGCTCGAGAACATTATCTCGGGACTGAAGAATGTCGCCTTGCAGGTGGATACGGCAACAAAGGAGGTGGCATCCGGATCTCAGGGTCTTTCCCAGGCTACACAGGAGCAGGCCTCTGCCATCGAAGAAGTTGCAGCAACCATCGAAGAGATGACCTCATCCATAAAACAGAATGCAGCAAATGCCACCGAGGGCAGAGAGAAGGTAAAGGATATGGTCCGGATGGCCAACAGTACCGGGGAGGTGTCCAATGATCTCGTCAGCGGTATGAACGAGATCTCCGAGGCATCCAAGAAGATCAACAATATCATCGTAACCGTAAACGAGGTGGCATTCCAGACGAACCTCCTGGCGCTCAATGCAGCAGTGGAAGCCGCGCGTGCAGGGGAACACGGCAAAGGATTTGCCGTGGTGGCAGAAGAGGTGCGTGCCCTGGCGCAGCGTTCGGCCGATGCAGCAAACCAGATCAAGATTCTCATAGAGGACACTGTCAATAAAATCGCAGCTGGTGATGAGATGGTACGGAGATCGCGGTCATCTCTTGAAGAGATCATTACTCATATCGAGGCCCTTTCACAGGGGATAGAGGAGATTGCCTTTGTATCCACAGAGCAGGCAACCGGGATAGACGAACTCAACAGGGCCATCAGTCAGATAGATTCCACCACACAGCAGAATGCAACGACAGTGGAAGAACTTGCAGGCACATCGGATAGTCTCAGCGTCGAGGCTGGTGAGCTTGCCCGGCATGTTGCGCGGTTCAAGGTTGGTGATGACGTGGAGCACAAACAGAAACTCGACAAACCTAAGAGAGTATCTTCAGTAAGAAGTGAGCCTCAGAATATCAAAGAACCCGCAATCAGATCGAAGGCCAGTCTCGATGCATCAAACGACGGCTTCGAAGAGTTCTGATAATTGCCTTGACTGAGCATCGAAAGCAGGCCTGTGTAAAAGAGGCCTGCTTTTCTTTATTCGTATTCGTAAAACCCTCTGCCTGTCTTGCGTCCGAGCCATCCGGCTTCGACATACTTGCGCAGCAGCGGACACGGCCTGTATTTTGAGTCGCAAAATCCCGAATAGAGGGTCTCCATGATTGCCAGACAGGTATCAAGGCCGATGAGGTCTGCCAGGCTCAGCGGTCCCATGGGGTGGTTCATGCCGAGCTTCATGACCGTATCGATGTCCTCTTTAGTGCCGACACTGTGATAGAGGCAGTATATGGCCTCGTTGATCATGGGCATGAGGATACGGTTGGAGATAAATCCCGGATAATCATTAGCCACTGCCGGTGTCTTGTTGAATTTTACCGAGAGGTCCCAGGTCGTCTGGTATGTTTCATCGGATGTTGCTATTCCCCTGATGATCTCGACGAGTTTCATGACCGGTACCGGGTTCATGAAGTGCATGCCGATCACCTTTTCCGGCCTGGATGTCTGTGCGGCAACCCTACCGATAGGGATGGAAGAGGTGTTGGTTGCCAGGATTACATCAGGCTTGCATACAGCGTCAAGCTCCCTGAATATCCTGAATTTGATCTCTTCATTCTCGGACGCTGCCTCCACGACAAAATCACATGCCCCCATATCGTTCAGGTCAATGCTGGTTTTGATGCGGCCCAGGATGGCATCTTTTGTCTCTTCGGTCATCTTGCCTTTATCCACCGAGCGGGAAAGGTTTGCCGTGATGGCCTGCAGTCCCTTGAGAACAAAACCCTCATTGATATCGTTCATGATCACGTCCAGTCCGCTCATTGCCGCGACCTGGGCGATACCGCCTCCCATCTGTCCTGCTCCGATAACCCCAAAGGTGTTTATCTCCATTGTCTGCTCCTTTGTCTAATAATCATGGCCTGTTGGCCACAAATAAGTGTCTCAAGGCTTTATACCTTGCACCTTTCCTAACGTCTAGTGCCTGATGCCCAGCGCCTGTTTCAATGAATGTATGTTCACGCAATCAGCAACCCAGGCTGGGTCAATCCCTTCTGACCACCATGGCCACTGCCTCGCCGCCGCCCAGGCACAGCGAAGCACAACCGACCTTATTGTCCCGGCGGATCATCTCATAGAGCAGGGTTGTGAGCACCCGTGCACCGCTTGCACCGATGGGATGACCAAGGGCAACGCTCCCGCCGTTCACATTCACTTTTTGCAGATCGATGTTCAGTTCCTTGAGTATGGCCACCGTCGATCCGCTGAAGGCCTCATTGATCTCGAACAGGTCGACATCATCAATGGAGAGCCCTTCTTTCTTCAGGCACTTGGGGATTGCGAGAATGGGTGCCACGAGGACATACTTCATGTCCAGGCCTGCACTTGCCTGTGCTCCCACGCTGGCCATAACCGGGCAGCCCAGTTCTTCGGCCTTTTCCCGGGACATCAGTACCACTGCCGATGCACCGTCAGAGATGATCGATGCGTTGCCTGCCGTGGTCACCCCGCCTTCTTTAAAGGCGGGAGCCATCTTTGAAAAAAGTTCATACGAGGTTTCTCTGGGACACTCATCACGACTGAACATGATAGGATCACCCTTGCGCTGGGGGATGGAGACAGGCAGGATCTCCTCGTCGAAGATGCCTTCATTGATGGATTTCATTGCACGCCTGTAGGTCTCTTCGGCATACCTGTCCTGATCTTCTCTCGTCACCTGATACTTCTCGGAGCAGAGCTCGTTTGATATCCCCATGTGGAAATCATTGACGATATCCCAGAGCCCGTCGTGGACCATGTGGTCCTGAATCTGACCCGGTCCCATTCTGTAGCCGAAGCGTGCCTTCTCGAGATAGTACGGGGCGGAGCTCATATTCTCCATTCCGCCTGCCACAATAACATCCGCGTCACCCACGGCAATGGCCTGTGCTGCGAGCATGGCCGCCTTCAGAGACGATCCGCAGACCTTATTGACTGAAATACATTCCACTTCCCAGGGCATGCCCGCCTTGACTGCTGCCTGTTTCGCCGGATTCTGTCCGTAACCGCAGGGGAGCACTATCCCCATGATGGCCTCGTTCACCACTTCCTTCGCGATCTTTGAACGCCGGACGGCTTCTTGTATGACGAGTGAACCGAGTTGTGTTGCGCCGATGTTCGCCAGGCTTCCGTTAAAACTTCCGAGCGGGGTTCGTACTGCACTGGTGATAACAACTTCTCTCATGTCTCCTCCTAAGCATACTGAATGAATTCACATCCAATATATGAATGTCTGATGAATACGTATCTCAATTAGTCTTCGCATCCACGTCCCGGTTCCAGGTAGCTGTTTTTAAGGAACAGGGTCCTGGGCTTGCCCCGGGATTCATACCAACGATTCATAAAAGCACTGTCTAAAGAAATAATGGATAAATCAAAGAAATGAAAAAAGCAAGCAACGTTGGTCAGCCATATTCTTTCTTGACTTTATATGGACCTGTGATGATAAGAAACCGCCCAGGTGAGTGATGAAGACTGTGAGAGAATATACAATAGATGAGCACATTGTAGGTGATCTGAAAACCTGGTTTGAAGAGTATATCAGTTCATTTCCCATGCGTGATCCCGATCTCAAGAAGAATATCTTATTGAAAGAAGAACATACAGCAAGAGTAGTTGAAGAGATCGTCTCTGTGGGCACAGAGCTCGGGCTCGATGAATCTGAGATCGCCTTGGCCGAGGTAATGGCACTTTTCCATGATATAGGAAGGTTCGAGCAGTATCTTCGCTACAGGACCTTTGTCGACAGCAAGTCGGTTGATCATGCTGAATTCGGCGTGAAGATTCTCCGGCAAAGGAATGTCCTTGCCGGTCTGAATCCGCACACCTGCAGTCTTGTCCTTAAGGTCATTGCCTTTCACAATCGTCCACACCTGAGAGATATCGAGGATCCTGTCTGCCTGTTTTATACACGTTTGCTGCGCGATGCAGATAAACTGGATATCTACCGGGTCGTGACAGAGTACTACACCGGTACAAAGGCCGAGAAAAACAGGGCTGTGGAGCTTGATCTTCCAGACACACCTGAAATATCCGACGAGGTATTCCGAGATGTTATGGAGCAAAGAGTCATTCAGCATTCCCAATTAAAAACTCTGAACGATTTTAAGCTCCTCCAGCTTGCCTGGATCTTTGATATTAATTTCGCCCCTGCGCTTCGCCATGTTTGTGAGAGAGGATATCTGCAGACGATCATCAACACGTTGCCTGATGTGCCGCAGACACAGGAGATCTCTCAGGTGATCGATACATACCTGCGCAAACGTACGGCAGTGACTCGAGATAGGTCACCCGTAAGCTGAATTCAATTCAGTTCAGGATCATGGCTGCAAGGAGGGATATCATGCGGCAGGTATCTTCAAAAATTGTTGTATTTTATGATGGGAGAAGGCAAATAGAGGAGAACATTCTTTAGAAAGGGGATTTACATGGCATCAGATGTGAATGACATTACCATGAATTATGAAGAGGATGACATCCTTGTTGTCAAAGAGTTGGACAAGGAGATCCTTTCCAAGGGTGCATGGGCAACCATACTGTTCAGATACCGGCAGTGGGACGCCAAGAAAGAGGAATATGGACCTGACCGCTATTCTATACGCAGGTACCGGAAGATGAATAACGAGTACCGCCAGCAGTCCAAATTCACCATATCCAGCAAGGACCAGGCGATCAAGATTGTAGATGCCCTGCAGAAGTGGATTGAAGAGTAAAGAGTAGACTCTGGAATATAGTATCCAGAATTCAGAAGTCAGAATAAAGAAAAAGTACAGACAGGAGTCGCTCAGAGATTTTACTTTTTGCTTCTTTTTAAAAGACCAGAGAAAGACACAGGATTGCAAGAATAATGGGGTGATGAAGAGACGGACAGGTTTCTTATCTTCTCATTTTTGGATTCTGTCCGCCGCGGCGGATGGATTCTGGATTCATTGGATTACAATACTTTCAGGGCAGTACTCCTGCAATGCAGGGGAGGCAAAGACCTTTCCTTCATGATCTATGGCGATCCAGTCCATGCCCTTGGCGGTAAGAACTTCTTCCAGAGAGACGATACCCTGTACGAACAGTGCCGTGGCCCAGGCATCTGCGTCAGCACATGTCTGTGCAACAATGGTGACACTGATGTATCTGTCTGAAGGCCACCCTGTTGCCGGGTCCAGGATATGGCAGTATCGTTTGCCGTTTTCGACAAAGAACCGTTCATAATCACCTGATGTGGCGATGGCCCTGTTCTTGATAGGCAGGGTGGCAAACGTGCCTGGTTTTCTCGGGTGTTTGATCCCGATCCGCCACGTCTTGTCACCAAAGGCAATGATGTCGCCGCCTGCGTTTATCAATCCGGTGGTTATGCCGTTTTTACGCATGACGCCTGCTGCACGGTCCGCTGCATATCCCTTGGCAATCCCGCCGAGATCAATGAGTGAACCCTCCCGGGTTTGTATGGTCTCACCATCTGCATCGAGGATTATACTCTCATCCCCGGGGAGCGACTTCCACCGGGCAAAATCTTCCTGCTCTGGGATCCGATAGGGGTGGGTGCCGGTAAATCCCCAGGCATCGAGAATGGGCCTCAGCGTTATGGAAAAGGCCCCTGAAGAAGCTTTGTGTACCTCGAGAGAGTGGTTTACAAGATCATAGAGCTCAGCATTGCTGATGTTGTGCTTCTCATTGAGCTCCGCTACCAGGGAATCCGAATACCCGAATGTGGAATCGACCCGGCCGAGTTCCTGCACAGCGTTTATGATGGCGGTATGGGCGAGGGTCTCGGTTCCCTGAGCCTGCAATTCAACGATGGTATCCATGGCAAAGATCTGCATGGAGTATATCTTGTGACGGTCCCTGTGCCAGAAGAACAGGCCAAGCACAATAATCAGGATGATGACAGGTATAATCTTTTTCAAGGTTTTCATAAACAGGGGGGACCAGACGTCCCCCCCTGTGTGTGGTTATTTTTTGATGCTGTAGAGGACGTTCTTGCCCCTGAAAACTGCTGTGGAGCCGAGTTCTTCCTCGATACGCATGAGCTGGTTGTACTTGGAGAGACGTTCTCCCCGTGAAGTGGACCCGGTTTTCAGCTGACCGCCGCTGTAGCCCACAGCCACATCTGCCAGCCAGGAGTCTTCGGTCTCCCCGGAACGGTGAGAGAATACGGTCGTGAAACCAGCCCGGCGGGCCATCTCCACAGTCTGCATGGTCTCTGTCAGCGTTCCGATCTGGTTAACCTTGATCAGGACTGAATTCGCGGCGTTCTCAAGGATGCCCCTTTCGAGGAACCTGGCATTGGTCACGAAGAGGTCGTCACCCACGATCTGTATCTTGCTGCCGAGACGCTGCATCATGAGTTTCCACCCGTCCCAGTCATTCTCGTCAAGCCCGTCTTCAATGGATACGATGGGGAATTTCGCGATCAGGTCTTCGTAAAAGTCGATCATCTCCTCGGCGGTTCTCTCGGGGTCTTTCTCGGATGCGAGAACGTATTTGCCGTCCTTGTAGAAGGAACTTGCAGCTGCATCGATGGCGATGGCAACATCTTCGCCGGGTTTGTATCCGGCCGTCTCAATGGCCTGTACGATGAGCTCGAAGGGTTCGGTGTTCGATTTCAGGTTGGGTGCAAAACCGCCCTCGTCCCCTACGCCGGTAGCATAGTTATTGTCGATAAGAATCTGTCTGAGTGAATGGAAGGTCTCTGCGGCATAACGCAGTGCCTCGCGGAAGTTCGGTGCCCCGATAGGGGTAACCATGAACTCCTGCAGGTCGACATTGTTGTCCGCGTGTTTGCCGCCGTTGATGATATTCATCTGCGGTACCGGCAGTTCTCTGGCAAAGGCTCCTCCCAGGTATCTGAACAGCGGCAGGCCCATGAATACTGAAGCGGCCCTGGCAGCGGCCACCGACACCCCTGTTGTTGCATTGGCACCGATCTTTTCCTTGTTGGGGGTATCATCGATCTCGAGGAGCAGCTGGTCGATGCCCACCTGATCGAGTACATCCATGCCCACCAGCCTCGGGGCAATCTTCTTGTTCACATTCTCGACTGCCTTGAGTGTGCCTTTGCCCTTGTATCTTTTCGCGTCACCATCGCGCAACTCGACTGCTTCATGCTGGCCCGTGGATGCCCCTGAAGGAACAGACGCCCTTCCCATATCGCCGGTGGCTAGAAAAATGTCTACTTCGACTGTTGGATTTCCCCGTGAATCTAAAATCTCTCTTGCAACAACATCGATAATCTCACTCATATGCATCTTCCTCCTAAAGTCTATAAATTAGCCCCTCTCTTGTAGCTATAGCCCGATAATTCTATATTTCATTCCACTGTCATTAAATTGTCCGGCAAATCGTTGAGCTTTCTTATAAGACGGGAATACCCCAAGGCGCACCCGGTGAAATTTCCTGCCACGCACAAAAGCCTCCTCAATGCTGGGCGTATAACCAATAGATGTGAGCTTGTCTGCCATTGCCACGGCATTCTGCCTTTCCGTATATGCGCCAAATTGTAGGGTGTATCCTGATGCGTTGGTGCTTGGTGTTTGTATCACTTCGATGCGGACTTTTGCAAGGCCTTCTTTCACCATACCGAGGTGTCTGGCGGCACCGTATGACATGTCAATGATCCGTTTGCCGACAAAGGGGCCTCTGTCGTTTATGGGTACCACAATCCTGCGGCCGTTATCCAGGTTGGTAACGCGTACTCGTGTGCCCAGAGGCAGAGTCTTATGTGCGGCAGAGTACCCGTACATATTGTAAATCTCTCCGGATGCAGTGGGCTTGCCGTGAAAATCCTTTCCATACCACGAGGCTGTCCCAACCTGCTGCCATGAACTCTTGGATGCATGCATGTGCGAACATCCCGATAAGAAGGCAGCGAGGATCAGTGCAAGAATGAGGATACGATCAGTCTTCAAGATATGCCTCGAGCTCATGTATCAGGTCTTCTAAGGCCTTTGCGTTGCTCAGCGAATTCTTTTCATTTACCAGGCCCTTCTTTCTGAATGTGTCGAGTGCCCCTTTGTACACGGGAAGGCACAAAGCCTCATATCGCTTGATCTCTCCCTTTTTATACATCCTGGAGGCATATTTGTTTATTGTTTTAAGTGGATCCTTTTTCCCCAGGTCCTTTACTTTTTTGAGGTATTTTGCGACACCCAGATACGATTCCAGGTAGTTTTCAACGAGACCGTCGAACATCACTGCTACGCTTCTTCTGGCTTCATTGACCGAATAGATGCCCTTTGGGTTCATTATGATCCTGTTGTCTACTAAATACTGCTGCGCTTTCTTCAAGCTCTCTATGTCCAGGATAAATTCGTTTTCCAACAATGCCGAGAGATTTCGTACCTGTTCCCTAAAGGTCTTCTCGTCAATGCCCCCCGGGTTCTTGAGGAGAACATTGCATATGAGTGAAGCGGGTACAAAGAAATTGAGAATGGTATTCTTGTAGTATTCCAGGTGGATCCTGTTTTCGCCTTCTGCAATAACGAGGTTGGGGTCTTCGTCGGATTCGCCCTCGTCAATGGTGATGAGCTTTTTCTCCTTGAGCAGGGCAAAGGCATCTGCAAAGGCCTCGTCTTCAGGCGTGAGCGATGATGCAAGATTGCAGTCAAGAAACTTGAGGTAGTCCACAAAGATATGGAATCCTTCTTTTACGGTCTCTTCTTCAATAGCCGATGCATGGCTTGACACCACACATGAGAGGATTGAGAAGGGTGTGGCAACAGTCTGCTGGTAGATGGAGGAGATGATTTCGCGGGCCAGGACATCATGGAATACATCCTTCTGATCAGTATCGATCTTTGCATGAAGAGCCTTGCTTTTCATGAACGTATTGAGCGAGATCGGCTTTGCAAAACGGATATAGACCTTGCCGTAGCGGTTCTTCAGGACAGAGCCGGCCTTCAAGAGCTGCCAGATGTTCTCTTTTTCCTTTGGTGCTCCTTTCATCTCCCGTATGTATGAACTTTCCTCCACAACAGTGTCATATCCCACATAGACAGGCACAAAGATGACATCGCGGCTCACGCCCGATTCCCATCCCTGCACGATCATTGACAGCAGACCCTTTTTGGGGATCATGAGTTTTCCTGATCTGCTCCTGCCTCCCTCTATGAAGAATTCCAAAGGGATTCTCTCCTGCAGGATGGTGCGCACATAGGCTGCGAATGTCTGTGCATAGACGGGATTGTCCTTGAAGGTGCGTTTCATGAAAAAGGCACCACCTTTTCTCAGCAGGGTTCCCATGGGGAAAAAGGCGAGATTGATACCTGCCGCTATCACCGGGACACTCATCCAGTTATGGAAGAGGAAGTATGACAGGATGAGATAATCGATATGGCTCTTGTGGCATGGAACGTACACGAGAGAACCATTCCTTGCCATCTCCTTGACGGCCTGGACACCATCGGGATTCACATCCACACCGTCGTAGATATTATTGAATATCCAGGTCAGCAGTTTGTTGAACATATTGACCGTTGCAGGGCTGAGGTCCGAGGCGATCTGGTCGAGATGCTTGTAGACCGTATTCTCGAGATCTTCTTTGTTCTTTTTGTTCTCCTCGGCAAAGGTCCGAAGGAAGGTCTGAAGGATCGGGTCCTTGATGGTTTTTTTTATGATGAACTGCCGTTCCCTGATAGGTGCGCCCGAGATGTTTCTTCCCAGCAGGGCAAGCCGGTGCATGAGGTCGTTTCTGATGTCAGCGGCGATCTCTTCGAAGAATTTGGATTTGCCGAGAGAATCCCGCATGACCTCCTGCAGGTTTATGGGCTCTCCGTGTTCAATAAAACCGTGTTCCTGTGCCCATACAAGTGTGGCCAGTTTTCTGGTTCCCCGGATATTGGCCTTTTCCTCCTTGGTGGCATCCTTGATCTTGAGCGGTGAACGTTTGTAGATGAGCCGTTGAGGAACGATATAAATGGGTGTATCGAGATCTCTCTGGATTCTCAGGAGTTCCAGGATGGGATCTCTCTGTGATCGTGCGGCCTTCTCGTCGAGGAACAGCAGAGACGAAGAGTTTTCATGCTGCAGGAACTCTTTGTAGAAGTTGTCATCAAACACCGATTTTTTTCTCGTGAAAAGAGACCTGAAAATCGCCCCGAGTCTCCTGACCGGCTGGAAGAAGAGGAATTTTTCATGGAAGATGATCCGCGGGACCGGAAGACCTTCCTTCTTGAACCGGTAGTTTATCAACAAGGCATCGATCGTGCTTTTTGTGCTGTGGGCATAGATGATATGCCCCTTGTCACTGAGTGACGAAATGGATTCCTTGTAGAGCTCCGGGATGTTCATCTGTGAAAAGAGCCGGTTCATGATCGGTCGAAGCAGCAGTCCGTACTCGCCTTCAAGCTGATAGATATATTCGTCTCTTCCTTTTCTCATAGGGCCGGGATTATAGACTAAGCGGTGCATATTGGGAAGATCATTCTTGCTGAAGGTCCGGATGTGAAACGAAGCGGATCTGAACAGGGTGTCTATTGTTTAACCTTAAAGAAATTCAATATGTTGACGATGTCTGACTGGTTGATCGACGGGCACCCAGCGAGGTCCTCTTGCCTGATTTTTGCCAGGTTGCCGATGTGGGAGGTATGCTTGAGAAGTGCCCGGGCTTTTTTCTGCCCGATCCCCGGGATCTCTTCAAAGACGGACCTGGCAGACTGCGTGCGCAGATTCCTGTGGTATTTGATTGCGAAACGGTGCGCTTCGTCACGGATGTTCATGAGGACCTTGAGCGCCTGACTGCGCTGAGGCAGGCTGATGGGATCTTTTCGGCCCGGGACAAAGAATCTGTCGGTCTTTGATCCCCGAGCCTTGGCAAGGGCGACAACAGGAATCGATCCCAGATCGAGATCGCTCAGGACACTGATGCAGATGTTCAACTGTCCCTTGCCGCCGTCTATAACCATGAGGTCCGGTTTGGGCTCATCCGTACTCATTCTCCTCCTGATGACCTGTTCCATCATGGCAAAATCATCCTGGCCGGGGATGTCCCTGATCTTGTAGTGGCGATACAGTGTCTTGTCAGGCTCTGCCCCGATAAAGACAGCCCTGGATGCGGTGGCATGCGTGCCCTGCAGGTTGGAAATGTCATAGCATTCCATACGGTAGGGGATGGTGCTCAGGTGGAGGGAGCGGGCGATATCATCGAGCACGGAAGAATCGGCGGGCTTGTAGTAATTCCTGGCATTCTCCCGGGCCATGTCGGTCCACTGCCGGGGTCTTCCCCTGGCGGCCTTCCTGATGGTGACCCTGCTTCCTCGCATATCGGAGAGTATGGCTTCGAGCATGTCTTTCTGTCCGGGCAGGATATCCGTATAGATCAGGGGAGGGATGGTCCCCCGTTGCAGATAAAACTGAAGGATGCAGTTGGTGATGAAATCTTCTTCTTCATTTTCTTTGAGTGTGAAATTATTGCTGTCTGCCAGGATTCCCTTTGCTGTGTGCAGGACGGCAATCTGTACGGAGTTCTGGTGTCTGTAGGTGCCGAAAACATCGGTATCCACCGGGGCGTCGCCCACGACGACCTGCGGAACAAGGGTGTTTTTGATTGCATGGATCTGGTCGCGTATTTTGGCCGCTGTTTCATAATTGAGTTTTTCGGCCTCTTCTTCCATTCGTGTCTGGAGGGTGCGTTCCAGGTGCTTGTTTCTCCCCTCGAGAAAACTGATCAGGTCCTCCACCAGCAGCGAATACTCGTGTTTCGATACCTTGTGAACACACGGTGCCGTGCACAGCCCGATCTGAAAATACATGCAGGGCCGCGTTCTGTTCCTGAACACCGTGTCCTTGCACCGGCGCACGGGGAAAATCCTGCCCACGGCGGACAGGGTCTTTTTTGTCGCCTGAACGGAAGAATAGGGACCGAAATAGTGTGAGCCGTCTTTCAAAACCCTCCGGGTGATGTAGATGCCCGGCCAGTCATTCTTTGCGGTGACCTTGATCCTGACGTATGTCTTGTCGTCTTTGAGATCGATGTTGAATCTCGGTTTATGCGCCTTTATCAACTGGTTCTCTAAGAGGAGCGCCTCCTTTTCATTCCTCGTGATCATGAAATCCACCGAATAGGTATTTTCGACGATATGACTGGCCCAGGGACGTGTATCATGGCCAAGATAGGATTGAAGGCGTGCTCTGATATCCTTTGCCTTCCCGATATAGATGATCTGACCTTTTGTATTTCTCAGGAGATACACCCCGGTTGAGCGGGGCATGCCGGCTATGATCTCAGCAGTAAGACCCATAAGAACACCATAGCATTTTATGTTCAGAGTATCCACAATCCATCGTTGCATGAAGATTTCGGAGAACATCTTCAGAATCGCTTTTCATAATGGCTCTGCTCCGGACTGGAAGTAATGGAAGAGATGCCGGGCAGGCAGGGTATTGCCGGATGAGATTTCAAGGGGATGATTTTCAGATGAAAAGATATGAAATCAGGGTCTTTTAAGGGAGATGAATCGGGAGATTATCACCTGGAAAAATACGACGATCTCATGTATTTCTGCGGGAAAGTTTTCTTGACACCGTATGGGTATAAGGTATATAGAATCACGTGATGAATGAGTATTCATTTTTTAGGTGCATACATGAAAATGATTTATGGCTTGGGGAATCCGGGAGAGCGCTACAAGCTGACACGGCACAATATCGGATTCATGGTTGTGGATTTCCTGTCCGAGAAATGGCACATACCCATAGGCACCCTCAGAACAGACATTGTCTATGGTAAGGGGCAGATCGATAAGGTTGCTGTGATGCTTGCCAAACCCTATACGTACATGAACCTGAGCGGGATTCCTCTCGGTGTCCTGGATATCAAGCCGGAAGATCTTATTGTCATACACGATGATATGGATATCGAATTCGGAAAGATTCGGGTGAAGTCGGGAGGCGGTACCGGGGGTCACAAGGGGCTCGAGTCCATCATTGAAGAAACCCAAAACGATGATTTTATCCGCATACGCTGTGGGATCGGCAGACCGGCAAATGGTTGCGAGCCAAGTGATTATGTGTTAGGGCATTTCGCCAATGAGGAAATGAAGGTCGTTGAAAGGCAGATACATGATGCTGCGGATGCAACGATCATGTGTCTGAAAGAGGGAGTTATAAAGGCAATGAACGCCTACAACAGGCGGGATAAAGATATCTCAAGTACGTGAAGGGAGGTTAACTTTATATGGAACAGTGGGCAAATTGGGCATGGCTTTTAGGAATTGGTGGTTTTATCATCGCCTATCTGATGTATGCGGCACTCAGGAAAAAGGATCCGGGTGATGAGAAAATGCAGGATCTGGCTGCACAGATCCATGAAGGCGCAATGGTATTCCTCAAGAGGGAATACTCCATTCTGGTAGTATTCATCGCTGTAGTATTCTTACTCCTTCTGTTCGGTCTTGAATGGCAGACTGCCGTTGCTTATCTCGGTGGTGCCATCTGCTCCATCCTGGCAGGCTACACCGGCATGAACTCTGCCACGATGGCAAATGTCCGGACAGCTCAGGCCGCTAAAACGCAAGGGCTTGAGGCTGCACTTCATGT
>ERZ795048.926-NODE-926-length-28519-cov-9.688343_pt1 | contig 28519 bp, 29 predicted proteins | sample MGYA00375132_ERZ795048 | MGnify/ENA primary metagenome ERZ795048 (study PRJEB30177, sample SAMN05720225) | activated sludge metagenome | isolation source: Anaerobic digester | place: Hong Kong | collected 2014-12-17 ... | reverse complement strand
CGCGGTATTCCTCGAGTTGCTTCTCGTGGCAGCGCCCGCAAACCTCCGGGTTCTTAAGCCGCTTTTCTTTGCGTTGGATGCTGCCCAACTCACCCACGTTGTGGGCCTCGTGGCAGTCGTAGCAGGTGGCGTTGGTGCGCGACTGGTCCTGCTTGCTCGGCAGTGCATGCACGGAGTCCATGTAGCTGTCGATCTGCTCGAGCACCACCCCAAGACGCTCATGCTTGTGTTCGGGATCGTCCTTGAACTTCTCCCAGGTCTGTCGATGACAATCCACACAGCTGACAGCCACGTGCGGCGCCTTGCGATGGGGAACGCGATCGATGGTCGTATGGCAGTCGGTGCAGCTGTGGTCGCTGTGGACGCTGGCCTTCAGCTGCTCTTGCTCGACGTAGATGTCGACCGGTGTCCCGTCGTCGCGGACATCGGTCTTGTGTTTCTCGTCGCCATGGCAATCCAGGCAACGCGAATTGGGGATGACGCGCTTGCCCGTCTTTGGATCGAAGGTAAAGGGAAGCTCTTCACCTTCAGGCCCCGGGATGCTGTTGGACATCGTGGTGCCAGTGGCGTCGTGCTGCGTCGCATACGCGGCAAGCGATCCGAACAGACATAGAACAACGAACAGAAACCCGGTGAAGGACGCGGACGTATTCTTTGACATTATTGTTCCCGGCAAATAGCTGGCTCTGAAAACACATCCGCTACTGCTACGAGAACGGCCGGTAGCCAATCCGGCTCATCGTAAACGGCAATGCGTGCAAACCGTCCCGGTCCGTCGTGCGGAGGGTGGAGACCATCCCCATAGTGGTCCCAGGAAAACACGCCGGGCGCAGTGAAACACAATCACCACCGAACTGACTTGAGTTGAATCAATTTGAAGGTCATGGCCCATCGAGGGGAGATGGCCATCGCGGAAAAAAGTGCGACCTGGCGCAGTCGGCAGTACCGTCGACACCCAACGGGCTCTCGTTCTTAACATCAATCAAGTAATCGCGGCGATAGGTCGATCGATGCCATCGGGAGATTCAACAGGGCAAGAGGCGTCGATGTTTCAAAACGGTTCAAGGCCAACGAATGTCCGCCATTGGGCTATTGTTGTTCTGACGCACCCGGTGCCTTGGATGGCCCACCCATTCAGCAATCACCGAACGGAGGTTCAATGTCCGATCACATCTACAAGATCATCGAACTCGTGGGGTCCTCGAAGTCCGGCATCGAGGCCGCGATCGAGAACGCACTTGCGCGCGCCAGCAAGACAATTCATCACATCGACTGGTTCGAGGTTGCCGAGACGCGTGGTCAGGTTGTCGACGGCAAGGTCGGCCACTATCAGGTCGTGCTCAGGGTCGGTTTTCGACTGGAGGATTGAGCGCCGCTGTCCGGCGAGCTGGACACAATGTCGCCCTTCAGTGAATGGGCAATCGCCAGGAGTTCCTGCTTTTCCCGTTCACCAACACCGTTGCTTTCGAGTGCGGCCTTGATGTCATCGACGACGGCGATGAATTCCATCTCGCTGATGTTCATGCCTCGATGCGCGGCGAGCATGCCTCTGCCTGTGTAATGCTGCGGACCGCCGGTACCCGCGCAGATGAATTCGGTGACCTTCCGCCAGGTCTCATCTCGATCAACATGCCGAAAACGGGATTTTATTTTGTCGTTTCCCAGATGGTTGTCGAGGATGCTTCCGGCGATCAGCCTGATGTTTTCCTCTCTCCCCAAGCGCTCGTACAGGCTGGTTTCGCTCATATTCACTGTCCTCTCTGTTAAGAAACATACCGCCATGGTTTGGTAGCGTAGACTAATCTGTCGTTTGCGGGTCGCTGTCAGCCAAGGGGGGGTATCTATGCTGTTTGGCCTGTTGGAATCCTTGCCTATAACAGGCATTTTTGTGCTGGTTTCCCTACTCATGCTGGCATCCTTCGAAATCGGCTATCGATTCGGCGATCACGCACAATCGCATCGGGATGAAGACGCGCCTTCGTCGCTCGGTCCTATGGTGGGCGGTCTGCTGGGCATGCTGGGCTTTGTCCTGGCATTTACATTTTCCATGGCAGCTGCGCAACACGACCTGAGAAAACAGATCGTCGTCGACGATGCAAATACCATCGGCACTGCCTATCTGCGGGCGGACTTGTTGGATGATACGTCGAAGACCGCGGTGCAGAACCTGCTGCGCGAGTATGTCGACATCCGTCTGCGCATGGTCAGCACCAATGATCGGACCGAGGGGCTGGCACGCACCGGAGCTATCCAGCGCCTGTTGTGGAAACAGGCCGCCGCCGCGGCCAGAATGGCCCCAGACACGAACACGGCGTTGATGGTTCAGGCAGTCAACGACGTTCTCGATGTTCATGAGAAGCGGGTCGCCGCGGCACTGCGCAATCGCATTCCCGGCAGCGCATGGATCGCACTTTCCGCGATCACGCTGCTTACCATGGTGACCATGGGTATCCAGGTGGGGCTTACCGGCAAGCGCCGATTGGCGGCGGTGATTCCACTGTCACTGGCCTTTTCCGTTCTCGTCACGCTGGTGGTTGATCTGAATCGTCCACAGAATGGCCTGATCAAGGTCAGTCAGGAATCGATGATCGGCCTGCAGGCCAGCATGCGTGATACGGGAAATTGACGGCTGCGGTTGAGGCCCTGAGGCCCCGTGCGCATGGCGGACATGCCTGGCAAATTGCCCGCATCTGTCCGAAGATCGTGATTCACCCGATTGGCTGACTCCCTGAGTAAAGTGGCAAACATACGCAATCTTCTTGTCCTCAGGTCCCTTCCGCGAGGCACTGCCCTGCTTGCGGTGTTGTTGCTGATGATGCTGAGCGTGTCGGCATTCGACCGTTTGCGTGTCGCCGGTGACGAGCAACTGGCGGCCGCGAGCAATCGTGCGCTGGCCACTTTTGCAATCGCGCGGACGATCAACGGCGTCATCTCGGTGATCCAGGAGACCCAGGTCGGGTTTTCAGTCGGGGTCAGCACCACGGTGGCGCCAGGGCAACTGCTCGATCCGCTCAACGATCTGATTGAACGCTTTTCGACAGCTGCCCTGATTGCTGCCACGGCGCTTTGGGCAATGCGTCTGTTGGGTGATCTGCTGTTCACGCCCTGGGTGCCGCTGGTGCTGTTTGGCCTGCTGTCAGTGCGGATCGGTCTCGACCGATGTGCCGGTTGTGTCGATTTCAATCAGATACTGATCCGCGCCGTGCGCATGGGCATTGTCGTCTGGCTGTTTGCCGCGATCACGCCCTGGGCGATCAGCGGCGTGCACAACAGCTCGGTTGTGCAAGGACACTATGACGAGGCAACGCAACAGATGGATGCTGCAAAACAGCAGCTGAACGCGTTCGGCTCGATTCAGAACATCCTGTCAATCGACAGCGCAAAGATTCGCGAGACCGTCGGCCAGCTGGTGACGATGACCGACCGGCTGAGCGAACAGGCAATCATCGTGCTCGCGGTCTATGTCTTCGAGATTGTTTTGCTGCCGATGGCTATCTTCTGGTTCAGTGCACGCCTGCTGCTGAGCTATCGTGCCTCCGGCACTGACACCCCTGCGGGGAGATAACGGACACGTCAAATGGTGTATGTCGGTCGGAAAAATCGTCTGCGGGTGGTCAAGACAGTTGCCTTCGGTGTGTACCTCGACGGTGGCGAGTCCGGTGAGATCCTGTTGCCCAGACGTGACGTACCTGATGGTTGCAAGCCGGGTGACTGGCTGCACGTGTTCATCTACAACGATTCCGATGACCGCCTGATCGCGACCCGGGAAACGCCGGCTGCGATGGTCGGCGAATGCGCCTACCTCATGGTCAGGCAGCAGAACGATGTCGGGACTTTTCTCGATTGGGGGCTGAGCAAGGACCTTCTGGTGCCTTTCAATGAACAGGCATGGCCGATGCATCAGGGGCGCTCCTATGTGGTCTGCGTCTATCTCGACGAGGACACGAAGCGCATTGCCGCCTCGACCAAGTACAGCCGGCACCTGAGCGAGGACGGCAGTGGTTTTACGCCGGGCGACGAAGTGAAGCTGATGATCGCCGCGACCACGGAGCTGGGTTACAAGGCGGTGATCAACAATTCGCACCTTGGCCTGATATTCAAAGCGGACGTGTTTCAACCGCTGAAGTTCGGTCAGCAGCTGCGTGGCTACATCAAGACGATCCGTGACGATGGCAAGATCGATCTGGCGCTGCAGCCGGCGTCTGCCGAAGTGGTCGATCAACTGGAAGGCGCGATACTCGACTATATGCGCCACAATGGTGGTGTTTCGCGGATTACCGACAAGAGCCCGCCAGACCTCATCTACAAGACATTCAAGGCCAGCAAGGCGAATTACAAGCGCGCGTTGGGGCGCCTGTACAAAAAACGCCGGATCTCGATCGAGAAGTACCAGATCGTGCTGGTCTAGTCCGGGAATCGCCGAAGGGGCCGGCGCCTGCAAAGGCGGTCTCTGCGCAGTTGGCGGTTGGATGATCCGTAGGAGGCCAGCCGCTGGCCGATCGATCGCTGGTCGAATATCTCGTGCAAAACGAATGGAAGAATTCCCTGCTTCGCCCGGTCTAATGAGAGATGACCTGAAAATGGGTGGGAAAGCGGTATGAACAAGTCGGTACTCGTGGGCGTCATGCTGTTGGCGCTGCTCGCGGTCGCGATGTGGTGGTTGCCAGGCCAAACCGGCCCGAAGACTACGGCCGCGCCTGCAATCACCGCGGTGTCGGCAGACGGCCAGTCGCGTCTGGCCACCTTCGCCGGTGGCTGTTTCTGGTGTGTGGAGGCCGATTTCGAAAAGGTCCCCGGCGTGCTGGAGGTCATCTCGGGCTACACCGGCGGTCGACTTGCAAATCCCACCTATGAACAGGTCTCAGGTGGTGGCAGCGGTCACATCGAAAGCGTGCAGCTGCGTTATGACCCCGAGCAGATCAGTTATGACGGCTTGTTGCAGGCCTTCTGGCGCATGATCGACCCTACCGATGCCGGCGGGCAGTTCGTCGATCGAGGGCAACAGTACAGCACCGCAATCTTCTACCACGATGAAGACCAACAGCGGCGTGCGCTCGCCTCCCGGGAGGCGCTGGCCGCCAGCGGGCGCTACGCCAGCGAGGTCGTCACCGCGATTGAACCGGTCGGCGTGTTTTATCCGGCCGAGGACTATCACCAGGACTACGCAGCCAGGAACCCACTGCGTTACAAATTCTACCGTTACAACTCGGGGCGGGACCGCTACCTGAAACGCACCTGGGGAGAGGAGATTCACATGGACCATGCCAAAGCCGCAGCTGTTACCACTGGCGAATTCAGCAAGCCATCAGATCAGGTCTTGCGTGATCGGCTCAGTCCGCTGCAGTACCGGGTGACGCAGAAGGAAGGCACCGAGCCACCATTCGACAACGCCTACTGGAACAACAAGTCACCGGGTATCTACGTGGATGTCGTCAGCGGCGAGCCACTGTTTTCGTCCACCGACAAGTTCGACTCCGGGACCGGCTGGCCGAGCTTTACCCGGCCGTTGGACAGCGCAATGGTCGCCGAACACACTGATTACAAAATGATACTGCCACGCACCGAGGTGCGCAGTCGGCATGCGGATTCGCACCTCGGCCACGTGTTCGACGACGGCCCTGCCCCGACCGGTCAGCGCTACTGCATCAACTCGGCAGCCCTGCGTTTTGTGCCGAAGGAAGATCTCGAGCAGGAAGGCCTTGCGCAGTACCTCGGGTTATTTGATTGATACGCAATCAACGGGTGTCGTGGTGTTGACCAACAAATCCCGACGCGGTGCTTTCTTGCCGATCCTGGCTGCGGTGGCTTGGGTGACTGTCAATGCGGCCGCAGACCCCCTGCCCGCCAATCCGGCACCTTTGAACCAGCTCAACACGCAGAGTGCACAGTCACTGCGCGAGATGCAGCAGCCGAGATCCCTCTATTCACCAGGGGCCTTGCAGCCATCGGCTGCACAGGCGTCGGTGCGTCAGGGCCTCGATCGTCAGCAGCAGACTGATCAACGGCTGTTACAGGAGCGCCAGCGGCATGAATTCCTGTGGCGCAATCGGCGACCGGCCACAACACCGGGTCCCGGTGTGCAACCGGGCCTGGGGACGATCAATCAGCAGTGGCAGTTCCAGTTGCAACAGCAGCGACAGCTGGATCTGTTCCGGATGCAACAGGGCTGGCCCGGTCGCTGAGAGTTCGTTACAACGGCGCCCGGCCCGGAGAGAAGGCAATGACCAACAAGAGCATCGGACTGGAGCCCCAGGTCTACGACTACCTGCTGCAACACTCCCTGCGTGAGCCGGAGGTGCTGCGGCGCCTGCGCCAAGAGACGGCTGCGCTGCCACTGTCGAGAATGCAGATCGCGCCCGAACAGGGACAGTACATGGCCCTGCTGGCACGCCTGATCGGCGCGCGGCAGGTAATAGAGATCGGTGTGTTCACCGGTTACAGCGCGTTGTGCGTGGCCCAGGTGCTGCCGCCGGACGGGCGCCTGCTGGCGTGTGACATCAACGAGGAGTGGACCGATATCGCGCGCCGCTACTGGGCCGAGGCCGGTGTTGCCAGTCGCATCGAACTGGTGCTGGCGCCGGCACACGACACCCTGCAGGCACGCCTTGCCGCCGGAGAGGCAGGCCACTATGACATGGCGTTCATCGATGCCGACAAGACCGCCTATACCGGCTACTACGAGTCCTGCCTGCGCCTGTTGCGCCCGGGCGGGCTGATCCTGGTCGACAACGTGCTGTGGTCTGGCCGGGTTGCCGACCCTGACGACCAGGATAGCGACACGCTCGCCCTGCGGGCATTCAACGCCAGCCTGCTCGATGACGAACGCATCGACCTGTCGATGCTGCCGGTGGCCGACGGTCTCACCCTGGTGCGCAAACGCTAATCGACAGTAGGGCCCCGTCGCTCACGCTCGCCCAGTGGCCAGCGCCGCTGCCTCGATTCGTTGGCAGGCGCGGGCCAGTCGGGCGGCCCATGCCTGCACAGATGCCTCAGTACGAATACCGTCCTGGCGGATCTCGATCATCACACTGGGCAGGCCCCGGCGCGCACCGTGTTCGGGGATGGTGTAATCGAACACCTCTTCGATCGGATACGGTTGGTTGTCGCCCACGATGAGGTCACCGCTGCGTGCCAGCTCATCGAACAGCAAGTGGGCGAAGCGACGGTCTCGATACCAGGAGATACCGATGTGCCACAGCCTTGGCTCGCCGTCGAGGACTGGCGTAAAGCTGTGCACGCTGATGAACAGGGTTGGTTGTCCGCCACGACGATCGAGCAACCGTTCGATCGCATCATGGTATGGACGGAACACGGCATCGATGCGCGCCTGTCGGGCGTTCTGCGATAAGGCGAGATTGCCGGGAACCGTCACACCGGCGCTTTTTTCCGCAATGCTCTGCGGACTGTGCAACGGTCGGTTGCAGTCGATGACCAACCTTGAGTAGGCACTCAACACGAGGGGCGCGTCCAGGTGCGCGGCCAGTTGTCGCGCCACCGCGGCCGCACCCGGATCCCAGGCGATATGATCGGCGAGCCGGACGTCGTCCAGGCCCAGCTTGTGCAGATGCCGCGGGACGCGGTTGGCGGCATGATCGCAAACCAGCACGGCATTGCCCTTGCCTTCGACATTGAAAAGTTCGAAGGCCGCCGGTTCGTCGGTTGCCAGCAATGGTATCGAATCCTCGGTGTCTGCCGTCGTCATCGCCGGGACTCGTCAGCCACTTGGAGATGGCGCCACTTCGTCCGTCCATACCCGAAAGCTCTTCAGGATGTTTGGACCGAACGCGTTGCTCAGCGGCACATCGGCAGCATCGCGCCCCTGGGCCATCAGTATCCGTCCTACCCTGGGCAGATTGTTGCGCGGGTCGAACACGTGCCAGCGTCCGCCCAGGTAGGCCTCGAACCAGGCGGAGAAATCCATCGGATCGGCCGATGCCGGCACGCCGATGTCACCCAGGTAGCCGGTGCAATAGCGGGCCGGGATATTCAGGCAGCGGCAAAACGCAATGGCCAGGTGGGTGTAATCGCGACACACGCCCTGTCGTTCGTTGAAGGCCTCGAGTGCCGTCCTGGTCATCCGAGCATGCTGATAGCCGAAGGCGATGTGGTTGTGTACGAAATCGCAGACCGCCTGCACGCGCGGCCAGCCCAGCGGCGTCTGTCCGAACAGCGCCCATGCGGTTTCCGAGAGTCGGTCGGTTTCGCAATAACGGCTGCCGAGTAGATACACCAGTGTCTCTGCCGGCAGGTTTTCTACGGCGGATTGGGTCGCATTGATATCCACGGGATCCGGCAGACCACTGTCGTTGACCAGGGTATCGCATGAAATCCGGATGTCGCCGGGAGGTGCGACGATTCTGCTGCACCAATTGCCGAACCCGTCGCGATAAGCGGTGATCGCTACTGGTGGGTTGGTGATGATGTGGTCAGCAATGACGAGATCAGAAGCACGGGTGAAATGGATGTTCAGCATCAGGATCATTGGTGTCGGTTGCGGACACGCGTAAACCAGCTCAAATCCGACCCTGATCTGCATTTTGCCTCCTGGCCAACCGCTGCCATGCATTGTGCGGTTCGATCACAACAGTCCGTCGTGATCCCTTGCCCGCATCATCTCAGGTATCGGGGGAAACAATCCAACGGTATCGCGGTCGAGCAGCCCGCGTTCACGCAGCCGGGTTACCAGCCGGCTTTGACCAGCCGTATCTCGTGATCGGCAACCAGCGGTGGCAGGGCATCACGCAATACCTGCCAGTCCGCCCCAGCGCCGAAATCCTGCAGTACGTTTTCGATCAAAGCGTATTTTTTCTTCGCAATCAGACGCTCGGCGGCAACCGGCTGGCCGGCGTCGATCAGCTTGAGCAGCTGGGCCGCAGTCTCGGCCAGCGTCTGTCCCCGACGGCTGGCAATGGCATCCAGGTCCAGACCCTGCTGACACAGCTGCCAGGTATCGCGCAGCGCAGGTTCGAGCGCCCCGCCCTGCTCACCGTTGGCGACACAGTATTCGGCGATCGCGTTGAGGAAATCATCACCGTACTTTTCCAGCTTGTGCTGCCCGACGCCGCTGATTGCCAACAGGTCATGCGCCGACAACGGCTTGTCGCGTGCCATCTGCACCAGGGTCGCATCACCGAATACGATGTACGGCGGCTTGCCCTCGGCATCGGCCAGTTCCTTGCGCAGGCGCCGCAACTCGTCGAACAGCGACTCATCGTAAGGTCCGTGTGCGTCCGCCCTGGGCCGTTTGGTCTTGGTACCGGCATCCTTGATACGTGGCTTGGCCAGGTCCAGCCGGACCTCCCCTTTGAGGAGCGGGCGTGCCGCCGGGGTCAGCTTCAGCACCGAGTAGTTGGCGATGTCCTGTTCCAGGTAACCGTGGTGAATCAGTTGGCGGATGATCGAGATCCACTCCTGCTCGCTCTTGTCGCTGCCGATGCCATAGGTCGACAGCCGGCCGTGGCCCAGGCTGCGGATGCGCTCGGTGTCCGCGCCACGGAGCACGTCGATGACATGCTTGATGCCGAACCGCTGCTCCACGCGATAGACACATGACAGGGCTTTTTGTGCATCCACCGTCGCGTCGAACCTGGCCGGTGGATCTGTGCACACATCACAGTTGCCGCAGTCGTCTGCCAGCGTCTCACCGAAATAACCAAGCAGCACGCGCCGGCGGCAGGTCACCGCCTCGGCCAGCGCCACCATCGCGTTGAGCTTGTGCACCTCGACACGCTGCTGCTGAGGGTTCTGATTGCCGTCGATCAGGCGGCGCGCTGTGACCACGTCCTGTGCGCCATACAGCAACAGGGCCTCGGAAGGCAGTCCGTCGCGCCCGGCACGACCAGTCTCCTGGTAGTAGCCCTCGATGTGCTTGGGCAGGTCGAAATGGACCACGAAGCGCACGTTGGGCTTGTCGATACCCATCCCGAACGCGACCGTGGCGACCACCACCTGGAGTTCGTCGCGCAGGAACTGCTCCTGCACCTGCTCGCGTTGTCTGGTCGGGAACCCCGCGTGGTAGGCAGCAGCACGCATGCCGTGCGCGGACAGTTTCGCAGCGACCTCTTCAACCTTTTTTCTCGACAGCGCATAGACGATGCCGGCCTGGTCGGGGCGTCCGTCGAGAAAGCGCAGCAACTGCTCGAACGGTTTGTGCTTCTCCAGCACCGTGTACCGGATATTGGGGCGATCGAAGCCGGTGATGTGGCGTCTGGCGTGACCGAGTTGCAAGACGCGGACGATGTCATCGCGTGTCTGCGCATCGGCGGTCGCGGTTAGCGCCACCAGCGGGACCTCGGGAAAGCGTTCGCGCAGGGTGCCCAACGCCGCATATTCGGGACGGAAGTCGTGTCCCCATTGCGACACGCAGTGCGCCTCGTCGATCGCAAACAGCGCGATATCGATATCGGCCAGGCGTTCGAGGAAACCGCCCGAGATCAGGCGTTCCGGGCTGATGTACAACAGATCGAGGGCGTGATCGTGCAGCCGGCCGAGCACCTGGCGTGCGGCGTCGGATCCCTGGCTGGAGTTATAGAAAGCGGCCGCCACGCCATTGGCGCACAGTGCATCCACCTGATCCTTCATCAGCGATATCAGCGGCGACACGACGATGCCGACCCCGCGCCGGTGCAGTGCCGGTATCTGGTAGCAAAGCGATTTGCCACCACCGGTCGGCATCAGCACGAACGCATCGTCGCCGTGGATCACGTCTTCGATGACAGCCTGCTGCTGAGGTCGGAAGCTGGAAAAACCAAATACCCGCTGCAGGGTCTGGTGAATCAAATCTGAAGTGTCGGCTATGGCTCGCATGGCCCGGCATTGTACCGGGGACCACAGGGCGTGGCTGTCGGATTGCGCTTGGTCGGATGGCGTAGTGCGCTATTCTTTCAATCGGGTTCAAAACATCTGATTCCCCTCCCACGGGGAGAAGGGACGATCACCAGCGGTCGGATCGCCGAGAGGGCTCGGCTCCTACGGGGGGCGCTGTCCGCAGCGACGGGTACACGGGAGAAACGCCTGCATGTCATGCATGAATTGGCAACTGGGACTGCTGCTCGCGGTGGCATCGCATATCGCATTCGCGGATCCCCAGCCGCTGTATCGTTGGACGGACAGCGAGGGCAGCGTGCACTTTACCGATCAACCGCCCCCCGGCCACGCGAAAGCGGCCGAGGCGCTGGTGGTGCCCAGTTACACCGCACCCGCATTGGCACCGGCCGACGACCCGTATTCGATTCTCAACCAGTCGAAACGCATGGAGGCTTCACGTAAAGACCTGGAACGTGAACGCCGCGAGCGCCGCGAACGTGACCGCGAGTACGCGTTGCGTCAGCGTGAACTGGAGGCCCGTGAGCAGGCGCTGCGCGCCCCACCGACCGACAGCGCGCCCGTTTATGCCTATCCGCGCCCCGTCCATCCGCGTCCACCCGGCCGCCCGGGAGCGGGATGGCCGGATCACCGTCCGACCCCGCCGACCCTGTGGCCGCCCGAACACCCGGCGTATCGGCCGCCTCGCCCGCCTCTGTTGCGCCCGGCACCCAGTGCTGGCGTGGTCCCAGGGCGCTGACCCGGCAGCCACTGCACCGCGTCACGCCTCTCTTCGGCTGCCCTGCTTGTCGCGGTACATGTCGTCGTCGGCAGCCTCGAACAGTGCGGCCACATTCTTCCCACTCTGCGGGTACAGCGCGCAACCGATACTCACGCTGAGCGCAAACGCGTTGCTTTTGACACGGATCGGATCGGCAAACCGGCCTTTCAGGCGCCGGATCAGTTGATCCAGCGGTGGTTTTTCGTCGGTGGGTGCGGTGACCCAGATGAACTCATCACCCCCGTACCTGGCCAGCAGCTCGTCTTCGCGCAGTTCCAGCGACAACCTGCGTGCGACCTCGATCAGGACCAGGTCACCGGTGGCGTGGCCATGGGTGTCGTTGACCTGCTTGAACCCGTTGACGTCAATGAACAGGACCACCAGCCATTGCCTGTGTCGGCGCGCCCGCGCCAGTTCGCCTTCGAGGAAATCGATCAGGCGATTGCGGTTGGCCAGGCCGGTCAGCGCGTCGAAGTTGGCCAGTTCGTAGAGACGTCCTCCGCTCTCCAACGCCTCCAACCCGCTGTCGATGTAATACCGCGCATAAGACCGGACCGCGAGAAAAAGCACCAGCGAGCCGGACAGGATACCGGCCAAAGCACCGAGGCTGAGGTCGCCCCAGCCGAATTGCCAATCGAGCCGCAGCACCAGGGGTTGTGAATCCAGTTCCAGCGCGCGCTCGAAATGAAAGCACGGCAGCAATGCCTTTTCGGCGGCACTGACCGGCGCTGCCGCGATCGACAGGATCTCGCCCCGCGCGTCGTCGTCCGCAAAATCGCGGTGGCTGACACGGATGACAACGCCCGGCGGCCCGTCGAGCAGCTCAGAGAACAGCTGTCTCGCCTGCAGTGCCAGCAGTACATAGGCGCCGGCCTGGAAGGCACTCGGCGGCCGCCCGCCGACGTGCTCGACGGATCGATGCAGTATGTAGCCACGCCCTCCCTCCGCGAGTTCGAAGGGATGCGTCGCCACCGGCTCTCCACGCTCGAACGACGCCTGCATCGCCACACTGAGCATATCGGTCGAAACGATATTCAGGCCGATCAGGTTGCCGGCACCCTGCAGCAGCGGTTGCTGAAAGATCAACGGGTAATAGAACTCGGCGGGCTCGACCGGCTGCCATGTGCGGTCGGTGGCATAGGTGAACCGTTTGAATGCCGCGCCAGGCTGACGCGCGGCCAGCGCGGCCTCGGCCGCGGCGCGCTCTTCGTGCGCTACGCGCACCGCGACTTCGAACATGTAGAGAAAGGGATAACGTGCCAGCAGTTCGCCCGCATAGTGCGTCGCCCTGTCGTGGTTGAAGCGTTCCATCGAGGCGACGAAGGCGGCGAAGCCCTCGATCGCCGTCTCGCTGACCAGTGCGCGATCGGAGATATGCTGCAGATAACCAACGCCCAGTTCCTGAAGGCGCGCATTGGCCTTGTGCACATCGGTGGCAACCAAAATCGCCACGGCGCCGGCAGTGAGGATGGCCCAGACCGCAAGCAGTGCACGCGCCCGGGCCGTCGCGAAAGGGCCGTTCAGCCTGAGTTGGCGAAGCAGGCCATGCGGCGGATTCGCTTCCTTGCGATGATTCTTGGCCAGTTCCATGCTCCTCGGTTTGGGCGCCGCTGCGTACTTCCTGATAAGCCGTATAGTGCGACGCCGCTTGGCCCCGGACTACATTCCCCCTGTGCCGGCTTCCCGCCGGCTGGCCGATTCAGTCAGCCAGGCCCATCGCTCGATGTATCTGCTGCACGACCTGGGGGCTGAGGCCGGCCAGCTGTGCGAATTGCTCCAGGTATTGTTTCTCGGCCACAGTGTCGATCTCGACCGCGAGCAAAGATGCCGCGTATACCTGTGCCGCGACCTGGGGGTTTGGGATTTCCGCCGCAAATCCCCGCAGATCCAGCGGTTTTTGCATTTCCCGGGCCAGCCATTGCTGACTGTCCTGGTCCAGCTGGCCGGTCTCGAGAATCTTGCCGACAATGCGCTGGGACTCCTCACGGGAGATTTCACCATCACACTTCGCAATATTGATCATGCCGCGTAGTACGAGTTCCGCCGTTGTCTGCGACAACTGTGGGGCCGGTGCCGCCGCTTTATCTGGCGAAAACCGGCCGGCAAATGCGGCGGCCTGGTTGCTGCCGCTCCCGGCAGCCAGCGACTTCATCGCCACGCTGGCCAGCATCGCCAGTGCACCGCCACCCAGTGCACCTTTGATCGAGTCCGAGCCACCACCGAGCAGCGAACCCAGGATCGCACCCATGCCGCCCGCTGCAGCCGGATTCTGAGCGGCCTTTCCGAGTCCGCCCTGCACGGCATCACGCAGGCTGTTGAGCAGATCGGCGCCGCCACCACTGCTGCCCGGTGCCCCGCCGCCTCGCTGCAGGCCTTCCAACGCACTGCCCATCCGCTGGTTGCCCGAAGGCGCGATGGCGCTCTGTAGAAAAGATCCGATCAGACCTCCAAAATCAGGCATCGTCATTCTCCTTGATTGAAATATGTCGGCGCTTGCCGCTCGCGGTTCAATGCGGCGTGCGCAATTCGGTGAGCAGCACTTCAGCCAATATCAGCAGATACACGGCGAACACGACGACCATCCATTGCGCCATCGTCAATGACATCCATTGCCATTGGATGTCATCGCAATAACCGGTGGGCAGAAACACCGCGGGGAACCACTCGTCCAGCCTCGCCCACGCTGGAAATTCGGCTGCGAAACTGCAGCCCAGTGAGGCCGTCTTGTCGATCTGGATCCCGACATGCCGCAGCGCCAGCTGCAGCCCCCAGCCCGCGCTGATTGCCCAAGTCAGATAACCGGCCCAGCGCAGTGCCGCGCTACCCGGATGCAGTACGCCGATGGTACCAGCCAACAACAGGCCGAACACGGCCACTCGCTCATAGATACACATGACGCAGGGATCGAGTCCCATGCCGTACTGGAAGCCCAGTGCCGTCAGTTCCAGCACAACGGCACTTGCGACAAGCAGCAGCCATGCCCCTCGGCGCGCGAACCATGGTCGACTGCCCGATTCCTGCGGCAGGATATTTTCAACGGAGTCATTGCTCAATTTTGACCGCCTGGTTCAACCATCGACAATGGCCTATTGTACAAAGCTCGGGGAGCCGTTGCGCGAACTGCGTCGACCGCGTAAGGCGCCGGAAATGCGGCAGCTGCGGCGGATGCGGTTTTCAAGATAACCGGCTGCCAACCGATATATCGACAGACATATTTTTCCCAATCGCGTCATCGCTTTATGAGACTCAGCCGGACATCGATTCACCTGGTAACTGGCTTGTTGTTGTGTCTGCTAGTGGTGGTCACCTTTTACGTCGAGCAGACCCATCAGGAGCGTCACGCAGCGGCAATTCATCAAGGAGTGAGAGACCGCCTGGCCCTGCTGCGAACCCACCTGGAACGTAATCTCAACAGCGACATTCAGCTGGTCAAAGGCCTGGTCAGCGTGATCACCCTCGAGCCCGATATCGACCAGTCGCGATTCGAAAGGGCCGCTGCACCGTTGCTTGCCGGCCGCACCCAGTTGCGCAATATCGCGGCGGCCCCGGGCATGGTCATCCGCCTGATGTATCCGATGGCGGGTAACGAAAAGGCCGTGGGACTCGACCTGCGCACGGCCCCGGGACAGGCGGCCTCGGCCGAGCGGGCCAGGTCGACACGCGAGATCGTACTCGCAGGGCCACTGACACTGGCGCAGGGTGGAACCGCGCTGGTCGCGCGGTTTCCAGTCTATTTGACCGATGACGGCGGCAAAGAGCAGTTCTGGGGCCTGGTCAGTGCCGTGATGGTTCTCGAGAAGCTGTACGCAAACAGTGGTCTGCTCGAGAGCAATCTGCCGATAGAAGTTGCCATTCGTGGCAGAGACTCACTGGGCGCGGACGGCGATGTGTTTTTCGGACGACCGGAGCTGTTCTCATCGGAGGCGGTGGTCACCGATATTCCATTGCCACAGGGGTCGTGGCAGATAGCGGCAATTCCGCGCGGCGACTGGTCAGGTGCTACCGGGGATATCTGGCCGATGCGCCTTGGTTTGGCGGTGATGGCGGTAATCGTGCTGGCGACCTTGAGCGCGCTGGGACGCGCCCTGCAAGAAACTTCCGCGGCGCAGGCACGTACGGCGGCAATCAAAAGGCAACTGGAGGCGACACTCGAATTCACGCCGAATGTCGCCGTTCAATGGTACGACGCGCACGGACGCGTGGTTTACTGGAACCCGGCATCGGAGAGGCTCTACGGCTGGCCGGCAGCCGAGGCGTTGGGCAAGACGCTCGATCAGCTGATCTACACGCCCGAGGCGGCTGCCGGGTTCCTGCGTCTGATCGAAGGCCTCGCCCCGGCCGGTGACGTCGTGGGACCCTCCGAATTCGCCACGCGCAATCGTGCCGGCGAGCGGCGCTGGGTCGAGGCGACCCTCTTTGCGATCCCCGGTGCTCGGCGTGATGAACCGCTGTTCGTGTGCATGGATGTCGACATCACCGGGCGCAAGCATCAGGCGGCCGAGACCAGTGAATTGGCCAGGAAACTGCAGGCGACGCTGGATGCAATTCCGGACCTGATGTTTGAAGTCGACGGGCAGGGCCGATTCCTCGACTACCATTCACCCCGCGAGGACCTGCTCGCAACGCCACCGGCCGCGTTTCTTGGCAAGACCATTGCCGAGGTGCTGCCTGCCGAGGCGGCAGCCGCAAGCATGGCCGCCATCCACGAGGCAGTGGCGACCGGTCATTCCATCGGGCGGCAGTTTGATCTCGATCTGCCGGCGGGACGTCACACGTTCGAGCTGTCGATCGCGGCCAAGCCGACTGCAGACGGCAAGACGGCCACTTATGTGGCACTGTCCCGGGACATCACCGAACGCAGGCAGGCGAGCGAGGCTTTACGTCAGAGCGAGGGGCTGTTGCGCACGGTGCTCGACAACGTCGATGCCTATATCTATCTGAAGGACCTCCAGGGGCGCTACCTGTTTGCCAACCGGGCGGTGCTGGACCTGTGGGACGCCTCGATCGACGACATTGTCGGCGCTGGTGACGAGCGGTTTTTCGATGCCCCTACCGCTGCCCAGATCCGCGACAACGACCGCCGGGTGCTGGTCGGCGGCGAGACGCTGCGCGTGGAGGAATTGAACACGGTCCCACGCAGTGGCCAGACAGCGAGCTATCTGTCGACCAAGCTGCCGCTGCGGCGGGAAGGCGGCACCATCTACGCGCTATGCGGCATCTCGGTAGACATTACCGAGCGCAAGGCCAACGAGGCCGAATTGACACAGTACAGGAATCACCTCGAGCGCCTGGTCGAAGAGCGCACGCGGGAGTTATCTGCGGCCAAAGAGGCCGCAGAGACTGCGAGTATCGCCAAGAGTGCCTTCCTCGCCAACATGTCGCACGAGATCCGCACCCCGATGCATGCGATAACCGGCATGGCGCACCTGATCCGCCGTGCCGGCGTGACAGAAAAACAGGCCGAGCAACTCGATAAGCTCGAAGCGGCCGCTGCGCACCTGCTGGGGGTCATCAACGCGATCCTCGACCTCTCCAAGATCGAGGCCAGCAAATGCGAACTGATTGATGACGACGTCAACGTCAAATACCTGCTGCGTAACGTTGCGTCGATGTTGCAGGAGGCCATACGGACAAAGCAGATCGAACTCAAGATCGAGGCGGAAGAGACGCCGCACGCGCTCATCGGTGATCCGACCCGACTGCAGCAGGCGCTCCTGAACTACGCCAGCAATGCCGTCAAGTTCACTGACAAAGGCAGGATCACGCTGCGTGTCGTCACCGAGGAGGAGACGCCGGAAAGTGCCCTGCTGCGATTCGAAGTCGAGGACACCGGGATAGGCATCGCAGAGCAGACACTCGGCAAACTGTTTCACGCCTTCGAACAGGCGGACAACAGTGCGACCCGCCGATACGGCGGGACCGGGCTTGGACTGGCCATCACCAAGAAGCTGGCACAGCTGATGGGCGGCAACGCGGGCGCAAACAGTCTGCCCGGTCAGGGCAGCACCTTCTGGTTTACCGCGCGGCTGCAAAAGAGCGAGCGGGCCATCGAGGTACCGGACGAAACACTGACACCGCGCCAGGCAGAAGCGGCATTGCGGCAAGACTTTGCAGGCCGGCGCATCCTGGTTGCGGACGATGAACCGGTCAACCAGGAGATCACGTCGCTGTTTCTGGAAGCGGCCGGGCTGGTTGTCGATACGGCAAAGGACGGTGTCGTGGCGGTGGAGAAGGCTGCTGCAACGTCGTATGACGCCATCCTGATGGACATGCAGATGCCGCGCATGGATGGTCTGCAGGCCACGCGCGACATCCGTGCCCTGCCCGGTTATTCACAGGTGCCGATCATCGCGATGACCGCGAACGCATTTTCCGAAGACCGGCGGCGTTGCCTGAACGCCGGGATGAACGATTTCCTGGGCAAGCCGGTGGACCCGGATGCGCTGTACGGTGCTTTGCTGGCGTGGCTCGAGCGGCGCCGCGCCGCGTCGATCAGTCCTTGATTTCCGGCGCGAACACGCGCTTGATCAATGCCATCTGATCTTCTGGCAGGTCCTTGGGGGTTGCTACCGGGGCGCTGCCGGCAGGCTGGGTCTTGCCCTCCACCACCCGCATGCTCGCCTGCGGTGCTGCGTAGCTGACGGCACCGGTTTCCTCGACCATGACGATGCGCAGATACAGGCCGACGGCCAGGGCAAGCAGGAGCACTACCACCAGCTTGGAAAACCACGCGCTTCCGGATGTCTGTTGCGTTGCCGTTGTCATACCTAAACCTCGTAAAAGCTTTCCATGATTGCTGCGGGGGGATTATGGCCTATCTGTCCGCGACACTCACCAGGGTTTTGAATATCCACGCCGTCTGCCCCTTTTTGACCGGCGGCAATACGACCATGTACCAGTCACCACGCTGCCCAATGACTCGAACTGCGGCGCCTTTTTCCATCTGGGCCACGATTTCGTGTTCGGTACCCGGTCCCGCACGCACGTTGATGCGGTCGTTGTTGATCTCGGCCGTCCAGCCAAACCAGCTTTCACGCGCGAGTTCGGGATGTTCCTGCAAAAGGTCCAATGTGGGGTCCCCATTCAGGCGCAGCAGGATCTCGCGCGCGTCCTGGTGTCCCTGTCTGGCCGCAGCCAGGTACCACTTCACCGCCTCCTTGAGGTCGGCCTTGATACCCTCGCCCGTGGTATAGGCCAGGCCTACGGCGAACTGCGCGTCCGCATGTCCCTGCGCGGCGGCTTTCATCCACCAGCGCAGGGCGGTGTCGATGTCGACGGCCAGTCCGTTGCCGTTGGCATACAGCCAGCCGAGGTTGTATTGGGCCTCGGCGTGGTTACGTTCCGCGAGTGGCTTCCAGCGGCAGTAGGCCTCCGCATAGTTGCCGACCTGCAAGGACTGCATCCCCAGATCGAATTCCTGCGGCGTGCGGCCGGCGTCGCAGGCCCCCGCCATCACACAGCCCAAGAGCACGATATTGATCCTGCGCGCCGTCATTGGTGGGCAACCGCGGCGAGTACCTTGCGCGCTTCCGCCATGCCCGTATCGAGATAGTGCTCGATCTCGTCCATCGTGATCGGACCGTCTGTCTTGCCCGCCGCCCAGTTGACGCTAAGCGCTAGGCAGGCATAGCAAATACCGAGTTCACGTGCCAATGCGGCCTCGGGCATACCTGTCATCCCGACCATGTCACACCCGTCGCGTTCCAGACGCAGGATCTCGGCCTTCGATTCGAGACGCGGACCCTGGGTGGCCGCGTAGGTGCCGCCATCATGCACCAGGACTCCGACATGCCCCGCCGCATTCAGGAGGTCGTGGCGCAGCAACTCGCAATAGGGGTCGGTGAAATCGATGTGGGTCACACTGTCCAGGTCTTCTTCGAACAGCGTGTGATCCCTGCCCCAGGTGTAATCGATGATCTGGTCCGGCACGCACAGTCTGCCGGGGGCCAGCGCCGCGGTAATCCCCCCGACGGCGGCCATCCCTATCACCCGTCCGACCCCGGCATCCTTCATCGCCCACAAGTTGGCGCGGTAGTTCACCCGATGCGGCGGGACCGTGTGTGCGCCGCCATGCCTCGGCAGGAACACGACTGGACTGCCGTCGAAATGGCCGAAGGTCAAAGGTGCCGAGGGATCACCATAAGGGGTGGTGATGGCCTCCTGTCGCTCTACTTCGAGTGCTTTCAGCCGCGTCAGACCTGATCCGCCGATGATACCGAGTGCCTGCACTGTTCCGGGTCCCCGTTTCGTTGCCCAACTATTCCGCTACGGCATAGATGCCGGGCGCATTGCGCCAATATCCCTTGTAGTCCATACCGTACCCGAATACGTAGCGATCGGGCACAGTCAGGCCGATGTAATCGACTGGCGGGCGAACCCCGCGGTCGTGATCCTTACGCACCAGCACCGCCGCGCGCACGCTGGCCGGCGATTGCTGATGGCAATAGCGGATGATCGCCTCCAGCGTGTAACCCTCGTCGAGGATGTCATCAACGATCAGCAGATCCTTGCCGGCCAGCGACTGCGTCGGTTCGGCTTTCCAGTGTAGTTGGTCGCCGGTGGTGCGTTCGCGATACCGACTGGCATGCAGGTAGTCCAGCCGCAACTGCATATCCAGCCTGGGCAAAAGGACGCCGGAGGCCACCAGGCCGCCGTTCATCACGCACATCACGACAACATCGCCACCGCTCATATCCCTGTTGATTGCTGCCGCCATGCGGTCGAATGCGGCCTCGACCTCGGCCTTCGCATACAGGCAGTCCGCCTGCTGCATCACTGTTGCGGCCTCTTCACGCCGCTCGTTGTCGTTCATATCGATGAATCCAGGTTCAGTGCGAGATTGGTCTGCGCCGCCAGCTGCGCGGCCAGTTCGACGGCATGATGCCAGCGCCTGTCCTCGTGCAGCTTCTCGATGCGACGCGCAGGACGCCCGTGCAGTCGAATCATTCGCGATTGCGCCACCGGGTCATGGTAGTTGCGCAGTCGCTCAAGGACCTCGTCGGCGCCGGCAGGGTCATTGCAGACCAGCACCATGTCACAACCGGCGTCCAGCGCGGCCTGTGCACGATCGCCATGACAGCCGGCATGCCCGGCGGCCGCCATACTCAGGTCGTCACTGAAGATGACCCCCTGGAAGCGCAATCTGTCGCGCAGTACGTCCTGCAGCCAGAAACGCGAGAATCCCGCCGGCTGCTCGTCGCACGCGGCAAAGATCACATGCGCCGGCATGATGCCCTCCAGGCCGTTGTCGATCAGGCGGATGAATGGCTGCAGGTCCTGCTGGATCAACGCATCGAGGCCGCGTTCGTCGATCGGGAGATCGACGTGCGAGTCGGCCGTGACCCCGCCGTGACCCGGGAAGTGCTTGCCGACGCTGACCATACCGGCCTCGCGTGCACCAAGCATCCAGGCCCCCGCCAATTGGCTGACCTTATCGGCCTCGGCGGCAAACGCGCGGTCACCGATCACGCTGCTGACGCCGTGGTTCAGATCGAGAACAGGCGCAAAACTGAAGTCGACCCCAAATGCCCGCAGTTCGGCCGCCATCAGCCACCCCATCTCGTGCGCGGCGCGGCGCGCGGCCTGCAGGTCACTGCCGCAGCGTTGTGCAAATGCGGCGGCGGCGGGAAGGCGGGTGAAGCCCTCGCGGAAACGCTGCACACGCCCCCCTTCCTGGTCGACCGCGATCAGCAGGTGTGGTGATCGCAGCTCATGAATCTCCTGCACCAGCCGATACAACTGCTGCGGCGACGCGAAGTTGCGACTGAACAGGATCACCCCGCCGGTGGCCGGGTGCAGCAGGCGTCCGCGGTCCTCGGCCGTGATCGCCGTCCCGAGCAGATCGATCATGACCGGTCCATGCAGCATCACAACGGACCCCGGCGCACCTTGAACAATGGACTCAACACAGGTTTCGGCTCTTCATGAAAGGTATTCCTGCAATTCAACTCATTTCGCGTGCAGCAGTGCTGTTGGCGGTAACCCTCGTCGCCAGCCCGGTAACGGGCGCAGACGATGAACAGCCACCGGTAGAGATCGGCTATTACGCCCTCACTCCGTCCATCGTCAGCAACCTGAGCGGCGGACCGAAATATATCCGCTGCGACGTCCAGCTGATGACCCAGCATGCCCAGACCCTGCCGCAGATTGAACTGCATGCCGCCGCACTGCGCCATGCCATTCTAATGCTGATCGCCGGGGAAGACGGCAATCAACTCAGGAGTCGCGAGGGCAAGGAGGCGCTGCGCACCAGGGCCCTCGAATCCGTACAGGGGCAACTCAAGGAGTTGACCGGCGAAACCCTGGTCAGCGATCTGTTCTTCACCAACTATTACGTGAAGTGATGTCGAAGCGGTCTCGCAGCGAATCACCGAACCGATTCGCGGCCAGCACGACAAGAAACAACGCTATGCCGGGTGCCACGACCAGGTGCGGCGCCACCAGGAGATAGCGCACGCCGTCGCGGATCATCCCCCCCCAAGAGGCATCGGGCGCCTGGATGCCCAGCCCCAGGAACGAAAGCCCCGCCTCGGCCACCACGGCGCCGGCCACGCCGAAGCTGGCCTCCACCCAGACCGGGGCCATCACCAGCGGCAGCAGATGCCTGCGCATGATCACCGTGTCCGAGCTGCCCAGCGCACTGGCGGCGAGCACGTGGTCACGCTGGCGCAGGGACAATACCTGCACCCTCACCAGGCGCGCATAGCCGACCCACCCCATCACCGCCAGCGCAATGATCACGTTGTCGATGCCGGGTCCGATCATCGCCGCCATCGCGATCGCCAGCAGCATGCCGGGAAAGGCGAGGAAGACATCGATGACGCGGCTGATCAAGCGATCCGCGATACCGCCGAAATAGCCGGCCACCAGACCGACCGCGATACCGATCATCGCCGAGATCGTCACAGTGGTGAACGCTACGAGGAGCGAGACGCCTGCGCCGGCCAGCAGGCGATCCAATACCGGCCGCCCCAGTTCATCGGTGCCCAGCCAATGGGCGGCCGAAGGTGTCGACAGAATCTCCGGCAGAGACACGCGAAAGGGGTCGATCACCGGTAGGAAGCCGATCACGGCCATCGACAACCAGGCCAGAAGGATGATCGCCGAGGTCCGCATCACGCCCTCTCACGGATGCGTGGATCAAGCCAGGCGGCGAGCATGTCGCTCAGCCGGTTGACCAGGACATAGCTCAGGGCGATGAACAGCACCACACCCTGTACCACCGGGTAGTCCCGCTGACGGATCGCATCGACCAGCAGTGAGCCGATACCGGGCCAGGAAAACACGACCTCGGTGATCACGGCACCGGCCAGCAGGCCGCCGAGCTGCAGGCCGAGCACGGTGATGACCGGCAGCAACGCGTTGGGGAGGCTGTGGCGCAGCATCACCGCACTTTCGCCCAGTCCCTTGCAACGCGCCGTGCGCAGGAAAGGCTGTGACTCGATCTCGAGCAGGCTGCTGCGCATCATGCGCGTGGTGATGGCGGCCATCGACAGGCCGAGTGTGACCGCGGGCAGAACCAGGCTGCCGGGCTCCAGATTGCCACTGACCGGCGTCCAGCCGAGATAGACGGAAAACAGCAGCACCAGCAGCGGGCCAAGCCAGAAATTCGGAATCGATACCCCGACCAGGGCGAACGACTGTGCCAGACTGTCGGGCCATCGTCCGCGGTGGCGTGCAGCGATGATGCCCAGCGGCAGCGCGATCAGCAGTACCAGCCCGAATGCCGCCGCGGCGAGTTGCAGGGTCGCTGGCAGGCGCTGACGGATCAGTTCGGTGACCGGCTGAAGGCGCACCAGCGAGTCCCCGAGATCACCGTGCGCCAGGTCTGCGTAAAAGTGCAGCCAGCGTTCCGCCAGAGGCCGGTCGAGACCGAGGGCGGCGCGCATCGCCTCGCGATCAGCTGCCTGTGCCGATTCCCCGAGCACCACGTCGACCGGGTCACCCGGAATCATCACCAACAACAGGAATACCAGCGTGCTGACGCCGAACAGCACGATCAGGGTGTCGATCAGCTGCGAGACCAGCCTAGCCATCGCGACCGTTGCCGTGTTCGTCGATCAGCACCCGGGTGCCTGCCTGGACCTGCGCGAACAGCTCGATCAGGTCGGCATTGCGCATGCGGATGCAGCCGTGCGAGTCAGGTATGCCCATCGGAAGGCTGTCGGGGCAGCCATGGATATAAATGAACCGCCGCAGGGTATCGCAGTCGCCGCCGCGGTTGCGCCCCGGCTCACAGCCGCTCAGCCACAGGATGCGTGTGAGTATCCAGTCGCGCCGCGGATGTGCGCGGGCGAGTTGCTCACTGTACAGCTCCCCGGTCGGGCGTCTGCCCACGAACACGGTGTCGTGCGCGCAACCCTCGCCGATCTTGATGCGGACGCGGTGTTCCCCGCGCGGTGTGCACTCGGAACCCGATCTCTCGCCCGGCCCGTTGCGTGCTGTCGACACCGGCCACCAAGCCACAGGTCTTTCACCCTCGAACAGCGACAGCCGTTGCTGCTGGATGTCGACATGAACCCATCGCTCATTGTCTTTGGACATGCGTCATCCTCGTGTGGGCTAATGCGCGATAATTGCCGTCGTGACCCGGCACATAGCCTTCGAGACCCCGTGTCGCCGCTATATTCGATTCATACCACAACGGCACATAGACCAGGTCTTCATGGATCCGATGCTGCACGGCCGCGTACAGTTGCGCCGCCTGTGCCGGTTCGGCACGTTCTGCACGCTCGATCAGTGCATCGACCTCGGCCGAGCGATAACGACCACGGTTGGCACCGCCGGGCGGCGCTGATGCACTGTGAAACGCATAGCGCAGGATGTCGGGCGTGTTCACGCCCACCCAGGCCAGGCTGTACATCTGAAAGCGCCCGGCCTTGATGTCACCGAAGAACGTGCCCCACTCGTAGCTGCGGACCTTCAGGTCGATTCCCACCGCCGCCAGCTGACTCTGCAGGACATGCGCGATGCGCAGACGAAACGGATCGGTCGAGGTCTTGTAGCTGAGCGTCAGGGGATGTTTTTCATCGTAGCCCGCGCGTCGCAGAAGATCGCGTGCGCGCTGCGGGTCATAGGGGTAAGCGACGAGACCGCCCACCCCGGCCCAGTGCTGTGGACGCAGCACCGACTCGGCTTTTTGCGCACGCCCACCGAACAGGTACCGGATGATTGCGTCGCGGTCGATGGCGTGCGCGATGGCGGCCCGTACATCGCGACTGGCCACCACCGAATCTTCCAGATTGAAACCGATATAGGCGAACGTGGTGCCCGGCCCCTCCTGCACGGCAAGACCGCGGGCATCGGCCAGGTAACCATACAGTTCGCCGGGCAGGTCGTTTTGCAGCAGGTGGGCCTCACCGCGCAGCAGCTTGAGGGTGCGCATCGTGGGATCGGCCACCGGCACCAGTGCCACCCGTTGTCCATCGGTGCGGCGGCGCAGCAACACGCCGCCGTCGTCACGCCACTCGACAAAGGCAAAGGGGCCGCTGCCGAGTGGTTGTCGGCCAAGACTGCGCCCGGTCGCCGCCTGCGCGGGTACGATGCCTACCGTCAAACGGCTGGCGAAAGACGGATCCGGTTGTGACAGCAGGAAATCCACGTCGCTGTCGTTGACCACGACCACTTCTCTTACGTTCGCCAGTGCACCGCCATGCGGTGAACCGAGTGTGGGATCGAGAAGACTGCGATAGGTGGCGGCGACGTCCCGGGTATCCGGCAGACGACCGTCCCAGAACGGCGCCCTCGACGGCAACAGGCTGAGCCGGTAGTGATCGGGACCGAGCATCCGCCAGGTTGCCATCTGTGGCTGTGGCTTGCCCTGCTCGTCCAACATGACCAGTCGGTCGTAGAGCAGCGCATTGGTGCGCTCTGAGGCCGCGTCACCGGCGAGCCGGGGATCGAGCACACCGGGTGCGTTCGCGACGGCGAAAATGAGCGTGTCGGTATCCGGGGGTTTGCAGGCGACCAGCAACAGGCACAGGCAGATCGCCGCCAGTCTTACCATTGGTTGTACGGCTGTTTGCTCAGGTTGCTGTTGTAGTAGCGCAGATCGGCCGAAACCTCTTCGCCGAGCCAGTCCGGCCGGTCGAATGCCTCATCGGCATCTTCCAGTTCGATCTCGGCGACCACCAGGCCGGCATTGTCGCCGTGAAACTCGTCGATCTCCCAGACATGGCCACCATAGCTCACGTAGTGGCGTGTCTTGTCGATCATCGGGCGCAATGCAACGTTCTCCAGAATCTCGCGTGCGTCACTGACCGGTATATCGTATTCGTACTCGAGACGGTTGATGCCATCCAGCGTGTGCTTGATGTTGAGTTCGGCGACATCGCCTTTGATACGGACCCTGACCGCCGATGCGTCGCCGCGCAGCAGGTAGCCCTGGACCATACGTGCACTGTGGCTGACACCGTCACGCCAGGCGTCCGATCGCAGCAGGAACTTGCGTTCGATCTCCCTGCCCATCAGTTGCGCTCGAACAAGGCGATGGACTCGACGTGAGCGGTATGGGGAAACATATCCATCACCCCCGCGCTGACCAGGCGGTAGCCGTGTCTACCCACGAGTTCGCCGGCATCGCGTGCCAGGGTCCCCGGATAACAGGAGACATAGACGATGCGCCCCACGCCCATTGCCGCCAGATGGGGCAGCACCTGCAGCGCACCGCTGCGCGGTGGATCCAGCAGCGCCTTGTCGTATTGTCGGCTCATCCATGGCTCGGCCTGCAGCTCGCCGTACAGGTCTGCAGTGAAGAATTCGGCATTGACGATGGCATTGCGCTCGGCGTTGCGTCGCGCACGCTCGACCAGGCCGGCATCTCCCTCCACACCGACGACCTGGCGGCAATGGCGCGCGATCGGCAGGGTGAAGTTGCCGATACCGCAAAAAAGATCGAGGACGCTGTCGTCCGACTCTGGATCGAGCAGCTGCAGCGCATGGTCGATCATCTTGCGATTGATGTCGGTGTTCACCTGGGTGAAGTCGCCGGGCAGAAAACCCAGACTCACCGAGTATGCCGGGAGCTCGTAGCGCAGGTCGACCTGCTCACCCAGCGGACGCACCGTCTCCGGTCCTCCAGGTTGCAGATAAAAGACCACGTCGGCCTGTTGTGCAAAGGCGATCAGCCGACGCTCGTCCTCGCTGTCCAGAGGGTCGAGAATGCGCAGGATCAGCACACAGCGCTCGTCATCCATCGCCATTTCGATCTGTGGCAGCCGCCGGCTGATACTCAGCGACTCGATCAGCCTGCTGAGCTGCGGCAGGATCTCACCAACACGCGGATGCAGCACGTGACACATCTGCACATCCGCGACGAAGCTCGATCCGCGTTCGCGGAAGCCGACCAGCACTTTGCCCTTACGGACTACATCCTTGACCCCGAGACGCGCCTTGCGCCGATAGCCCCAGGGTGAATCATTCATGATCGGTGGCAATATGGTGTGCGGTGTGACACGCCCTATCTGGCGAAGATTGTCGATAAGTACCGCCTGTTTGGCCTCGACCTGGGCGGCCGGATCGAGGTGTTGCAGACTGCAGCCGCCACAGACGCCGTACTGGGCGCAGCGTGGCTCCACGCGCACCTCAGACGACCGGATCACGGTTACCACCTGTCCTTCATCGTGGCTGCGCTTGCGGTTCAGGTAACGGAACTTCACGGTCTCCCCGGGCAAGGCGCCGTGCACGAAGGTCGCCTTGCCATCGACACGCGCCACACCACGGCCATCGTGCGACATGCTGTCGATCCGGGCCTCGAATTCGCCTTGCGGCAGGCTCACGCGACGGCGCCGACGTCCCATCTATTCGACCCTCCAGGCACCCAGGAAATCGACCAGGTGGCTGTCACTTCGCCTGCCCAGCTCGACACGCAGGTTGTTCTGCACCCGCGCACTGTCGTGACGCGTCATCTGCCCTGTGACACTGAACATCCGCAGCGCCAACAGGTAGGTGTTCAGCGCCGTGATCTCACTGAAGGCACGCACCTCGTCGTGTCGGCCACCCAGCCAGGCCGCGTATACGTCGTCTTCGGTGCGTGCGCACATCCCGGGAAAGCCGAGTTTGCGTGCGGTTTCATCCAGCCCCGGACGATCCGTATCCGGTCCCGCCAGCCAGTCCAGCAGGTCGACATGGACATCATCGCGTTCCTTCAACGCCTGCCAGTAGGCAGGAAAGCTGAGGGCATACTTGAGACTGCGAAAATGGACCAGCGGCACACCGCTGCGCGCGCTGTCCCAGGCCACCATGCGTCCGTCGCGCATCGCTCCCTTGAAAAAGGCCTGCAGCATGTCCTGCTCGGTGTGCCCGGCCAGACCGATCGACTCGATCAGCACCTTGTCGACCGAATGCTGAATCAGGGTGACGCTGGCGATCGCCCGTTGATCCCAGCGCAGTTCCTCGCTCGAGCCGGTCTGCTGCTTGCGCCGATGGAACAGGACCTTGGAGACCGCCTTGTCGTCGAGGTCGTGCAGGTTGAACAGCTGCCGCGTGGTGTCAGTGTCGGGAACCGACGACAGTGCGAATACCGAGAAACGCATGCTCAGGGATCTCTGCTATTCGGCGGGGAAAACGCCGGTGGACAGATAGCGGTCACCACGGTCGCAGACAATGGTGACGATGACGGCATTCTCGACCTCGGCCGACAGACGCAACGCCGCCGCGACCGCACCGCCGGAAGAAATGCCGCAGAAGATGCCTTCCTCGGCGGCCAGCCGGCGGGTCGTGACCTCGGCCTCTTCCTGGGTGACATCCATCTCACGGTCCACCAGGGAGGCATCGAAGATCGCCGGGACATACTCGGGCGGCCAGCGGCGGATGCCGGGGATCGATGCGCCTTCGGCGGGCTGGACGCCGATAATCTGTGGCCGCGGGTCCTGCTCGCGCAGAAAGCGTGCGGTTCCCATGATGGTGCCCGTCGTACCCATGGCACTGACGAAGTGC
>ERZ795048.922-NODE-922-length-28590-cov-6.678185_pt1 | contig 28590 bp, 24 predicted proteins | sample MGYA00375132_ERZ795048 | MGnify/ENA primary metagenome ERZ795048 (study PRJEB30177, sample SAMN05720225) | activated sludge metagenome | isolation source: Anaerobic digester | place: Hong Kong | collected 2014-12-17 ... | reverse complement strand
CTCAGGCAACTGGCTGTCCGTTTCCAACCTTAATCTTGCATATCCGGGCATTGAGTGGTCCGAGGAATTAAGCAATCAATGGGACAAGATATTTTATAGGCTGAAGAAAGAATAATCGGCGAACAAGGCGTTGCTCCGTACGTCGCACAAAGTGCGCCGTCCGGAGAACGCTGACGTTCACCGAAAGAAACTGAATAGTAACGCTTGACGATATTACCGCGGCGCGTTATGTTCTGCCCATGATCAAGTCATTCAGAAGCCCGGAGGCTGAAAAGATATTCCGGCGGGAGGTTGTGCGGAAGCTACCCCACGACATCCAGCGGACGGCCTTGCGGAAACTATGGATGATTGATGCGGCGCCGGATTTGATCTCTCTGCGGGTACCGCCTGGGAACCGGCTGGAAGCTCTGGCCGGCAACCGAGCGGGACAGCATAGCATTCGGATCAATGACCAGTGGCGTATTTGTTTTCGATGGAGAGAAGGCAACGCGCATGATGTTGAGATTGTGGATTATCATTAGGAGAAAAGACATGAGAACCAACAAAATGCCCCCCGTCCATCCCGGCGAGATTCTCATGGAGGAATTTCTGGCCCCCATGGGTATTTCCCAGTATCGCCTGTCGCGCGACATCAGCGTCCCGCCACGGCGAATCAATGAGATCGTGCATGGCACCCGTAGCGTGACTGCGGATACCGCCCTGCGGCTTGGCCGGTATTTCGGCATCTCGCCGCAGTTCTGGCTGAACCTACAGGCGCATTTTGACCTGGAACAGGAACAAGACAAGCTCGGTGATCGGCTGGAGCAAGAAGTACAAGCCTTTGCCATGGCGTAGATGAAGGCGCCGAATCGGGTCGCCGGAGCCGGCCCTAATGAGCCGGCCCCAACTCCCACACCACCGGACATGCGGCTCCGCATCCGGCGGTTCCGGTCAGACGATCAGGGATGAACCCCAACCGCACGGCTGAATCCGAAGACCCCGCCCCAGGCACTCCATGCTTCCCCCGGAACGGCACTCATTGAAGACCTGGCCCCATCGGGCGTCAACAGCTCCAATGTCCATCCCGCGGTCGAGTGCCAGCCGACCGGTTCGGCCCTTCGCTCCCTCCGCTTACACGGGCTTCAGCGCTACTATGGCCGCTACGGACTTCCCAAGGCATTTCCTCCTGGGAATCTCCCCAGATAAGAACGTGAACTTCCGCTGCGCCACCGCGCGATTTTCCTTGTCCACTAGATCAAGGGCTTCCGTGTGTTGTGCCACCTCGCCCCGTGACCCGGCCTTCATATCGCATTTCTGTTCTTGGCGGCATGGACGTCCGCTTTCGCATATACAAATGCACAATCTGGGACAATCGGCGACCGGCTGGACACCATGATTATCCCCACATGCATATTCCGTGACGGGAATGCCACGGATGTGCTGGAATTCATGATTTCCGGAATAATCATGATGCCCGAAGCTGACGACATGAGGCCCATTGGCCTGATGGATATCAACGCTCCGCCTGTTCCCCGGCCAGTCATATTAGATCGCTCTCTACCGGCATGCTCCAATCTTCCTCCTCTCACTCTGAATCTGCGGAGAATCACAATGCGCGATGCGCTTGATTATGTGACGAAGACCTTGAATCTTCACTACAGAGTTACCGCAACCAATATACTCGTCTACACTGCCGACGGGATCCTGTTGAACAAACAATGAATGCGTTGAACAAAGCAGGGATCAGTTGCGTGCGAAGCCTCGCTGCAATCCCGGGTTGAACAAGCCCGGCGGGGGCGCCTGTATTGTGCTCGCGGGGCGGAAGCCCGGATGGGGCCAGAGGATTGCCGGAGGCCGGCGACGGGAGTGACGTTCCCCCCTGAAGCCGGACCGCTTTCAAAGAGAGTCCTCTGGTCTGCAACAGCCCCCGCCCGGCCCGGGGAGAACCGGGACGCGTCCGGGTTTTCCGCCGCACGTGTCCCGGCGTGAATCCCGCAGCTAAAACTGGACGGTCGGGGCGGTTTCGGCGCCCTGCGCGGCCTCGAACGGCGTGCGGGGCTGGAACCCGGAGATCCGCGCCACCAGGGCGGTCGGCATGCGCCGGATGGTGGTGTTGTAGCCCTGGACGGCGCTGTTGTAGCGCTGGCGTTCGACATTGATCCGGTTTTCGGTGCCGGCCAGTTCATCCTGCAGGGAAATGAAGTTCTGGTTGGCCTTCAGGTCGGGATAGTTTTCCACCACGACCATCAGGCGACCCAGCGCGCCTTCCAGCATGGAGGCCACGCCGGCCTTCTGCTCCGTGGTCTGGGCCTCGCCCCACTGGCTGCGCAGGCGGGTCACTTCCTCGAGGATCCCTTTTTCATGCTCGGCATAGCCCTTGACGGTATTGACCAGGTTGGGAATCAGGTCGAAGCGGCGCTGCAGCACCGACTCCACGTTGGCCCAGGCTTTGTTGCATTCTTCATCCTGCGTCACGATGCCGTTGTACATGCCCATCCAGGTCAGCAGGACCACGAGCAGCACCACCACGCCGGCGACCGCGGCCAGCAAACAACCTTTGTTCATGATTCGCTCCTTTTCCGCACTTGTTTCACATCACCATCCGCGGCTGGCACCGCCGCCGCCTGAGCGGCCGCCGCCGAATCCGCCGAAACTGCTGCCGCCCCCGCCCCCGCCGGAAAATCCGCCCCCGCCGCCCGGAAGTCCGCCGCCGCCGCGGCCGGACTTGGCCCCGCGAATGGCCGACCAGATGATCAGTCCGAAGATCAGGACGAAGATCAGCGCCACGACCAGTCCCGCGACGGGACTGCCCTGAGCGGCGGCGGCTTCCGGGATTTCCTCGCCGGCCATGACCTGCAGCAGGGCCTCTGCCCCCGCGGCCAGCCCGGCGGCATAATCGCCGGCCTTGAAGTGCGGCAGGATATGTTCGTCCAGGATCCGCCCGCAGCGGGCATCGGTCAGCACTCCCTCGAATCCGTAGCCCGGTTCAATGCGCACTTTCCGGTCTTCGATCGCCGCCAGCAGCAGGATGCCGTTGTCCTTGCCCTTCTCCCCGATGCCCCATTGCTGGAACAGCTGGTTGGCGAAGTCGTTGATTTCCCCGCCATGGAGGGTTTTCACGGCCGCGACCACCAGCGCCCCCTGATCGGCCTCCCAGGCCGCCTCGATGCGCCGGATCAGGTCCGCCTTCTGCTCCGGAGTGAACACCCCGGCTTCGTCGTACACGCATTCGCTGCCCCGGTTCAGGCTCTGCCGGTAGCGGTCGGCATCAATCTGCCCATCCTGCCCGAAAGTCCAAACCGCACCGAGGAGCCATATCCCCGCCAACCAGAACCAGGTCCGTTTGTTCATGGGGCCACTGTAGCAAAAGCCTCCGGACGAGTCAGCTGTTTTTCGCCGGCGGGAGGGTGGATTATTTATGGCGGGGACAACGGGATGGAAGCCCGTCGGAGAAATTCCGCCCGCCAGCCGCGACGCAAGGGGTGAAGGGATGTCTCTGCCTCCTCCGCCTGCAGGCAGGCGGCCAGGTCGCGCCGGCTGCAGACCAGGGCCGGATCCAGCCCCATGCCGGCGGCATGGGTTTGAATGGCTTTCAGGGCGGAGTCCAGCGCCTGACGAAACGGGGCATCGCGCCGGGCGGCGGGTTCCGGCTCGGGCAGGTCTTCTTCCGGGCATTCCAGGCCTCGCGCCACGGCCGCCAGCAGGTCGTCGCCGCGGTGCTGGAGGGTCTTGGCCGACAGCCCGGGAACCCGGGCCAGGTCCTCCTTCGACCGGGGCATTTGCAGGGCCGTATCCGCCAGGACCCGGTCTTCCATCAGCCATCGGCGGGGCAGATCGGCCCGGCGCGCCTGCTCTTCCCGCCAGGCGGCCAGTTCGCGCAGCACGGCCAGGACGCGCGGCGGCGGCGGCGGCATCACCCGGATGCGGCGCCAGGCCTCCAGGGGGGACTTGTCTTCCGTCACGTCCGGCGCATCCAGCGACGCCAGCTCTTCGTCGAGCCAGGCTTCGATGCCGGACGCGCGCGCGCGTTCGCGGAGGCGCGCAGCCAGTTCCGGCAGGTGGACAACATCGTCGGCCGCGTAGTCGAGCACTTCCGGCGCCAGGGGACGCGCCCGCCAGTCCGCCCGGGTATGGGCCTTGGCCAGATGGATGCCCATCACTTCTTCCAGCAGGCGGCCGAGGGACAGCGTGGACGCCAGGCCGGCAAAGCCGGCCGCCAGGCGGGTATCGAAGATGGTCTGGGCGACAGCGCCCGTGGCCCGGCGCAGGATCATCAGATCCTGGGGGGCATCGTGCAGCAGCTTGACGATCCGGCGGTCGCCCAGGATTTCGCTCAGCGGCGCGAGGTCCGGCAGCGCCACGGCATCGAACAGGAAGCAGGTGCCGTCGGCCAGCGCGGCCTGGACCAGCCCCAGCTGCGCGTAGTAGGTCTTCTCCCACACAAACTCGGTATCCAGCGCAACGGCGCTTTCCCCGCGCATCCGCTCCACCGCGCGGTGCAGCTCTTCCACGGTGCCGATCATCTCAAAAGGTGTGCTCATGGGGGGCGACCCTATCACACCCGGGCGGCCAGGCGAAGCCCGGACGTTTTCCCTGCCCCCCGTTTGCAAATCCGTCCCTCCGCCGTATAGTGGTATTCCATTGCCAGATCAGGAGCACCCCATGACGAACCGCAGCAAAGCGAAGACAACCGAGAACCTGATGTCCCGGGCGATTGCGATGGCCGGCCTGGTGGAGGTGGCGCCGGGCGCCGTCGTCAGCCGAACGGTCATCGGCAAAAAAGCCGGCACGGTCACCCTGTTTGCCTTCGACAAGGGACAGGGCCTGAGCACGCATTCGGCCCCCTATGACGCCATGGTCTGGATTCTCGACGGCGCGGTGCGGATCACCATTGACGGCAAAACGGTGCGGGCCAAGGCCGGCGAGATGGTCATCATGCCCGCCAACCTCCCCCACGCCCTTCACGCCGTCCAGGCCTTTAAAATGGCGCTGGTGATGATCAAGGAGAAGTAGGCCGTCCACAACCGGAGCCGACTCTGTCCACAGATGTCACAGATGGGCACAGATTAAAAGACCCGTCGCAAGTACTCCAGGCGTGGTGCCCCGAAATTTAACAACAGCCCGCGGTGTGTTTTGGTTCCCTTCAGATAGTTGATGATCTGGGCTTCGTCGTTGCCGGTCAGCGCCTGGATCGCCTTGGTCTCAACGGGAATCTCCCCATAGCATAGAAAATCCGCCCGATACCCGGTTTTCAATATGACCCCTTTGAACACCACCTCGATTTCCTTCTCCCGTTCAAAAGGGATCCCCCGCAAGCCAAACTCAATCGCCAGGGCCTCCTGCTAAACGGCTTCAAGAAAACCATGCCCCAAGTCACGGTGAACCTCCATGGCCGCACCGATAATGGCATAGGTCTGCGGATCCGGGTCTTCTTTCTTCATCTGGTCCTCCTTCTCTAATCTGTGTCCATCTGTGACATCTGTGGACACAACCGGCTTTTTCAGTGCCCCGCTTGGTTCAGCCGTTGCTCGACCTCGTCGACGTAGCGCTGCCAGCGGGTGCGGGGCAGATCGGCGGCGGGGACGGTTTCCTCGAGGCGGCCGGGTTCGGGCCGGTCGAAGGCGTCCACGTAGCGCTTGCGGGTCTGGTGACGCTCGAGGAATCGCTGATGGGCGTGTTCGGCCCGCAGCCAGAGCTGATTGAGGGCCACCTGCCAGGTGGCGTCATCGGGCGGCCGCAGGTCTTCGGGAGTGCGGCGGCGGCGGCGCCACCACGGGGTTTTGGCCTCCGGAGGCCGGGTCAGCTGATCGAAGTAGGCGGCGTAGGAAGCGAGCACGTCCTGCAGCAGGGGCGGCGCGCCCAGCCTCAGGCTCTGCACCTGAAGCGACAGCGCGGCGGCCAGGGGGCCGGTCCATTCCTGCCCGCGGTAGTCCATCAGGTCTTTGGCAAACAGTTCCTCGGGCACGTCGTCGGGCACGCCGGCCACCAGGGTCCGGGGACGGATGTTCAGCGTGCGCAGCAGGTTTTCCTCCAGCTGCAGGCCGCGATCGCTCCAGGCCGCGATCGTGCGGGCGCGCGCGCGCTCCGCCAGATGCTCGCGCCAGACGGTCTCGGGATGCTGCGGCCCGGCCAGCGCGGCGCTGTGTTCCCGCAGCCAGGCGGCATCGATCGCCCGGCGCGTGCCGACGGCCTTGAAAAGAGCGGCCCAGGCATTCAAATCGCCGTCCGGAAAGAGAAATTCCATGGCGGCGGCGGCATAGGCTTTTTCCCGCCAGCGGCCGGGGGGCAGGCTTTCCAGCCGGACAATGGCGGACAGGGTCATGTGGCGGCCGTCGGCCAGTTCCCGGACGATCCAGTCGCGGTTGCGGGAGTGCAGGGCGGCCTGGGTGTTCTGCACGAGCCCGGCCGACATCCATTCCGGTATCGTTGCGCCGATGCCGCTCCGACCGGCGGACGGGGTGTAGCCGGCGGCATAGCGGTTCAGCAGCAGCCAGCCGGCCGCTTCCAGCAGGTCTTCGCCGTCGAGCCGGTAGCGGCCGGGCACGACCAGGCGCTGGTAGAAGCCCCCGCCGTCCCATCCCTGCATCTTCAGGATGCCGGCGTCCGGCGAGGAAGAGCTCTGGACCATGACGCCCAGCACCTGGCCGCGCTCCATCGGCAGGGGCATGCCGGTGGTTTTCTCCACCTGGGCGGCCAGGTCGGCCAGCCGGCCGGCCAATACCATGTTCTCCGAGGAGCTGAGCCCGGACACCATGAAGCGGCGATCCGCGCTGTACATGGAGGCCCGCCCCGACCGCCCGGAGCGCAGCGCCGGGGCCTGGGCCCGGGCCGGAAGCACCCCGGCCGCGCACAGGCCCAGCAGCAGGCGACACAGCGGAATGGACAGGCGGTTTGGCATTCGGATCAAATGGGGCGGAAGCGGATCCGCCGGGGCTGGTCGGCGGCGTCGCCCAGCAGGCGGCGGCGCTGTTCATGGTAGCCTTCGAAATTGCCTTCGAACCACGTCGTCGTGCCGTCCTCCTCGAAGGCGAGGATGTGGGTGGCAATGCGGTCGAGAAACCAGCGGTCGTGGCTGACCACCACGGCGCAGCCGCCGAAGGACTGCACCCCTTCTTCCAGCGCGCGCAGCGTGGTCACGTCGAGATCGTTGGTGGGCTCGTCCAGCAGCAGGAGATTGCCCCCGCGCCGCAGCAGCTTGGCCAGGTGGACGCGGTTGCGCTCGCCGCCGGACAGCTCCCCGACCTTTTTCTGCTGGTCGGGGCCGCGGAAATTGAAGCGGGTGCAGTAGGCCCGCCCGTTCATCGGCTTGCCGCCCAGATCCAGCGTCTCCTGCCCGCCGGTGATTTCCTCGTACACGGTGTTTCCGGGATTGAGCGCGTCGCGCGACTGGTTCACATAGGACACGTCGACGGTCTCCCCCACCGTCAGCGTGCCGCCGTCGGGCTGTTCTTCGCCCGTGATCATCCGCAGCAGGGTGGTCTTGCCGGCGCCGTTCGGGCCGATCACGCCGACGATGCCGCCTCGCGGCAGGTTGAACTCCACCCGGTCCATGACCACCCGGTTCCCGTACACCTTGCGAAGGCCTTCGGCGCGCACCACCAGGTCGCCCAGCCGCTTGCCGGAGGGAATCTGGATTTCGAGGGAGTCCTCGCGGGTGTCCACCTGCCGGGCCGCCAGTTCTTCGTAGCGCGTCAGGCGGGCCTTGTTCTTCGACTGCCGCCCGGAGGGATTCAGCCGGATCCATTCCAGTTCGCGCTGCAGCATTTTCTGGCGCGCCGCGTTCTGCTTGCTCTGGGCCGCCGCCATCGCCTGCTTGGTTTCCAGCCACGTTTCGTAGTTGCCCTTGAAGGGGGTGCCCCGGCCGGCCTCCATTTCGAGGATCCATTCGGTGACGTTGTTCAGAAAATAGCGGTCGTGCGTCACCACCACCAGCGTGCCGCTGAATTTCCTGAGGTATTCCTCGAGCCAGGCAACGGTTTCGGCGTCGAGGTGGTTGGTCGGTTCGTCGAGCAGCAGTGCGTCGGGGTTCGACAGCAGCAGGCGGCACAGCGCGACGCGGCGTTTCTCCCCGCCGGACAGTTTGGTGACGTCGGCATCGCCCGGCGGCAGGCGCAGGGCGTCCATGGCGCGCTCGATCTGGCTGTCGAGGCTCCACAGGTCGCGGGCGTCAATCAGGTCCTGCAAACGGCCCAGCTCGTTGTTGAGCTTGGCGGACTCCTCGACGGAGAGCGCTTCGCCCAGCTTCCCGCAGAGCTCGTCGTAGCGGTCGAGGATGGCCTGGGCGGAGGCGGCGCCGGCGGCCACGTTGCCGGCCACGTCCAGGCGTTCATCCAGCTGCGGCTCCTGAGGCAGGTAGCCCACGCGCACCCCCGGGGCCACGAGGCAGTCGCCGTGGTAGCCTTTGTCCAGGCCCGCAATGACCTTCAGCAGGGACGACTTGCCCGCGCCGTTGCCGCCGATCACGCCGATCTTCGCGCCGAAGAAAAACGACAGCGTGATGTCGTCCAGGACCGTCAGGCGGTCGTGCTGGCGGGACAAATGAGACAGCGTAAAAATATATTCACCAGCCATGGGAGGATTCCTTTGCCAGGAGAGATGGGACGGCGCGTCGGATCACGGTTTGGCCGGGACCACCTGGATGGTCGCCGTCCGGTTCAACCGCCGGTTGCGGTCCGAATCGTTGGGATACGGCGCGTCGGCGAGCGTGCCCGCGCGCATTTCAAATGTCAGCGACTTGTTGGCCCGCGCATAATGGGCCAAATGCTCCATGGCGGCCCGCGCGCGCGCCTCCGCCAGGTCCGCATTGCTGCGGAACTGGGGCGTCGGCCGGCTCAGCGGGATATCGTCCGTGTGGCCCGTCACGGTCACGCGCGCACCCGCCTTCAGCGTCACCAGTTTCGCCGCCAGCGCCTTCAGCGCGCGAACGCCTTCCGGAGACAGGTAGTTGGCGGACACAAACACGGGGTCGGCGAACTTGACGTGATAGACGCCGTCGGCCACCGTGGTTTCCGCGCCGGCGATCTTCCAGTCCGCGGCCGCGGCAGCGGCCGGCGGGGTCAAGGGCGGTCCGGAAGGCGACTCCGGGGCGGCCGGGGCGGCGGGCGCCGCCGCGACGGCGGCGCCGGCCGGCGGCGCGGCCGGTTCGGCCTGGAGATCCCGCAGGTCCACGGTGGTGCCCGGCTCGGGCGAACGCGGACAGGCCGACCAGAAGGCCGCGATGGCCACCAGCAGCACCAGCAGCACCACCAGCGAGACCATCCGCCGATCCAGATCCACCTCCCCCAGCCAATCGCGAAGCCGGCCCCAGGCCCGGCGAAGCGGCGGGCCGCCGGACGGCCGCGGCGCGGAGGGAACGGGCGCGGGCGGCGCCCTCCGGGGCGGACGCCGGTAGATGCCGGTGCGCAGCGGCGGCCGGACCGTGCCGCCGGGATCCGTGTTCTCCACCGGCCGGGGCGGGCCGGATTCCGACAGCACCGCGCGCACTTCGGCCGAGACATCGGGCGGCTCCCGCGGCGGCGGCAGCACCATCTCCGGTTCCGGACGCGCCGCATTCCCGGCCGGTTCCTCGTCGGCCGGCAGATGCGAAGAGGCCAGCCGGGGCTTGGCGTCGGGCCGGTCGGAGAGCGACAGAAACAGGTCGAGCTGGCGCTCGCCGCGGCCCTTGCCGGGCCCCTTGTCGTCGTTCAGGTTTCCTTGCAGTGCATTCGAGAACTTGCCCATGTCCCTCTCTCCTCGCGCGGCGGTGGGCGTCAGCCCGCCGCCACCAGGTTCACCATTCGCTTCGGGATGTAGATTTTCTTCTTCAGGGATTTTCCTTCGAGATGCGGAAGCACTTCCGGGCAGGCCAGGGCCAGCTCGAAAACCGCCTCTTCACCGGCGTCCGGGGCGATGCGGATGCGTCCGCGCACCCTGCCGTTGACCTGCACGGGAATTTCGATCTCGTCCTCCTTCAGGTACGCCTCGTTGACCTCCGGCCAGGCTTCGCCCGACAGGGAATCCGGATGCCCGAGCCGGTTCCAGAGCTCTTCGGCCAGGTGCGGCGCAAAGGGGCTGAGGATCAGGACGAACGTCGACAGCAGCGATCGCGGCAGGGCGTCCCAGGCCTGGGCTTCGTTGACGAAGATCATCATGGCGGAAATCGCCGTGTTGTAGTCCATCCGTTCGATGTCGCCGCCGACTTTCCTGATGGCGGCATGCAGCGCCCGCAGCTGGTCTTTCGTCGGCTCCCCGCCGGACAGTTTTGAAGAGAGTTCTCCGGTCTCGTCGTCCACCACGAGGCGGTACACGCGGCTGAGAAAGCGGGACACCCCCTCGACGCCCTTCATGCTCCACGGCTTGACCTGCGTCAGCGGACCCATGAACATTTCATAGAGCCGCAGCGAGTCCGCGCCGTATTCCTTGACGATGTCGTCGGGATTGATCACGTTGCCGCGGCTCTTGCTCATTTTTTCGGCGCGGCCGGTGATTTCCAGGTCCGTGTCCTTGACGAACACCTTGCCCTGGCGCTTTTCCACCAGGTCGTCCGGCAGGCCGGCCCAATGACCGTCGCGGCGGGTTCTCAGGATGATGGAGGCCACGTCGCCGTCCTTGCGGTCTTCGATCCCCTCGATGCCGCGCTCCTTCAGGGCCGCGGCGTGCGCCGCAAACGCGGCGGGATCGGCATGGTAGTCCATCTCGCCCAGAATCATGCCCTGGTTCACCAGCTTCCGGAACGGCTCCGGGGTGGAGACCACGCCGCAGTCGAAGAGCACCTTGTGCCAGAAACGCGCATAGAGCAGGTGGAGCACCGCATGCTCCGCGCCGCCCACGTACAGGTCCACGGGCATCCAGTATTTTTCCTTTTCCGGATCGGCCAGCGCCCGGTCGTTCTTCGGATCGATGTAACGCAGATAGTACCAGCACGAGCCGGCCCACTGCGGCATGGTGTTGGTTTCGCGCCGAGCCGGTCCGCCGCAGACCGGGCAGGTCGCCTGCAGCCACTCCTCCGCGCGCGCCAGCGGCGGCTGGCCGTCCGGCGTGGGACGGTAATCCGTCAGCTCGGGCAGGCGCACCGGCAGGTCCTCTTCCGGCACCGGCACCACGCCGCATTTTTCGCAGTGCAGCAGCGGGAACGGCTCGCCCCAGAAGCGCTGCCGGCTGAACAGCCAGTCGCGCAGCTTGTAGTTCACCTTGCCCTGGCCCAGACCCTGTTCTTCCAGCCACGCCGTGATCTTCTTTTTGAACTCCGCCGTCGGCAGGCCGTCGAATTCGCCGGAGTTGACGGCGACGCCGTCGTCCACGTATCCGCGCCAGTCCGTCCCTTCCGGCGGCTGCACCACCTGCACGATCGGCAGGCCGAATTTCTGCGCAAACTCATAGTCGCGGGTGTCGTGGGCCGGCACCGCCATGATCGCCCCTGTGCCGTATCCCCACAGCACGTAGTCGGCAATCCACACCGGAATCGACTCCCCGTTCACCGGATTCACCGCGTGCGCCCCCGTGAACACGCCCGTTTTGTCCTTGGCCAGTTCCGTGCGCTCCAGGTCGCTCTTGGCCGCCGCCGCCGCACGGTAGGCCTCCACCGCCGCGCGCTGCTCCGGCGTGGTGACCTTGTCCACCAGCGGATGCTCCGGCGCCAGCACCATGTAGGTCGCCCCGAACAGCGTGTCGGGGCGCGTGGTGAACACCCGGATGGTTTCGCCGTCCATCGCGAAATCCACCTCGGCGCCCTCGCTCTTGCCGATCCAGTTGCGCTGCATTTCCTTGATGCTCTCGGGCCAGTCCAGGCCGTCCAGGTCCGCCAGCAGCCGCTCGGCGTACTCGGTGATCTTCAGCACCCACTGCCGCATGGCGCGCCGCTCCACCTTGTGGCCTTTCGCGCGCCACTCTTCGACTTCCTCGTTGGCGAGCACCGCGCACAGGTCGGGGCTCCAGTTCACGGGCATCTCCCCCTCGTAGGCCAGCCCCTTCCGGAACAGCTGCAGGAAAATCCACTGCGTCCAGCGCACGTATTCGTCGTCCGTCGTCGCCACCTCGCGGTCCCAGTCATACGAGAACCCCAGCATCTTCAGCTGGCGGCGGAAATTATCAATGTTCTGGTAGGTAATGCCCCGGGGATGTTCGCCGGTCTTGATCGCGTACTGTTCCGCCGGCAGCCCGAACGAGTCCCAGCCCATCGGGTGCAGGACGTTGAATCCCTTCATGCGCCGGTAGCGCGCCTGGATGTCCGTCGCCGTATAGCCTTCCGGATGGCCCACATGCAGCCCCTGGCCGCTCGGATACGGAAACATGTCCAGGACATAGAACTTCGGCCGGGAACGGTCGGGCTCCTCCGGGGTGCGGAAGGTCTTGTGCTGCTCCCAGTACTGCTGCCAACGGGCCTCGATTTCGGAATGCGGATACGCCATGGATTCACCTCAAAATGGATTCGATCCGTCACTGTAGCCTTCCCCCTCCCCCCGATCAATGCCCGATTTCCCCGCGCGCCCGGGCGCTACAGTTCAAACGTGTCCACGGGGCATTCCGGCAGCGACTGGAAAAAGACCCGCCCGTACCATTTGGTCAGCAGGCGCGAGTCCAGCACCACGACAATGCCTTCGTCGGTCTGCGAGCGGATCAGCCGCCCGAAGCCCTGGCGGAACTTCAGCACCGCCTCGGGCAGGGAATATTCCCGGAACGGGTCGCCGCCCCGCTCCTTGATGCGCCGCAGGCGCGCGGCCACCACCGGATGATCCGGCACCGCAAACGGCAGGCGCGTCAGGATGACGTTGCTCAAGGCCTCGCCGCGAACGTCCACGCCCATCCAGAAGCTGTCCAGCCCGAACAGGACAAAGCCTTTGTTCGTGCGGAAAGTCTCCAGCATGGCCCGGCGGGCCATGCCCTGCCCCTGCGCCAGCAGGGTCAGGCCGGCCGCCTCCAGCGGGGCGCGCAGCGTCCCGGCCGTGCGCCGGAGAAGCTCCTCGCTGGTGAACAGGGCAAACGCCTGTCCTTTTGTTTTCAAGCTCCAGCGCAGCACCCCCCGCGCCACGGCATCGGCAAAGGCGTCCTTGTCTTTCGGGTCGGGGGCGTTCGTCGCCACGTGCAGCCGCATCTGCCGGGCATGGTCGAACGGCGAGCCCAGGCAGCGCAGGGCGCAGTCCGGGCCGGCGCCCAGCCGGTCCCGGCAGTAGTCCAGCCGGCCGCCCACCGCCAGCGTCGCGCTGGTCAGGATCACGCTGCGCAGCGCCCCGAACAGGCTGTTGGCCAGAATGGGCGCCACCTCGATCGGCGCCGAATGCAGAACCGGCTGGCGCCGGCGGCCCTCGCGCGAAATCCAGTACACGTGATCCGGCTCCAGCTGCCCCAGATAGGCCTCCAGCATGCCGCGCAGTCCCGCCGCCTGGCCCCGCAGCCCTTTCAGTTCCGAGCGCGTATCCTCGTCCCGCCCTTCCAGTTCCTCGATCAGGGTGCCCAGCCGGCTCGACAGTTCCCGCAGCAGTTCGGGCACCTCGGTATCCACCTCCAGCGGATGCGGAACCGTTCGGGTTCCCTCGTGCGCGGACAGCCCCGCCGCCTTCGTCACCGCATGGAACAGATCGGCCACCGCCTCCCAGAGCCGGCCGGCCGTCTGGGCCGCCGGGCCCGCCCGCAGATAGCCCAGCAGCCCCTTGCCGGTTTCCGGAATGTACAGCCGGCGCAGAAAGTGTTCGAACGCATAAGGCGACAGGCGGATGCCCAGATGCTCGCTGGCGGTATCCTCGACGGTATGCGCCTCGTCCATCACCACCGCCGTCACGTCGGGCAGGAAATTGGCCCCCTGCATGCGCAGCGCCAGATCGGAAAACAGCAGGTGGTGGTTCGCCACCAGCAGGTCGGCATCCTGCATCCGGGCGCGCGCCCGCTGCAGAAAACACCGCGCCCGCTCCGGGCATTTTCCGCCCAGGCAGTTGCCGTGCTCCGCGCAGACCGCCGACCACGCCTCCGGCAGGGGCGGCCGGCTCATCTCCTGGACGCTGCCGTCTTCGGTGGAGTCCGCCCAGGCCCGGATGCGCTCCAGGTCCCGCGCCACGGCATCGGGAAACAATTCCCCCTGGTGGCGGTGCGCCCGCGCCAGCCGGCGCCGGCACAGATAGTTTGCACGCCCCTTGACCAGCACCGCCCGGAACGGCACGCCCAGCCGTTCCTGCAGCAGCGGCAGATCCTTGCCCACCAGCTGCTCCTGAAGCGAAATGGTGTGGGTGGACACCATCACGCGCTTTTGGATGCGTCCGGCATGCAGAATCAGCGGCGCCAGATAGGCCAGGCTCTTCCCCACGCCCGTGCCTGCTTCGACCATCAGATGGCCTTCGGTCTCCAGCGCATCCGCCACGGCGCAGGCCATCTCGACCTGCTGGGGCCGCGCCTCGTACGCGAAATTGTCGCCGCACAACCCGCCCAGCGCGCCATCCGCCCGGAAAAAACCCGACGCCAGTTCGCGCAACGGCTGCCCGGCGACGGCAGACCCCTCCGGCATCGGCGCAATCATGCCCTGTGCTCCCGCCAACCGGGCCGCCCGGACGCTCCGGGCGGCTCGGCCCGCCCGTTACGGCGCGGTGACCGCAGGCTCGCCGGCGGCCGCTTCCGGAATCGCCACGATCGGCTCTTCGGCTTCTTCCGCCTCTTCTTTCGCCGCCTCGGCGGCTTCCGCCATCTTCGCCAGATCCCCCTCCAGCTTGATCATCGCCTTTTCGCGGAGTTCGCGGATGTACTCGGCATTGATCCGCTGCTGGACCCGGGCCCGCAGCTGCACGCGCAGGCGGTTCTCGATCTCTTCAAACGGCACCACCTTCTCTTCCTGCTCGCCATCCACCCGGATGACGTGGAAGCCGACCGGCGATTCCACCACCTCCCCGATCTGCCCGATCTCCTGCGAGAACACCGCTTCCTCGAAAGCCGGCGCCTCGCGTCCGCGCGGCACCACGCCCAGCGAGCCGCCGCGGCTGCGGCTGGCGCACTGCGACACCTCGCGCGCCAGCGTTTCGAATTCCGCCCCCTCCAGCAGGGCCTTGCGCACCCCTTCGGCCTTGGCCCGCGCATCCAGCCGGACCGCTTCCTCCGCGTTCGCCGGCACCCGGATCAGAATGTGCGAGGCGATCCGCCCTTCGGGAATCGTGAACTCGTCAATGTGCTCGTCATAGTATTTCCGCACCACATCGTCCGTGATCTCCGCCTGGGCGGCCTCGACCTTCTCTTTCACCACCTTGTTCTTGAACAGGTCCAGCCGCAGGTTGTTTTCCAGATCCTCGATGGACAGGTTCGCCGCCGCCAGCAGCATCACCAGCGAATGGCCTTCCCCCAGCCCCTTTTCGAGATCCTTCTTCCCCTGCTCCAGTTCTTCCTGCGAAATCAGCACGCCCGAGCGCTCCATCTCCCCCTTGACCAGCTGGCGCACCACGAGATTGTCCACCGCCTGCGACAGGATCCGCGCCTGGATCCGCGGAATCTGTTCCGCGGGGGTGTCCTGCGGCACATGCGAAAACAGCCGGCTGGCCTCGCGCTGGATCTGGCCGTGCGTAATGCCCGCCTGATCCACCCACACCGCCACCTCGTCCGCCTTCATCCCGCCGGGAGTGACAACCTGCGCTTCCTTTTTCCCGCATCCCGCCGCCAGCACCAGCGCCAACAGGCCCGTCCATGCCATCGTATGCTTCATGTCCCTGTTCCTTTCGACTTGCTTTACGCCCGAAATCAGCGTGTCAACCGGACATTTTCCGCCCATCGCCCGGAATTGCAAGTCTGAAAGGCCGGTGGAAAACGGCCATCCGGCGCGAAACGGTTGACAGACCGCGGGTCTCCCCTTATCTTGCCCCACGACATGAATGGCGCGGTAGCCAAGTGGTAAGGCGAGGGTCTGCAAAATCCTTATTCATCGGTTCGATTCCGATCCGCGCCTCCAGATGATCATTCTGTCCCCGGCGTCCGAAAAGCCTTGCGGCTTGAACGGCGCCGTTTGATTATGCCCCTGAAAGCCTCCAGATGACCGCCCCGCACACCCAGCCCGTTGAGGAGGTCCTGGCGGACCGGCGCACGTCGCCGAACGGACTTTCCGCCGGCGAAGCGACCGCCCGCCTCGCCTCCCACGGCCCGAACGAACTGCTGGAAACCATTTCCCGGCCCGCCTGGAAAATGCTTCTGGCCCAGTTTGTCGAACCGCTGATTCTCATCCTGGTCGCCGCCGCCGTGCTGTCCTTCTTCCTTGGCGATCTCGTCGAAGCCGTCGCCATCCTGACCATCGTGTTCCTGTTCGGCCTCCTCGGCTTCATCCAGGAATTCCGCGCCGAAAAAGCCATGGCCGCCCTTCGCCAGCTGGCCAGCCCCGCGGTCCGCGTCCGGCGCGACGGCGAAATCCGCGAAATCCCCGGGCGCGACCTCGTTCCGGGCGACATCGTCCTGCTCGAAGCCGGCAACGTCGTTCCCGCCGACCTCCGCCTGCTCACCTGCATCCACCTCGGGCTTCAGGAAGCCGCCCTGACCGGCGAATCCGAAGCCGTCCGCAAACAGACCGCCCCCCTGGCGGAAGAAGCCATGCCTCTGGGCGACCGCACCAACCTCGCTTTCATGGGCACCCTGGTCGCCCAGGGCCGCGGATCCGGCGTCGTGGTCGAAACCGGCATGCGCACCGAACTCGGCAGAATCGCCGGCATGATTCAGAACATCGATTCCGGCCGCACCCCCCTGCAGCGCAAGCTCGCTCAGGTCGGCAAGCACCTGTCGCTGGCCGGACTGGGCGCCGCGCTGGCGCTGCTGGCCATGGGACTGCTCCGCGGCGAACCCTTCACCGCCATGCTGCTCACCGCCGTCAGCCTCCTGGTCGCCGTCGTCCCCGAAGGCCTCCCCGCCGTCATTACCGCCACCCTTGCCCTCGGCGGGCGCCGGATGCTCAAGCGCCATGCCCTGATCCGCAAACTTCCCGCCGTCGAAACCCTCGGCGCCGTCACCGTTATCTGCACCGATAAAACCGGCACGCTGACCGAAAACCGCATGACGGTGGCCCGCCTCCACACCCTGCACCACGACGTGCCCGTGCTGAATGCCCCGGCCCCGGCCGCCCCGGACGTCCGCACCGAAACCCTCCCGCTTCTGCTCGTCGGCGCGCTCTGCAACGATGCCCATCTGGTCTTCGAAGATACCGGCCGCCCCCCGCAGGGGATCGGCGACCCGACCGAAACCGCTCTGCTGGCCGCCGCCGAACAAGCCGGACTCCCCACCCAGTCCCTGGCCCGGGAAGTGCCGCGCCTCGCGGAATTCGCTTTCGATTCCGACCGCAAACGCATGACCACCCTGCACCACGGCGGCCTCGGCGACTATCCCCTGCCCCCGCCTCTCGATGCCCCCGTCCTGGCCGCCGTCAAAGGCTCCCCCGACGGCCTCCTCGATCTCGCCACCCATGTGCTCGCCGGCGATCGCATCGTGCCCCTGCATGACAGCGCCCGGCGCCATTTCCTCGCCGCCAACGAGCGCATGGCGGCGGAAGGCCTGCGCGTGCTCGGGTTCGCCTTCCGCCGCTTCCAGGCGCCGCCGCCTCCCGGCGCCTCCACCCGCGACATCGAAGACCAGCTGGTCTTCTGCGGGCTCGCCGGCCTGCTCGATCCCCCCCGCGAAGAAGTCCGCGCCGCCGTCGCCCGCAGCCACGCCGCCGGCATCCGCACCCTCATGATCACCGGCGACCACCCCCTGACCGCCGCCGCCATCGCCCGCCGCCTGAACCTGGCCCCCGGCGGCGGCGAGCCGCTCGTCCTGTCCGGCGCCGAACTCGCCGCCCTCGCCGATGACGAACTCGAAGCCCGCTGCGAAGAGGTATCCGTCTTCGCCCGCGTCTCCCCCGAGGACAAGCTGCGCATCGTCTCCGCCCTCCAGAACCGCGGCCAGATCGTCGCCATGACCGGCGACGGCATCAACGATTCGCCCGCCCTCAAGCGCGCCGAAATCGGCGTCGCCATGGGCATCACCGGCACCGATGTCGCCAAGGAATCCTCCGACATGGTCCTGCTGGACGACAACTTCGCCACCATCGTCGCCGCCGCCGAAGAAGGCCGCACCATTTTCGACAACCTGGTCCGCTTCATCAAGTATTCCTTCGGCGGCAATCTCGCGAAGGTGCTGGTCATGCTGTGCGCCCCCCTGGCCGGCATCGGCGCCATGGCCCTGCGCCCCCTTCATCTGCTCTGGCTCAATCTGCTGACCGACGGCCTGATGGGGCTCGGACTGGGCCTCGAGCCCTCCGAACCCGATGTCATGAACCGGCCCCCGCGCCGGCCCGACGCCCCCATCCTCAACCGCGCCGCCATCTGGCACGTCGGCTGGATGGGCCTGTTCATCTGCGCCGCGTCCCTGCTGCTGGCCGGGGCCTGGCACCGCTTCCGTCCCGGCGGCGACGCGTGGCAGACCGTCCTGTTCTCCGCCATCGGCTTTGCCCAGATCGGCCAGGCCTGGGGCCTGCGCTCCCTGACCCGCACCCCCTTCCGCTTCGGCCCCAACCCGGCGCTCGCCGGCCTGACCCTCGTGACCCTGGCCCTGCAGCTCGGCGTCATGTACATCCCCGTCCTGGCCCGCGCCTTCCGGCTGCAGCCGCTGCCCCTCCCGGCGCTCGGCGCCACCGCCGCCCTCGGCCTGCTGACCTTCGCCATCGTCCATCTGGAACGCCGGCGGCCCCGCGCCGCCGCCCGCCGGAAAGGAACCGCCCCATGAAACTGCTCGACCGCGAATTCACGTTCGACCGCGTCATCCGCCTGGCCATCGGCGCCGCCGTCATTGCCGGCCTTATCCACCTGCTGGGCCTTCTGCAGGGCGTCCTGACGCCCTTCGCCGTCGCCGTCCTGCTGGCCTACATGATGAATCCGCTGGTCTGCGCCATCCAGCGCCGGGTCCGCGGCCGCAAGACCGCCGTCGCGCTGAGCCTGCTGCTGGTGCTGGCGGCCGCCACCGCCCTCGTGGTGGGACTGGTCCCCGTGCTGGCCCGGGAATTCGCCGCCCTCGGCGGCCTGCTGCGGCAGGCCGCCAACCTGCAGCTGCCCGCCTGGCTCCAGGAACGCCTCCCGCAGGACCTCTGGACCGGCCTCACCCAGCGTCTCTCCGAACCGGACTTCCAGGAATTCTTCACCCCCGAGCGCCTCTGGCAATGGGCCGAAACCGCCCTCCAGAAAGCCGTGCCCGGCGCCTGGAAAATCCTCTCCGGCGCCGCCAGCCTCGTCATCGGCACCGTCGGCCTCGTCATCGTGCTGTTCTATCTCGTCTTCCTCCTGGCGGACTACGACCACTTCCAGGCCGCCTGGCCCAACATGATCCCCGAAGACTACCGCGCCGCCACCCTCGATTTCCTCCATGAATTCGCCGAAGGCATGCGCCGCTACTTCCGCGGGCAGGCCGCTGTTGCGGCCCTGGTCGGAATCCTGTTCGCCGCCGGCTTCGCCCTCATCGGCCTGCCCATGGGCATACTGCTGGGTCTGTTCATCGGCCTGCTCAACATGGTCCCCTATCTGCAGATCGTCGGGGCGGTGCCCGCCTTCCTGCTGGCCGCCCTCGGCGCCCTCGCCTCCGGCGGCAATGTCTGGATCGCCCTGGCCCTGTGCGGACTGGTTTTCGCCGTGGTGCAAACCCTCCAGGACATGGTGCTCGTGCCGCGCATCATCGGCCGCAGCCTCGGGCTCAACCCCGTCGCCATCCTGCTGTCGCTCAGCATCTGGGGCCGGCTGCTCGGCGCGCTCGGCCTCCTGATCGCCCTGCCCATGACCTGCCTGCTCCTCGCCTGGTACCGGCGCAACCTCGTCCCCTCCCGCCACCACACCCCCGCCCCCGTCCCCTGATCCCCGTCCACCCCCCGTCTTCGGCCGGGTCCGGATTTTCCACGCCATGGAAAAAATTTCCGCCGGTTTTCCACGCCATGGAAAAAAGTTTTCCACACCGTGGAAAATCCGGATTCAGAATCAACCGACACTGAACCGTCTCTTTGCCAGTGCATGACCGCATGCTGATTGCTGAATCCTGACTCTTGGGTTTCCTGTTTTCCTGCTTGGCTGCTCCTCCTCGGACCTCCGGCCTCGGCCTCCCTCCTTACTCCCAGAACGGCCAGAAATGATGCACCGGCCCGTGCCCGTGCCCGATGCGATATCCCGCGCCGGCCCGAATGGCCCGGCGGATGTATTCCTTGGCATGGCCGACCGCCTCCGTCACGCCTTCGCCTTTCGCCAGATGAGCCGCAATGGCCGACGACAGCGTGCAGCCCGTCCCGTGCGTGTTCCGCGTTTGAATCCGCTCGTCCCCGAAGCGCTCCGCCCCGGGGCTCCCGGCCGACACCAGGACATCCTCGCTTCCGTCAGCCTCCAGGTGCCCCCCTTTCACCAGGACATGCCGGCTGCCCCATTGCAGCAAATCCGCCGCGGCGGTTTCCATGTCCGCCGCGCCGGCCACCTCCCGGCCCAGCAGCACCGCCGCTTCCGGCAGATTGGGCGTGATGATTTCCGCCAGCGGAAACAGATGCGTTTTCAACGCCTCCACCGCGTCATCCTGCAGCAGCTTGTCTCCGCTCTGCGCCACCATCACCGGATCCGCCACGATCCGTTGGACGCCGTACGCGCGCAGCTTCCCCGCCACCGCCGCGATCAGCTCCGCCGAGTACAGCATGCCGATTTTCACCGCATCCGCGCCGATGTCCCCCAGCACCGCATCCAGCTGCCGCTCCACGAACTCCACCGGCACCGGATGAATTCCCGTCACCCCCTGTGTGTTCTGCGCCGTCAGCGCCGTGATCACGCTCATCCCGTAGCATCCGTTCGCCGCGAAGGTCTTCAGATCCGCCTGGATCCCCGCCCCGCCCCCGCAGTCCGATCCCGCAATCGTCAACACCCGCCGATACGCTTTCTCACTCATGCCGCCCTCTCCCTGCCTGCCGTCTACCATGATTTGATCCTGTATAGTTATTGCAATATGTATACATATTGCAATAACTATAGAGCTTCCTCCCCGGGCTCCCGGATGCCTTGAATGCTCCGCCGCAACTCCGCCGCGGCGGTGCGCGGGGACTCCGCCGCCACGATGGCCGACACCACGGCAAGGCCCGCCGCACCGGCGCGAACCACGTCGTGCGCGTTGTCCGCATGAAGGCCGCCGATGGCCACCACCGGGATCTTGACGGCAGCGCAAACCGCCCGCAGCCCCGCCAGGCCCAGCGGCGGCGCCGTGTCGGTCTTGGTCGGCGTGGCGAACACCGGGCTCGCGCCGACATAATCCGCGCCGTCCCGTTCCGCCTGCACCGCATCGGCCACGGATTCCGCCGAAATCCCGATGATCCACCCCGGCGGTCCCATCCGCCGGGCCTCCGCCAGCGGCATGTCGTCCTGGCCCAGATGGACGCCGTCCGCTCCCGCCGCCAGCGCCACGTCCACCCGGTCGTTGATGATCAGCGGCACGCCGGTGCCCGCCAGAACCGCTTTCACCGTGCGGGCTTCCTCCAGGAATTCCCGCGTGCCGCAGGACTTTTCCCGGAGCTGGACGCAGGTCACCCCGCCCTGCACCGCCTGCCGCACGATCTCCGCCGTCGGCCGCCCCCGCGCCAGCGCGCGGTCCGTGACGAGATACAGGGAGTAATCCGCAGCGGCCATTTCATCCCTCCTGAATGCGGACGCCCTGTGCCAGGTCCTCCGCCGTCAGCTCATGCAAGGCATCCAGAAAGCGGATCATGAACGAGCCCGGCCCGGCCGCGCCGTCCGCCGCGTGCTCGCCCGCCAGCCCGTAATAGGCCAGTCCCGTGGCCGCCGCCGAAACGGGGTCGGCCTCCACCCCCGCGAAGGCCCCGATGATGGCGGTGGCCCCGCAGCCCGTGCCGGTCACGCACCCCATCAGCGGATGCCCGTTGGCCACCCGCAGCACGCGCCGGCCGTCGGTGACGTAATCCACCGGCCCGGTGATCGCCACGGGCACGCCGAGGTCCCGCGCCAGCGCGCCGGCCCGGGCCGCCGCCGCCTCCACTGTGTCCGCCGAATCCACCCCCCGGGTCCGGGCCGCGGCACCGCTCAATGCGAGAATCTCCGATGCATTGCCCCTCACCAGCGACACCCGGACTTCGCCGAGAATCCGCCGGGCCGCCTCCGTGCGCAGCGTTGTCGCGCCGGCGCCCACCGGATCCAGAATGACCGGCACGCCCAGTTCGGACGCCTTCCGCCCCGCCTTGAGCATGGAGGCAATCCAGGCGTCATCCAGCGTCCCGATGTTCAGCACCAGGGCCTTCGCTAAGGCCACCATCTCCTCGACCTCGTTTTCCGCGTGCGCCATCACCGGCGCCGCCCCCGCCGCCAGCAGGACATTCGCCGTGAAATTCATCACCACATAGTTGGTGATGTTGTGCACCAGGGGCTTCTGCGCCCTGACCGCCTGGCGATTCGCGGCCGCCTGCGCGGCCCATGTGGATTCCGGATTCATGTCCGTCCTTTCGTTTTCATGGAAATCAGCAGATACATCGCCGCCGCCAGCCCCATGGCCGGGATCGAGGCCCCGCCGGCAAAGCCCGTCTTCGCGCACGCGTGATAGACGCCGAACCCGGCCGCCCACGCCCCCATGGCCCTCCAGTTCACCCCGCCCGCATACCAGTACCGCCCGCGCCGGTACAGATCCTCCGCCACGTAGCATCCGCGCTTCAGGATGAAATAGTCCGCCAGCACCACGCCGAACAGCGGACAGAACGCCGACCCGATGAACAGCAGAAAGGCCTCGTATTTCGTGGCATCGAAGAACAGCGCGATCAGCGTTCCCGCCGCTCCGCCCAGCAGCACCAGCCCCCGCGTGCCCATCTTCGGAAACAGGCTCTGGGCCGACACCGCGTTGGAATAGATGTCGAGAAAGGTGGTCGTCAGGGTCGAGAGCAGCACAATCGCCACCGCGGGCGCCAGCAGCCCGTGGCCGCCCATCAGCTGCAGCAGCATGGATTCCGGCGCGCCCGAGCCGGTCGCCAGCGCCGCCACCAGTCCCACGGCATACATCCACGAGCTCACGATGAAATAGCCCCACCACGTCCCGCGGATCCCGCGCCCCGGCACCGCCGCGTGGCGCGTATAGTCCGACACCAGCGGCATCCACGAAATCGGCATCGCAATGGCCAGGTCCAGCCCCAGCATGAACGGCATGGACGGCGCGGACGGCGCGGCCAGCAGCTCGCGCCACCCGTAGGTCCTCAGCGCCAGGACCGTCATCGCCACCGACAGCGCCAGCAGCAGCACCACGCCGATCTTCTGCAGCATCCGCCAGGCCCGGCTTCCCGCCAGGGCCCAGACGGTCGTCAAGGCTCCCAGCGCCACGATCCAGATCCCCGCGTGCTCCGCCCCGCCCGCCAGGCCCGCCGCCGACTGCCCGCCGATCCACAGCATGACCGCCGTCCAGCCCGCCAGCTGCACCACGTTCAGCACCGCCGGCAGCGCCGATCCCCGGTTGCCCAGCGCCCCGCGCGTGCTGACAATGGCCGGCACCCCGTGACGGCTGCCGATCAGCCCGCCCAGCGCCATCGGCGTATTGCCGGCCAGATGCCCCAGCAGGATGATCCCCAGGCCCGCCGTCAGCCCGAACGACACCAGCAGGCCCCCCGCCCAGATCTCCGACAGCGAAATCGCCGCCCCCGCCCACAGCAGGAAGAAATCCCATTCCCGCAGCGTCCGTTCCTCCTTGCCGATGGGTCCGCTGATTGACATGTCTCCGGTTCCTTTCCGGTGCGCCGGGGAGCCTGCCGCCACGGCATGCCAAAGCCGCGGTTCCATCGGAGAAACCACGGCTTCTTTCGAGCGATCCGCTGTCCCTGCGCTGGAATGATCCAACAGGTTCCAAGGGTTATCCCGCCCAACGGGAACTCTCAGCCCTCTTTCTCGAGGACACCCCTAGCGACCATTTATCGGAGCCGAAACTATCATGCCCTGCGTCCCAGTCAAGCCCGGGCGTCGCGGTTCCGGGCCGCGCACAAGCTCAACGCCGCTCACCCGCTGGCGTCCGGCGCCGGCCTCTGCCGGTCTGCACTCAGGGGACGGGCGCGGAAAGCGCCGTTTCGATCGCCGCCGCGAGTTCCGGATCGTCCGGCTCCGTGCGGCTGCCGTAGCGCCCCAGCACCCGCCCGTCCTTCCCGATCAGGAATTTGTTGAAGTTCCACGAAATGGCCCCGCCATGCTCCGGGTGGAGTTTCTTATCCGTCAACCAGGCATAGAGCGGATGGATGGTTTTGCCCTTCACGGAGATCTTGGCAAACATCGGAAACGTCACGCCGTAGGTCAGCGTGCAGAAGCTCTTGATCTCGGCCTCCGTCCCCGGCTCCTGCCCCATGAAGTTGTTGGCGGGAAATCCCAGCACGGCGAATCCGCGGTCTTGGTTGGCCTGGTACAGCTTCTCCAGCCCCGCATACTGCCGGGTGAACCCGCACCGGCTCGCCACGTTCACCACCAGCAGCACCCGGCCCCGGTAGTCCGACAGCGCCACCTCCCGGCCGTCAATGTCCGTCATCGTGAATTCATGGATGCTCTGCACCGGCTCCGCTCCTTCCGCCGCGCCCGCGGCCCGCGCCCCCGCCAGGACCGCCCCCAGGATCCATACTCGCCAACTGGGATGCACCATCATGGTTTTCATGCCTCCCAACCTACCCCGAAACCCGCCAACCGCAAGCCCCGCGGTCCGCGGTCCGAGGTCCGAGGTCGGTGGAACAGGGGACAGGGGTCAGGGGACAGAAGGGGGGCAGGCGAAAGGGTCCTCCATTCCATCATTCCATATATTCCGGGTCCGGGGTCCGCGGAACCCCCGTTTCCCATCCTAAACATCCTGTCATCCTGTTGTCCTGTGTTTCCTGTCTTCCTGCTGCAATACTCCCTTGCCTTCCCCTCCCTCTATTCGCGCCTTTCGTAGTTTTTCCTCCCCCGGCCGTTCTCCTGTGTTCCGGTGTTTCCTGTTTTTCTGCCTGGCTGTTCCCCCGGTTGTTCCTCCGAAGCCGCCCTTGTCCGCCCGGGCCGGATGCGATATAGTCCGGATAGAAGAGACGACAACGCCAACGCAGGAGGGCTGATCATGAAAATCCTGGCCGCTTTGGATCTCGCCGCCGATCACCCCGATCTTCTCCGGGAAGCCCTCCCTTGGGCCCGCGGACTGGGGGCGAAGCTCTGGCTGCTGCATGTGGCCGCGCCCAACCCCGACTTCGTGGGATACGAGACCGGCCCCGACACCGTGCGCGACGCCATCGCCCACCAGTTGCGCGTTCAGCGCGTCCAACTCGAAGAGATGGCCGAGACGCTGCGCCGCGACGGTCTGGAGGTCACGGCCCTGCTGGTGCAGGGGCCGACCGCCGACACCATTCTGCGCGAAGCGGACAAAATCGGCGCCGATATCATCCTGATGGGGACGCGAGCCCACGGCAAACTGCATGAATGGCTCGTGGGATCCACCAGCAAGGGCGTTCTCCACAAAGCCACCCGCCCCGTTCTGCTCATTCCGCCCCGGGCCGGAAACTCCGAACACAATCCATCGTCCTGAGGCGGCAGCCGCGCCCCGGCGGGGTGCGCAATGGTGCTCGCCATTTCCGGCAAGGGGCGTATGGTGCTCTCCATGAATCTAACCATCCCTTCGATTATTCAGGGCGGCATGGGCGCCGGTGTCTCCAACTGGCGCCTGGCGAAGGCCGTGGCCCGCCTGGGCCAGCTGGGCGTCGTGGCCGGCACGGCCTTGGACCAGCTGCTGTCGCTCCGCCTGCAGAACGGCGACGCCGACGGCGCCATCCGCCGCGCCCTGGAGCACTTTCCCTTTCCCCGCGTGGCCAAGCGAATCCTGGACGCCTATTTCGTTCCGGGCGGACAGGACCCGTCCAAGCCCCGCAAGCCCGGAAAAATGCTTGCGGCGGAGCGCAACCTGCCGGCGCAGGAGCTGTGCATCGCCGCGAATTTCGTCGAGGTCTTTCTGGCCCGGGAGGGGCACTCGGGCCCCGTGGGAATCAATTTTCTGGAGAAGATCCAGATGCCGCACCTGCCGTCGCTCTACGGCGCGATGCTCGCCGGGGCGGCCGTTATCATTGTCGGCGCGGGCATCCCCCTGGAGTTCCCGACGGCCATCCAGGCCCTGGCCAACCACCAGCCCGCGTCCTATACGGTGGCGGTCAGCGGTCCCAAGGCGGCGGAACCCGTCGTCCTGACGCTGGACCCGGCGGACTTCGCGGAGCCCGGACAGACCCTGCCCCCGCTGGAGAAGCCGGCGTTCCTGCCGATTGTGTCGTCGGCGACGCTGGGCACGATGATGGCCCGGCGGCTCCCCGGAGGCGTGGACGGGTTCGTGATCGAAACCGCCGTGGCGGGCGGGCATAACGCGCCCCCGCGCGGCCAGATGCAGTTCACCCCCGACGGCCAGCCGGTGTATGGCCCGCGCGATGTGGCCGACCTGGACATCTTCCGCAAGATCGGCCTGCCGTTCTGGCTGGCCGGCGGCTACGGCTCGCCCGAGAAGTACCGCGAGGCCCTCGGCCTCGGCGCCGCCGGCATCCAGATGGGCACGGCCTTCGCCCTGTGCACGGAGTCCGGCCTTGCGCCGGATCTGCGGCGCGCGCTGGTGACCAAAGCCCTGACCGGCAAGGCCCGGGTGTTTACCGATGCCCTCGCCTCCCCGACCGGATTCCCCTTCAAGGTGGCCGAACTCGAAGGCACGCTGTCCGATCCCGATGTGTACGCCCGGCGCCAACGCGTCTGCAACCTCGGGTTCCTGCGCGAAGCCTACCGGAAAGCGGACGGCTCCCTGGGCTACCGTTGCGCCGCCGAACCCGAAGCGGCCTGGATCGCCAAGGGCGGCAAGCCCGAGGCCGCCGCCGGGCGCAAGTGCCTCTGCAATGCCCTGGTCGCCAACATCGGCCTGCCCTGCCTCCAGCCCGACGGCTCCCCCGAACTTCCCCTCGTCACCCTGGGCGACGACCTCGCAGGCGTCGGCCGCTTCTGCGCCGACGGACAGACGGACTATACCGCCGCCGACGTCATCCAAACCATGGCGGGCTGACGGCCGGCAGTCCTCCCGCGCCCTGCACCCCCGTAGCACGCGGCTCTGTCGCGTGCAGGCTGTTCACCTACTTGGATAATTGGATATTCCTTGTTGGACATTGGACATTCTCCTCCTCTTCCCGATCCTCGCGGGGCGGGAGCCCCGCGCTACGCCAAAGCCGGCGTCGCCCCGCTCCTCCCCTCTCCGCCCCCCGGCAGCCATTCTCGCCTTGCCCCGTCCGCATGCGGCGCTTATGCTCCGGTTCCACATGAAATGTCCCCGCCATCTCGGCATGTCGGTTCTGGCCGGGACCGTTCTGGCCGGCCTTTCCGCTGCGGGCGCCCCCCCGGCGCTGCTGACGATCGGCCAGGGATGGGCGCAGGTGCGGGAGTTCTTTCCGCCGTCCGGAGAAACGGAAATTTCGGCGGTTCACTGGACCCGTCCCCCGCCGGAAATCGATCTCGACACGCTGCAGGTCTGGAGCATCGGCCGCCCCTGGCCGGTTCGGGAATGGCGCTGGCGCGACACCCCCGAACCCGGTGCCGGCCCGGAGGATTCCGCTCCGCTGGTCTGGACGCCGCGCGACGGCATCGCCGTGCGCCGGCCGTCGCACGACGTGCTGGACATCGAACTGGAGCGTCCCATGTCCCACCGCATGGGACACTCGCTGACCTATCGCCTGCCGGGTCTCGGCTGGCAGGCGTTCTACCGCGTGGTGGTCCGCGGCATCGGACCGGAATCCATTCAATCCGTCCAGGTGGACCTCTCCGCCCATGTCCGCATCCGCAACGATACGCCTGCCGCGTTTCCCGATGCCCGGCTGTCCCTGACGGGCAGTGACGCCACTCTTCTGCCGCCGCCGAAGCCGTTCGGCCTGCTGGCGGTCAACCCCGATACGCCGCTCTCCGATCTCTGGCTGTTCCATCCCGATCCGCCGGCGGAACTGCCCCGCCATTATCCCCTCGACGCCCCGGCGGACATTCCGGCGCGCAATGAAACGGAAATCCTGTTTGCTCGGGTGGTCCGCAAGCCCGCGCAAATCGTCCACCTGTGCCATTCCGACGAAATCCCCGCGCCCACCCGGTCCGGGGGGCTTCCCCTGCGGCGGCTGCTGCTGATTCCAAACAGCGCATCCCATGGACTCGGCTTTCCCCTGCCCCCCGGCCAGGCCGACCTGTTTCTGGGGGCGGCCCGCGGCGCGCCTCTCCAGACGGGCCACGTGGCCCATACCCCCCATCCCGGCACCCTGCAGGTGGACATGGGGCTGACCGATACCGTCCGCGCCACCCGGCAGACGAGCGAAGAAATCCCCCTGCCCGAGGGCGCCTGGCAGTCCGACCATTCCATCCTGCTGGCCAACCGGCTGGACACCCCGGTTCAGGTCACGGCCATTGAAAAACCCGTTACGCCCATGGAATGGAATCTGGTCCGTTCTTCAATCCCCGCCACGGCCGCCGGCCGCGAGCTGCGCTTCGAAACCACCGTGCCGCCGAAATCCACCCGGACCATCACCTACCGCCTGCGCCTGACCGCACGCAATCCGCAGCTGCCATGAACCATCCGCACACGACACCCCCAGGAGCCGCCCCCATGCTGGATACCCGCATCCCCCTCCTTGGCCCCCCCCCCCACCCCCCCCCCCCCCCC